>Ga0268257_1001185_pt1 | contig 23716 bp, 26 predicted proteins | sample AgamicAtPrz_FD_200249 | JGI IMG/M metagenome (GOLD analysis project Ga0268257, IMG submission 200249) | Agave microbial communities from Guanajuato, Mexico - At.P.rz (v2) (version 3) | ecosystem: Host-associated > Plants > Phyllosphere > Phylloplane/Leaf | place: Guanajuato, Mexico | collected... | reverse complement strand
GAGATCGAGCAGACGCCATTCGGGCTGAGTCTGTTCGGCCGCCGCAATGGCGAGCCTGACTCCTATTACTGGCGCATCACGCAGTGGCTGTTTCCCTGGTTCACATTGATCGCTCCTTTTGGCCAGCATGCACTGGGTGGTCATGTGTGGGTGCCTATCGACGATCACAACTGCTGGGCCTGGAGCATCAACTGGCAGCCGGATCAGCCGCTTACCGAGGAAGAACGCACATCCATGGAGGAGGGCAAAGGCATACACGTGGAGTACGAAGCGCCCGGTAGTTTCATTCCCAAGGCGAATCGCACCAACGACTACGGCATGGATCGGGTGGCGCAGCGCGAAGAGCGCTCCTATAGCGGCATCTTTGGCTTCTCCGCGCAGGACTATTCGCTGCAGGAAAGCATGGGTCCCATCCAGGACCATGCCGCAGAGAGGCTGCTGCCTACGGACAAGGCAATTGTCATGGCTCGCCGCATGCTCAATGAAGCGGCCTTGGGCCTCGAGAAGGGCGAGACACCTCCCGCCCTTGACGCAAGCGAGCAGCACGTGCGCCCTGCAGGCGTGCTGCTGCCCCGCGACAAGGACCCCGTGGCCTGGGCCCGTGAGGAACTGGCGGATGCGACGAAGAAGCCAGTCTTTAGCCTCTGAACGAGAAACACCAAGACAAGAAATGCCGGAGACAAAAAAACATGAAATTCCCTATGACACTCAAGGCCGCCCTGGTCGCAGGAGCCTGCGCGGCAACTGCGGCCTGGGGTCAGGCTGCCGCTGCGCCCGAATGGCGCCCCACTAAGCCAGTGCGTATCGTGGTGCCCATTACAGGCAGCACGAATGATGTGTTGGCGCGCCTGATTGCGCCCAAGCTGCAGGAGGCGCTGGGCCAGCCCTTCGTGGTTGAGAACAAGCCTGGTGCAGGCGGGAACATTGGGGCCTACGAAGTCAGCCGCTCCGTGCCGGACGGCCATACCTTGCTGATTGGCTACAACGGGCCTCTGGCAATCAATGTCACCCTGTTCGACAAGATGCCCTATGACCCACTCAAGGATCTGGCTCCCATCACGCTGGCGGTGAAGTCGTCCCAATACCTGGTGGTCAACCCCGAGGCCGGATTCAAGGACGTGAAGGACTTCATCGCCAAGGCCAAGGCGAACCCCAGCAAGTACTCTTATGGCTCGGTGGCCATGGGCAGCGCTTCGCACCTCACCATGGAGATGATGAAATCGGCGGCTGGTTTCCAGATGACCCATGTTCCTTACAAAGGGGCAGGGCCTGCGGTGACAGATCTGATCGCTGGCAATGTTCAAAGCGGTTTCTTTGTTCCGGGCAATGTGCAGGGATTCGTCAAGGAAGGTCGGTTGAAGCTGTTGGCCTCCACTGGGGCTAAGCGTTTCCCCAGTACACCCACGATTCCCACACTGGCGGAATCTGGTCTCAAGGACTTTGAGGCCACGTCCTGGATCGGTCTATTGGCGCCTGCTGGAACACCGCCTGCCGTCATTAACACCTACCACCAAGCCATGGTGCGCATTCTCAACTCACCGGACGTACGCAAGCATCTGGATGAGATGGAGTTTGAGACCATTGCTAGCACTCCCAAGCAATTCAGTGACTGGATAGCAACCGAAATCGGGCGCTGGGGCAAGGTCATCAAGGCAACGAATGCAAAGGCGGATTGAACAATGAGCGAATCCAGAATGGCGGGACGCACCGCCTTGATTACCGGCGCCGGTGCGGGCATAGGCGCCGCCGCCTCCCATCTCTTCTGCGAGCAAGGGGCTGCAGTGCTGATGGTGGACGCAAACGCTGAGGCTCTGGAACGCACGCGTGAAGCCATTTTGCAGGCCATGCCGGGAGCCCGGCTGGCATGCGTCATGGCCGATGTGTCCGATGAGGCAGCGACTGCGGCAGCAGTGGGACAGTGCGTGGAGCAGTGGGGCGGTCTCGATACCCTGGTCAACAATGCCGCCATGCGCAATTACAGTGCGGCGGCAGATGCTACCGCCGCCGAATGGCAAGCCATGGTCGGCGTCAATCTGGTGGGCATGTCCAACTACTGCAGGGCGGCGCTTCCTGCGCTGAGGCAGTCGGGAACAGGCAGCATCGTCAACGTGTCCTCCTGCTATGCGGTCACAGGCCGCAAGGGCATGGCCCTTTATGACGCGACCAAGGCAGCACAGTTGGCCTATACCCGGAGCCTGGCATTTGAAGAGGCTGCGCACGGCGTGCGTGCCAATGCAGTATGCCCAGGCTCCACGCTGACCGACTTCCACGTCGGCAGAGCCCAGCGTGCGGGCAAGAGCGTGGAGCAACTGAGGACGGAGCGCAAGGACACATCGCTCATAGGTCGCTGGGCGTCGCCGGAGGAGATCGCCTGGCCCATCCTCTGGCTGGCTTCCCGCGAGGCGTCTTTCATCACCGGGACCACTCTGATGGTCGATGGTGGCCTGCACATCATGTAACGCCATGGCCTCGACATATATTCAGGCGCGCGTCCACCAGATGCGCTACGAAGCGGCCGGCACCCTCAGCGTGGAGCTGCGACCGCTTGTTGTGGTAGAGGAGTTTGCCCAGCCCGTGCAGGCGGGTGCCCATATCGACCTGCACCTGGCCGATGGGTTGATCCGAAGCTATTCGCTGATCAATCCGGGGGAAAGTCATCGCTATGTGGTGGCGGTTTCCCTGGACCCAGCCAGCCGTGGCGGTTCACGCTTTGTGCATGAAAAGCTGCGGGTCGGACAGGTGATCCAGATCAGCGGGCCGCGCAATCATTTCCCTCTGGTCGAGACTGCCCCCCATAGCGTGCTGGTGGCTGGAGGGATCGGCATAACGCCTGTTCTTTCCATGCTAAGGAAGCTGCACGCTCTGGGCAGGACCGCGCACCTCATCTATTGCGCATCCAGCCGCGAGAACGCCGCCTTTGTGCCGGAGATCGAAGCCATCGCTGCCCTGGCCGGCGGCAGGGTGACGGTTGATTGGCACTTCAAGGATGACAAGGGGGAGCGTGCCGATCTGTACAGTCTTCTCCAGGGACACGCCGAAGGCGCACACTTCTATGCTTGCGGGCCTCTGGTTTTTCTGGCGTCGTATGAAGACAGTTGCCAGAAGCTGGGGCTGGCGCACGTGCACTTGGAGCGTTTTGCTGCCGCACCGCTGGCAGTACCCCGGACACCGGAAGTCGGCTATGCCGTCGAATTGCGCAGGACCGGCAAGACCGTGCAGGTGGTTGCGGGGACTTCTTTGCTGGATACCTTGATCAACGCGGGCATGAACCCCGAGTACAGCTGCCGTGAAGGTGTGTGCGGGGCTTGCGAGGTTCGGGTTATTTCCGGCGATGTGGACCATCGGGATCAGATTCTGAGCGAGCAGGACCGGATGGCCAACAAATCCATGATGATCTGCGTCTCGGGATGCCGCTCCGGCAACCTGGTTCTAGATTACTGAGCAGTATCGGAAGGCATGGCAATGTCCAAGTGAGCTGTGGAAACTAGCAGCGATGCTCTGCACGCGAAAGTCGAAAGTCGAAAGTCGAAAGTCGAAAGTCGAAAGTCGAAAGTCGAAAGTCGAAAGTCGAAAGTCGAAAGTCGAAGTGCGGGTGCAAGGGCTTGTGGCGGTCGAGGCCTCCACCAGAGGTGATCGGTTATCCGTTTTTTTGTCCGCCTAGTGGACCATCACAGGTAGAGTATCGGCATGAATCAGAAAATCGTTGACATGACCGAATCCGACAAATCCGAAGGCGGTGTGCGCGCGGTCCAGCGAGCTCTTGACGTCCTTCTCGCTTTCAGGCCCGGGGATGATGGATTGCTGGCGGCTGAACTGCTAAAGCGCGTCGACCTCAGCCGCCCGACCCTCTACCGCTTGCTCGATACACTCAACACCAAGGGGTTTCTTGTATCTGAGGGCGAGCCACAGCGCTTCCGACTCGGTCCGGCAGTCGCGCAGATGGCCCATGCTTGGTCTGCGGGCATGAGCCATGAAACCGTTGCCCAACCCATGATGCGCCGACTGTGGGAGAAAACACGTGAGACTGTTTCCCTGCACGTACATGAAGGAGCGTTCAGAATATGTGTTGCCGAACTTCCCAGCACACAGCCCCTGAGTTTCAAGCGTGGAGTGGGTTATCGCGAGAAGTTGATATTGGGAGCCAGTGGCCGGTCCATCCTGGCATGGTTGAACGTGGACAAGCAGGATCTCTCGGCTTACGGCGCGGAAAGCTCCACAGAAGCCAAGCGGTGTACGGAGCAACTCAAACAGATCCGTGTCGAAGGGTACGCAACAAGCCGCGATGAGTTGATCCAGGGAGCAGTTGCCATTGCTGCGCCATTTTTCGATAGTAGCGGCCGTGTCGTGGGGTCACTTGGATTGTTTGGTCCCAGTGCAAGACTCAGCGAAGAGGTCGTTCATGGCTATGCCGTTCTCCTTCGGGAGGAGGCCGCTCAGCTTTCGGCGGCATTGGGATTCAAGAATACGACACCATGACCTCCTGCAGCAGTGCGTAGGATTGATCGGAAAGCGTCTGTTCATGGTGTTGATTTCCACGCAAACCTCCCCCGCAGGGGATGCGGATGAAATCTTGGACTACTGAGAGGTAGTTCATGTATTCATACGAAGCTCGAATCCGAGCGGTGAGCCGTGCTGGCGAAGTCTGGGACAACTCGGCAATGGAGAGCTTCTTCAGTAGCCTGAAGATGGAGCGCACGGCTCGCAAGGTCTTCATATCCGATCCGCTATTTTCAATCGGTTCACTGAGCTGGGCTGCCCGCAAACGGTGGCTGTGGCATAGCCACGTCTGGGATCAGGGGTAGTCTGGCCCGGCGCTGATTTGAATACGAAGGACTTCCCGCCATCTTGGCCTGCTGGATACGCAGTGCCACGATGGATCGGCAAGCCAATTTCTTCGTCATTCATCAGGACTCGTGCCATGCAAACCATCGTCCGTGTCGGGGAGGATCTCGTAAAGAATGTGCTGCAAGTCCATGCAGTCGATGCTCAAGGGAGGATGGTCACTAACCGATCCATCCAGCGCAGCAAGTTCTTGGCATGGTGTGCGCAATTACCTGCAGGGTGTCTGGTGGCCATGGAGGCTTGTGGTGGTGCGCACCACTGGTGTCGGCAGTTGCTGCGCATGGGCTTGGATGCACGCATGATGGCAGCGGCACTGGTTGCACCCTATGGCATGCAGGGCAAGAGCGGTAAAACGATGCCAATGATGCCGCTGCCATTTGCGAGGCAGCCAGCCGTCCTCGGATGCGCTTTGTACCCGTGAAGACTCCAGAGCAGCAGGGCATACTGTGTGTGCATCGGCTGCGTGAAGGGTTCAAAGAGGAGCGAACAGCATGCATTAACCGCATTCGAGGATGGCTCGCCGAGTTTTGCTGCAGCAAAGCCCCAGAGCCTTGCGCACCCATTTGCACGATATCTTGGAAGATGCGACCAATGACATCGCAAGAACAGCCCGCATTGCGCTGCAGCGTGCACTCATGCATTGGCAAGAGCTCGATGAACATCTTCACTGGTGTGAGCAGCGTATTACCGCTCACTGTAAAGAAGATGCACAGGTGCAGCGAGCAGCCGCCATCAAAGGCTTGGGGCCACTCACTGCATCAGCGATGGTAGCCACTGTGGGCGACTTCAAGCAGTTTAAGAACGGTGCACAGTTTGCCGCCTGGCTTGGGTTGACGCCCAGACAGAATTCCAGCGGAGGCAAATCCAATCTAGGTGCCATCACCAAACGAGGCGATAGTTACCTGCGCACTTTGCTGGTGTAAGGAGCCAAGGCTGTAGTGCTGGCCGGCAAACACAACCTCGCCCCCATCTCTCAATGGGTAATGGCCTTGAGGACGCGCAGTGGCTGGCAAAAGGCCGCCGTGGCTTTAGCCAACAAAAATGCACGCATTCTGTGGGCGCTTATGACACAGGAGCGTACCTGCGAAGCAGTCCATATCAGCGAACGCCCCAGGCCAACCGTCTCTGCCGCTGCCTGAAACAGGCACTTCAACATGCCAGACGTGAAATCAAAGATGCAATGAACAGGTCAGACCAGCAGCAGGCAAGCACGGTTGTTGCATTGTGAATCGCAAGACGTCACGAGATTTGAATGGAGCCCTGCTGCGCGGTTTGTTTCTGGGGGCACACACCTCGTGCCTAACCCCGTCTGTAGATGGGCAGTCTGTTCCTCGTTTCAAGCACCTGATCGTCTTGGCAGACAGGTCCGTCAAAAGTTACTGATCAGCGCTTGCATTGACGGGAAGTCCCTGTAATGCAACAACACCATGCACCTAGAGACATGCCTAGCTATAAGATACATAATTAATGAATCTTATATGCAGTAACGACAGCGAAAGGAATTGTGCAATGAGGATTCATGAGCTTTGCACTGAAGAGGAGGTCGTCAGCTTGGTGCACTCCTTCTATGCGCGAATACGCCAGGACGAGGTGCTCGGCCCCATCTTCGATGTACGTATAGCGGACTGGGACCATCATCTGACCAAGCTGGTGGATTTCTGGTCGGCCATTTTGCGACGCACAGCACGCTTTTCAGGGGCCCCTATGCCCAAGCATGCTGCGCTACCGGGTCTAAGCCTAGAGCTGTTTGAGCGCTGGCTGGGCCTGTTCGAGATCACGCTGGCCGAGCAACCCAACCGCGCCATGGCCGATCAAGCGTGGCAGGCGGCGCGCCGTATTGCACAGAGCCTGTGGTCGGGCTACCAGATGAGCCGTGATCCTAAAGCACTACCGGCGGTGGTGAGCCATGTCTGAGCTGCTGCAGATCGAGGAGCCGATGGGGTCTGTGCCCCAACCCAAGGCTCCTGCACCCCAGTGGAAAGCCTTACTGGAGCTTGGCTTCAGGCCCTTGTACATGGCCGGTTGTCTGTGGGCTGCGGTGTCGGTCGCGTTGTGGGTGTTCGCGCCACAGTGGCTTGCGGGGCGTTTGGGCGGCGTGCAGTGGCATGCGCACGAGATGTTGTGGGCCTTTGTGGCGACGATTGCCGTGGGCTTTCTGCTCACGGCGGCTAGTAACTGGACTGGAAGCAACCCTATTCAGGGCCGGGCGCTGGGCGGGTTGTGCGTACTGTGGCTGCTGGCGCGCGTGGGTTTCCTGGTGGTGGGTGATACAGCTTTTGCTTTTGCCGTAGTGTGTGAACTGCTGTTTTTCGCCGCCGCTGCCGTAGTGCTGGGCCGGGTGATCTATGCAGCACGCAGCCGACGCAATTACGGCCTGCCGATGCTGGTGTCAGGTCTGGGCGTGGCCGATGCACTCTTTCTGCGCTCGGTATGGCAAGGCAGCGACTACACAACGCTGATGCATTACCTTTATACAGGGCTGCTGTGCATGGCTGTGATTGCACTACTGGTTGCGCGGCGCGTTATTCCATTCTTCGCAATGCGGGCGGTGACGGATCTGCAGATTCCCATGCATACGGCCAGCGGGCAGTGGCAACTCTGGGCTGGCGTGCTTGGCATTGTCTGCCTGTTGCTGGGATGGGTGTCGGGTATGGTGACCGCATTGGCTGTCACGGGACTAATCACCCTATGGCAGGTGTTGGCCTGGAAACCCTGGGCTGTGCGTCAGGTGCCGTTGCTGTGGATTCTGTATCTGGGTCATGCGGCCTTGGGCACGGGCCTGCTGGTGGCAGCGTTCCAGGCGAGCGGCTGGGTACTGCGCTTGGCCTGGCCGGTCCATGTGATCGGTGTGGCCGGCTTTGCGGTGCTGATAATCGGCATGGTGACACGTACGGCTTTGGGCCATCTGGGGCGACCATTGCGCGCCGATGGGAGCATCGTGGTGATGTATGTGCTGGTGCTTGCCGCCGCTTTGCTGCGCCTGCTTGCACTTCTGCCTGCGGGGCTCCCTCAAGCCGCGCTGCATGCCTCGGCGCTTGCATGGGTGCTGGCCTTTGCTTTGTACCTGTGGCGATTTGCGCCCTTGCTGATTCGGCCGCGCCTGCCACCAGCTGGACTCTCAGCGGCTCAACCATCAAGATATGTCGCCAGCAAGTCCAGAAAATCTGTTTGAACGAGATCACTCAATGCGTCTAACCCTGATGACCGACTATGCGCTGCGGCTGCTCATGCATGTGGCCCAGCGGCCAGAGCGCCTATGCACGATTTCCGAGGTGGCGCAGGCTTACAGCATTTCCGAGGCAAATCTGATGAAAGTGACGCATCAACTGGCCCTGCAGGGTTGGATAGAGACGGTACGTGGCAAGGGAGGCGGCATGCGCCTCGCCCGTGAACCTAAGCAGATCCATATCGGTACAGTGATACGTGGACTAGAGTCCGACTTCACGCTGGTGGAATGCTTTGGCAACGACAACCGGTGCACGCTGACCGGCGACTGCCGCCTCGCTGGCATGTTGCAAGGAGCTTTGCACAGCTTCATGGCGCATCTAGATGGCTTCACTCTTGCGGACCTGATACCGCCAACGTCTGTCAGCGCAGTGCCGTTGATTCCTGCCATACGACTGTCAAGAGAGAAGGCCCAGACATGAGCTATGGCCTGCTGATCACACTACACCTGCTGGCCGCCGTGGCGTTTGCAGGCACAGTGTTTTTCGAAGTCGTGCTGCTGGCCAACGTGCACAGCCGAGTGCCGAAGCAGCACATGCTCCCCGTGGAGCAGGCGCTGGGGACACGCGCCACCGCCGTCATGCCCTGGGTGTTGCTAGTGCTGTATTTTGCGGGAGCAGGCTTGGCCTGGCAGCACCGCTCGGTACTGGCGCACCCATTGGCCAGCAGTACAGGCATGCTGATGGTGCTCAAGATTGCGCTGGCGCTTAGCGTGCTTGCGCACTTCGCCAGCGCCATGTGGTGGCGCCGCAAAGGACAACTTAATGGGCGACGCTCGCACCGATTGCATCTGAGCGTGTTCTGCCATGTGCTGGTCATTGTCTTGCTGGCCAAGGCCATGTTCTATCTGCACTGGTAAGAGCCTGGCCAGGTATGCCAAGCGGCTGCATCCAAATGCGTCATGGCAGACTCATCCTGATCAAGGGGGAAAGTCTGCCAAATCAATATCCAAAGAACTCCTCACTACGAACATCGTCCTCATCAATGCCGGCTGATAACAGCAACTGCTGCATTGCCGCCACCATGGAAGGTGGGCCAGCAACATAAAAGATCGGATTAGCGAAGCCCTCAATGGCCTGCTGGAGCCACTCTCTATCGATCGTTTGTGTATCACCACTCCAATCCACGGCAGAGTGCGCCATATCCGTCATGGTGGCCTTGAGCCGGAATTTTGGATTCTTCTTTTCGAGAGCTTGAAGCTCAGAGAGAAACGCCGAATCTTCTGGACGACGATTGGAATACAGCAGAAGCAAATCCTGCTGTGACTGCTGCACTGCAGCGTTTCGCAGCATGCTCATGAACGGCGTCACGCCAATCCCACCGGCGATGAGCACACCCGCTCGCGCCGTGTTTTTATGCAAGGTCAGCGAACCAAATGGTCCATCGATATCCAACTCTGCACCTACGGGTAGAGCTCCCAAAGCGCGTTTGTAAACGCTGTCCCTCATCCGCGTGGCAAACACCAATTCACTCTCGTGTGGCGCGCTGACAATGGAGAATGCGTGACATCGCTCCTCTTTGCTTTCCCCTGGGAGCGCGCCCGGCAGCTGGATTTCAAACGCCTGTCCAGGGCGGAAATCAAACCCCGCCGGTTTGGCGAGATGGAATGCCATCGTACCCTGTGCAACCTCTTCGCACTCGAGGATTTTGCTGTGCTCTATGCCCATGATTCACTCCTTCGCAATCGATGGATCTACACATTGGATGCGTCCAATGGAGCAAATATTCCCGCCAATCGATACCCACCGTGAGAAACGGGTCGAATTGGGTGTTCTCATTGAATCGACCACCTCAGCCTGTTATGGCGGCGTTTGGCCAGAAGCAGCCCCGTTCAGCACAAGGCCGCGAACGGGAGGCCTAGGCTGGCTGCAGTCATCTAGTTTTGGCGGCTCGGCGACCGCTGTTGTCATTAGCGGCTATTGGAGCGACGTTCCCCCGGAATTGAGTGGCCGCTGTACTGTCAAGATCGGCCATTCAGCAGAGCTCTCACAAGGGCAACCATAGACCGAGGCTCCATGCAGGTCAAAGTCCGGCATCACCAGCTGTGAGCTGGTGGTGCCGACTTAGCGCAGACGTACGTTATGCCGGGCTAACGGCAAACCAAGGCTAGACAAGCCTCATTTCCTTAAACGCAAAGCATTGAAGATCACAGACGCCGAACTCAGGCTCATAGCAAGTGCCGCGATCATCGGCGACAGAAGCCACCCTGTGAACGGATACAGAACTCCCGCTGCAATCGGTACACCAATTCCGTTGTAAATGAAGGCAAACAGCAAGTTCTGTCGCATATTGCGCACTGTGTCAGTTGAGATTTCACGCGACTGTGCAATGCCACGCAAATCACCCTTGACCAGCGTGATCTGACCGCTGTTCATTGCTACGTCGGTCCCTGTCCCCATAGCTACACCTACATCAGCTTTTGCCAAGGCTGGTGCATCGTTGATACCGTCTCCAGCCATTGCAACCACATGGCCTTCAGATTGCATTCGCTCCACGAGAGCAAGCTTGTCAGCGGGCTTCACTTCGCCATGTACTTCATCAATACCAAGCTTGGCACCGACAGCCCTGGCTGTAGTCAAGCCATCTCCGGTCGCCATGACAATTCGCAAGCCGCTTGCATGAAGCGTTTGGATGGCATCCAGAGTGCTAGCTTTGATAGGGTCTGTTACCGCCAAAATGCCCGCGAATTTCGCATCAACCGCTAAATGAATGATGCTTGCCCCCTCTCCCCGCAGACGTTCTCCGTCTGCTTGCAAGGAGGATGCAGATACGCCTTCTTGCGCCATCAGTGTGGTGTTGCCTAATGCCAAGCGCCGTCCTTCAACGGTTCCTCGTACACCAATACCGCTGGCGGAATCGAAATCCGCAGGTTTTGCGAGCTGCAAGCCTTGTTCGCGTGCAGCTCGGACGATGGCATCCGCAAGCGGATGCTCGCTACCTTGGTCCAAGCTAGCGGCAAGCCTCAAAACTTCGTCAGTGGTGAAATCGGGACTAGGAATCGCTTTATCGAACGCAGGCCGACCTTCTGTAAGGGTGCCTGTTTTATCTACGATGAGCGTATCCACTTCACGCATTTTTTCGATGGCGCCTGCGTCACGGAACAAAACGCCTTGCTCTGCAGCGCGCCCTGTGGCCACCATTACTGACATGGGTGTGGCCAAACCTAGCGCGCATGGGCAGGCGATGATGAGTACCGCGACGGCATTGATCAGCCCAAACACCCAACTGGGCTCTGGGCCAAAAATTCCCCAGATGAAGAAGGTCACTACAGCGACTAGCACGACAACCAGAACGAACTTTCCAGCCACTACGTCTGCCATTCGCTGCATCGGTGCCTTCGATCGTTGGGCCGATGCAACCATCTGAACGATCTGGGAAAGCATGGTGGCAGCCCCCACCTTTTCTGACCTCATGACCAGAGCTCCACTCGTATTGAGTGTGGCGCCGATCAGTTTGTCGTCAACGCGCTTTGTCACAGGTATTGGCTCGCCCGTGAGCATCGACTCATCAACCGCGCTTTGACCTTCGGTGACAATGCCATCCACGGGTACTTTCTCGCCTGGACGTACGCGCAGCAGGTCTCCGACATGCACGTGGCTGAGGGGAACATCTTCCTCACTGCCGTCTGCATTGATACGCCTTGCCGTCTTAGGAGCTAGGCTAAGCAATGATTTGATAGCGGCCGAGGTCTGAGAACGAGCCCTCAGTTCGATGATCTGCCCCAACATGGTCAAGGAAATGATGACTACCGCTGCCTCGTAATAAACCGCTACACGACCCATGGATACGAACGAGTCGGGAAACACGCCTGGCGCCAGCGTCGCTACGAGGCTGTAGACAAAGGCGGCTCCCGATCCCAAGCTGATCAGCGTCCACATATTCGGACTGCGGTGGATGATTGACTGCCAGCCTCGAACAAAAAAGGGCCAGCCTGTCCATAGCACTACGGGCAGGGAAAGAGCCAACTCGACCCATGTTTGGGTCTGCATAGTGAACCAGCCGAACTTGTGTCCGAACATGGCCAGAGTAGTAACAATCAGTGTGAGTGGTAGCGTCCACCAGAATCGCCGTTGGAAGTCTTGCAACTCGCTGTTGTCCTCTTCTCCAACCGGGATCAGTGGCTCAAGAGTCATTCCACACTTGGGGCAGTTTCCGGGATGATCTTGCCGGACCTCCGGATGCATCGGGCAGGTATAGATAGTTCCTGCCGGAACCACGCCCGGGTCATCAAACGATTTCTGATCTGAATGTCTTGCAGACCCATGAGCATGTTCGTGCGAGCTGAGCAACTGGGCCTCAGGCACCAAATGCATTTGGCACTTGGGGCAGCGCCCCGGATGATCTTGATGGACTTCAGGATGCATTGGGCATACATAGACTGTGTCCCCTCCTGCGTGATCAGCCTGCTCGTTACTCGATATGAATTGCGCAGGGCCATGAGCAAATTTTTGCTGGCAACCGTTACTGCAGAAGCGATAGATCCGTCCTTCGTGAACTATCCGATAGGGCGACTGTAGAGAGATGGTCATGCCGCAAACTGGATCCTTCAGAAGCTCGGCCTCAGTCTTGGTGTTTGCCAACTCAACTGACTCTGAAGAAGATCGATGCTGGTGATGATGCATGCAGATGGCCCTTCACGGATGTTGAATCGATTCTTGGCCCTTACACCATGTGAATGTCAAGCCAGAATCTGCTCGAGAAATAACTCTGTCCGCCTCTTCTGAGGTACCGCAACCTGAGTACGGTGCTTGTGGCCATCTCAATCCAAGAAATGATTCTGGGGTTGAGGTGGCCTTTGTCATGACTACATGACACGGAGATGACCCAAGCATGAATCCTCGGAAGCTTTTTACCCTTTCTCTCCGTGTGTAGTTCTGCCTTGTGCAGTCCCCGTGTCAGTTGTCGGTGGGTGATCTAAAGGCTCAAATTCCTTTTGGCGAAAGAATCCCTAGCCAAGCCACACTCGCCAAAACCAGAACTGCCAATGTTGCTTCCATGAACAGGCTCTGGCGTAGCTTAGCGACTGCTTGAGCATGATTTCCAGAGGTCAACGATGCCTCCAGACTTGGACTTAGCTTGAACCGATTTGCCGCAGCCAAAGCAATCATTCCGAGAACCAGCATTAGCTTGCCTAACAGCAACTGACCATAGAGTGTCGAAACAAGCGGATCCAGCGAAGTCCCTGCGATCAATACGTAGTTGAGGACACCACTGATCCCCAGAACGACCACGATCAGCGTCCCGATCTGGGCGAAGCCATTTGATGTACGGCTCAATATTGCTACTGTGTTTGATGCCTTACTCGCACCCGTTACGGCCAACATCAAAAAGGCGAGTAACGCACCGACCCATGCCCCTGCAGCCCAGAGGTGCGAGATGTCCGAAGCCAGGTGAATGTATCTGCGCATTCCATCGTCCATCGCACCATGACCAGTCCAAGCCAGGGTCGCCAGTGCCACACCGCTAGATACGGACATGGCAACAAAGCGCAACGTTGGATTGAAGTTCACCAATGCGATCAAGATGCAAAGCACCAACGCAAGAATACGAATGCACCAAGCAAGGCCCATGTGGGTGCCGGTGATGAGCATCTCGAAAACATGTGTTGATAACTCGGCATATGTTTGCGCACCAGACATCGCCTTGGCAAGGACTGTCATGCTGACCACGGACAGCCCAATTCCGAATGCAGCAAATGCACCGACACATATTCGATAGCTGCGCGCAATTGCCAAGGATCGCTCGTCACGGCCAAGGGCATAAACGCCAAAAATGGCGACGCCAAAGGCCGCTGCCATGTCCAGATAAAGCGCAAGGCGCAATACGATGGTGAACCAATCCTCGGCCATTTGCTTACTTCACCTGGAATGTGACGTTGCCATTGATAGGGTGTGTGTCTGACGACACTGCACGCCAATCCACGCGATAGGCACCGGGTTGAAGCGTCTGAGCGGGAGTAATGACCATGGTTTTGCCATCGCTAGCGCCAGAGACGCTTGCGCTGACCTTCATTGCGCCGTGATTCGGCATTCCGGGCATCCCCGTCATGATCAAGTTCGCTGCCGAGAACTGAGGAACCAGCGTCTCAGAGAACTTCAACTCAATCGTGGCAGGTGCCGCGACCTGCGACTTATCCGCGGGAGAGGAGGAAACTAACGAAGGATGTGCAAATGCTGCGGAAGCGAACATTGTTGCGGTGATTGGCGCGAGGAATTTTGCGACCAGGTTTGAGCGGTGCATGAGGACTCCTATTTAAGTGTGATGGTGGTTTGAAAGGGATGTCGAATCTAGGTCGGAGGAGTTGGCACCCCCAAGGACGTGCCAACTAAGAAGGAGACATTGGTCAGGCTAGAACCAGAAACGGACACCGGCCACCCAACGTGTTTGCCGAGCACGGCCACCTTCTGCGCGAACGAGATCTGCGGTACGCCCGAAACTTCCCGCACGTTCCACTCCGATATATGGAGCGAACTGACGGCTGAACTCGTAGCGCAGTCGCAGGCCAGCAGATGCTTCGGCTAGGCCCTTGCCGATATGGCGCTCTGGATCATCCTTGCCGTAAAACTGCATTTCAGCCCTAGGCTCAAGGATCAGGCGCTGAGTCAGCAATAGTTCGTAGCTTGCATTTAGGCGAAGCGCAGTTCTGCCGCCACTGCCAACATAGGCTGTAGCCTCCAGCTCGAACCAGTAAGGGGCTAGGCCCTGTACACCAAATGCCAGCCATTGACGGCTAGGTCCCACGCCGTTGTCTAAGCGCAGACCAAGCTGTGTATCCCAATAGGTTGTGGCAGCACGGCTCCATAGCAGTTCGGTGCGAGACTCTTCGAGCTTTCCTTTGGCGACGTCACCTTCTGCCTTCAAGACAGCTTTGTTGTATGAGGTCCCATACCATGCTTGCAAGTCATAGGCCGTTGAATCATCACCTCTGCGTGAAAAACGGCGTTCCAGGGTCTCACCACGCAGCGAGGCAAAGGTATGCTCGTCCGCAAGCATCAAGCGCGGGACGCCAGGCACCGTGTAATCGCCCGATCCCAAGGTCAACCCATTGGAATACCCATGAGGGTCGCGAGCATCTGGAGGTGCGGATCCTCCTTGCATCTGCATGCTGCCGTGATCCATCGCAGGGCCGCTTGCAGTGCTGCCAGTCATAGCACTATGACCTGCATGTGGATCAGCTGCATTTGTGGCAGGACTTGCCGGTGCTTCCATTTGCATATCAGCTTGACCATGCGATGAATGCTCGCTTTGTGCCTGGGCCGCAATGCTCACCAGAGCGAGGAGCGCAGTGGACAATGCACGAATGGGGAGTGCTTTGGACATTTTTGATCTTCCTTGTGAGGTTTGTTCAAGACACTACGACTTCGCGGAACATGCCAGCATCCATGTGGAACATCAGGTGGCAATGCCATGCCCAGCGCCCTAGAGCATCTGCCGTCACCAAGAAGCTGATTCGTTGTGCCGGCTGTACTGGCAAGGTGTGTCGACGGGCGAGGAATCGACCATCAGGGCTCTCCAGTTCGCTCCACATCCCATGCAAGTGCATAGGGTGAGTCATCATGGTGTCGTTGTGCAGGATGACCCGCAAACGCTCACCGTGACGGAAGTGAACAGGCGTTGATTGCCCGAACTCCAATCCATCAAGAGACCAGGAATAACGCTCCATATTGCCCGTCAGGTGCAACTCCACCTCTCGTCCAGGACCGCGCGAGTCCATCGGGCCTGAAGGTGTATGCAGATCTGCCAAGGTCAGCACCCGTCTGCCGTTATTGCGCAGACCGATACCGGGATCGTCGAGATTGGTGCGAGCCATATCGACTCGCATATCTGTTCTTGCGCCATATTCAGTGCGAGCATGGCGTGCAGTAGTGCTGGGCACTGCCAAGCCCCCAGCAGACATGGCATGCTGACTATGGTCCATCGCCATACCACCGTGATTCATGCCGCCCATCGCACCATGATCCATGCCTGCCATTGCCCCCGACATACCAGTCATGCCCGTCATGCCGGTCATCCCAGACATGCCAGACATCTCCATGTCGGCTCCGGCAGTGCCATGGCTCATGGCGCCCATCATGTCGCTCATACCCAGCCATTCGACGGGATCGAGTGCAGGGACAGGGGCTTGCAGACCTTCGCGCACTGCTAACGTAGCGCGTGCGTAGCCTGTTCGGTCCATCGACTGAGCAAAGATCGTATAGGCGTCATCACGTGGCTCGACAATCACGTCAATGGTTTCGCCGGGGCCGAATCGGAATTCATCGACAGTCACAGGCTCTACGTTGACGCCGTCAACATGCACCACAGTGAGCTTCAGACCCGGAATACGTACGTCATAGAAGGTATTGCCCGCGCCATTGACCATGCGCAGTCGGACACGCTCGCCCTGACGGAAAAGAGCAGTCCAATTGCCTGCAGGTGTGACGCCATTTGCGAGGTAGGTCAGGGTCGCAGAAGAGAGGTCGGCTAGATCCGTTGGATTCATGCGCATCTCGTTCCACATCTTGCGCTTGTCTAATGCCGCTGACACGCCATCACGCGATGCATCACGGAAGAAATCAAAGACCGTGGGCTGGTTGTAGTTGTAATAGTCGCCCTGAACCTTGAGCTTTGCGAAAACGCGCATGGGGTCTTCGTCAGTCCAGTCAGAGAAGAGCACGACATGGTCACGATCTGCACGGATAGTCTCAGGGCCTGCGGGATCAATGATGATTGCTCCATACATGCCGGTGAGCTCCTGCATGCCTGAATGTGAGTGATACCAGTAGGAACCGCTTTGCTGAACCTTGAAACGGTAGGTGAAGGTCTCTCCAGGAGGAATGCCCGCAAAGCTGATGCCCGGAACTCCGTCCATTTGGTAGGGCAAGATAATGCCGTGCCAATGAATAGAAGTGGCCTCGCGAAGCTTGTTCGTGACGCGAATCGTCACCGTCTCACCCTCTCGCCAGCGCAGGGTTGGTGCAGGAAGCGATCCATTGATCGTTGTCGCCATGCCAGGCTTGCCCGTAAAGTTCACGGCGGACTCGGCGATCACCAGATCGAACTCGTTACCCTTCAGCACCGGAGCTGCCCCACGGACTGTTGAACTCTGCTGCGCGAATGCCATGAGCGACTGCGTTGACAGACCCGCCAGTACGCCTCCTGCGGCCAGCCCCTGAACGAAGCGCCGACGAGAGAACCCTTGAGTGGGAGTGACAAAAAATGGCGAATGACGCGGCATAAGGTGAAATCCTCCAGAGCTTTCAAGAAATTCGTTTTCGGCGACGCTGCCTGAAACAAGAAGCGCTCGATATGTTCAATATGCTAGGGCGCGCTGAATTTCGATGGAGTGACTCACGCATTACATTCATGTAATGCTCGCGTCATGTTCTGTGCGACTGGGGGCGTCTATCCACAAAAGCGTTCGTTGCAGCCGGGAGGCTCACGCTGCCCGCCAGGATTGACGACTTCCCAGTAGGGAACAACAAGGCCGTGTTGAGCCTTTCTATCGCCAGGATTTCAGGAACATTACATTTTTCTTATCTTCATGTCAGAGGGCATCAAACTCGGCACACTCTTGATCGTCCACTGCAGCGGAGCGAGTACATGAGGATTTTGATTGTCGAAGATGAGCCTAAAACAGGTGAGTACCTGCGCCAGGGACTTACCGAAGCTGGATACATTGCTGACCTTGTCCCAAATGGCTCAGACGGCTTACATCTGGCTCTGCAAGGTGAATACTCACTGGTGATCTTGGATGTCATGCTGCCGGGCCTCAATGGTTGGCAGGTGCTCCAGTCTCTGCGTGATCGGGGACTACATATGCCGGTCCTGTTTCTTACTGCACGGGACCATGTCGAGGACCGTGTCAAAGGACTGGAACTCGGCGCAGATGATTACCTGGTAAAGCCGTTTTCGTTCGCAGAACTACTCGCCAGAGTTCGCATCATTCTTAGACGTGGACATCCGGCCAACGAAGGTACTACTCTGACTGTTGCAGATCTCGAGCTAGACCTGCTGCGTCGTCGCGTATCTCGCAATGGCAAACGTGTTGACCTCACAGCCAAAGAGTTCGGACTCTTAGAGTTGCTGATGCGCCGACATGGTGAAGTGCTGCCACGTTCATTGATCGCATCGCAGGTATGGGACATGAATTTCGACAGCGACACCAACGTCATTGAGGTGGCCATGCGCCGTCTGCGAGCCAAAATTGACGAAGGCCACTCGATCAAACTGATCCAGACCGTACGAGGAATGGGCTATGTGCTTGATGTCCCCGAGGAGGAATAGGTGCAGCGTCTCACTCGCAAGGTAAAGCTTTCTTTAACGAGTCGCTTGGCCCTCTGTTTCACGGCCGTTGCGGCAGCCGTAGTGCTAGGTTTAGGCGGCCTATTCCTAGTCGTTACAGAAAAGCATTTCGTGGAATTGGACCGAATGACGCTTCAGGACAAGCGCCATTTGATCGAGAAAATTCTCCAGAACACCAAGTCGGTCGATGATGCTCGTTGGCGTTTAAATGAGGCACTGAACTATCACGAGGATCTTCAAGTCCAGGTGAAAGATGCTCAAGGAGAAACCGTATTTCAATCGCCCGCATCCGGCTTTGCAGTGCCGGATCGCAATTCTGCTTTTATCGACAAGGAAGGATCGTTTGGGGTGTGGCGGCATGCAGACGCAGAATTCCACATCTTGAGCTTTGAGACGCTACCGGCCTACGCACCGTCACCATTAAAGGTACTTATCGCTGCAGATACCAAACATCACATTCAATTTCTCGACGGAATTCGAGCAAGCTTCACCATTTATGTGATTGCTGCAATTTTTTTGTGCTCGCTTCTGTCTTGGATCGCCGCTCGACAAGGGTTGGCACCGCTGCGAGAAATGAAATCACGGGCAGCTGTTGTGACGGGACAGAAGATGAGTGAGCGCATGCCGGTCGAGGCTGTGCCCGTTGAAATGGCCGATCTGGCGCATGAGCTCAATCGCATGCTGGATCGGTTGCAGGACGATTTTCAGCGGCTGACAGATTTCGCGTCTGACTTGGCCCATGAACTACGCACACCCATCAGCAACCTGTTGACGCAGACTCAGGTTGTGCTGGCGTCCAAGCGTGATGCCGCGACATACCGAGACATTCTTGCCTCTAATGCCGAAGAGTTTCAGCGTTTGGCTCGCATGGTGTCAGACATGCTGTTCCTGGCCAAAACCGAACGGGGCGTGAGCTTGCCGCGCAAGGAGCAATTCTTCGCAAAACAAGAAGCATATGCATTGCTGGAGTTCTACGAGGCTGTCGCGGAAGAAAAGCAAATTCATTTGAATTTAAAAGGCGATGGACTCATTGATGGTGATCGGCTGATGTTTCACCGTGCTGTGAGTAATTTGCTATCTAATGCTTTGCGCTACACGCCACAGGCAGGCATGGTCACCATCGATATTGAGACCGCAGCTTCCTGGACACTTGTCACTGTGGAAAATACAGGACAGGACATTGATCCCAAAGTCCTGCCCAGGTTATTTGACCGCTTCTACCGAGCTGACCCTTCCAGGGCTCATCCGGACTCAGACGGTAGCGGATTGGGTTTGGCGATCACCCGAGCGATTGTTGAAGCCCATGGTGGCTCCATTACCGCCACTTCAGCCGATAGACGAACTCGCTTCACCTTGAAATTCCCCACTCCGCTGCCGACTTCCTAAGCAGATCAGAAAACAGGCTTGTCTTGAAAGAAAGAAGACGCTATCCGCAGCAAGATGCCTTTGCTGAAGTTGAGTCGCAGCATTTCGTCTGCAGCTTCTCAGCGTTAACCTCCTCGGCTGCGGCTAACGCCAATAATTCTGGAGTGTATCCAGCGGTCTGGATAGCCAACATGTAGTCGGTGTTGCTCAGATCGCCGGAGACTTGCACTGTTTTATCTCGCGCATTCACTCCGATCTTTGCGGCATCATCTATCGCCAAAATGGAGCGCTGAATCCGCGCGGCACAGACACCACATTTCATGTCATTGATGCGAAAAATAGCCATTACGTACTCCTTTAAAGCTTGTGGCTAAAGTCTCATCCTTTACATGATGTGAATGTCAAGCATCTAGCTGCACAAGCATTGGCGCACGCCGTGCACGTCACCTACGTTGGTCTTCACTTTTCGCTTTGGGCTTATTGGCATGCAGATTTTGGATAAGAACTGCCACGAAAAAGCTGACAACAATGTCACCGGTCAGACCTGATTTTGTTGGGCTCCGATTCCTAAGATCAACCCATCTTCTCCTCACCTTGATGAAGGCTCAGGAGATGTGTTTATCAACTGTCTTAGGAGCCAACCATGTCTCAAAACCGTATCTCCATTTCCTCTGTACTCGCAAGCGTTGCTGCCGTTGTCACCCTGGCTCTTCCTGGAATAGCCTTTGCAGCCTATGAGCATCCAGCCAACAATGAACAAGGCGTGATCGTGCATCCGGAGCACTTTGCAAGCCAGAAAACCCGTGCTCAAGTCAAGGCCGAGACTGAAGCCGCAATGAAGCAGGGGCGCCTTTCTTATGGTGAAAGCAATTACCCACGTGGAAATCCCGAGACCGGATCGGGCAAAACCCGAGAGCAAGTGATCAACGAAATGCTTAGCGAGTCGTCTCCGAGCGCAATAGTCGCCTCCAATTAATCGCTCGCTGAATAGGTTAGGCACTCATTTGAATTTGGATACCTCAGAGCAGGATGGCTCCGAAATGTGTGCTACACACTCCTCTGTTTATTAGGGGCTAGTGGCAAGGTCCCTTCAGAGACTTAAGCGCTTAAACCGACAGTGACTTTGCGCTTACTCAACGGAAGCTATCCTTGAACAGATAGGCTCCGAGCGGCGCCGGATTGGGTTGAGTCTGCCATTACATGTGAAGGGCAAGCGGTCGTTGTGGAAGTCATGTAAGCCCAGTGACCGCGGTACCCTTGAAAGCCGTCACTGAGGCGGGGGACGGCCTCGAAATCCAACAGCCGCTTCTGTTCTGCAGTGTGAGTGCGCTCGACCATTTCCATTGTCGGCATCCGCTGCATCGCCGCAGCTCGGCCCATGTCGCATAGCGTCTGCAATGGGACGAATGGCGACAGCCGCAACCTGCCAGAAGCAGGCATGCCTGAGCCTCTGAGAGGCCTCCGCTTAGGGCGCATCACGGTAGCGACCATCGGGCCAGGGCGCCGCCGAAGGTGAAGTGCATCCGGGCCGCCGCACTGGCTCCTGTCGAGGCTAGGGGGCATCATTGCGACCGCCCTGGCGGAAGCGGGGCGAGTTCCATCCGGTCCCGTCCCTTGCGCTTCGATGCGTAGAGGGCTTCGTCGGCCCGCTTGAGCCAATGTGACAGCTCGGTCTCGGGCTGGTCGAACAAGGTTGCACCGATGCTCAGGGACACTGGCTCCGGCGTTGCGAACATGGCGCGCGCCTGCTGCGCGAACGACTCGCGCAGGTTCTGTCCCAGCTCCTGTGCGACGGCACCGGAGACACTGCGCAGCAGAATCACGAATTCGTCCCCGCCCAGTCGCGCGGCCTGTGCGCCGTGGGGCAGCAAGCCTCGGATGAGGTCGCTCAGGGTCACCAGCAGGCGGTCGCCGGCATCGTGACCGTGCAGGTCGTTGACCTGCTTGAAGTGGTCAATGTCGATCAGCAGCAGGGCGCCTGGGCTGGCTGGCGAGGCCTGCCGCAGCAGCTCGGGTGCGCGCAGATAGAGCGCTCGGCGGTTGTCCAGGGCGGTCAGCGGATCGCGGGCGGCGATCTGTGCGATGCGCTCTTCGCGGCGATGGCGCTCGGTGCCGGTCATGGACATCGCGAGCAGCATGATCGCCATTACGCCTTCTACCAGCGAGACCAGAATCACCGCGCCTCGGAAACTGGCCAGGTTGACGAAAGCGTCCGGTGCCACGGCCGAACCGGCCTTGGCCAGGTAGAACAGGCCGTGTGCCAGCAGGACGAAGCGCAGCTGCGCAGCACCCACACTCAGTGCTGCGCCATGCGGGCGCAGCAGCAGGCCGGCGCGTAAGGTGATGACGGCAATCATCAGCGACTGGATGCCCAGCATCGTCTTGGACCACCAGGGCCCGTCGGGCAGAAACAGCATCGCCAGCCAAACGACGGCCAGCAGCCACCAGGTGCGCGGCAGCCTAGTGCGTGTGAATCCGGCAACGCCAACCAGGAACAGCCAATGGGCTGAGATCAGCAAGCCGTTCGGGAACCAGATGCCGAACAACACATAGCCACTGGAACGCAGCAGGGCCAGCACGCTGCCCACGGCGATGATCGCAAACCCCGCGCTCCAGAGCAGCAGCGAGCGTTCGCGGACGCTGCTCCATTCCGCAGCCAGGTACAGCGCCGAGGCTGCGGCCATGGCCGCGGAGAGGACGAGCAGGGTGAAGGGATCGAGAACCATGGACGATAGATGTGTCAGCGGGGGAGCCGATCAACTGCTCGGGGGCGACGGTCGGGGCCGTGGCATTGATTGAAATGGAACGGGCCGCACGCGAGGCGAATTGTCGCAGGATGCGGATTTTCAAGTATCTCTTGTGGGCTGGGTCACCGGGAGGAATTAACGGATGGAGCCGGGCATAAGGAGAGGATGTCCGACGCAGCTCCCGCCGCGATCGGCAGGCCGTCCTCGGTGACCTGCCACATGCTGAGCGTCCGTGGGACTTCGCCGCTACGGCTGCGATTTCACACATGAAAAAGCCCCGGGGCAGGGCCACGGGGCTTGGTGTCCGAGTCAGAAGAACTTACTCGGCGCTGGGAGGCACATAGCCGGCTGCAGCATCGGCACCGCCGCCAAAGAAATGGTTTTCCATCTGGCGAGCCAGATACTGGCGGGCGCGGGCATCGGCCAGGTTCAGGCGGTTTTCATTGATCAGCATGGTCTGGTGCTTGAGCCAGTCGGCCCAGGCCTGCTTGCTCACGCTTTCATAGATGCGCTTGCCCAGTTCGCCGGGAGCAGGGGGGAAATCCAGGCCTTCAGCGTCTTGACCAAGCTTGATGCAGTGAACGGTACGTGCCATGTGTAGGGTCCTCTTGGTTGATTTCAGATGTTTGAGTAATAACAAACTGAAATCTTAGTAGTTTGAGTTTTAAGAATGCGGCTCAAGAATGCGCAGCAACGGGGCAGAAGCCCGTTATCCATTCACTCCAAGAACACAGTCCAATGAAAAATCGTCGCAACTTTATCAAGTTTCCTCTGGCTGCCGGTCTGATTGCTGGCTTGACCCTCTCGGCTCTGCCCACATTGCCTGCTTTTGCACAAACCGGCGTGCAGCTGCTCAACGTTTCTTACGACCCCACACGCGAGCTGTATGTGAACTACAACCAGGCGTTTGCCAAGCACTGGAAGGCTGCGCAGAACCAGGATGTGACCATCAAGCAGTCGCATGGCGGCTCGGGCAAGCAGGCGCGTTCCATCATCGACGGCATTGAGGCCGATGTGGCCACGCTGGCCCTTGCAGGCGATATCGACGCCCTGGTCAAGAACGGCAATGTCAAGGCCGACTGGCAAAAGCGCCTGCCGCACAACAGCGCGCCCTACAGCTCCACCATCGTGTTCCTGGTCAAAAAGGGCAATCCCAAGGGCATCAAGGACTGGGACGATCTGGTCAAGCCCGGCATCCAGGTGATCACGCCCAACCCCAAGACCTCGGGTGGTGCACGCTGGAACTATCTGGC
>Ga0268257_1001178_pt1 | contig 23874 bp, 26 predicted proteins | sample AgamicAtPrz_FD_200249 | JGI IMG/M metagenome (GOLD analysis project Ga0268257, IMG submission 200249) | Agave microbial communities from Guanajuato, Mexico - At.P.rz (v2) (version 3) | ecosystem: Host-associated > Plants > Phyllosphere > Phylloplane/Leaf | place: Guanajuato, Mexico | collected... | reverse complement strand
TGTAACATTCGCGCTTGTGTTTGTACCGGGCAATTCCGGAAATTTTGATGGCTGCCAATGACTATTGACCGACTTCCATCCCTGACAACCTGGGCGGCAGGGCCGCGCGCTTCCCGTAGAGCCATGCTGGCAACGCTAGCCGCCACGCCGGCCCTTCCGGCACTGGCCCAGTTCAGGGTTGAGGTAACAGGCGTGGGCCTGACACAGCTGCCGATCGCAATCGCCCCGTTCAAGGGGGAAGGTTCGGCCCCGCAGAAGATTTCCGCCATCATCCAGGCCGACCTGGAGCGCAGTGGCCAGTTCCGCGGCGTGGACGCTTCCGGCGTCGCGCTGGACGAGACCTCGCGCCCCGACGTGGCGCAGTGGCGCCAGAAGGGTGCCGATTCGCTGGCCACCGGCAGCATCACCCGCCTGGCCGACGGCCGCTGGGATGTGCGCTTTCGCCTCTGGGATGTGGTCAAGGGCCAGGATCTGGGCGGCCAGGGCTTTGCCGTGACCACTGGCGATCTGCGTCTGGTGGCGCACCGCATTGCCGACTACATCTACGAAAAGCTCACGGGCGAGAAAGGCATTTTCTCCACCCGCATTGCCTATGTGACCAAGTCCGGTGCCCAATACCGTCTGTGGATTGCCGATGCCGACGGCGAGAATGCCCAGTCGGCGCTGTCCAGCCCCGAGCCCATCATTTCCCCCGCCTGGGCGCCCAACGGCACCCAGCTGGCCTATGTGTCCTTCGAGTCACGCAAGCCCGTGGTCTATGTGCACGACGTGGCCAGCGGCCACCGTCGTCTGCTGGCCAATTTCCGCGGCTCCAACAGCGCTCCGGCCTGGTCGCCCGACGGCAGCCGTCTGGCCGTGACGCTGAGCCGCGATGGCGGCTCGCAGCTGTATCTGCTCAGCGCCCAGGGCGGCGAGCCGCGCCGCCTCATGCAAAGCAGCGGCATCGATACCGAGCCCTGCTTCTCCAGCGATGGCCGCACCATCTATTTCGTCAGCGACCGTGGCGGTGCCCCTCAGGTTTACAAGGTCTCGTCCTCGGGCGGCAGTGCCGAGCGCGTGACCTTCAGCGGCACCTACAACATCTCGCCCGCCATCAGCCCCGACGGCAAATGGCTGGCCTATGTCTCCCGCGTGGGCGGTGGCTTCAAGCTGCAGGTCATGGATCTGGCGACAGGCACCGTGAACTCCGTCACGGACACCACGGCGGACGAGAGCCCGAGTTTTGCGCCCAACAGCCGTCTGATTGTTTACGCCACCATCCAGGGCGGCCGCGAAGCACTCATGACCACCACCCTGGACGGCAAGATCAAGGCACGCCTTGCAGGGCAAGGCGGTGACATACGCGAGCCCGACTGGGGCCCGTTTCAGAAACACTGATCTGAAGTTTGCGTTCCCTCTTTCTTTCTAGTGATGAAGTCCGTTGTGGACTGTTCGGAGAAATCTCATGTTGACTATCAAACGTCTTTCTTTGGCTTTGGCTGTGACCGCTCTGGTCGCTGGTTGCAGCTCGGGCGTCAAGCTCGACGACAAGCCTGTTGACGGCTCGCTGTCGAGCCAGGGTGCCGGCGCAAGCGGCCAGGGCCAGAGCGGCGTGTCCGGTGTGGACCTGACCGGTTCGGCCGCCTCCAAGGCCGGCCCTCAGGGCGTCAGCCGCATCGTGTATTTCGACTTTGACAGCTACTCTGTCAAGGCCGATGCACAGCCCCAGATCGAAGCCCATGCCAAGTTCATCAAGGCCAATCCTGCGGCCAAGGTACAGCTGGAAGGCCATACCGACGAGCGCGGCGGTCGTGAATACAACCTGGCTCTGGGCCAGAAGCGCGCCGAAGCCGTGCGCCGCTCCCTGGGTCTGCTGGGTGTCAACGACGCTCAGGTTGAAGCGGTGAGCTACGGCAAGGAAAAGCCCGCTGCCGAAGGCCATAGCGAAGACGCTTACGCCCAGAACCGTCGCGTTGAAATCAACTACCGTTAATGATGAAGCAGGCCTTGTTGACTCTCCGTCACGCAACGCTGCCTCGCCTGGTGGTGGCCGGCCTGCTGGCCGGCTCCGCCATCAGCGCCCATGCAGCCCTGTTTGGTGATGACGAGGCGCGCCGCGCCATCATCGAACTGCGCCAGCGCGTTGACAGCCTGCAGCAATCGCAGGAGCAAACCCGTCGCAGCCTGCTGGATCTGCAGTCGCAGATCGAGTCGCTCAAGTCCGACCAGGCCAAGCTGCGTGGTCAGAACGAGCAGCTGACACGCGACGCTGCCGAGTTGCAGCGCGGTCAGAAGGATCTGGCCAAGGGCTTTGACGAGCGTCTGCGCCAGTTCGAACCTGTCAGCGTGACCGTGGACGGTGTGGAATTCACTGCCGATCGCAACGAGCAACAGGACTTCGAGCAGGCTCTGGGCATGTTCCGTTCGGGCAAGTTCCCCGAGGCCGGTCAGGCGTTTGCCGCTTTTCTGCGCCAGTGGCCCAAGAGCGGCTATACGCCGTCGGTGCGCTTCTGGCTGGGCAACTCGCAGTACGCCACGCGCGACTATAAAAACGCCATCGCCAATTTCCGCTCGGTCATGACCACGGCTCCCATGCATGCCCGCTCGCCCGAAGCGGCCTTGTCCATCGCCAACTGTCAGGTGGAACTCAAGGACACCAAGGCGGCGCGCAAGACCCTGGAAGAGCTGCTGCAGGCCTATCCGAACTCGGAAGCCGCAGGGATTGCCAAGTCCAAGCTGGCGACGCTCAAGTAATGGTCGGATATTCACAGCCTCAAGCGGAAACAGCGCCCCCATCCGGCGCTGTTTTTTCTATGGAAGAAGCAGATGTGCAGCGCCGCTTTGGCGGTTTGGAGCGCCTCTACGGCGTGCCGGGTGCGGCCCGGATTCGTGCCGCCCATGTGGTGGTGGTCGGTGTCGGCGGAGTCGGCTCGTGGACGGCCGAGGCCCTGGCGCGCAGCGGTGTGAGCCGCCTGACCCTGATCGATATGGACCATGTGGCCGAGTCCAATATCAATCGCCAGATCCATGCGCTGACCAGCACGGTGGGTCAGGCCAAGATCGAAGCCATGCGTGATCGCATCGCCGAGATCAATCCCGATTGCGTGGTCAATTGCATTGACGAGTTTGTCGACCCGGACAACTGGCTGCAACTCTTGCCGGCCGATGCCGATGCGGTGATCGATGCCTGCGATCAGATCAAGGCCAAGGCCGAAATGGCTGCGCATGCGCGCAAGACCCGGCAGTGCTTCATCTCTGTCGGCGCTGCGGGCGGAAAGCGCATGGCCCATCTGGTGGATATTGCCGACCTCAGTGCGACGACTCATGATCCGCTTCTGTCGCAGCTGCGGTACCGACTGCGCAAGCAGCATGGCGCTCCAAAAGATGGCAAGCGCATGGGCGTGACCTGCGTGTTCAGCCGGGAGGTGGTAGCTCCTCCCGATGCGTCTTGCTCCATCGAGGGCGGTGATGGCAGCCTCAACTGCCATGGCTACGGCTCGGTCGTGGCCGTGACAGCAACCTTTGGTCAGTGCGCTGCAGGCTGGGTGCTTGATCAATTGGCCCGGCAGTCGAACTAACCGCGAACTGATCCAACTAATTCGCGTTTTTGGCAGCGGGCCGGAAAAAATAGATTACAATAACGTTATTCCACTGATTAGGCAACTACTGCTTTTGAGGTGTGGCAGGGTCTTTAGCTCAGTCGGTAGAGCAGCGGACTTTTAATCCGTTGGTCGCGAGTTCGAATCTCGCAGGACCCACCAAAGATAACAAGGCCCCGTAGCAATACGGGGCCTTTTTCTTTTGCCATCAATTAAGCAGTGGGAATCAGATTCAAGCTGCTTTTTCTTGGCATGTGTGCGGGCTTTTTTGACAACCAACGAAGCAGCGCCTTGCAGGACCTGCGCAGTCAATGGGCTATGGCGGAAGCAATCCAATGCCAATCAGAATTGGTGTCTGGGCTCACTGCTCTTTCGAGTCCAAGGGCTTTTTCCTCAGTGTGTTGCCGGCTTAAAGAAGTGGCCTGCGGTACTTCCACTCGGGATCATTGAAGCGGGGGAGTAGGCCCAAGCTTGCAGTGTGCGTCGCCATTTGTTCATTCCCCAAAACGGGCCCCCGCTTGCTTCGGCTATGACAGGGGTTGTGCTGCAGTTCGGGCTGGATCTGCTGCTACGGGGTTTTACTTCTCCCGCGGTAGTTCAGGTCGGTGGCCGAGTAGTTCTCGCGCTTGCGCCAGTCCATCTGAATCGGGCCGGCATGGTTGGCAGGATAGGTGATGCGCTCTTTTTCGCGATTGAGTTCCCACTGCTTTGCATCCACGATGTGATGGACGGTGGACTCTTTGGATTTGCTCATGGGGCAGGCGGCCTTCAATCAAGTTGCTGAACCAAAAGAAGACGGTACAGCTGCCGCGATGGCGCGTCCAGCGAATTCGCAGGGTGGCCGATGGTTCGCTCGAATTGCGTTGGAATCACGACTACATCAAGTATTTTTAGGGTAGATGTGGATAGTTGCAGCAGGAGACATATGTTCGCCTGAGTGTCTTCCGTGGCCAACAGGAAATGACACGGCCTTTGGTCGCGCATCAAAGCTGCTAACGGAGCTGTCTTTCACCTTGATTCCGCCGGAATCGGGAAAGCCCGCTTTGCATGGCGGGCAGGAGCATGAATGGTTGAATGAGGCTTTCAACTTCAGGAACAACCATGCGTTTTTCGAGAAGTTCGCTGATTCGTTGTGCCGCTTTGACGGCGGTTGCCGCGGGAATTGTCTCTGCATTCTGGGGCTGCGCTGTCTCGGTCCCTCAAGGCTTGCAGCCTGTGAGTGGCTTTGATGTCAAGCGCTATACGGGCACCTGGTACGAGCTTGCGCGGATAGAGCACCGTTTTGAAAAAGGACTCAACCAGGTCTCCGCGCAATACAGTCTCAACGAAGATGGGACCGTGACTGTGATCAACCGGGGCTATGACTCGGCGAAGCAGGAATGGCGGCAGGCCCAGGGCAGGGCGCGCTTTCTGGGCGACCCGGGTGTGGCAGCGCTCAAGGTTTCCTTCTTTGGTCCTTTTTATGGCGGCTACAACGTGGTGAGTCTGGATGACGAATATCAGACGGCCATGGTGATAGGCGGCAGCCTGGATTATTTCTGGCTGCTGTCGCGCGGCAAGACCATTCCCGAGCAGCGATTCAGACGCCTGCTTGAAAAAGCCAGCTCACTTGGGGTTGACCTGAGCCGCGTGCAGGTGGTCGCACAGTAGTGCCTTCATGCGCAGAGCCATCTGCGCAGCAGCAGAGCACTCAGAAAGTTCTCTCATGGACGAGCTGGAGTGACCGGCGCGGGGGCGCCATATGCGCGCTCACTGGGGTGGACAAGGCTTTACGAGACAGCTTAGTGCAGTAACGAGTGGTTGAGCGTGAGAGATGCTGCTCTGACGCTGATCGTGGTGGCGCCGGGAAAGCGCTTCATTGCGTCTTCAAGAGCGGCGCATGTGCTGGGGAAGAGGGCTGTGTAATAGGCTCCCGCCACTTTGATGATGCACCGTCTCATTGATCTCTCCTCGAACCCAAACAGTAATTAACTGGTTATCGGGCTATTTGTATCAAACTGAAACATAATTTTGTAAAGTCCGTCGACATCGATGCAGTCATTGGTTCGGCCCAGACTCTCTACCCGCAGATGCTCCATGTGGACGAGGCCGCGACTCCAGTTCCATTGCTGTCCGTTGATGGTGTGACGGAGAGGCTTGGAGATGGGCGTTTGGCCGACGCCACGTGACAGGGTGACCAGGTCCGGTTTGGCGGAAAAGCGTGGTTGCAGCGGTGGCTGAAATCGAGGCAGATTGCAGAATTTGCCGGGTTGATTGACATTTTTTCCACGCTTGCTGCTGAGAAACTGGCTGCGCATCGAGGCTTATCGCTTCACATTGAATGCTGTTTTGTATTAAAAAGTGACAAAAGTCATGTGAGTCGACTGTATGTAAGAGGGGGCATGCAGATGAACGATCTGGAGCTTGAAGGAAATCGCCATCTCAATCACTTGATGAGATCTGGTGTGTGCGCCGAAGGTGTTGATCGCATACTTCGTGCGGTTCGCAAGCACCTTGGAATGGATATCGCCTTTGTCTCGCATTTCGGAGCCGCTGATCGGGTGCTCAAGCATTTGGACAGTGTCTCGGGTGGACCGCTTTATCAAGGTCAGAGCATTCCCATGCAGGAGGGGTATTGCCTGAAGGTGGTCCACGGCGAATTGCCTGAATGCATTCCGGACACTAGTAGTGTGCCGGCTGCTCAGCAGATTTCTGCAACCCATGCCATTCCAATCGGCTCCCATCTGAGTGTTCCCGTCCGGCTCACGGACGGGCATGTCTACGGCACGCTTTGCTGCTTCAGCTTTCTCCCGAACCCCACGCTGGGCGAGCGTGACATGCAGTTGCTGCGGGCATTCGCCGAGATCCTGGCTGACCGCATCGAAGAGCAGGCCGCAGAGGAGCGGATCAAGGCACAGCTGGTTGGTGAAGTGCGTTCCGCTTTGGCGCACGGCGATCCGAGAATGGTGTTCCAACCGATCTGCAGTCTGCGCGACAAGGCCATCTGCGGCTTTGAGAGCCTTTCGCGTTTTGATGTCGAGCCCAGACATACGCCGGATTACTGGTTCGACGTGGCAGACAAGGCAGGGCTTGGCGTTGATCTGGAGTTGTGCGCGATTGCCAAGGCACTTCCTGCGCTGCAGCGACTGCCTGCCAGCAGTAGCGTCAGCGTCAACTGCTCGCCACAATTGCTGCTGAGCAGCAAGTTCCACCAACTGCTGGATGGCATCGATGATCTTTCCCGCCTGGTCCTGGAGATTACCGAGCATGCAGCTGTCAAGGATTACAAGGCACTTGCCGTTGGACTGGAGCCCTATCGTCGCCGGGGCGCGAAACTGGCGGTTGACGATGCCGGCGCGGGCTATTCCAGCATGCGGCACATCCTCAATCTCGAGCCGGAAATCATCAAGCTGGATATGAGTCTTACCCACTCGATCGACACCGACGAGAAGCGGCGTGCGCTGGCCAGAGGCCTCATCAGCTTCGCGCATGAAATCGGAAGCCTCGTGATTGCCGAGGGCGTGGAGCGACCGGAAGAGCTGGAAATGCTTCAGAGGCTTGGGGTGGATTGTGCTCAAGGGTATCTGCTTTCCAGGCCACTTGAGATTGAGGCAGCGGCTGTGTTTTCACTGCACTGACAGGCAGCGGCGGCTGCATCGACTGCCACACGGTCTGAGTACCGATGAACTTGCCAGTGGCTTGCTGGCTCAACTGGCCCAGAGCACATGCACTTGCATTGAGCCGTATTGACTCCACTTCATGCCCTTCTTGGCGAGGCCAGGGGAGTTTCTGAGGCCCTGGTGCGATGAAGCCTGCCTGGCCTGCAATAGGCCTAGCGTAAACATCTATTCAGTGTTATCAGCTGGTGCACTCATACTGTTAAAAAATGTAAATCACGGAGGTGCAACTATGAAATGGCTGCTCGTCAGTTTCGCGTTCGTGGCGCTCACACTCTGTATGAGTTTTTTTGCATCAATCGTGGACGACCTGAAGAAGGCCAGCGACCAGAATTGATCGGGAAGCTGTTTTGACAGCTCCCATGCAAAAGCATTTCCACCGGTCGACCGTGACCATCGTATTCATGGTGTTGGGTCAATTTCCATAGTTGCTCCCGCTATCGCATTGGTTTTTTAAAAGGCGTTTTGAGTCTCCGACAGTCGTTTGACAAGTCCGAAGTGAACGTTGTGGAGGGCCTTGCAGCGCGTCTGAGAAGGCTGCTGTGACGGGCGCGGCGGGTTGGAGTAGTGGGCAGGACCTGTGACCCACAGCGGACAGTTGACCCCTGTAAATGCGTTCGACTATGCTTGTTGCATTTGGTCACATTGCATGGGGAGGGCGCTTTGCCAAGCATTGAAGTTTTCGAAAAACTCACTGGCCGCAAATTTTCCAATGCGGAGCTCTTGCACACCAAAGTGCTCGCGTTTCCTGAGGAAGGGAAAAGGAGGGTTGTCTACGGGCTGCTGGCCGAGGCCATAGACATTGACTACTCCCAGAAGTCGCTTTCCGCGCTGGGTGAGCAAATCAAGCTGGCACTGCGCAATATCGAGCGTGTTGCGCCCAGAGCTTTCGTGGGGCAGAACATTCGTGTGTATGAGGGCGGCAACCACCTGGACATCATCAATGATGGTGTAGGGAGTATGGGATGGTTGATCGTCGAAGAATATTCAATCTGATCGGCCAGCGCTTTCGGGAGTCTGAGAGGTCTGGGCTGGAGGGGCGCAGGTCCTATTTTCAGTCAGCGTGATCCATGCAACTTTTTCGCCTTCATTTCAGTCGGCGAACTTTGGGGGCTCGACGGGACCGGGCCACTACCTCATACCTGAGCTGTGGGGATAAAGACTAGGAGGGCGTGAGCAGCCCGGATGCGTAGCTGGTAAAATCCGCCGATTGACCTGTTTGGGCCCGCGTCGATGTTTGACGAAGACACGGGCTTTTGATTTGTTGGTACGCGAGTACGCATCTCGCAGGGCCCACCAGAATACAGGCGCTACAGCCATGGAAACTGTAGCGCCTTTTTCGTTTACCGGTTTTCTCATCGCGCGTGCAGCGGGCTCGAGCCACAGAGTCGAGTCTGCTGATCTGGCCGTTGAAATAAAATTGCTGCTTGGCGCGTAGACGCTGCGCTGCTGGAAAAATCAAATGAAATCAATCGACTCCGATAGCCCCACGCAAACCGCTATCCCCAAGGTAGGCTTTGTTTCGCTGGGCTGCCCCAAGGCCTTGACTGATAGCGAGCTGATTCTCACGCAGCTCAGCGCCGAGGGTTACCAGACCTCCAAGACCTTTGAAGGCGCTGACCTGGTCATCGTCAATACCTGTGGCTTCATCGACGATGCCGTCAAGGAAAGCCTGGACACCATTGGCGAGGCTCTGGCTGCCAACGGTAAGGTGATCGTGACCGGCTGCCTGGGCGCTAAGGCTGGCAAGGAAGGCGGCTCCAGCATGGTGGCTGAAGTACACCCCAGTGTGCTGGCCGTCACCGGCCCCCATGCCACCCAGGAGGTGATGGACGCCGTGCACACCCACCTGCCCAAGCCGCACGATCCGTTCGTGGATCTGGTGCCTGGCAGCTTTGGCGACGCGGGCATCAAGCTCACACCCAAGCACTACGCATATCTGAAGATTTCTGAAGGCTGCAACCACCGCTGCACTTTCTGCATCATCCCCAGCATGCGCGGCGATCTGGTCTCGCGTCCGATCGGCGACGTGCTCAAGGAGGCCAAGGCGCTGTTCGAAGGAGGCGTCAAGGAACTGCTGGTGATCAGCCAGGATACCTCGGCCTATGGCGTGGATGTGAAGTACCGCACCGGCTTCTGGGACGGCAAGCCGGTCAAGACCCGCATGCTGGAACTCGCCGACGAGCTGGGCAAGCTGGCACAGCAGCACGGCGCCTGGGTGCGTCTGCACTATGTCTATCCCTATCCCACCGTGGATGCGGTCTTGCCCCTGATGGCCGAAGGCAAGATCCTGCCCTACTTGGACGTGCCCCTGCAGCACAGCCATCCCGATGTGCTCAAGCGCATGAAGCGACCCGCGTCGGGCGAAAAGAACCTGGACCGTATTCGCGAGTGGCGCAAGATCTGCCCCGAGCTGGTGATTCGTTCCACCTTCATTGCCGGTTTTCCCGGCGAGACCGAAGAAGAGTTTGAGCATCTGCTTAACTTCATTCGCGAAGCCGAGATCGACCGTGCCGGCTGTTTTGCCTACAGCCCCGTCGAAGGCGCCACCGCCAACGAACTTCCAGGCATGTTGCCCGAAGAGGTGCGCGAGGCGCGCCGTGCGCGCTTCATGGAAGTAGCCGAGGAAGTCTCCACCCAGCGTCTGCAGCGCCGCGTGGGCCAGGTCATGAAGGTGTTGGTGGACAAGGCCGTCAGTCTGGGCAAAAAGGGCGGTGTGGGCCGCACCTATGCCGATGCTCCCGAGATTGACGGTGTGGTTCACATCCAGCCGCCCGAAAAGGCCAGCAAGACCTACAAGGTGGGCGAGCTGATCAGCGTGCGCATTGTGGGCACGCAGGGACATGATCTGGTGGGCGTTCCGGTTTGAGCTTCCATGGCGTCCCTGCACGGCGCCATGTCAATCCGGTAAAAATAGAAAGGTCGCAATTGCGGCCTTTTTTTGCATCCGATTGCTTGGTTGCCGCTTTTGTCTGCCGGAGGCCTGCGGAAGACCTCGACGCAATGGCGGACTCAGGTTCGGCTTTGAACGGTGCCGTCTCCCCAGGCATGGGACGTCGATGCGAAACACTTATTCTGGACAAAGCGCCGCAGCATGGTGTTGTTCATGGTGAAGAATGGCCTTTCTCGGAAGACAGCCTCTTGTCTGTAAAAGAGGTTTCCATCGAAAGGTGACGAGCCTGATCTCGGCACTGTATCCACAGTTAGGGCTGCTTGGTTCCCCACCTGACCCGGTTGGCTGCTTCCCCATGCGAGGAGGCCCGTCACTCTCGATTATAGATGCAAATCCGACACAGTTCTGCGAGCTGTGAAATGAGATTCCAGGAGCAGGCTTGTTGGCATGTCCCGGCCCCGTAGAATCAGAGGCTATGTCTTATTTAGTGCTTGCTCGCAAATACCGGCCTCGTACCTTCACTGAAATGGTGGGGCAGGAGCACGTGGTTCAGGCTCTGACCAATGCGTTGACCCAGCAGCGCCTGCACCATGCCTATCTGTTCACGGGCACACGGGGCGTGGGCAAGACCACGGTGTCGCGCATTCTGGCCAAGTCGCTGAATTGCCAGGGCCTGGACGGCAATGGTGGAATTACCGCAACCCCTTGCGGGGTATGCGCAGCATGCACTGAAATCGATAGCGGTCGTTTCCCCGACTACACCGAGCTGGATGCTGCATCCAACCGCGGTGTGGATGAGGTGCAGAGCCTGCTGGAGCAGGCGGTGTACAAACCGGTGCAGGGGCGCTTCAAGGTCTTCATGATCGACGAGGTGCACATGCTGACGAACACCGCGTTCAACGCCATGCTCAAGACGCTGGAGGAACCTCCGGAGTATCTGAAGTTCGTGCTGGCCACGACCGATCCGCAGAAAGTACCGGTCACCGTGCTCTCGCGCTGCCTGCAGTTCAATCTGCGCCCGATGGCGCCCGAAACGGTTCTGGAGCACCTGACCCATGTGCTCGACAAGGAAAGCGTGCCGGCAGAGCCTCAGGCACTGCGATTGCTGTCGCGCGCCGCGCGCGGCTCCATGCGCGATGCGCTGAGCCTGACCGACCAGGCGATTGCCTTTGGCAGCGGGCAGTTGCAGGAGGCGACGGTGCGCCAGATGCTGGGCAGCGTGGATCGAAGCCATGTCTTTCGCCTGATCGATGCCCTGGCGCAGGGTCACGGGCGCACGGTGGTTGAAGTTTCCGAAGAGCTGCGCCACAACGGTCTGTCTGCTGCATCGACACTGGAGGAAATGTGCGCCGTTCTGCAGCGCATGGCCGTGTTGCAGGCCGTGCCCGACATGCCGCTGGATGCCAGCGACCCGGAGGCTGCCGAAGTAGATCGACTGGCCAGTCTGATGCCACGCGACGAGACGCAACTGCTCTACAGCATCTGTCTGCACGGCCGCGTCGAGCTGGGACTGGCCCCGGATGAATATGCGGCGCTCACCATGGCACTGCTGCGGCTGCTGGCTTTCAAGCCGGAAAATGCCGAAGCCGGCACGGCTGAAAAAAAAACTCCGGCGCTGAGGCCTAGCCGGCCTGTTGTCCAGGCTCCTGCTCCGATTCAGCAGCCTCCGGCTTCACCGCCGGTGGCGAAGCAGGTGCCAGCGACCGAGGTCCAGTCCTTGCCGTCTGTGCAGCAGCCTGTTGTGCAAGCCGTACCGGAGTCCGCACTGGAGTCGGCACCAGCGCAAGAGCCTGCGTCAGTCGCCGCCATGGCCGAGCCAGAACAGATTCAAGCGGTTGCGTATCGCTCGGATTCGGCTGCATATTCCGTTGCAAGGCCGGTGATGCAGGCAGCCCCGGAGCCGACCCGGTCGCCAGCTCCTGCCGTGACGCCTGAACCTGCCGAGGTTCAGCAAAACATGGCTGCTGCGAATCAGGAAACCGCCGCCGAGGCAGACCAGATGCCTGCCGACGATGCGTCCGAGAGCGCCGAGGCCGTCGATATAGTTGATGCTTCCGAAGAGCAGGATGCCGGCGAAGCGGCCTGGGCAGGCATGCCCGATGAGGGTTGGGCTGATGATGGGCGCTGGGGCGATGATGCCGAACTGGATGTCGGCCAGCCCCTGCATGCCATGCCGCCCATGGAGTCGGACGAGCCGACAGCGCAGAGCGCAAGCGGCGGTTATGCCAGCACGGCCCAGGATGCAGCCCCCGTGGAACGTACCCCTGAGGGCGATCTGTGGTTTGACGTGGTGCAGCAATTGCTGCAGAGCGAAGCCGTGGTGGCCGTGGCGCGGCAGCTGGCGCTGCAGTCGCAACTGCTGGGTCGTGAAGGCGATCTGTGGCGATTGCGTGTGGAGTCCAGCTCGCTCAATCAGGCTGGCACACGTGATCGTTTGCGCGCTGCGCTGGAAGCGGCCGGTCATGCGCGACAATTGCAGGTCGAGCAAGGGCCGGTGACGGACAGTCCTGCCCGCCGACTGGCCCTGGAAAGACAAGCCAGCCAGTTGCTGGCCGAGGACATTGTCAAAAGCAATCCGCAGGTGCAAACCTTGATGCGAGACTTTGGCGCGAAAATCGTGCCCGGTAGCATCAAGCCCATATCTATTCAGCCTGAATAAGGCGTTTCAACAAAAGAAGGAATTCTCATGTTCAACAAAGGACAACTCGCCGGTTTGATGAAGCAAGCTCAGGCCATGCAGGACAACCTGAAGAAGGCTCAGGATGAGCTGGGCAATATCGAAGTCGAAGGCGAATCCGGTGCCGGTCTGGTCAAGGTCGTGATGACCTGCAAGCATGACGTCAAGCGCATCACCATCGACCCCAGCCTGTTGGCCGAAGACAAGGACATGCTGGAAGACCTGGTGGCTGCCGCCTTCAACGCGGCTGTGCGCAAGGCCGAAGAGACCTCCAACGAGAAGATGGGCAAGATCACTGCCGGTATGCCCGGCCTGCCCGGCGGGATGAAGTTCCCCTTCTGACGGATTTCCCCTGAGCGGCCGTGCCGCTTCCCCGGCCAAGGGATGGCTGCGATGCCGCGATGCGGCTCCTGCTTGCTGTCCCAGGCCGGGTCGTGCAGGGGAGTGAATGGCGATCTGCGCAGTGGCAGATCGCCTTTTTTCTGGTGACTGAAAGGACAAACCCGTGTCTGATGTGCAATCTCTGGATGCCTTGATCGAGGCCTTGCGCCGGCTGCCGGGCGTGGGCATCAAGTCGGCACAGCGCATGGCGTTTCATTTGCTGCAGCGTGACCAGGCCGGGGCGCTGCAACTGGCGCGGGCGCTGGACTCTGCGGTGAACTCGGTGCATCACTGCGAGCGCTGCCACACGTTTACTGAAGGCGCCATCTGCAGCATCTGTGATGACGCCGGGCGCGATGGCGCGCGGCTGTGCGTGGTCGAGGCGCCGGCCGATCTGGCTGCCATGGAGCGCACGGGGGCCTACCAAGGCTACTACTACGTGCTTATGGGGCGGTTGTCGCCGCTTGATGGCGTGGGCCCCAAGGAAATCGGCATGAAGCAGTTGCTGGAGCGTGCCTGTGACGGCGTGGTGCAGGAGGTGATTCTGGCCACCAGCTTCACAGCCGAGGGCGAGGCCACGGCCCATGCCATCAGCGAGGCGCTCAAGTCGCGTGGCATCCTGGTCACGCGGCTGGCGCGCGGCGTGCCCATAGGCAGTGAGCTTGAATATGTGGATCTGGGCACGATTGCCCACGCGCTGGTGGACAGGCGCTAAAAAATATTAATTGAATTGGCTTTGATAGCCTATCCATAAAGCGTCTTCTGCTATCTTTTTTGAAAATCAGAAATAGAAAAGCCCGCTGGTTCTGCGAACAGCGGGCTTTTTTGAGGGTGGTGAGGCTTATTTGCGCTTCTTGGCAGGTGTGCCGCCACGAGCCTTGGGTTCGCTCTTGCCGCCACGGGGAATGGGCGCACTGCTGCTCCTGGCGTTCTTGCTGGCGGCTGCCACCTTGCTGCTGCCACGGGTGTTGCGTGCCGAGCTGTCATTGCTTTCGGCGCGTGCGCTGCGGGCTGCGCGGCTGGGCAGGTAGGCAATCAGCGACTGGCCGGGGCGCAGGGATGCCGTCGACTTGAGGTCGTTCCAGTCCGCGAGATTGGAGACGCTGATGCCATAGCGGCTGGCCACGCTGACCAGCGTATCGCGCTTGCGCGCCTTGACCGTGGTGCGCACGGTCACGACTTCAGGGGCGAAGGAGATCTGACCGTTGTCTGCCACATGGCCGGGCACATCGGTCTTGACATTGGCATCGCGCGGCACCATCAGGGTCGAGCCGGCCTTGATCAGCATGCGCGGCGGGATGTTGTTGATGGCGCGCAGATCAGCTTCGCCCAGGCCTGCGCGCTGGGCGGCTTCGGCCACGGTGATGGTGGTGGGCACGGTCCATACCGTCCAGCTGGCAAACTGGCCTTCGCTATAGGCCTGCAGATTGCGGCGGAAGACCTTGGCATTGTCCCAGGGCAGCAGCACCTGCGGCGTGGCACGCGCAAAGATCACCGGCTTGTGAAAGCTGGGGTTGAGCGCCTTGAAGTCGTTGACGCTGACATCGGCCAGCTTGGCCACTAGCTCCACATCGATGTCGTGCGGCAGATCCACGGCCTGGAAATAGGGGTGGTTTTCGATGATGGGAAGCTCGGTGTTGAACTTCTCGGGCTCGGCCACGATGTTCTTGACGGCTTGCAGCTTGGGCACGTAGTTGCGGGTTTCGGCCGGCATCTGCAGATCGAGGTAGCCCGCAGGCTGGCCTAGCTTCTCATTGCGCTTGATGGCGCGGCCCACGCTTCCCTCGCCCCAGTTATAGGCGGCCAGCGCCAGATGCCAGTCGCCGAACATGTTGTAGAGCTTTTGCAGATAGTCGAGCGCGGCGCGGGTCGAGGCCAGCACATCGCGGCGATCGTCGCGGAAGACATTCTGCTTGAGGTCGAAATAGGTACCGGTGGCCGGCATGAACTGCCACATGCCGGCGGCCTTGGCGCTGGAGACCGCCTGAGGGTTGAAGGCGCTTTCGATGAACGGCAACAGCGCCAGCTCTGTCGGCATGTTGCGGCGCTCCAGCTCCTCGACGATGTGGAACAGATACTTGCTCGATCGCTCCGTCATGCGCTGGATATAGTCGGGGCGGGTGGCATACCACTGCTCCTGGTTCTGGACCAGATCCTGCTCCAGGTTGGGCATGGCAAAGCCCTTGCGGATGCGAACCCAGAGGTCGCCAGTGGCTTCCAGTTCAGCGACTTCGGAGCTGCCGACTTTGCCCTGGCCCAGGGGTTTGAGCGGGCCGTTCGGATACATGGGGTCGACGCTGCTGGTGGTGGCGCAGCCGGTCAATATCAGTGCGCTTGTCAGCAGCAGGGTGGATAGCAGCTTCATCAGAAAACGTTTTTCCATTGGCGCAGGGTGGCCAGCACGCTGGCGGGGTCCTCGGGCCTGGTTTGAGGATCATGGTGCACGGCGGCTGCGATCACATCGGCAGCGCGGCTTCGCATGAACGGGTTGATGGCCAGCTCGGTCTGCAATGTGGAGGGCAGCGTCGGCTGCCCGCTCTTGCGCAGTTGCTGGCAATGTTCCAGATACTGAGCCAGTTCTGGATTGTTTGGTTCCACGGCCTGCGCAAATCGCAGGTTGGAAATTGTGTACTCATGTGCGCAGCACACCAGCGTGTTGCCGGGCAGGGCGGCCAGTGCGTCCAGCGAGGCCTGCATCTGCGCTGCCGTGCCTTCGAAAAGGCGGCCGCAGCCGCCCGAGAACAGCGTGTCGCCGCAGAACAGCAGGGGCTGGCTTTGCGCCCGGGTGCTGAAGAAGGCAATATGACCGCTGGTGTGTCCGGGCACATCGATGACTTGCCAGGGGCCGCCAAGCAGCTCGACGCTGTCGCCGCCCTGCACGCGCGTGACGGGCTCGGGCAGGGACTCGTAGGCAGGGCCCCAGACGGGGGCGCCGGTGGCCGCGCGAATGGCGTCGATGCCGCCCACATGGTCGGCATGATGATGGGTGACTAAAATGCCCAGCAGTTTCAGACCCCGCTGTGCCAATGTGCTCAGCACAGGCTCGGCCTGACCCGGATCGACGACCACGGCGTGTTCCGCATCGTGGAGCATCCAGATGTAGTTGTCGGAAAAAGCGGGAATGGGCAACAGGTTCATGAGCTGCAAAATTATAGAGATGCATCACTGGACGGATTCAGCCCTAGGGCACTACCTCCTGGAATGGGAGCAGCAGCGCTTTGACGAGGCGGTGGCCGATATTTTTGGCTACCACGCCCTGCAACTGGGCTTGCCGCAGCTGCAAGGCCTGCGCGGCAACCGCATGCCCCATCGCTGGCTGGCGCTGGAGGGCCTCGATCCCGTTCCGGATGCAAAAGCAGGCACTGTAGCGCAAGCGGATGCGGCCGGAGTGTCGCAGGTGCAGCCGCCCGCCGATGAAACGCAGAATTTTGCCCCGTTGATGCCGGCGCTCAGGACCGCACCGGAAGCCCTGCCTTTTGCCGAGGCCAGCCTTGACCTGCTGCTGATGCCGCATACGCTGGAGGCCTCCAACGACCCGCATGCCGCGCTGCGCGAGGCTGCGCGCGTGCTGGTGCCGGAAGGTCGGCTGGTGATCAGCGGGCTGAATCCCTCCAGTCTGCTGGGTCTGCAGCGTCGGGTGGAGCGCAGCGCGGGCTATTTGCCGGACCTGAGCCTGGGCGTGGGCTACTGGCGTTTGCGCGATTGGCTGCGATTGCTGAGCTTCGAGATCGAAGCCGTGCAATTTGGCTGTTATCGTCCTGCCACTCAAAGTGAGAAGTGGCTGAGCCGCTGGCAGTTCATGGAAGGCCTGGGCCACCGCTGCTGGCCGGTGATGGGGGGCGTCTATTGCGTGGTGGCCGTCAAGCGCGTGCAGGGCATGCGTCTGATGAGCCCGAGCTGGCGCAAGAGCAGCGTGCCGACCGGCATGAAGGCGCCCGTGACCCAGAAGCAGCCGCCGGACATGTTCTGGCGTAACAAGGAAGAAAATTGAATCAAGTTGTGATCTATACCGATGGCGCCTGCAAGGGCAATCCCGGGCCTGGAGGCTGGGGCGCATTGCTGCAGGCCGGATCGGCGCAGAAGGAGCTCTTCGGTGGTGAACTGGGAACCACCAATAACCGCATGGAGCTCAAGGCCGTGATCGAGGCGCTGTCCGCGCTCAAGCGTCCCTGCGATGTGGTGCTGTATCTGGACAGCCAGTACGTGCGCAAAGGCATTACCGAGTGGATACAGGGCTGGAAGGCCAAGGGCTGGGTCACCGCTTCCAAGGAGCCAGTCAAGAATGTCGAGCTATGGAAGCAGCTGGATGCGCTGGTGCAGGGCAGCGGTCACCGTATCGACTGGCGCTGGGTCAAGGGCCATGCCGGGGACCCTGGCAACGAGCGCGCCGATGCGCTGGCCAACAAGGGCGTGGAGCTGGCGCTCAAGAAGGGCTGAGCCAGGCAGCCGGGCCAGTTGTGCTGGCTCAGTTCGTGATCTGCGCCAGTGCTTCTTGGATCTGCTGCTCGGACTCGGGGCGCACGATGCGCGCCACCTCCTTGCCGTCACGCAGAAAAATCAGCGTGGGCCAGAGCTTGACGCGATAGCTGCGCCCCAGCGGCCGGCCGGGGCCGTCTTCCACCTTGATGTGCGCCACTTCCGGCTGGCCAGCCAGCGCGGACTGCAGCAGCGGCTGAGCGCGCTGGCAGTGGCCGCACCAGGGGGTGCCGAATTCCAGCAAGTTCGCGCCCTTGAGCGCATCAATGGCCTGCCTTGTGGGTTCTGTGGCCCAGTGGGTGGCTTGGTATGGCATGAAATATTTCCCAGAATGGATCGAGGGTCGAGGATCAGACGGCAAGTCTGTCTTCAGATCAGACCCTGCAGCAGCAGGATGTTGACGGATTCTCCGGGCTGGACATCGCCGCGCGCATCGTCCAGCACGATGATGCAGTCGGCTGCGACCATGGAGCTGAGCACGCCCGAGCCTTGCGGGCCCGTGGTGCGCACGGCGGCCTGGCCCTTCTCATTGAGTTCGAGCACGCCGCGCAGATACTCGGTACGGCCCGGGCGTTTGCGCAGGCGCTCGCCGCTGATTGCCTGCAGCAATGGCACGGGGGCGACGCGTTCGCCTGCCAGCAGGGCCAGGGCCGGGCGCACAAACATCAGAAAGCTCACCATGGCGGCCACCGGGTTGCCGGGTAGCCCCAGCAGCACCGCCGGGCGTTGGGTGGGTGGTGTATTGCCCTGACTGTGGGAGACGCCTGCGCTTGTCTTGATCGGGATGCCTGCCGATCTGGTCAAGGAGATTCCGCCTGCGGGAGCGAGCAGGCCCACCGCCAGTGGTCGACCGGGGCGCATGGCCACACGCCAGAACTGCACGGTACCCAGGCGCTGCAGCATCGCGCGGGTGTGATCGGCTTCGCCGGTACTGATGCCGCCACTGGTCAGCACCACATCGGCCAGGGTGGCTGCTTCGCGCAGGCGGTCTTCCAGGGCGGTCGGCTCATCAGGCACGGCTCCCAGGTCCAGCACATGGGCCCCCAGACGGCGCAGCAGCGCCTGCAGGCTGAAGCGGTTGCTGTCGTAGATGGCTCCCTCGCGCGGCTCGGCACCTGGGCTCAGCAGCTCGTCGCCGGTGGAAAAGTAAGCCACGCTGAGCCTGCGCCGCACGTTGACCTGGCCCAGTCCCAGGCTGGCCAGCAGGCCCAGAGCGGCTGGTGTGAGACGCTGGCCGGTATGCAGCGCTACGGAGCCTTGCTCCAGGTCTTCACCGCGCAGGCGACGATTGGTGCCTGCCTGCAGGGCACAGCCGTCAAACCGAATGCACTCCTGGTCAGCGCTGGCCTGCTCATGGGCTACTACCGTGTCCGCACCCGCCGGCATGACCGCACCCGTCATGATCTTCACGCATTGGCCAGCGCCAAGCCGGCCTTGCCAGGGCCCTCCGGCCAGAGCCGTTCCCACCACACGCAGCATCAGTGGCTGGCCGGGCCGTGCCTGCTCCAGTTCACTGCCGGCAAAGGCATAGCCATCCATGGCGCTGTTGTCATGGGGGGGGACGTTGACGGGGCAGATCACATCGGCTGCCAGTACACGATCCAGAGCATCGGGCAGGGCGACGGTTTCCACCTCGGCGATCGGACCCAGCGGCTGCAGCAAGGCCTGCAGCTGTTGCAGTACCTGGTCAGTGGTCAGCGTCTGGGCGCTGGTGGAGGCGGCAGGTTGAAAAGTCGCGGTCATAACGGCAAAAAATAAAAAAAACCTCATGACGGGATGCGGCCATGGGGCTGCGTGGCACTTTACGCTTTTGGCTTGATGTGCCGATGAATCAGGATTGGCGTTCGGTGGCGATTTGCTCCAGATCAAGCAACTGGGCCAGCGTGTTGGCGTTGCTGAAGGCCTGCTCGTCCCCAGGGCGGTCAAATAGGGCCTGGGCGCTGCGATGCTGGCCGGTCCAGGCGTCTATCTTGCGGCCGCCGCCGATGATGAAGCGCTCCAGGCTGGAGGCGAGCTGTGCCCGCAGCAGGCAGAACACGGGCTGGGCGCGCAGCTGCGGCGGCTGGCCCGGCTTGGCATGCTCAGTATCCCAGCCGTGAGCGATGACGATATCGGCATCGCCGCGCGACGCCAGCATTCGCGTCGCCAGATCGAGGGGCAGCAGCGGCGTATCGCAGGGCACGCAAAGCAGCCATGGCGTGCGGCAATGGGCGAGGCCTGCCATGAAGCCCGCCAACGGGCCGGGGTAGTCGGGCAGGCTGTCGGCGCAGACCTCGGCAGCCAGTGGCTGGCCCAGGGCGGCATAGGCCGCTGCATTTCGATTGGCATTGATGAGCAGGGGACCGACCTGCGGGGCCAGGCGCTGCAATGCATGCAATGCCAGCGGCAAGCCCTGAAAGCGCTGCAGGCCCTTGTCCACGCCGCCCATGCGTGCGCCGCGCCCCCCGGCCAGCACGCAACCGGTGATCTGCTCAGGGGTGATACGTGAGTCAGCCACCGATATAGCTCATCTCGATACGCCGACCTTGCCGCACCGGCGCCACATCGGGTGGCATCTCGCTGCGCAGCTGCGAGTAGCGATCGCCGCGCTGTTGCCAGATGGGGGCGATGGCAGCAGCAATCTCGGCATCGCTGGCACCGGTGCGCAGCAGGCTGCGCAAGTCCCAGCCCTGGCTGGCGAACAGGCACAGATAGAGCTGGCCCTCGGTGGACAGGCGTGCGCGGTTGCAGTCGCCGCAGAAAGCGTGGGTCACGCTGCTGATGACACCCACCTCGCCCAGCTGGGGGTCATATTGACCGCTGGCATCGGCATAGCCCCAGCGCACGGCGGTCTCGCCCGGGGCGCTGGGCGCCAGCGGGATCAGCGGCAGCTCAGCGCGCAGACGCGCGATCACCTCGTCCGAGGGCAGTACCTCGTCCATGCGCCAGCCATTGGTGGCACCCACGTCCATGTATTCGATGAAGCGCAGCGTGACTCCCGTGCCGCGGAAGTAGCGGGCCATGGGCAGGATCTGTTCGTCATTGGTGCCGCGCTTGACCACCATGTTGACCTTGATGTGCGACAGACCTGCGGCCTGCGCAGCCTCGATGCCGGCCAGCACATCGGTCACGGGGAAATCCACATCGTTCATGCGCCGGAACACGGCGTCGTCCAGCCCGTCGAGGCTGACGGTCACGCGGTTCAGGCCGGCATCCTTCAGGGCGCGGGCCTTGCGTGCCAGCAGCGAGGCGTTGGTGGTCAGTGTCAGGTCCAGCGGCTGGCCGTCAGGCGTGCGCAGCTCGGCCAATTGGGCGATCAGGGCTTCGATGTTCTTGCGCAGCAGCGGCTCGCCGCCGGTCAGGCGCAGCTTGCGCACGCCATGGGCGACAAACAATCTGGCCAGGCGCGTAATTTCCTCGAAGCTCAGCAGCGAGCTGTGGGGCAGATATTGGTAGTTCTTGTCAAAAACTTCCTTGGGCATGCAGTAGTTGCAGCGGAAGTTGCAGCGGTCGGTGACGCTGATGCGCAGGTCGCGCAAAGGCCGTCCCCATTGATCCTGCAGCAGCCCGGTAGGGGCCTGCAGGGGACTGGGGACGATTGCGCTGCGGGATGCCGCACGCTCATCGACCAAGGGGATCACACGTTCTGCCATGGACTCGATTGTGCCGCAAGAGCGAAGTCCGGGCCGGCTGCGGGCTTGTTGTGGGCTATCAAAATTGATAGCTGTTAGCGCTTGTCGGTATTGTGGATCAGGCTTGTGTAGTGGTTTCCCTGGGTTGCTGCTGAGCCTGCGGCTTCCAGTCTTTGAACTCGGGGTAGAACTCCGCCACGCCGGGGCCGTTGAAGTCCCAGCCCAGACACTGGCCCAGGTGGCGTGGTGGCAGGCCCGAGCCATTGGTGCCGAACTGGTTGAGCACGGTGTGAAAAGCGGGCGTTGCCATATTGAACAGCAACTCGCGCAGATGCGTGCAGCCCACCACCCCGCCCAGATTGTCGGCAATCGCGCGGCGCCAGCCGCGGGCTATGCAGCAGCCCACCATCTTCTGCATGGACTTGGTGGCCTGGGGGCAGTGGCCCAGGGGATGGTCGTCCATGGCAGCCTCTATGCCGTGCACCACCATGTCGGCATCGATGGTCAGGCGGATCCACATATGGTGAATCGGCTTGCCTGCCGGCACTTTGCGGCGGCCGTGCAACTCGATGTCATAGGTTTTCTGGTCGATCAGCTCGGCTTCCACGTCCCACATGCCGTCGTCACGGGCATAGCCCCGGTATTTGACGTCGCGCATGTGGATGGGGGCTGGCGTGCGGCTGGCACTGGGAGGCAGGGGCATGGGGTATCCGTTGTTATGGCGGGCGACGACGGCATGTCGGAACCTGACTGGATCGCCCGCGATGATCTTGAACCGGGTCTGGTGCGCCAGACCCGATTTCATTATCAAAGAGATAGCAGGCTTGTCCAGCACCAAGCGGACAGCGGGGCGGCAGAGGGGCGACTCCGAGCCAGGCGGCGAGCGCCTAGCTGCTCGCGGGTATCTGCCCGGTGAGTGCAGCGGCCTTGAGCGCGGCCAGGTCCAGAACTTCCAGCTTGCCGCGCCGCAGCTGCAGCCAGCCGGCCTGCTGCAGCTCCTGCAGGATCTGGTTGGTGGTCTGGCGTGACAGGCCCAGCATGCGCGCGATCTGCTCCTGCGAGACGGCCAGCTCGCGGTGGGTACGCATGCGGTCGGCCCATTGCTCGTGGCCCATGGCCATCTGCACCAGGCGGCACATCACGCGCTGCGGTGCCGGCAGCACGGTCTGCTCCTCCAGGGCAATCAGGCTGGCACGCAGCTTGTGGGTCAGCAGCAGGGCCATGTGGCGCCAGCAATGCGGATTGGCATCCAGCCACTCGCGCAGCGGCGGTATCGGGATATGCAGCAGGGCGCAGGCGGTGTTGGCGCAGGCGTCGTGGGTGCGTGGCTCGCCGTCGAACAGGGCGATCTCGCCCAGCCAGCTCGGTGGCTCGATCAATGTCAGCAAGGCCGTGCGGGTGTTTTCCTGAAGCGCTGCCGTGCCGGAGATGCTGAGCGAGCCCCTGGCCACTGCATACAGGCCGCAAGGGGCATCGCCGCGGCGAAACAGCCATTCGCCGGCGGCCAGTAACCTTGGCTGGGCCAGTTGCTGCATCTGGGCGGTCAATTCCGGCGGCAGCGAGCGGAACCAGCGACCGGCCTGCACGATGGCCCAGAGGTCATTGGAGTTGACATGCTCGAAGCTGCCGCGCTTGCGTGCAGGGGGCACGGAGGCCAGTGCAGGCCTGGGTGAGGGTATTAGCGCTTGTGTCGGTGGCATGACAGACGGCAAGGTTGATGCTGCGCCACCATGCTCTGACAAGCGACCAGGAGATACAGCGATGAAAACCCTAATCGATCAACTGTCCAACTACGCCGACTACCACCGCGACCCGCGCAATATCGTCACGCACTACATCGGCGTGCCCATGATCATGCAGGCGGTGGTCATTCTGTTGGCCAGGCTGCAATGGGGTGCGCTGGGTGGTATGCCGATCTCGCTGGCCCTGCTGGCAGCGCTTGCCGCAGCGGTGTATTACTGGCGGCTGGACGGGCGCTACGGCCTGTTCATGAGCGTGGTGCTGGCCATCATGCTGGCGCTGGCTGCTCCCATTGCCGCGCAGCCCATGGGCAGCTGGCTGGTCTGGGGGCTGGGCCTGTTCGCGATCGGGTGGGTGATCCAGTTTGTCGGCCACTATTGGGAGGGACGCAAGCCCGCATTTTTTGACGATGTGATGGGCCTGGTGATCGGTCCGCTGTTTGTGGCGGCCGAACTGGGCTTTGCGCTCGGGCTGCGCAAGGAGGTGCAGGCGGCAGTGGAGCAGCGCAGCGGCCCCGTGCGACGTCGCCAGCCTGTGAATGCATGATGCTCTGTTTGTGAGAGCTAAAAGCATTGTCGTGTAAAGGGTGAATCGCCTGTTTCATGGGTATTCCGGCCACTGCTGGTCGCCCGTAATACATCGCTGCGGGCCCAGCTTTCAAACATGTAATGCCAGCGTTAGGGTCATGCGCCTAAAATCGCGGGCTGACCCTCAGGTGCCGATGCTTCGTCGGCGCTGGCGGGCTTTTTGTATTACTTCTCCCAACCATCATGTCTCTGAACAATGTGACCCCCGGCTCCAAGACGCCTGAAGTCTTCAACGTCGTCATCGAAATCTCGGCCAACTCGGCTCCCGTGAAGTA
>Ga0268257_1001170_pt1 | contig 23950 bp, 20 predicted proteins | sample AgamicAtPrz_FD_200249 | JGI IMG/M metagenome (GOLD analysis project Ga0268257, IMG submission 200249) | Agave microbial communities from Guanajuato, Mexico - At.P.rz (v2) (version 3) | ecosystem: Host-associated > Plants > Phyllosphere > Phylloplane/Leaf | place: Guanajuato, Mexico | collected... | reverse complement strand
TTCATCATCACATCGCGGTCACGCTCGCCCTTGACGAACGGGAAGAGCATGCCGATTCCCAGGTCGAAACCATCCATCACCACGTACATCATCACGCCGAAGATGATGATCACGGCCCAGATCAGCGAAAGGTCGATACCCATGGCTCAGTTTTCCTTGCTCAGGCTGACGGAGTTGGCCTCACGGCCATCATCGGCGGCGGACAGCGGCCGCGCCGGGGTGCGTTTGGTGCCTGGGCCACCACTGCTGTGCTGGTCACCTTCGCCGGTCTGCGGGCCTTTGCGCACCAGGCGCATCATGTAGCCAAGGCCGGTACCGAACAGGGCGAAATACACCACCACGAAGGCCACCAGGGTGAAGCCGAGCTGGGCGTAGCTGTGGTTGGACACACCGTCCGCCGTCCGCATCAGGCCGTATACCACCCACGGCTGGCGGCCGATTTCGGTGGTGAACCAGCCGGCCAGCAAGGCGATTAGCCCGGACGGACCCATCCACAAGGCCAGGTGCAGGAACGGGCGCGAGGTATAGAGCGTACCGCGCTTGCGCAGCCAGAGGCTCCACAGGCCAACGAAGATCATCAACAGGCCCAGCCCGACCATGATCCGGAATGACCAGAAGACGATGGTCGAGTTGGGCCGGTCTTCCGGCGGGAATTCCTTCATCGCCGGCACCTGCTTGTCCAGGCTGTGGGTCAGGATCAGGCTGCCGAGCGCCGGGATTTCGAGCTTGAAGCGGGTGGTCTCGGCCTGCATGTCAGGAATGCCGAACAGGATCAGCGGGGTCGGCTCGCCGGGCACGTTCTCCCAGTGGCCTTCGATCGCGGCGATCTTCACCGGCTGGTGCTTGAGCGTGTTGAGGCCGTGGAAATCACCGATTACCGCCTGGATCGGCGCCACGATCAGGGCCATCCACATGGCCATCGACAGCATCTTGCGCACCGCCGGGTTGTCACGCCCGCGCAGCAGGTGCCAGGCCGCCGAGGCACCGACGAAGAACGCCGTGGCAACGAACGCGGCGGTGGCCATATGCATCAGGCGGTAGGGGAACGAAGGGTTGAACACCACCGCCAGCCAGTCCACCGGCACCACCCGGCCATCGATGATCTCGTGGCCTTGCGGGGTTTGCATCCAGCTGTTGGACGCGAGGATCCAGAACGTCGAGACCAGCGTGCCGAGCGCTACCATCACCGTGGAGAAGAAATGCAGGCCGCGGCCGACACGGTTCCAGCCGAACAGCATGACACCGAGGAAGCCGGCCTCGAGGAAGAACGCGGTCAGCACCTCGTAGGTGAGCAAGGGGCCGGTAATGGCACCGGCAAAGTCGGAGAAGCGGCTCCAGTTGGTGCCGAACTGGTAGGCCATGACCAGCCCGGAAACCACGCCCATGCCGAAGTTGACGGCAAAGATCTTCGACCAGAAATGATAAAGGTCACGGTAGACCTGCTTGTCGGTCCGCAACCAGAGGCCTTCAAGGACTGCCAGGTAGCTGGCCAGGCCGATGGTGATGGCCGGGAACAGGATGTGGAACGAAACGGTAAAGGCAAACTGCATTCGGGCGAGCTCTAAGGCCTCTATTCCGAACATGGTGCTTCCTCTTCAGATAATCCGGCGTCCGGGCCGCTGGCCCCGTCGCCCACTGCCCCCACGGTTATCGAGTGCGGCGTGTTGGAATTGTTCTGTTCGATCGCAGGGATTCCGGCCCGGAGGGCCACGTCGTCGGCCAACCGTTGCAAAGGCAACGATTGATCCAGATCAACGAATGCTAGAAAGCATAGTCCTGAATGGCACGCCGGGCCGTGCGGTTGATTGCCGCGTGACCGGTTGCCCCACCCTCTTCAAAAAGGCCTGGAAAAGTGCCGACCCGGGCAAACAGCAACCATTTGTTACAAACAGATGATACGCTGCGAGCCCCTCTACCGCGCCGAGGCCCCAGGTTTCCGATGTCCGATTCCGCTCCCCAATTACTACGTCACCATCGACCTTTCCTGGCCTTCTGGCTGGCCCGCGTGTTCACTGCCAGCGGCTTCCAGATGCTCACCGTGGCCATTGGCTGGCACCTCTACCAGTTGACCGGCAATGTGCTCGACCTGGGCCTGGTCGGCCTGGTCGAGTTCGCCCCGCGTGTGCTGTTCATGCTGCATACCGGGCATGTCGCCGACCGCTATGACCGGCGCAAGGTCGCCGCCTTGTGCCAGAGCCTGCAGGGCCTGATCGCCCTGGCACTGGCAGTGGGCAGCGCCACCGACAACGTCACCCGCGAACTGATCTTCGCCCTGGCCTTCCTGCTCGGCGCCACGCGTTCCTTCGAAATGCCGGCGACCCAGGCGTTGCTGCCCAACGTGGTGCCAGCCGGGCTGTTTCCACGCGCGGTGGCGGCATCAGCATCGGCTACCCAGTCAGCCACCATCGTGGCGCCCGCCGTGGGCGGCTTCCTGTATGCCTTCGGCAGCATCTGGGTGTACGGCCCGACCGTGGCCCTGTACGCCATCGCCTGCCTATTGACCCTGAGCCTGGAGGCACGCGGCCAGGTAACCCAGCGAGGGCGTGCCAGCATCGAATCGCTGCTGGCCGGCATCCGCTTCATCCGCAGCCGGCCGGACATCCTCGGCGCCATCTCGCTCGACCTGTTTGCCGTATTGCTCGGTGGGGCCACCGCGCTGCTGCCGGTGTTCGCCAAGGACATCCTGCTGACCGGGCCGCTGGGCCTGGGCCTGCTGCGCTCGGCGCCGGCGGTGGGGGCGTTGCTGATGTCGCTGTGGCTGGCGCGTTTCCCGTTCGAGCGCAACGTGGGGCGAACGATGTTCACGGCAGTGGGTGTATTCGGCGTGGCGACCATTGCCTTCGGCCTGTCGACCTCGTTCTGGTTCTCGCTCGCGGTGCTGGTGGTGCTGGGCGCAGCGGACATGATCAGCATGGTCATCCGCGGCGCCTTCGTGCAGCTGGAAACGCCGGATGAGATGCGCGGGCGGGTGAGTGCGGTGAACGGCCTGTTCATTGGTGCCTCGAATCAGCTCGGCGAGTTCGAATCGGGGGTGACGGCGCACTGGTTTGGCACAGTGCCAGCGGTAGTGATGGGCGGCGTCGGCACCCTGCTGGTAACCGGGGTGTGGATAAAACTGTTCCCGACCCTGGCCAGGCGGGATCGGTTGCATAACGGCTGAGATACAGCCTGTGCCGGCGCAGGGGTCGGTACCGGCTATACAGGACCCATTGCCCAATGGCCATAGGCCCGTGCCGAGCATGCTGGTATGATGCGCGGCTTTTTTCCGCCCCACACAAAACCACGGCAACCGGTACGGTCTGTGCTTTGCTGTTGGGGTCGATAGATTGATGGCGCCTGGGGCGCCTCGGGGAGCGGGCATGCTGGAAAGGCTGTTTCAACTGAGAGCACACAACACCAATGTGCGCACCGAGATTCTGGCGGGCGTCACGACCTTCCTGGCCATGGCCTACATCCTGTTTGTCAACCCGAGCATCCTCGGTGAGACCGGCATGGACAAGGGCGCGATCTTCGTCGCCACCTGCCTGGCCGCGGCCATCGGTTCGGTGACCATGGGCCTGATCGCCAACTACCCGATCGCCCTGGCACCTGGCATGGGCCTGAACGCATTCTTCACCTACACCGTGGTGCTGCACATGGGCCACACCTGGCAAGTGGCACTGGGCGCAGTGTTCCTGTCGGCGGTGATGTTCTTCCTGTTGTCGATCTTCCGCATCCGCGAGTGGATCGTGAACAGCATCCCGCTACCGCTGCGTTCGGCCATCGCCGCCGGCATCGGCTTGTTCCTGGCATTGATCGCCCTGCATAACGCCGGCATTGTCGTCGATAACCCGGCTACCCTGGTGGGCCTGGGCGACCTCAAGCAACCCGCACCGATCCTCGCTACCCTGGGCTTCTTCCTGATTGTCGGCCTGGAGTCGCTGAAAGTGCGCGGCGCGGTGCTGATCGGCATTCTTGCCGTCACCATCGCCTCGATCGTGATGGGCGTGACGCCGTTCGGCGGCATCGTCTCCATGCCACCGTCGCTGGCCCCGACTTTCCTGCAGCTGGACATCGCCGGTGCGCTGGACGTGGGCCTGGTCAGCGTCATCTTCGCCTTCCTGTTCGTCGACCTGTTCGACAACTCCGGCACCCTGATCGGCGTGGCCAAGCGCGCTGGGCTGATGGGCAAGGACGGGCACATGCCGAAGATGGGCCGTGCGCTGATTGCCGACAGTACCGCGGCCATGGCCGGTTCGTTGCTGGGTACCTCGACCACCACCAGCTACATCGAATCCGCCGCCGGCGTGAGCGCCGGTGGCCGCACCGGCCTGACTGCCATCGTGGTCGCCGTGCTGTTCCTGCTGGCGCTGTTCTTCGCTCCGCTGGCCGGTAGCGTGCCGGCCTTCGCCACCGCCCCGGCGCTGCTGTTCGTCGCGGTGCTGATGGCCTCGGGCCTGGCGGAAATAAACTGGGACGACGTCACCGAAGCCGCACCGGTGGTGGTGACCGCCCTGGCCATGCCGCTGACCTACTCGATCGCCAACGGCATCGCCTTCGGCTTCATCTCCTGGACTGCCGTCAAGCTGATCTCCGGTCGCCACCGCGACCTGAACCCGGCGCTGGTGATCCTTTCCATCCTGTTCGTCATCAAGCTGGGCTGGTTCAACGCATGAGTGCTGCTTTCGACCCCTCTTCCTACGCCACCCAGCTGGACGCCAAGGTGGCCCGGCTGCGCGAGCTGCTGGCGCCGTTCGCTGCGCCGGAGCCGGCTGTCTTCGACTCGCCGCGCGAGCACTATCGCCTGCGCGCCGAATTCCGCCTGTGGCGTGAAGACGGCCAGCGTCACTACGCCATGTTCGCCCCGGGCGAGAAGCACAAGGCGATCCTGATCGACGACTTCCCCATCGCCAGCCAGCGCATCAACGCCCTGATGCCGCGCCTGAAGGCGGCCTGGCAGGCCAGCGAAGAACTCGGCAACCGGCTGTTCCAGGTAGAGTTCCTCACTACCCTGGCGGGCGATGCCATGGTTACGATGTGCTATCACCGCCCGCTGGACGCGGCCTGGGAGGTAGCTGCACAGCAGCTGGCGGGCGAATTGGGCGTCAGCGTGATCGGCCGTTCCAAGGGCAAACGCCTGGTGATCGGCCGCGATTACGCGGTGGAAAAACTCGACGTGGCTGGCCGCGTGTTCAGCTACCGCCAGCCGGAAGGTGCGTTCACCCAACCGAACGGCGCGGTGAATCAGAAAATGCTGAGCTGGGCCTACGAGGCCATCGGCGCGCGCGAAGACGACCTGCTGGAGCTGTATTGCGGCAACGGCAACTTCACCCTGCCGCTGGCCACCCGCGTGCGCCAGGTGCTGGCCACCGAGATCAGCAAGACTTCGGTCAATGCCGCACTGAGCAACCTCGATGAGAACGCTGTGGACAACGTGCGGCTGGTGCGCCTGTCGGCGGAAGAACTGACCCAGGCACTGAATGAGGTGCGGCCGTTCCGTCGCCTGGAAGGCATCGACCTGAAGGGCTATGACTTCGGCACGGTATTCGTCGACCCGCCGCGCGCGGGGATGGACCCGGACACCTGTGAGCTGACCCGGCGTTTCGAACGGATCCTGTATATCTCCTGCAACCCGGAGACGCTGGCGGCAAATATTGCCCAGTTGCACGACACCCACCGCATCGAGCGTTGTGCATTGTTTGATCAGTTCCCGTATACCCACCACATGGAAAGTGGGGTTTTGCTGGTTCGGCGCTGACTTGCAGATAGCCGGGGCTGCCTTGCAGCCCCGGGCTTCACTCAGAAGTCGAAGAACACCGTCTCCCCTTCCCCCTGAATGCGGATATCGAAGCGATACGCCGTCTTCCCGTCCACCTCGCAGCGCTTGGCCACCAAGGTCTCGCGTCGCTGCGGCTGCTCGATCAGGTTGAGCACCGGGCACTTGGCATTGGCCTCGGCCTCATCATCGAAATACAGGCGCGTATGCAGGTGGATGTTGATCCCCCGGGCAAACAGGCTGATGTTGATGTGCGGTGCCATTGGCACGCCGGCAGCGTTTTTCACCACGCCGGGCTTCACCGTATGTGCAGTCCACTCGCCAGCATCGAAGGTGGTAGCCGTGCGGCCAAAACTGTTGAAGGCGTTTTCCAGGTTGTAGGCATCTTGGTATTCACCCTTGGCGTCGGCTTGCCAGAGCTCCAGGAACGAGTCGCGCACCAGGTGGCCATTACCGTCATACACATGGCCGATCAGCAGGATATGCTCGCCGGGCGCATCAGGCTTGGCCAGGCGGTTCCAGATCTCCTGGTCGCGGGTCGGGTTGCCGGCCGCTTCCAGGGCCAGGCCGATGTGCACGTAGGGGCCGGCAGTCTGCGAAGGGGTTTCCGGCAGCAGTTCGATTGGCATGGCGGGGTCCTCAGCAGTTTTCGAAGTGGGTCTTGCGCTGCCCACGCAGCACGATGTCGAAGCGGTAGGCCAGGCAATCCATCGGGTTGGCGTTGCTCATGTCGAGCTTGGCGATCAGTTGCTGCACGGCTTGCGGGTTGGCGATCGACTTGACGATCGGGCACAGCGGGATCAGCGGGTCACCCTCGAAGTACAACTGGGTGATCAGTTTGGTGGCGATCGATGGGCCGCTGATGGCGAAGTGAATGTGCGCCGGACGCCAGTCGTTCGGCCCGTTGCGCCAGGGGTACGGGCCCGGCTTGATGGTGCGGAAGCTGTAATAGCCGTCACGGTCGGTCAGGCAACGGCCGACACCACCGAAGTTCGGGTCCAGCGGTGCCAGGTAGCGGTCATTCTTGTGCCGGTAGCGGCCACCGGCGTTGGCCTGCCACATTTCCACCAGGGTATTCGGTACAGGCTTGCCGTACTGGTCGACGACGCGCCCGGCGACGATGATGCGCTCACCGATCGGCAGGCCACCGTTGTTGAAGTTCAGCAGCAGGTCATGGTCGTGGGCACCGAAGCCCAAATGGGAAAAGTCCGGGCCGGTGGTTTCGCTGATCGACTGCGGAATGCTGACCAGCGCCTGGCGCGGCGAACGGGCAATGGAAGTCTTGTAGTCAGGCGTAAGGGCTTTCGGGTGCCAGTTGCGATCACGGATCACGAAGCGGCTGGTGTCCTGGGCGGGCATGCCGGTTTCCTCTCTTGGAATTGTGTGAACGCCTGGGCGTGGCAGGCGGACTTGCAGTTTCGGGCAAGCTGCGCGCGGTGGATATTGAAATCAGCCGCCTTAGACATAACCAGATGGTTATGAATGAACACGTTTGCCTGACGCCGGTCACAGTGGTGAACTAATCTTTGTCTTCTTGTTTCACGCTCCGGAGAGCATTTCATGGAATGGCGAAAAGGCCGACGCAGCGACAATGTGGTCGATGCCCGAGGCGAAGGTGGCGGTGGCGGCGGCATGCGTTTCGGCGGCGGCAAGGGGCTGGGGCTTGGCGCAGTACTGCTGATCGTCGGTATCGGCTGGCTCACCGGGCAGGACCCGCTACAGATTCTTGGCCAGCTCACTGGCCAGATGGAGCAGCAGCAACGGCAGGCGCCCAGCAGCGTGGGCGGCAAGGCCCCGCCGGCCAACGACCAGCAGGCCGAGTTCGTCGCCTCGATCCTGGGCGACACCGAAGATACCTGGAAAGCCCTGTTTGCCGAAGCTGGCAAGCAATATCGCGATCCCAAGCTGGTGCTGTTCAGCGGCCAGGTCAATTCGGCCTGTGGCTTTGCTTCAGCGGCAGTGGGGCCGTTCTACTGCCCCGCCGACCAGCGGGTGTACCTGGACATGTCGTTCTTCCGCGAGATGGAAACCCGTTTCGCGGCCGCCGGCGACTTTGCCCAGGCCTACGTGATCGCTCACGAAATCGGCCACCATGTGCAGACCCTGCTGGGCGTGTCGGCCAAGGTCGACGCCGCACGCCGCAGTGGCCAACGCCTGGAAGGTGACAACGGCTTGCTGGTGCGCCAGGAGCTGCAGGCCGACTGCCTAGCCGGGGTGTGGGCCTACCAGGCGCAAAAGCGCCTGAACTGGCTGGAGCCAGGTGACGTCGAGGAGGCCCTGAACGCCGCCAATGCCATTGGCGATGACCGCTTGCAGCAGCAGGGCCGCGGGCGTGTAGTGCCGGACTCGTTCACCCACGGTACTTCGGCGCAGCGGGTACGCTGGTTCAAGGCCGGGTTCGCCGAGGGTGAGGTGAACAGTTGCGATACCTTCAGCGCCCGTAATCTCTGACACCTCCCGCCAGGCTGGCGCGGTCGTTGTAGGCGCGGCCTTGTGTCGCGAAAGGGCTGCGAAGCGGCCCCGGCAATAGCGCGTCAATGCTGAAATCTTGGGGCCGCTTTGCGGCCCTTTCGCGACACAAGGCCGCTCCGACCCAAAAGCGCTTGTACATCTTTTTGCTGAAAAAGCGTTTCAGCTTCCCTCATCACGGCCGATAACCCCTGCACGAATCAGCAGGCATCCAGAACAACAACGCCTGGCGATCGAAGACAAATCGAGCGAAAACAACTTCTGGAGAGCGTGCATGAACAGCTGGTTCGCCAACATCAGCGTCAACCTCAAACTGGGCCTGGGCTTCGGCCTGGTACTGATCCTCACCGGCCTGCTGGCCCTGACCGGCTGGACCAGCCTGGGCAGCCTGATCGACCGCAGCAACTGGATGGGCGATATCGGCCAGCTGAACAAGGACCTGACCGACCTGCGCATTGCCCGCTTGCAGTACATGATCGCCAACGGTGACGATGCCGCCGCCGCCAACACCCAGGCCAAGCTGGACGCCTTCAGCAAGCAGCAGGCGTATCTGGCCAACACGTTCAAGAGCCCCGATAACGTAAAACTGCTAGGTGAGCTGGGCGAGACCATCAGTGCCTACAAGGTATCGCTGAACAAGATGCGCCAAGGCTACGACGCCACCCGCACTGCGCGTGCGGCCATGGAAAGCTCGGCCAGCAAGGCCGACCAGGCGATGGACGCACTGAGCCAGGAAGTCACGGCACGCGCCGAAGCCGACAGCGTGCGCCTGGCCCAGTACCAATTGATCAGCAACGCCCGCCAGCAACTGCTGCAGGTGCGCGTCGACGTGCGCGGCTATATCGCCGACAACAGCGCCGCCAACGAACAGGCCGCCCTGCGCCAGCTGGATGCAGCCCTGGCCGGCATCGACAGCCTCAAGCGCCAGCTGCCCGGCGAAGACACGCGCCTGCAACAGTTCGAAGGCTCGGTGCTGGCCTACCGTGACGCCGTGCGCCAGTTCCGCGATGCGGTCGCCAATATCACCACCGCGCGCGCGGAAATGACCGTGCAGGGTGCCGACATCGTCAAGCGCAGCGACGCGCTGTACCAGATCCAGCTGCAACGCCGCGACATCGAGAGCGCCCAGGCCCGCACCCTGCAGGCTATCGCCACCTTGCTGGCGCTGCTGGTCGGCGTGCTGGCGGCCGTACTCATCACCCGGCAGATCACCCGCCCTCTGCGCGACACGCTGGTGGCGGTGGAAAAGATCGCCAGCGGCGACCTCACCCAGCAGTTGCGGGTTACCCGCCGCGATGAACTGGGCGTGCTGCAGCAAGGCATCGCGCGCATGGGCACTACCCTGCGCGAGCTGATCAGCGGTATCCGCGACGGCGTTACCCAGATTGCCAGCGCCGCGGAGGAACTTTCGGCGGTGACCGAGCAGACCAGTGCCGGTGCCAACAGCCAGAAGGTCGAGACCGACCAGGTGGCCACCGCCATGCACGAAATGGCCGCTACCGTTCAGGAAGTGGCGCGCAACGCCGAACAGGCATCCCATGCGGCCACCGGTGCCGATGACGAAGCCCGCGCCGGTGACCGCGTAGTGGGCGAGGCAATTGGCCAGATCGAGCGCCTGGCCGAGGACATGCACCGCTCCACCGAGGCCATGAACCTGCTGCAGCAGGAAAGCCAGAAGATCGGCAGCGTGATGGACGTGATCAAGTCGGTGGCGGAACAGACCAACCTGCTGGCGCTGAACGCTGCGATCGAAGCGGCGCGTGCCGGCGAGGCCGGGCGTGGCTTTGCCGTGGTCGCCGATGAGGTGCGCGGGCTGGCCCAGCGCACGCAGAAATCCACCGAAGAAATCGAGGAACTGATCGCCAGCCTGCAGCACGGTACCCAGCAAGTGGCGGCGGCCATGCACGGTAGCCGTACCCTGACCGACAGCAGCGTCGAGCTGGCACGCAAGGCCGGGGCCTCGCTGGAGAGCATCACCAGCACGGTATCGAGCATCCAGTCGATGAACCAGCAGATTGCGGCGGCGGCGGAGCAACAGAGTGCGGTGGCGGAAGAGATCAGCCGCAGCATCCTCAATGTGCGCGATGTGTCGGAGCAGACGGCGGCGGCCAGTGACGAGACGGCCGCCTCCAGCGTGGAGCTGGCGCGGTTGGGCGGGCAATTGCAGACGTTGGTCAGCCAGTTCCGCGTCTGATCCTGCAGTTCGGGGCCGCTTTGCGGCCCGTCGCGACACAAGGCCGCTCCTGCAGGGGACCGCGATCGCCTGTAGAAGGGGCCTCGTGTCGCGATGGAGGGCAAAGCCCTCCCGGCGATGTAGCAGCTATTACTTGACGATCATCCCGACCCCACGCCCACGTGGGTCCGAAGCAGTCTCCAGCTTCGCACCGTTCACCCGGATCGCCTGGATGTCGCCCATCTCCCAGCCCTGGTCCTCCAGTACATAGCCCATCTTCTTCAGCTCGTCAGCCACCGGCCCGGTCAACGGCGCGTAGCTGTCAAAGTAGAGGGTGTCCTTGGGCAGCAACTGATGGTGCACGCGCTGCGCCGCCACCGCCTTGTCCAGCGGCATGCCGTAGTCGTACAGGTTGTTCATGACCTGGAAGATCGAGGTGAAAATCCGCGAGCCGCCTGGCGTACCAATGACCAGCTCGACCTTGCCATCGCGGGTCATCAGGCTCGGGCTCATCGACGACAGCATGCGCTTGCCCGGTGCGATGGCATTGGCATCCCCGCCCACCACGCCGAACGCATTCGCCGCGCCCGGCTTGGCACTGAAGTCATCCATTTCGTCGTTCAACAGGAAGCCGGCACCTTTCACCACCACGCCACTGCCGTAATCAAGGTTCAGGGTGTAGGTATTGCTGACCGCGTTGCCCTGCTTGTCGACGATCGAGAAGTGCGTGGTCTGGTGCGGCTCCAGGCCCGGCCTGACCTTGTCGGTCGCGGAAATGGCCTTCGGGTTGACCTGCGCGGCACGCTTGGCCAGGTAGTCCTTGGCCACCAACTGCGTCACCGGCACCTGGGTGAAGGCTGGGTCGCCGAGGTAGTCGGCACGGTCGGCAAACACCCGCTTTTCGATCTCGGCCAGCAAGTGGATGTACTGCGCCGAGTTGTGCGCCACGCCCTTGAAGTCCGCCGCGCGGTTTTCCTTGATGCCCAGCAGCTGGGCCAGGGCGACGCCGCCGGAGCTTGGCGGAGGCGCGGTATAGACCACATTGCCACGCCAGCTCACAGCCATCGGTTCACGCCATATCGCCTTGTAGTCCTGCAGGTCCTGCCTGGTGATCAGGCCCTTGTCGGCCTGCATCTGCGCTACCAGCAGGTCGGCGGTCTTGCCCTGGTAGAACTCGCTCACGCCCTTGTCGGCGATGCGCTCCAGGGTCTGCGCCATCTCTGGCTGCTTGAACAGCTGGCCGACCTTCATGTTGCCGAAGTAGTCGTTGAAATTGGTCGCGGTCTTGAACATGCCCTGGGCATCGTTGCGGTACTGGTACTGCTTTTCCGCCACCTTGAAACCGTTTTTCGCATAGCCGATGGCCGGCGTCAGCAGCTCGCTCCAGGGCAGCTTGCCGAACTTCTGGTGCGCCTCCCACAAGCCCATTACCGTGCCGGGTACACCAGCTGCGCGGGATCCGACCAGGCTGAGGTTCTCGATGACCTCACCCTTGTCGTCCAGGTACATGTTGCGCGTGGCGGCCTTGGGCGCCACTTCACGGTAGTCGAGGAAATAGGGTTTGCCGTCGACGAACAGGGTCATGAACCCGCCGCCGCCGATGTTGCCCGCCTCGGGGTAAGTCACCGCCAGGGTGAACGCCGTGGCCACTGCCGCATCCACCGCGTTGCCGCCCTTCTTGAGGATGTCGGCGGCCACCTGTGCACCATATTGATCGGGCGCGGCCACTGCACCGCCCTCCAGGGTGGCGGCATGAACCGAGGAACAGCTCAGGATCGCGGCTGCGAGAGCCAGGTACTGGAACGGAACCATACGCATGACACTTCCTTGGTGTTGTTTTTGTTGAGCAGTCAGTAAGGCCGAAGCGTGTCCGCTGCGCAATCGATAGCAGGAAGTTTCGCCGCCTGTGGGCAGGCTATGTCGCGTTCAGGCAACTCAGCAGGCGTACAGCGCCAACTTGCGCTGGATGAAATCGAGGAAGCACTGGATACGCAGCGCCAGCTGGGTATTGCGGTAGTACACCGCATGGATGGGCTGGCGATAGCCGTTGTTGGCTTCGCTGAGCAACACGCGCAGTCGTCCGCTGCGGATGTCTTCGTGGGTCATGAAGTGCGACAGGCTGACGATGCCCTCGCCCGCCAGGGCCAGCTGGCGCAAGGTCTCGCCGCTGGAAGCGATCAGCGCCGGGCGGATGCTCCAGCGGTCGCCCTGGGCATGGCGCAGTGGCCAGTGGTTGAGCGATTCGGGCTGGCTGAAGCCGAGCAGGCAATGGTTGGCCAGATCCTCGACCCGCTGCGGCGTACCATGCTGTTCGAGGTACGCCGGGCTGGCCAGCACCTGCACCGGGCTGCACCCCAGGCTGCGCGCGTGCAGGCTGGAGTCGGCCAGTTCGCCGATACGAATGGCCACATCGGTGCTTTGCTCGAGCAGGTCGATGATCAGGTCGTCGGTGTTGAGCTCCAGTTCGATGCCGGGGTACTGGCGGCGGAACTCGCCGATCCACGGCAGGATGGCGTGCAGCATGAACGGCGCAGCAGCGTTGATGCGCAGACGCCCGGTAGGGGTCTGGCGGTTCATCGACAGGCGCTCTTCCATCTCGTCCATCTGTTCCAGGATCAGGCGCGAGCGCTCGAGGAAAAAGCGGCCCTCTTCGGTCAGGTCCATGCGCCGGGTGGTGCGGTTGACCAAGGTGGTGCCCAGCTTGCCTTCCAGGCGTGACAGGGTGCGGCTGACGGCGGACGGTGTCTGGCCCATCTGCTCGGCAGCAGCGGAAATCGAGCCGCAGTCGATGACGGTGACGAATACCTGGAGTTCTTCGGATCGGGTTTTCACTTCGGCGCCTGTGGTTGCTCTCTGCAGGGACTAGATAGCCGCTTGTCGAGGCCAAGTCCAGCGCTGCCTGTACCGGCCCTTTCGCGGGCGCGCCCGCTCCCACAGGGATCAGACAGGCCTGAAGGCTCGTGGAGTACCTGTGGGAGCGGGCAAGCCCGCGAAGAGGCAGGCACAGTCGAACACTTATTGCGCCTTGCCGAATACCTTGTCCAGGTGCTGCGCATAGGCCGCCAGCGCCGCCGGCACATCCGGGCGCTTCATCACATCCACCGCCAGGAAGGTCGGCAAGCCAGTCATGCCGAGGAACTGGTTGGCCTTGTGGAACGGGAAATACACCGCATCCACACCCTTGCCCTCGAAGAAATCGCTGGGGTCGTCGAATGCCTGCTGCGGTGCATTCCAGGTCAACGACAGCATGTACTGCTTGCCGTGTACCAGGCCACCGCTGCCGTACTTCTGCGAGTGGTCCGAACGGGTACGACCATCGTTGGCATAGAGGCTGCCATGGCCTGCGGTGAACACCTCGTCGATGTATTTCTTCACGGTCCATGGCGCGCCCATCCACCAGCCTGGCATCTGGTAGATCACTACATCGGCCCAGAGGAATTTCTGCACTTCTTCCTGAATGTCATAGCCGCCATCGATGAAGGTCTGGCGTACATCGAAACCGGCGCGATCCAGGTGAGCCATGGCCGCTTCGTGCAGGGTGGTGTTGAGACGGCCATCGGAGTGAGCGAACTGTTTACCGCCGTTGAGCAGAAGGATCTTTTTCATGTGAGCCTCGCGAAAAATTCAGGTCGGCAGGTTAGGGGCTCGCGGGCAGGGGATACAGTGGCGCGGGGGCAAAATACAATTGCTCACAAGTCACGAATGGCTGGCGCATTATTGCCGTAGAATCGCCTTACCTTCCGTCAACGAGTAGCGACCCATGACTGAGCAGTACGCCTTCATCCTCAAAGCCAAGACCCGTCCGGAAATGGCCGAGGCATTCGAAACCCTGTTCCGCGCCTACGTCGAGCCAAGCCGCCAGGAACCGGGCTGCATCGAGTACCACATGCTGCGCGACAAGCAGGACCCGAGCCTGTTCGTGTTCTTCGAGGCCTGGGCCGACAAGGCCGCGCTGGATGCGCACTCGGCCCTGCCGCACATGACCGCGTTCTTCGAAAAGCGCATGGACTACCTGGAGCGCGATTTCGACATCCAGATGATCGACATGCTCAGCGCCTCGTCCGCTAGCCGCTGATCAGCAAATGGCCGCCAAGTGCGGCCAGGCCGATGAAGAAACAACGCTTGAACAACAGTGCGCTGATGCGCTGACGCAGCCATTGCCCGGCCAGCATGCCGAGCAGGGCCGGCGCCAGCATCAGCAGCGAGGCCCCCAGGGCCTGGCCACCCAGGGCATCCTGCCCGGCCAGGCCAACGGCCAGGGCCAGCGTCGACACCGTGAACGACAGGCCCAGGGCCTGGACCATCTGCTCACGGTTCAGGGCCAGGCTCTGCAGGTAGGGTACGGCCGGTATCACGAATACCCCTGTCGCTGCGGTTACCACGCCGGTTACCAGGCCGCAGGCCGGCCCCAGCCAACGCTCGCGGCTTGGCGCCAGGCACAGGCCCGCCCCGACCAACCCGTACAGCGCATAGGCCAGCAGGGCCGCGCCCAGTGCATGTTTGGCCCACGGGCCGCTGTTGATCCCCAACCAGGCGCTGCCCAGCAAGGTACCGATGAAGAGCATTGCCAGCATCGGCCCCAGACGTACCAGCAACGCGCGCAGATGCCCGCCATTGGCCAGTTGCCAAAGGTTGGTGAGGGTCGAAGGCACGATCAGCAACGCAGCAGCCTGCGCCGGAGGCATAGCCAGGCCCAACAGGCCCATGGCAATGGTCGGCAAGCCGAGGCCAATCACCCCTTTTACCGTTCCGGCCAGGAGAAAGGTCAGAGTCACCAGCAATGACAAGGCCAGGCCAATGTCCTGATAGAAAGCGAGCAAGGTATTCATGGGCCGATGATGGCGTGCGCCGGCCTGGCTGAAAATCTGTCATATACTCAGGCAGACTCTTGCCAGGACATAGCCAGATGCATTTCGACCTGATCGACCTCAGGCTGTTCCAGCACACCCTGGAGTGCGGCAACATCACCGCCGGCGCCAGCCGCAGCCACCTGTCGCTGCCAGCAGCCAGTGCGCGCATCCGCGCCATGGAGGCATCGTTGGGCATCCCCTTGCTGGAGCGCAATCGCCGTGGCGTGCAGCCGACGCCGGCCGGCCAGGCCCTGCTGCAGCACGCCCGGCTGATAGCGCAGCAAGTCGAACGCCTGCAGTTCGACCTGGGCCAGTATGCGCAAGGGCAGCAAGGCCAGGTGCGCCTGCTGTGCAACACGGCGGCGCTCACCGAATACCTGCCGGAACTGCTGGCCAGCTACCTGGCTGAAAACCCCGGTATCAGCGTCGATGTGCAGGAACTGCCGAGCCTGCGCATCGTACAGGCAATTACCCAAGGCATGGCCGACCTGGGCATCGTTTCGACCGCAGCCCCTTGCGAGCACCTGCAAACCCGCCCCTTTCGCGACGACCCGCTGGTGCTGGTGATGCCGCCGGGCCACCCGCTGGCCAGTGCGCTCGCGCCCAGCTTCAGCGATAGCCTGGCGCACGGCTATGTCGGCCTTGGGGCCGGCAGTGCGTTGGCGTTGTACCTTGAAGAGCAAGCCTTGCGCGAGGGGCGGCGGATGCAGGTACGCGTGCGGGCCGAGGGGTTCGACGGGGTGATTCGCATGGTCGCCGGCGGTGCCGGGGTGGGGGTGGTGCCGCTGGCAGCGGTGCGGCGCTGGCAGGGTATGTTGCCCTTGCACTGGGTGGCGCTGGCGGAGCCATGGGCCAACCGGAGGTTGCTGGTGTGCGCGCGGGATTTTGCGGCATTGCCGGGGTATGCGGCGGGTTTGGTAGCTGCGTGTGAAAATCCCGTGTTAGCGTGATGTGAAGGCTAATCGAGGCCCCTAGAAAAGCCATAGCAAATGGGACGATTAGAAATGACAGCTTAAGAATCACAGGTCAGGTTTCAAAATCCATCATTGGAAATTTCATTTATAAATTCCCGACAGCTCCACCTAGAACTTCTCCTACCCCTACAAAGTTACCTATTCTCAAAATAACACGACTACAGGTGCTGATAATAAGGCGATCCATTGCAGTCTCGCCCGGTTTCTAACCATTATCGCACCTCCGAAAGCAGAATAACGGCATATGCAACTACCATCCAAACACAACCGACCAGTGTCAACCACGCTGCAACAGCCATTTTTATTTTTAGCCTCGAAGGAAAACGCTTCAACTCATCAGGGTCTAGCATACCTCGCCGTAATGCGAATTTAGGAAACGTTACCAAACCGGCAAGCATACAAATTAACATCCAGCGCCACTTGAAACTTTTCTCGCGCCGAACTTGCTTCATGGATTCAATAAAAGGGTTACTCCGGATGCCCGACCGTGCGACATCGTAATCGCTTCCTAAGACAAGAAAAGCAAGTATCAACGGCCCTGGCAACCCGAAGATAAATGGACCCATCACCAATATCAGTCTCGCCATAATCGGCCAATCATTAAGGTCGATCATTTGTAGCCTCATAGACAAGTTCGCCAGCCGACTCGCCGATCTTTGCGCCTACCAGGCTGCCAACTGCGCCTCCAGCCCCGACCAGCGCGATACCACATACAGGCGTGCCGATGCCTAAAGTACCAATAGCGAATCCAACGCATAGCGTGCCAGCCGCCAAGCCAGCACCGGCAGCAACAGCACTTCCCAGACCAACGCCACCAGCAAAACTTGCTGTTTCTGTCATTCGAATCTTTTTACAAGCCTCAGTCTCCCCTGCCCGACACACTTCCTGCACCTTTAAATAAGAAGATATCCCACCCAACCCAAATGCAGCATACCCTCCATACTCAAGGTACTTGCTGAGCCGCGCCACCTTGTCCAGATGCGTCGCATACCCCGGTATCTGCCCCGGCCCGCCCGCCTTCGACCAATGATGCACGAGGCTTTTGGTCGAAATATTCAAGCGCTTCTTCAGCCGTTCGTAGTTGCCCAGGTCCAGTTGCTTGTTCAGCAATGCCACTTTCAACTGACTATCCAGCTGCTGCAGCAACCGTCGCCGTTCAGCGAAAAAGTTCGGGCTGTTCAGATGGCCATGCCGCATGAACTCCCGCTGGTGCAGTTGCTCGATACTGGTCAAGGTACTGCTGACCTGCTTCAGCCCCTGTTCCAGCATGTCCTTGCCCACGCCCATGGACAGGCTGGCATTACTGAGCAAGCCGGCGATTTCGGCCTGGTGCTCCATCATGAAGTCCGCTTCGGCGAAATCGAGCACTGCCAGCGCACGGCGTGAATGCTCGGCCGCCGCCATCAGCTGGCCTTCCTCGCGGGTGCAGGCATCACCGTTGTCAGGGTCACCGAGGACGAAGATTTCCCCTGCCTTGAAGCCCTGTTCAAACGTCGGGTTGAGCCGCTGCAGGCGGGAGATGGGTAGGGTGGCATCGTGCTCGGCCAATTGCAGCAGCACCTGCGCGAACGACATGCGCCGTGGCACTACATAGAACCCGGGCTCAAGCGTACCGGGCAACGCCCCCACTACCGGTTGGGAGAAGTGTTCGGGGTACAAGGCGTTTGGAGGCTCGGCAAAGCGTGTATCAGCCCTGCCCATAACAGGCTGCGTAGACGGTGGCGCCTCATGCAGCGGTGCGACAACCCGATTACTGCCCGGCGGGCAGCCACAGAGCACCAGCGCACCGTCCACGGCCACCCGCTGGCCGCCGGAAATAAAATGGTCCACGCCTTCGGCGACAGTGCCCACCTGCCCGCAGAGTGGGCATGCCGTGGTGCGGTCACCTTCGCGAAGCACCATTCGCCCCTCGGCGAGATAGCCGGCGTTCGTTGCAATACAGACAGCACCCGTAGTGGTGACATCACCATCGACTGCCTGCCCTCTTCCCTCCAGACTGACGCGCATCCTGAAGCTCCTTGCCCAGATGATTTAGGACTGAAACCTAACACCCAAGGGAAAGCTTTCGATGCCGAAGGCTCCAAATCAGAGCTTTCCTACATTTTCACCAGACCAATACCGGGCTGGCTTTACCCGCAACGCACACTCACACAAAATAGCACCCCAATGCCCAACGAAAAGGACTTCACGGTGGCCTCGATCTACCAGCTCAAACCGCGTTTCCAGGCCCTGCTCCGCCCCACGGTGCAGCGCCTTCACGAGCGGGGTGTCACCGCCAACCAGGTCACGCTCGCCGCTGCCCTGGTGTCAGTGCTGCTGGGCCTGCTGCTGGCCACCCGGCACCATCCCGCCTGGCTGTTCATCCTCCTACCGGTATGGATGCTGCTGCGCATGGCCCTGAACGCCATCGACGGCATGCTCGCCCGGGAATTCGGCCAGCAATCCACCCTCGGCGCCTACCTCAACGAACTCTGCGACGTGATCGCCGACGCCGCCCTGTACCTGCCTTTCGCCCTGCTGCCGGGGGTATCGCCAGTGCTGGTCGTGCTCGTGGTACTCAGCGCCACCTTCAGCGAGTATGCCGGGGTCATGGGCCCGCTGGCCGGTGCCTCGCGGCGCTACGACGGCCCCATGGGCAAGAGCGACCGGGCCTTTGCCTTCGGCGTACTGGGCACCGGCGTGGCCTTCGGCCTGTTGAACGGGGCCTGGATCAACGGCTTGTTGCTGGTGATCCTCGCACTCTCGCTCTATACCCTCTACAACCGGGTTCGCCAGGGGCTGGCCGAAACCCGTTGAGCCTACTGCCGTCGTAAAAGGATGTTGACCATGCGCCAAGCGCAAGCACTGCACTTCAGTACCCATGACGGCGTCGAGCTGCATTACCGTCACTGGCCCGCCACCCGTAACGAACACCAGCCCCGCCGGGCTGTGGTGATGTTCCACCGCGGCCATGAGCATGGCGGGCGCATGGCCCACCTGGCCGATGAGCTGGACATGCCGGGCTATGACTTCTTCGCCTGGGATGCCCGTGGCCACGGCGAGTCCCCGGGAGCACGCGGCGACAGCCCGGGGTTCGCCACCAGCGTGCGCGATGTGCAGACCTTCATCGAGCATATCCAGGCCCGCCACGGTATCGCCGAGCAGGACCTGGTGGTGCTGGCGCAGAGTGTCGGTGCCGTGCTGGTCGCCACCTGGGCCCACGACTATGCTCCCAAGGTGCGCTGCCTGGTGCTGGCTTCGCCAGCGTTCAAGGTCAAGCTGTATGTCCCGTTCGCCCGCCCCGGCCTGAAGCTGCTGAAGGCCTTGCGTGGCAACTTCTTCGTCAACAGCTACGTCAAGCCACGCCTGCTCACCCACGACCCCGAGCGGGTCATGTCGTACCTGGCCGACCCGCTGATCAGCCGGCCGATTTCGGTGACCATGCTGCTAGGCCTGTACGAAGCCGCCGACCGCGTGGTGGCGGACGCCCAGGCTATCCAGGTGCCGACCCAGCTGCTGATATCCGGTGCCGACTTCGTGGTCGAGCGCCAGCCGCAGCAACGCTTCTTCGAGCGCCTGGGCAGTGCGCGCAAGGAAATGCACATCCTGCCGGGGTTCTTCCACGACACCCTGGGCGAGCGTGACCGGGCGCATGCCCTGCGGCGCATCGAGCGGTTCGTCGAGCACTGCTTCGCCAGCCCTGCGCCGCTGCCGTCGCTGCTCGATGCCGACAAGGTCGGCGCCAGTTGCGCCGAGGCGGAAAGCCTGGCTGCGCCATTGCCGCACAACTCGCCCCGCGACCTCTACTGGCGCGCCACCCGCGCCGGGCTGCGCCTGGGCAAGGGGCTTTCGGCAGGCGTCAAGCTAGGCTTCGACACCGGTTTCGACTCGGGCAGTACCCTCGACTACGTGTACCGCAACCAGCCGACCGGCAAGGGCAAGCTGGGCCGCCTGGTCGATCGCAACTATCTCGATGCCATCGGCTGGCGGGGCATCCGCCAACGCAAGCTGCACGTCGAAGAGTTGCTGCGCCTGGCCATCGCCCGCCTGCGCGAACAGCAACGGCCAGTGCATATCGTCGATATCGCAGCCGGCCATGGCCGCTACATCCTCGAGGCCCTGCAGGAGCTGGAGCAACTGCCGGACTCGATCCTGCTGCGCGACTACAGCGAGCTGAACGTGCAGCAAGGCAGCGCGCTGATCGCGGAAAAAGGCCTGGCTGACATCGCCCGCTTCGTCCAGGGCGATGCCTTCGACCGCCAGAGCCTGGCGACGCTGGAACAACCGCCGACCTTGGCCGTGGTCTCCGGCCTGTACGAACTGTTCGCCAGCAACCAGCTGGTGGGCAACTCGCTGGCCGGCCTGGCCGACGCGGTGGAGGATGGCGGTTATCTGGTCTACACCGGCCAACCGTGGCACCCGCAACTGGAGATGATCGCCCGCGCCCTCACCAGCCACCGCGGCGGCGAGGCCTGGGTGATGCGCCGGCGCAGCCAGGCCGAGATGGACCAGTTGGTCGAAGCCGCGGGCTTCCGCAAGCTGGCCCAGCGCATCGATGAATGGGGCATTTTCAGTGTCAGCCTGGCCCAACGGGTGCGCTGAATGAACCCATCGCGCGAACCCGGGCTGGTGCGCCGGGGCGTATGCTGGCTATTGCTGCTGGGGCCACTGTTTTTCCTCAGCTACGGGTTGGCCAACAGCCACACGATGGGGCGCAATGATGTCGGCAGCCTGGTGTTCGGCTGGGAAAGCCGCACGCCGTTGTGGCCGTGGACGATCATCCCGTACTGGTCGATCGACCTGCTCTACGGGCTGTCCTTTCTGCTGCCGCGCACGCGCCAGGAAATGGACCGGCATGCCCTGGCCCTGCTGACGGCACAGGTGATCAGCGTCAGCTGCTTCCTGCTCTGGCCGCTGCGCTTCACCTTCGAGCGGCCGGAACTGGGTGGCCTGTACGGCTGGATGTTCGATGTACTGATGGGGTTCGACAAGCCGTTCAACCAGGCACCGTCGCTGCATATCGCTTTGCTGGTCATCATCTGGACGATGTTCGCCCGGCATGTGCAGCGCCAGCCCTGGCGTTGGCTGATGCATGGCTGGATGACGCTGATCGGGGTGTCGGTGCTGACCACCTGGCAGCACCATTTCATCGACGTGCCGACGGGGGCGCTGGCGGGGTTCTTGTGTGTCTGGCTGTGGCCGCACCAGGGTCGGCTGCCCTGGCAGCAGGCGCGCCTTGCGCAGAGTGCCAAGCGTTGGCGAATGGCCTTGAGCTACGCCACGGGCGCGCTGGTGTGCGTTGTGCTTGCCATGGGGTTGGGTGGTGCCTGGCTGTGGCTGGCCTGGCCGGCCGTGTCGCTGGCGTTGGTGGCGTTGAATTACGGCCTGTTCGGCGCTGGCGGGTTCCAGAAAGGTGCCGATGGGCGCTTGTCGAATGCCGCCCGCTGGCTGCTGGCACCTTATCTGCTGGGGGCATGGGCTAATTCACGGTTGTGGACCTGGCGGCACCCGCAGGCGGATGAAGTGTGTGATGGCGTCTATCTGGGGCGGATTCCGGGGCGTCGCGCGCAGTTCGCTGCGGTGGTCGATTTGTGCGCGGAGCTACCGTGCCTTGTTCAGGACAGCGCGGCCCCTTGTAGGAGCGGCCTTGTGTCGCGAAAGGGCTGCGAAGCGGCCCCGGCAATATCTGCTGCGAAGCTGAAAACCTGGGGCCGCTTCGCGGCCCTTTCGCGACACAAGGCCGCTCCTACAAAGGTCGCGTCCGCCGTTGACTACGTGTGTTTCCCTACCCTGGACCTGATCGCCCCGGAAAGCGCATTGCTGCACCAGGCCGCCGACGCCATCGAACGCCTGCGCGCCCAAGGCCCGGTACTGGTCTGCTGTGCCCTGGGTTACTCGCGCAGCGCCAGCGCCGTGGCCGCCTGGCTGGTGCTCAGCGGCCGCTGCAGCGACGCCCGGCAGGCCGAGGTGCTGATCAGCAACGCTCGCCCAGGGGTGGTCTTGCGTCACGCACACCATCAAGCCCTGCAACAACTCGGAGCACAACCATGAACCTGCTGGTGGTGGCTTGCCTGCTGGGCCGTGGCAAACAGCTGGAGCGCCTGTCTGACGGCCTCACCTTGCTGGCACTCGCCTACGGCTTGGCGCCCTTGCTGAATGCGCCGTTGCCAGCACTGGCCAGCCTGCTGTGCAGCGTGCTGTTGGTACTGGGCGTACTGCACAAGTACTGGGCCATCCGCGTGGCAATAGATGCCGACCTGTTTGCCCAGCTGGTCAAAAGCTCCGACCTGCCGGCAGACACCCAGGCCCTGGACCGCGCCCTGTTCGAACTGAAACTCAAACCGCACGGCGCCGATTCGCGCGACTGGCCTGCCCGCAGCCAGGCTGCACTGGCCCTGCTGCGCCGCCAGGGCATATGCCTGGGCCTGCAGTTGGCGCTGGCCTTGGCTACCCTGCTGACACTGCCTTTGAAGGGATAACGACTGCCCCATGCTCGCCAGCCTGACCGCTTACCTCATCACTTCCGCTGCCCGTTTGATCACAGGCGCACGCGCCCTGTGGCTGGGCTGCACGCCGCTGCCGGTACAGCGCCTGTATTTTGCCAACCACAGCAGCCACGGCGATTTCGTGCTGCTGTGGGCCTCATTGCCAGCACCGCTACGCAAGCGCACCCGGCCGGTGGCCGGCGCCGACTACTGGGCCAGGCCAGGTATTCGCGACTTCCTCATTCGCAAGGTGTTCAATGGCGTGCTGATCAACCGCCAACGCAGTGAAGGCCAGGGCAGCCCGCTGCAGCCGATTCTCGAAGCCGTGGCCCAGGGCGACTCGCTGATCTTCTTCCCGGAGGGCACGCGCAACCTTGGCGATGAGCCGCTGATGCCGTTCAGGAGTGGGCTGTACCATCTGGCTGCGGCGAATCCCGACGTCGAGCTGGTACCGGTATGGATCGCCAACCTCAACCGGGTAATGCCCAAGGGCCGCGCCTTGCCTCTGCCGTTGCTGTGCACGCTGAGCTTTGGCGAACCGCTGCACCTGGAGGCTGATGAAAGCAAACAGGCGTTCCTCGAACGGGCCAGGAAGGCCCTGCTGAACCTGGCCCCCAAGGATGCCTGACATGGACCACAACACCCTTTCGCTGTTCGCCGGCATCGGCGCCCTGCTGCTGCTCGCCAGTGTGATCGGCCGCCTGCTGAAATGGCGCGCCGGCCCGGCACCACACGCGGTGATCGACAACCTCAACGCCCGCATCAATGCCTGGTGGGTCATGGTGCTGGTGATCGGCATCGCCTTCCTGTTCGGCAAGTACGGGGTGATCGTGCTGTTCTATGGTGTGTCGTTCTATGCCCTGCGTGAGTTCATGACCCTCACCCCGACCCGGCGCAGCGACTACCCGGCGCTGGTGGCGGCGTTCTACGTGGCGCTGCCGGTGCAGTACGTGCTGATCGCCATGGACTGGTACGGGCTGTTCAGTATCTTCATCCCGGTGTACCTGTTCCTGTTGTTGCCGATCCTGGCCAGCTTCGGTGGCGACACCACACGCTTTCTCGAGCGCGCTTCGAAGGTGCAGTGGGGGCTGATGATCGCGGTGTACTGCGTGTCGTCGGTGCCGGCACTGATGACCCTCGACATCCCCGGCTACGAAGGCCGCAACCTGCTGCTGATCGCCTGGCTGATCCTGGTGGTGCAGATCAGCGACGTGCTGCAGTACGTGTGCGGCAAGCTGTTCGGCAAGCACAAGGTGGCGCCCAAC
>Ga0268257_1001169_pt1 | contig 23953 bp, 18 predicted proteins | sample AgamicAtPrz_FD_200249 | JGI IMG/M metagenome (GOLD analysis project Ga0268257, IMG submission 200249) | Agave microbial communities from Guanajuato, Mexico - At.P.rz (v2) (version 3) | ecosystem: Host-associated > Plants > Phyllosphere > Phylloplane/Leaf | place: Guanajuato, Mexico | collected... | reverse complement strand
AAAAGGCGCTGGGCCAGGAAGTCATCAGCTCGCTGCAGCCCGGCCAGGTGCTGGTGTCCATCGTCAACAAGGAGTTGGCGGCGACCATGGGCGAAGGCGTGGCCGACATCAACCTCAATGCCCAGCCGCCCGCCGTCATTCTGATGGCCGGCCTGCAGGGCGCGGGCAAGACCACCACCACGGCCAAGCTGGCCAAGCATCTGATCGAGAAGCGCAAGAAAAAGGTGCTCACGGTCTCGGGTGATGTGTATCGCCCTGCGGCCATCGAGCAGCTCAAGACCGTCACGGCCCAGGCCGGTGCCGAGTGGTTCCCTTCCACGCCCGACCAGAAGCCCCACGATATCGCTGTGGCCGCGATCGACTACGCCAAAAAGCATTTCTTCGATGTGCTGCTGGTGGATACAGCCGGCCGTCTGGCCATCGACGAGTTGCTGATGGCCGAAATCAAGGATTTGCACGCCACGCTCAAGCCCGTCGAAACCCTGTTCGTGGTCGATGCCATGCAGGGCCAGGATGCGGTCAATACGGCCAAGGCCTTCAAGGAAGCACTGCCGCTGACCGGTATCGTGCTGACCAAGCTCGACGGCGATTCGCGCGGCGGTGCGGCGCTGTCGGTGCGCCAGATCACGGGCGCGCCGATCAAGTTCGCCGGCGTCTCGGAAAAGATCGACGGCCTGGAAGTCTTTGACGCCGACCGCCACGCACAGCGCGTGCTGGGCATGGGCGACATCGTGGCCCTGGTCGAGCAGGTCACCAAGGGCGTGGACATGGAAGCCGCGCAGAAGATGGCCGAGAAGCTCAAGAGCGGCGACGGCTTCGACCTCAACGACTTTCTGGCCCAGCTGCAGCAGATGAAGCAGATGGGCGGTCTCTCGACCCTGATGGACAAGCTGCCCGCCGAGTTGGCCGGCAAGGCCGGTCAGGTCGATATGGACAAGGCCGAGCGCGAGATCAAGCGCAAGGAAGGCATCATCTGCTCCATGACCTTCAAGGAACGTAAGAACCCCGCCCTGATCAAGGCCACGCGCAAGAAGCGCATCGCCGACGGCGCCGGCGTGCAGGTGCAGGAAGTCAACCGCCTGCTCAAGGAGTTCGAGCAGATGCAGACCATGATGAAGAAGTTCAAGGGCGGCGGCCTGATGAAGATGATGAAGAAGATGGGCGGCATGAAGGCCATGAAGGGCATGATGGGCGGCGGCGGCATGCCCAAGCTGCCGTTCTGATATTTGATCCTCCCTGAGCCGCTGCGCGGCGGCGCTTGCTCGCTGTCCCTGAGTTGGGGGGAGATCAGCTATCTATAAAAAGTGAGCTGCTGACGCAGGTCAGATCTGAGTTTGGATGAGAAATGCATCTGAATTGTTGATCTGGCAGGCGTTAGCAGCTCACTTTTTTGTAAAGAAGCGCGCCAATCCGGGGCAATTGCTGGATGTGCAGGCGGCTTTCTGAGAACATGCCTTTCCATGAAGCTACAAGACAGGACTTTCGTGGAGGCGGGTCATCGGCAAGCTCTGCCTCAATGTCTGGAGCGCCGCAGCGCGCTGCTGCTGGCGGGCTCGCTGCTTGCACTGCTGGCAGGCTGCTCCACCACCAGGGACAAACCACGGCCTGCCGCGCAAGGCGGCTCATCGGTGCGCCCGCTCAATGCGCTGAGCCTGGATGCCGAGCTGCGCGAGTCCCTGCTGGCGCGCACCATGCTGGTGGTCAACACGCCCTACACCTACGGCGGCAACTCCCCTGAGGGCGGTTTTGACTGCAGCGGACTTATCCAGTGGGCCGTTGGCGGCATCACGGAAACCCGTCTGCCCCGCACCACATCGCAATGGGCACAGGCCAGCAATCCGGTGGACGGGCGCGACCTGATGCGCGGCGACTTCGTGTTCTTCAACACTCTGGGCGGGCGCTATTCCCATATGGGCATTTTTGTCGGCAACGGACAGTTTGTGCACGCGCCGTCCAGCGGCGGGACGGTGCAGCGGGTGCGCATGGACAATGTGTACTTCGCCAAGCGATTCACCGAAGCGCGCAGCATCTTTGCCTGAGCGGCGCGCGGCGGATGCGAAAAGGGACTGCCAGGCAGTCCCTTTTTTACGTGCGTTGTCTGCCTATGCCGCAGGCGTTGCAGCACCATCGCCGCTCAGCGGCAGATCCCAGCGCATCGCATGCCAGGGGTGCTGCTCCTGCGTCACCCACTGGGCCACCTCTTCGATCGTGAAGGCCTTGCCCAGCACATCGCTGCGGCCCTGCGCCAGCCATTGGGTGCGGCCCTGGGCATAGGCCTGGCCGAAGGCCAGCCAGCTGTCGAAGCATTGCTGGGCGCGCTGGGCGTTGAGCTGCAGGATGTCCCAGTGCAGGGCTTCGTCCACCCAGTCCAGCAGCCTGGCACTGCGCACAAAAAAGGTCACACGCGCGCAGGCAAACGCCATGGCGGCGCGCGCATCGTCGCTGCGCTGCAGGCGCTGCAGATCCAGCATGAACCAGCGCTGGCGCATGGCATCGGGCAGCTGCTGGCGCACCTGTTCGTCGCTGAGGTCGGTGCGCAGGCCCAGGTGGTGCAGGATCATGGGGCGCAGCTGTTTGGCCAGCGCATCGTCGGCGCCATGCAGATCGCTGGCAAAGCCGCCCTGCATGGCGTGGTAGGCCATGGGGTGGGCCAGGGCCAGAGCCCAGTTGCGCTCATGGCTGCCGGCCTGGTAGCTGATGAGGTCGCCGCGCTGCTTGGCCTCCTTGAGGCGCTTGAAGCCGCCGCGCAGCACCCAGAAAATCAGGGCCACGACAAGCAGGAGAATCGTCCATGCGTTCATGAGCGAACTCCCTGGCGGCCGGGGCGCTTTCTGGCCATCAGCAAGGTCTGCTTCAGCGCTGCGGATTTGGGCATGCGCTCGATGACTTCGCTGTCCAGCGAGTCCTTGCGTGCAGCCACCATCCATTGCATCAGCGGCGACTGGAGATTGAGCTGCGGCAGCAGTGCGGGGTGTTGCTGCATCAGCCACAGTTGCTCAGCATCGGTCTGCAGCTCCTGCACCGAGCACCAGGGCGCCAGCCCCGGATGGGACTTCAGCAGCTCGGGCGGGCGGCGCACAATGCCCATGGACAGCGCGTCCTCGGGCACCTCGTCATTGAGCGGCAGATGGTTGAGCAAGGTCACCACATCGGGCATATAGCGCGCAATCGGCGGCCGGTTCTGCTTGCCCTTGATCTGCTCGATCTGCAGCTTGCCGTCTTTTTGCACATAGGCGTTGACGGTGATGCGCGGCTGGGCCGTGCCCGTGCGGTAGCTGAACAGCCGCATGCGCCCCGACTCCAGGCCCTCGGCGTAATGTTCGCCATAGCCGCCGCTGAAGGACTTGCGGTTGGCGAACTGGCCCACGCAGTGGCCCATCATCTGGCTTTCATAGGCCATTTCCTGGCGCATCTGCGCACTTGTGGCGTCGAACTCCACGAACGTGCCATGCTGGCCGCGCAGCAGCCCGTGCACGGCGCCAGAGCTGTGCTCGACCCGGCCGCTGCTCTGCTTTTTCTCGAAGGCCAGATGCTCCAGCGTCCAGCGCGCGAGCGCCTGCGGGCAATTCACGCGCTGCAGCTTGCCTTCGAGCGAAGTGCCCTTGCGGGTGGAGAGAAACTCCACCAGCCGCGTCTCCAGCGCCAGCAGGGCCGCGCTGTCGGGCTGCACCCACCAGAGCTCGGGCAGCTCGAAGCCGGCCTGCCTGCGCTCCAGGCGCTCCAGCGCCCAGGCCGGCGGCTGCTGGCGGCCCGTCAGCTCCTGCAGCTGCTGGATATCGGCAATGCGCAGCACGGCCGGCTCGTCGGCCTGCAGATTGCCCACCACATGGCGGTAGAAGTGATTGCCCAGCCAGGCCGCGACCTCGGCCGCGTCGCCGCGCTCGGCGCTGCGTTCCTTGATGCGCTGCTTGATAGCCGGCGCGTTGACCACATCGCGCGCCTTGTAGGCGCTGGCGGCAGCGGTTTTCTCTATGACCTGATTCACCAAAATTTCCACCATGGCTTGCGACCCGCTGCTGCAGCACCGGCCTGGGCATCGCGCTCGGCCAGCTTGCGCTCGGCACGCTCGATGCCGGACTGCGACATGCGCCGCTCGTCCTCGTCGTCGTCCTGGTCCAGATAGCTGTTGGCCTGCTTGTGCAGCGCCACGGACTCTTCCAGAAGCTCGGGATAGGCTTCCAGCGCACAGGCCAGGCGGCGCAGCGGATAGCAGTCCTGCAGCGCAATGATCTCCTGCTGATGCGTGCGCAGACGGGGCAGCACCAGCTCGGGGCGTGTGCTCGAGAAAAAGTCCAGCATGGACATCAGGGACGCCAGGTAGTTGCGGCGTACGTCGCGCTGCTCTTCCTCGTCGAGGTCGTGGAACCACTGGTCCAGACGCTCCATCCAGATGCTGATCTCGTCGTCGCGGTCAAGCTTGTAGAGCGACAGCGCGACGGTGGAGAAATAGCGCGTGGGCTCATGACGGCTGTAGCCATGCTCCTGGGCGAAATGCCACAGGCGCTCGGCCTCGATCACGGTCTGCGCGTCGTCGTCCTTGCCCACCGCGCACCACAGCAGGCCGTTGTGGTGCTCGGCAAACGGGCTGCTGCCCAGCCCCTTGTGGTGCAGCTCGGCGGCCTCGTCGTAGCGATCCATGAAGCGGTACTTGATGGCCAGGTTGTTGCACAGCATGGAGTAGACATGCAGGTCGGCGTCCTTGAAGCGGCCCTGGCCGCTGGCCCAGAAATGCTCGAAGCGGGCCAGGCCCTGCTCGTAGTAGCGCACGACCAGAGGCTCGCGCACCTCCTGTGCCGGCACCTTCTTCTTGCCGCCCATCAGCGGCGCCAGATCGTCGGCATCGTCCAGGACCACGCCGGCGGCATAGCACCAGTGCGCGCCATGGGCGTCGGGGAAGGGGCGGGCCAGTGCTTCTTCCAGCGGCAGCACCGCAAAGCGCGCCGCCCAGAGTGTGGGCAGCTTGTCACTGTCGGCCATTTCGGGATGCTGGCCCACGCCGATTTCCAGCAGCGGCAGGGCCTGTTCCATCTGGCGCTTGCGTGCCAGGCGCAGACCGTCGAGCAAGGCCAGCACCGGATGGGCCGGCTGGGCCGCACGCACCATGTTCAGATAGAAATCCGCAGGGTGCAGCGGCATCTCCTCCTGCGCGAGCAGCTGGCGCATGTCTTCGTCGGTCTGGCCAATGGCCAGAACCAGGGCCCAGGTGATGGCGTTGGCCGGGTCGTTGCTGAACTGCTTCTTGGCCAGCTCGAAGGCGGCCACGGCCGAGACGGGACGCGCGTGGAGCACGCTCTGAAGCGCCAGATCGGCGGCTTGCTTCAAGCGGCCGGTCTGCTCCAGCCAGCCCAGCCAGGAGGCGGTGAAGGGATCGCCCGGATCATCCGTCAGGCCGAAGTGTCCCAGAGGGGCCAGCTGCAGGGCTGCTTCCAGCTGACCGGCCTGCGCGCAGGCCTGGGCCTGCAGCCGCAGTATCTTGACTTGGCGATGTGCCTTGACGGCCTGGGAAGGCGGGGGATTTTCCAGGATGCCGAGCTGCTGCTCGCAGGCCATGAGCAAGGCCGGCAGGCTTTGCGGAGCCAGCGGCAGCACATGATCGGCCAGCGTCATCCAGCGATCAAAGTCCACCTGCTGGTCGGGGGCAGCATCGCGCAGCAGGTTGATGGCGTTCTGCACCAGGCTGGCAGCCTCGCTGACGTGGCCGCCTTTGTGGGCCATTTCCGCCTTGCGAACGCAGACGATGGCATCGAGGTAAGCCGCATCTTCGGCCAGATCGGGATTGCGGCGCTCCTGGCCGCGTTGCAACTCAAGCCCGGTGGCTGCTGCATCCCAGGCCTGCAGCTCCGAGGCCATCCAGTGCCAGCCATGCCAGTAGTTGTCGCTGTCCACGGCTTCGGGCAGTCGGGCAATGGCCAGCGCTGCCGATCCCAGCAGCGCGCGCGCGGAGGGCTGGTCAAAGCCCATGCGGCTCTGGATGTCGCTGAGGTTCAGGCGCAGCATTGCTTCGGCAGGAAGCAGCTCGTCGGCGCCGGAAAGGACGGCAGCGCGATGCTGCTGCAGCAAGGTGTTGGCCGCTTCGGGCTGATCGAGGTACAGCCAGAAATCGTGCACGCGCTCGAGTTCCTGCACGGTGGCCGGGGCAAAGTTCTGCTGACCCATCAATTCCACCGCCGCCGCGATGCGGTCCTGACGGCTGATGCTGCCGGGCTTGTCGTCGTTGTAGTCGTTCAGTAGCTCATGGGCTTGATCCAGCAGGGCGTAGATGGCTTCGCCTTGCAGTGCAGCAGTTTGGTTCATGGTGTACAGAGTTCAATCCGAGGCAGCTTGGCCCCAATAGACCACCATCCTAGCTGCGGATTGCAGGGGCGTGTGCCATCCGGCAAGGCATGACTTTTTGTTACAAAAATTATAACCAGCCATGAAAAAAGCCTGCGCGGCATGGCCGGCAGGCTTTGGGTAGAGGAGGCCAGGGAATGTCGGGCCATCAATCCTTGAGCAGCACTTCGCCGCGCAAGGTGTAAGCCTTGGCTTCGGTAATCTTCACATCCACCATCTGGCCGATCAGGCGTGCGTTGCCGGGGAAATTGACCACGCGGTTGCAATAGGTGCGGCCCATCAGTTCGCTGCCGTCACGCTTGCTCACGCCCTCGATCAGCAGGCGTTGCACGGTGCCGACGCGCTCCTCGCTGATCTCCTTGATGTTGTTGTTGATCACGGCCTGAAGCTCCTGCAGGCGGCGCAGCTTGACCTCGTGCGGCGTGTCGTCCTGCAGGTTGGCCGCCGGCGTGCCGGGGCGGGGGCTGAAGATGAAGCTGAACGAGTTGTCGAAGCGCACATCGTGGATGAGCTTCATCATCTTCTGGAAGTCTTCCTCGGTCTCGCCGGGAAAGCCCACGATGAAGTCGCTGCTCATGGCCAGATCGGGACGGATGGCACGCAGCTTGCGGATGGTGCTCTTGTATTCCATGGCCGTGTAGCCGCGCTTCATGGCCATGAGAATCTTGTCGCTGCCATGCTGCACGGGCAGGTGCAGGTGGCTGACCAGTTGCGGAATCTTGGCGTAGGCCTCGATCAGGCGCGGCGTGAATTCATTGGGGTGGCTGGTGGTGTAGCGGATGCGCTCGATGCCGGGAATCTCGGCCACGTATTCCAGCAGCAGGGCGAAGTCGGCCATCTCGCTGGTGTCGCCCATCTTGCCCAGGTAGGCGTTGACGTTCTGGCCCAGCAGCGTGATTTCCTTCACGCCCTGCTCGGCCAGGCCCGCGACTTCCACCAGCACGTCCTCGAACGGGCGGCTGACTTCCTCGCCGCGCGTATAGGGCACGACGCAGTAGCTGCAGTACTTGGAGCAGCCTTCCATGATGGAGACAAAGGCCGAGGCGCCTTCCACGCGTGCCGGCGGCAGGTGGTCGAACTTCTCGATTTCGGGAAAGGAGATATCGACCTGGGGCTTGGCCTTGGCCGCACGCTGATTGAGCAGCTCGGGCAGGCGGTGCAGGGTCGGGGGGCCGAAGACCACGTCCACGAACGGAGCGCGTTTGATGATCTCGGCGCCTTCCTGGCTGGCCACGCAGCCGCCCACGCCGATCAGCACGCCTTTCTCCTTGAGATGGCGGATGCGGCCCAGATCGCTGAACACTTTTTCCTGGGCCTTCTCGCGCACCGAGCAGGTGTTGAAGAGGATCAGATCGGCCTCGTCCACGTTCTGCGTGGGCTCGTAACCCTGGGCCGCGCCCAGCACATCGGCCATCTTGTCCGAGTCGTACTCGTTCATCTGGCAGCCAAAGGTTTTGATAAAGACTTTCTTGCTCATGGGGCGCTCTTGTCAGGTGGGCCTGCAGTGTCTGCAAGCACAAAGTGATAGCGGCTGGCGCCTGCCATCACTCGATTTGGATATGGAAACAGTTCGAGAAGCTTGCAGAAAAAGCGCAAGCAGCTCTTTAATCAATAGCTGTCGGCGCGAGCCGAACTCAGCTGCCGAAAACGCGCTGCAGCAGGGTGCGCGGCTGAATCGGCTTGTATTTCTCGATCTCGGCAGGGGTCAGAATCCAGGCCGTGTGCAGACCCTGGGTCTGTGGCTCGATCACATAGCCCACCAGCATCTTCTGGCCTGCATAGTTGCTGGCAAAAACAATGCTGCGCTCGCGGCTGAACAGGCGAAAGCCCGGCGTGGTGCGGATGGCCGTGCCGTTGATGGCCACTTCGGGGAAGTTGGTCACCGTCAGCTCGCCGAACTGGGCTGTCGGCGGGAAGTTGCGCGTCTCGTCCGAGGGCAGGCCCTGGGCCAGGGCCGGCAGGCCGGCACTGGCGGCAGCGGCCAGCAGGGCGCAGGCCACGTAGCGACGGCTGATGAGGTCGGTGGTGCAGCGGTTCATGGTGTATATCCAGGGGCTGATCGTGGGGCGGTCAGAGCTGGAGCCATGGCCGCAATGCCGTGATTCTAGAGGCTGGAGCTTGGCAGCAGGGCTTGCTCAGGCTTTGCCGCCTGCGGCATAGAGCACGGCCCGGGGCGGGCGGCACAACCCCCAGAAACGCAGTCCGGTCAGCTCCGCCATGCGCACGCCCATGTCCGTAGGGGCCGAAATAGTGGCCAGCGCCGCGATGCCGACCTTGGCGCATTTGCGCACCAGCTCATGGCTGCCGCGGCTTGACAGCAGTACAAAGCCGGGCTCGCCGAGGCGGCCCGTGCGCGCCAGCCGGCCGACCAGCTTGTCCAGCGCATTGTGGCGGCCCACGTCTTCCAGCACGTCCGTGATGTCGCCCGCCAGCGTGGCCCAGCCTGCGGCATGGATGGCGCCGGCCTCGGCATTCAGGATCTGATGCGGGGCCAGGGCGCCGATCGCCTTGAGCACGGTGGCGGCATCGACCTGCTCCAGCCAGTCCTGGGGCGGCAGGGCGTCAAACGACAGATCCAGCGCCGCAAAGCTCTCCACTCCGCAGACGCCGCAGCCCGTGCGGCCCGTCATGCTGCGGCGCCTGTCCTTGAGTCGCGCAAAGCAGCGCGAGGCGATGTCGAGCTGCACTTCCATGCCGTCCATGCCTTCGGGCAGACCGGCCGCGGCGGCAGAGATGGCGCGGGCTTCGATGCCGTAGCAGTCTTCAGCGCTGTCGATGATGCCTTCGGTCAGCGCAAAGCCGAGGGCGAAGTCCTCCGCATCGGTGGGCGAGCCCATCATCACCGCATGCGAGATGCCGTTGAAGACCAGTGCGATCGGTACCTCGGCCGCCAGCACACGTTCCTGCCGTTCCTGCTGCCCGGCGTTGAAGAAGCGCACGGCACGGGTGTGCAGCGGTGCGATCGGCTGGGCCGGGATGGGGCAGGAGGACTCGGTCATGGGCCGATGATAGTCAGCAGGTGCATCCCTTGCCGGCAAGGGGCGGACTGCGGCTCGGGGCTTTGCACAGCGGGCCTAGGCCAGCAGCGGCAGCATCAGCGGGTTGATGCCGCTGCGCGCAAGCTCTTTTTCCTCCATCTCTGCATCCAATGCCAGACTGGCCAGGTCGTCGGCCACCAGTTCCAGCTGGTGGTCCGCCGGCTGGTAGAAGGCCTTGAGGTAGGTCTGGCATTCGTTACAGCCCTCGGCCTTGATGGGCGATTTTTCGTCTTCCAGGCACCAGTAGTCCAGTGCATGCGTGCTGTCGCAGTTGCTGCACTTGCTGCGCACCACATGCCACTGGCATTCGCACAGGCTGCATTGCAGATAGCGCACGCCGGTCTGGGCGCCACCGAGCACCAGGCTGCCGGTGGGCACATGGCCGCAGACGGGGCAGAGATGCCGTTGCTCGCCCGGCTCGGCCCGACCTGCGGCAGGCAGCTGACTGGCTAACTGGCGCCAGTACAGCGACAGCGCGCTCCACAGTAGCTGGGCCACGCCCGCTTCGGGCAGGACCGTGTCGTCAGTCAGGGCTTCGCTGCGCAACGCTGTCAGCAGGGCATCGGCCCAGGCCTGGCGTTGCGTGATATCGGCCTGTTGCAAGCGCTCCAATGCTTGGCGAATGGCGGCAGTCTGCATGCGGGGCTGCTGGGTCATGCGGTTCAGCAGCTCGTCGAGCAAGGCCAGCCAGTGCGCCGAGCGTGGCCACTGGGCCGAATGCAAAGGCGCTTGCGTGCGCTGTTGTAGGGCCGCGCCCAGCCCAGCGGCTTCCTGCTCGGGCAGGGGCAGGGCCTTGGCCGTGGCCTGCTGGGCGCTGGCCATCTCGGCGGCCCACAGCAGATACTCGCCCATGGCATGGCCCTGGGCCAGATGCTGCAGGCGGCTGGCGCGATGGGCATAGGGCAGCTTGGCGGCGGGCAGCCGCAGGGGGGCGATATGGCCCACACCGGGCGAGCGTTCGGATTCGGGAACCAGATGGATGCTCATCGTGTTCTCCCTGTCTTGGCCTTGCCTGCTGCCGCAGGTTTGGTGCTGATCTCCTCATGCCAGCGGTCGTGGTGGGCGCGGGCCCAGGCATGGCTGACATAGCCGGTGACCATGCCGCGTATCGATCCCTTGACCCAGAAGGCCAGATAGATATGGCCTAGGATCAGCAATATCAGGCCCACGCCCGCCAGAGCGTGCAGCAGCAGCGCGACACGTAGCACGGGGATAGGGAACAGATGGGCGAAGTAGGCGCGCCAGATCAGCAGGCCCGTGAACAGCAGCACGCAGATCAGGCTCATGATGCCCCAGAACAGCAGTTTCTGGCCGGCGTTGTACTTGCCGATGCGCAGCCGCTGGCTGTGATCTCCTGCCACCACCGATTTCACGTTTTCCACCCAGATGCGGTCTTCCTTGACGAACAGGTTGTATTTCACAAACCGCACGAACAGATAGACCAGGGCAACAAACACCACGATACCGAAGAAGGGGTGCAGCAACCGTGCCAGCTGTGGCGTGCCGAAGACACTATTGAGCCAGTTCAGGCTGGGAAAGACCCAGGACAGGCCCGACATGGCGACCAGGAAGAAACACACCACCATGGCCCAGTGGCAGAGGCGATCAGGCAGTGGGGTTCGCAAGATCATGCGATCTTTTTTCATGCCGTTTCTCCTTTCTTGGCGCAATCCTCGCCGGCATCGTCTTCGTCGATTTCGTTGGGGCCAGTAGCCATGTAATGGGCTGCGGCACCGGCCAGTGTGGCCACGAAGCCCAGGGCGGCCAGCGGCTTGAACCAGCCCTTCCAGCCCTCGACCACGGCGCTGATCTTGGGATCCTTGGGCAGCTTGTGATAGAGCTCGGGCTGGTCGGAATGGTGCAGCACATACATCACATGGGTGCCACCCACGCCTTGCGGGTCGTAGATGCCAGCTTGGTCAAAGCCGCGGGTCTTCATTTCCTGAACGCGACCTTCGGCCTTGACCAGCATGTCGTCCTTGCTGCCGAACGCAATGGCGCCTGTGGGGCAGGTCTTGACGCAGGCCGGCTCCTGACCCACAGCCACGCGGTCGGAGCACAGCGTGCACTTGTAGGCTTTGTTGTCCTTCTTGCTGATGCGCGGGATGTTGAAGGGGCAGCCGGCCACGCAGTAGCCGCAGCCAATGCATTGCTCGGACTGGAAGTCCACGATGCCGTTGGCGTACTGCACGATGGCACCGGGCTGGGGGCAGGCCTTCAGACAGCCCGGGTCTTCGCAGTGCATGCAGCCGTCCTTGCGGATCAGCCACTCCAGCTTGCCCTGCTCGTTGACATACTCGTCGAAGCGCATCAGCGTCCAGCTCTCGGGCGAAAGATCGCGCGGGTTGTCGTAGACGCCGAAGTTCTCGCCCACATCGTCGCGCAGATCGTTCCATTCGCTGCAGGCCACCTGGCAGGCCTTGCAGCCAATGCAGATGCTGACGTCGATGAGTTTGGCGACCTCTGCCTTGTGGTCACGGGCGTGCGCGGCGGGTGTGAGCTCGTTGGTGGCCGAGCGCCGCACGATATCTTGGGATTGCATGGTCATGGGTGCTCGCCTTATGCCTTTTCGATATTGACCAGAAAGGCCTTGAACTCGGGGGTCTGGGCATTGGCATCGCCGATGCCGGGGCTCAGCGTATTAGCCAGATAGCCCTTGCGCGTCGTGCCTTCGTAGCCCCAGTGGCAGGGGATGCCGATCTGCTCGATCTCCTGACCATCGACCTGCAGCGTCATCACGCGCTTGGTCACCACGGCCTTGCCCTTGATGTGGCCGCGCTTGCTGGAGACCCGGATCATGTCGCCGGCCTTGATGCCTTTTCTGTCGGCCAGCTTTTCCGACAGTTCGATGAACTGCTCGGGCTGCACGATGGCGTTCAGGCGCGAGTGCTTGGTCCAGTGGCGGAACATCTCGGTGATGGAGTAGGTCGTGGCCACATAGGGGAACTGCTCGCGCGATCCCATGCGCGCCGCGTCGTCAGCGAACACGCGCGCCACGGGGCTCTTGCTGACCTTGGGGTGCAGCGGATTGGCTGCAATCGGGCTTTCGGTGGGCTCGTAGTGTTCGGGGAAGGGTCCGTCGTTCATGCCCTTGGCGGAGAACAGGCGTCCCAGGCCCTCGGGCTGCATGATGAAGGGGTTCACGCCGCTGTTGGGTGCGGCGGTCAAGGGATAGTCTGGCACGTCGGAGCCGCCCCATTTGCGGCCGTCCCAATGCAGGATCTGGCGTTTGGGATCCCAGGGCCTGCCGGCCGGGTCGGCCGATGCGCGGTTGTAGAGCAGACGGCGGTTAGCCGGCCAGGCCCAGGCCCAGCCCGGCGTGTTGCCCAGGCCGGTGTCGGTGTTGTCGCGGCGGGCCATCTGGTTGCCGGCCTCTGTCCACGAGCCGGCAAAGATCCAGCAGTAGCTGGAGGTCGTGCCGTCGTCGCGCAGCATGCCGAAGTCGGACAGCAGCTCGCCCTTTTTGGCGATCAGCTTGCCGCTGTCGTCGAACAGGTCAGCGAGTGCGTAGCCGTTGGCTTCCTTGGCCACTTCCTCGGGATGGGGGTCGTGAGGGTCGTGGTAGTCCCAGCGCATATTCATCAAGGGCTCGGGGCAGGTGCCGCCTTCCTTGGCGTACAGCTCGCGCAGCTTCATGAAGATGCCGCCCAGGATGCGGCCGTCGTGGCGCGCCTCGAAGGGCGGCTCCTGCGCGGCCCAGTGCCATTGCAGCCAGCGGCCGGAGTTGACGATGGCGCCGTTCTCCTCGGCAAAGCAGGAAGAGGGCAGGCGGAACACCGTGGTCTGGATCTTCGCGGGGTCCACGTCGTTGAATTCGCCGTGGTTCTTCCAGAAGGTGGAGGTCTCGGTCTGCAGCGGATCGATGATGACGAGGAACTTCAGCTTGGACAGGGCGTCGCGGATCTTGCCCGAGTCGGGCATGGCGGCCACGGGGTTGAAGCCCTGTGCGATGTAGCCGTTGACCTTGCCACGGTACATCAGATCGAAATAGGCCAGCATGTCGTAGCTGCGGTCCCACTTGGGCAGCCAGTCGTAGCCCCAGCTGTTCTCGCGCGTGGCATGCTCGCCGTACAGGTCCTTCATCAGGCTGACGAAGAACTTGGGCGTGTTCTTCCAGTAGTTGACCTGGCCGGGCAGGTCGGCCTTGGGCGTGGCGTCCGCCAGGTACTGCTCTATGGTCTGCTGCCTGTCCTCGGGCAGGTTCAGGTAGCCGGGCAGGCGCGTCGAGAGCAGGCCCAGATCGGTATAGCCCTGGATGTTGGAGTGACCGCGCAGCGCGTTGACGCCGCCGCCGGCCATGCCGATATTGCCCAGCAGCAGCTGGATCATGGCCGCGCCGCGGATGATTTGCGCGCCGGCCGTGTGGTGGGTCCAGCCCAGGGCGTAGAGGAAGGTGGCCGTGCGGTCCGGCACGCAGGTGCTGGCCAGTTGTTTGCAGACATGTAGAAAGTCCGCTATCTTGGTGCCGGTGATGGTTTCAACCATCTCGGGCGTGTAGCGCTCCACATGCTTTTTCAGCAGATTCAGCACGCAGCGCGGGTGCTGAAGGCTCTCGTCGGTCAACGCATGACCTTCGGCATTGCGCTCATAGGTCCAGCTGGATTTGTCGTAGGCCTTTTTGTCGGCGTCGTAGCCGCTGAACAGGCCTTCGTCGAAGCCATAGTCCTCGCGCACGATCAGGCTGGCATTGGTGTAGGCCTTGACGTATTCGTGCTGGATCTTGTCGTGCTGCAGCAGGTAGTTGACCACGCCCATGAGAAAGGCGGCGTCCGAGCCCGCACGGATGGGAGCGTAGAAGTCGGCCACCGACGCGGTGCGGTTGAAGCGCGGATCCACCACCATGAGGTGGGCCTTGTTGTGGATCTTGGCTTCGATGGCCCACTTGAAGCCCACGGGGTGGGCTTCGGCAGGGTTGCCGCCCATGACCAGGATCACATTGGCGTTCTTGATGTCTACCCAGTGATTGGTCATCGCGCCGCGACCAAAAGAGGGCGCCAGGGCCGACACCGTGGGGCCGTGGCACAGGCGGGCCTGGCAGTCGAAGCCCACCATGCCCAACGCTCGGCCGAAGCGAAAGTCTAGGATGCCGGTTTCGTTGGAGGCGGCCGATGATGCCAGCATGCCGGTGCTGAGCCAGCGGTTGACGCGCTGGCCCTTGTCGTTCTTTTCGATGAAGTTGGCATCGCGATCGTCCTTGAGCAGGCGCGCGATGCGTTCGTTGGCTTCGTCCCAACTGATGCGCTTCCACTCGTTGCTGCCGGCTTCACGCACCTCGGGGTATTTCAGGCGCTGGTCGGAGTGGATGTAGTCCAGGGCACCAGCCCCCTTGGGGCACAGAGAGCCGCGACTGACGGGGTGGTCGGGGTCGCCCTCGATGTGGAAGATCCTGGACTTGGCGTTCTTGGCGCCGTCACCCAGGCTGTACATCAGCATGCCGCAACCCACTGAGCAGTAGGTGCAGTTGTTGCGGGTTTCCTTGGCGCGCAGCAGCTTGTACTGGCGGGGTAAGGTGGCTAAGGCCACAGAGGGGGCGAAGCCCAGGGATGCAGCAGTGGCGCCGGCGACACCGGCACCGCACAGCTTGAAGAAACGTCTTCTGCCGTGATTCATCATGTGTTGTTTTCTTCAACCGCGCTCCCATGACCATGGAGGGCGTTAGGTTTGCAGGCGGCGGCATGCGCAGATGCAGCCACCCGTGAGCCGGGGGAACAGCCCGGACTCGGGGCCTCGACCTTGACGATTGCTCACGCATTGCCGGACCTCACGGGCCACGTCGAATGTTGAGGGATGCCAATGGCAAGCAATTGAACCGGCTGACACAGCTCGGTTCGCAAAGCGAGGATGCGCGACAAAAGCCCTCAAGCTTTTTGTCATATGACTTTTAGATAAAAGTCAAAGGATGGCGAATCTATTCAGTAAGCGAATGTTTGTCCAGCAAAGGCTAGCGCAGGCCTCGGGTATGACACGGAGAATTCTTGATATTCATCAAGCACTTAGTCCAGCAGCGCCATGCCCTTGATCTGGGCATACACCGGCATGCCGGGCTGCAGCTGCAAGGCCCGGGCCGAGTGCTGGGTGATTCTGGCCAGCAGCCGCGTGCCGCCCGCCTGCAGCGAGACCATGACCTGGCCCGGCCCGTCTTCGCGCAGGTCCAGCACCTGCACCGGCAGGATGTTGAGAATGCTGCTGCCTTCGGGCCTGAGCAGGCTGAGGCTGACATCGCGCGCCTGCACGCGCAGCGGCACCGTGCTGCCGGGTTCGCGCGGGCGGGCCATGACGAGTTGCAGCCGGCCTCCGTCAAAAACCAGGGTGCTCAGATGATCGGCGGCGTCATGGTCATGCACCGTGGCATGCACCACACTGGAGGCCACGTCGCCATGGGCCAGCGGCAGATCAAGGCTGGACAGCAGCTCGGTGACGGAGCCCTGCGCCAGCACCTTGCCCGCGCCAAGCAGCACCATGTGCTGGGCCAGGCGTGCGACCTCGTCCATGGAGTGGCTGACGTAGATGACGGGAATCTGCAGATGACGCTGCAGCTGCTCCAGATAGGGCAGGACTTCGGCCTTGCGCTGGGCATCGAGCGCGGCCAGCGGCTCGTCCATCAGCAGCACTTCGGGGCTGGTGGCCAGCGCTCTTGCAATCGCCACGCGCTGGCGCTCGCCACCCGAGAGCGTGGCGGGCATGCGCTCCATCAGGTGGGCAATGCCCAGCAGTTCGACGGCTCTTTCCTTGGAGACCTTGCGGCGTTCCTGCGGCGTGCGCCTGAGTCCGTAATCGATATTGCGCTGCACCGAAAGATGCGGAAACAGGCTGGCCTCCTGGAACACATAGCCGAGCGCGCGCTGGTGTGTGGGCAGCCATTGCCGGCCGGCATCGTCCTGCCATACGGTCTGGTTGACGGTGACGCGGCCTTGGGCCCGCTCCAGTCCGGCGAGGCTGCGCAGGCAGGTGGTCTTGCCGCAGCCCGAGGGGCCGAACAGTGCCGTCACTCCGTGGCCGGGAAGCTGCAGATCCACATCGAGTGCAAAGTCCGGCCGGGTCAGCTTGAGCTGGGCGGTGATGAAGTGGGCAGCGGTCATGCGCGGCGCTCCGCTTTGGGTTGCAGCCAGTTCAGGGCCAGCAGCACGATGAAGGAGAACACCACCATTCCGGCCGCCAGCAGATGGGCGTGGCCGTACTCCATGGCTTCCACATGGTCGTAGATCTGTACCGAGACCACGCGTGTGACGCCGGGGATGTTGCCGCCCAGCATCAGCACCACACCGAATTCGCCCACGGTGTGGGCAAAGGTCAGCACGGCGGCGGTGATGAAGCCGGGCCGCGCCAGCGGCAGGGCCACGGTCAGAAAGCGGTCCAGGGGGCTGGCGCCCAGGCTGGCAGCCGCCTCCATGGGGCGCGGGCCCAGGGCTTCAAACGCACGCTGCAGCGGTTGCACGGTGAACGGCATGGAGTAGATCAGCGAGCCCACCACCAGGCCGGCAAAGGTGAACGGCAGATTGCCCAGGCCCATGGCCTGCGTGAGCTTGCCTATGGGGCCGTTGGGGCCCATGGTGACCAGCAGATAGAACCCGATGACGGTGGGCGGCAGCACCAGCGGCAGCGCCACGACCGCACCGATCGGGCCGCGCCAGCGCGAACGGGTATGGGCCAGCCACCAGGCCAGTGGCGTGCACAGCAGCATGAGCAGCACGGTGGTCACGCCCGCAAGCTTGAGCGTGAGCCAGATGGCTGCGTAGTCTTCGGCATTCAGTTGCATGGAATCAAAAACAGGACTGGCGCAAACCGGGATGCGCGAGGGATGTCTCCATCGACCCCGCACCCTTCCCGATCCGCACAGGCCGCAAAAAAAGACCCTTGGAGTGCCCAGCTTAGCCGAGCAGCGCCAAGGGTAGAGCGGATCGCTGGGTTGAGGCGGGCTCTAGCGCTTGCCGATCAGGCGTCAGAAGCTATAGCCGTAGGAGCGGATGATGTCGTGCGCCTTGGGGCTGCGCAGGTACTTCATCAGAGCGGTGGCGGCCTCGTTGTCCTTGGCGCCGTTGAGCACGATGGCGTCCTGGCGAATGGGCTCATGCATGTTGCCGGGCACCTGCCAGGCAGAACCCTCGCGGATCTTGCCGCTTTCCATGACCTGGGACAGGGCCACAAAACCCAGCTGCGCATTGCCGGTGGCCGCGAACTGATAGGTCTGGGCAATGTTCTCGCCCATCACCACCTTGGGCTGCACCTGTGCGCTCAGGCCGAGCTTGTTCAGCACTTCCATGGCCGCCGTGCCGTATGGGGCCAGCTTGGGGTTGGCGATCGCGATGTGCTTGTAGTCGCCGGTCTTGAGCACTTCGCCCTTGTCGTCCACATAACCGGCCTTGGGGCTCCACAGCACCAGGGTGCCGATGGCGTAGGTAAAGCGCGAATCGGCCACGCCCTTGCCTTCCTTGGCCAGCTTTTCAGGCGTGGTGTCGTCGGCGGCCAGCAGAATGCCGAACGGCGCGCCGTTGTTGATCTGGGCGTAGAACTTTCCGGTGGCGCCAAACGACAGCTCGGCCTTGTGGCCGGTGTCCTTTTCGAACTCGGTCGCAATCTTCTTCATGGGCGCGGTGAAGTTGGCCGCCACGGCGACCGCCACTTCGGCCGCCTGTGCTTGCGCAGACCACAGGCCCAGCACGGCCGAACTGGTCACGGTCGCGATCACGGCCGCAGAGCGGGCCAGCTGAAAGGAGAAACCGGTGGTGCGGGCAGTGATCTGAGTCATTGAGATTTCGCTATTCATTGATGGAATAGCGAGTGTAACGTGAATGAACAACTGAGGTCGAGCGAGGAAATTGGCTGTCAAGGCATGATGGCGGCCTATGTCTGACACAGAAAATCTCGAACAAGAACAACTGGATATGCCCGACGACGAGGCCGGCCAGGGTGGTGCGCTATCGTCCGATTCGGTCTCCCAGGCGCTGGGCTACGACATGGCCGATCGCCGCATCGCCATCCTGCGCGGCATTGCGCATAGTGGCTCGATCTCCCAGGCCGCACGCGATGTGGGCGTGAGCTACAAGGCGGCATGGCAGGCCATCGACACCCTGACCAATCTGGCCGGCGTGCCGCTGGTCGAGCGCAGTGTGGGCGGCGCCGGGGGCGGCGGCGCACAGATCACGCCGGCGGGCGAGGAGTTGCTGCATGCTGCCGAGGCCATGATGTGCCTGCGTAGCGAATTGCTGCAGCGCATGCAGGCCGGCACGCCCGGTGGCGGCCAGCCCAATCTGGGCCTGATGACCAGCATGCGCAACCAGTGGCCTTGCAGCGTGCTCAAGGTCGAGTCCATCGGCGGGCAGATTCGTGTCTGGCTGCGTGCCGCAAGCGATGCGGGCTCGGACTGGACGATTGCCGCGCGCATCACGCCCGAAAGCTATGAGCTGCTGGGTCTGGCGCCCGGCGTGCAGGTGCTGGCGCTGTGCAAGGCCACGGCGGTCAAGGTCTGGCTGGGGCAGGAGCGGCCTGCGGCGGCCTCGCAGCCCATCAATCTCTGGCCGGCCGTGGTGCAGCGCGCGACCTATGGCGCAGCCACGGTGACCGAAGAAAGCCTGGCCAGCGACGAGGCCATCTGCCGCCTGGGCTGGGGCGCGCAGATCGTGGGCTTTGCACCTGCCATGAGCGGGCTGGTGGCCAATGACCATGTCTGGCTCGAAGTGGCCGAGTCTGCGGTGGTGGTGGCGGTGGCATCCCACTGAAGCACGGCCTGCGTCCCGACGGGTCGGGTCTGGTGTCCGTCGATGGGCATGCCTCTCGTGCATGCCGGTCTGCGCAAGAGTGGTAAAAAAAGGCCGCTGGTCCTTGCAGACGAGCGGCCAAAAGGGAGTGTTCGGGCAACCGGACTCCCGCATTGAGTCGAAATTCTCTAGTCCACCTTCAAGCCGATTTCCTTGATCAGCGGAGCGAAGCGCGCGCGTTCCTTGGCGTGATGGTCCACGAAATCCTGGCGGCTCATGCGAGGCTCGGGCGTCGAGCCCAGGCCTTGCAGCACCTCGATCACGTTCTTCTGCTCCAGAGCCTTGAGCACGGCGGCGCGCACGGCCTCCACCACGGGGGCCGGAGTGCCGGTGGGAGCATAGATGCCGAACAGCGTGTCGGCATCAAAGCCGGGCAGGCCGCTTTCGGCCAGCGTGGGGACCTTGGGGTACAGAGGAGAGCGCTGTGGGCTGCCGATGGCCAGCAGTTTGAGCTTGCCGGCCTCCACCTGCTTGAGGCCGGGACCCGGATCGAACCAGTACTGCAACTGGCCGCTGAGCACATCGGTCAGGGCCGGGCCGGCACCCTTGTAGGGGATATGGCTGGCATCGACCTTGGCTGCGCGCTTGAACATCTCGCCGGCCAGATGGGGCGAGCTGCCGGGGCCGGGCGAGCCATAGGAGAGCTTGCCGGGATTGGCCTGCAGGTGCTTGATGAAGTCCTGCACATTGCTCACGGGCAGGCTGGGGTTGGTTTCCAGAAACACATGAACGCGTGCCACGGCGGCCACGGGAATCAGGTCTTTTTCGGGATTGAAAGGCAGCTTGCTGTAGATCAGCGGATTGATGCTGATGCCGCCGCCGCTGCTCAGCAGCAGCGTGTAGCCATCCTTGGCCGAGCGCACGGTTTCGCCGATGCCGATATTGCCGTTGGCCCCAGGCTTGTTGTCCACCACCACGGATTGGCCGAGCACCTGGCTCATGGTGGGAGAAATCGCGCGTCCCATCACATCGGCCGCACCGCCGGGGGCGAAGTTCACGATCAGGCGGATGGGGCGATCCGGCCATTTGTCGGAGGCCGTGGCAGTGGTGGCAAAGGCGCCGCAGAGCAGGGCTGGAAGAGCAGCCAGGCCCAGACGGCGCAGGCGATTGATGACAGGCTTTGAGGCCATGGTTTTTTGTCTCCTGTTTGGATTCTGTTTGTGAGCGTTGCCATGCCCGCTTGGGGCATTGCGAGAAAGCCGTCTTCGCCCTCAAAGAAGGCAAGGCGCGAAGCGGCTCGGGAAAGCGGTCAGGCCACCTCGACTTCCACCACGATGGGGCGTGGATGGGCAATGGCCTGCTTGAGCACCTGCGCCAGTTCGGCGGCGTTCTCGACATGCACACCGTCGCAGCCATGACCCTTGGCCATGGCCACAAAGTCGATATCGGGCAGCTCCGTGCCTTCGACCTTTTCGCCGTCGCGGTAGCCAAACACCTTGGAGAAATCCTGCAGTGCCGCATAGCGGCGGTTTTTCAGGATCACAAAGGTGATGGGCAGGCGCAGATTGGCGGCACTCCACAGGGCCTGAATCGCATACATCGCCGAGCCGTCGCCGATGACGGCGATCACCTTTTTTTCGGGTTTGGCCATGGCCACGCCGACCGCTGCGGGCATGCTGTGGCCCAGGCCGCCGCTGCACATGGTGAAGAAGGTCTCGCTGTGGAAGATGGGCAGATGGGTCTGAATCGTGGGGCGCGAGCTGGGGGCTTCCTCCACGATGATGCTTTGCGGATCACGCACGCTGGCCAGGGTGTGCATGGCATAGGCTACCGACATGCGTTCGCCAGCCGCAGGGGCTGCGGGAGTGGCCGGTGCGGGCTTGCGCGCCGGGGCGGGGCGCTCGGCGATGCGGGGGCGATCGAGCAACTCCTGCACGCCCAGGCGGATATTGCCCACGGCCGCCGTGCCCACGGGGGCCCAGGCAGCAATGGCGGGATCGTCAATCAGCTGAAACAGCTCGGAGCCCACGGGGATGAAGGGGCCCGCGCCTTCGACGTGATAGGTGAAGGCAGCTGCGCCCAGCGCAAAAATCTTGTCGTGGCTGCCCAGCAGCTCCACGATGCGCTCGCGCATGGCAGGCAGAAAGCCGGCGAACAGGGGGTGATCCTCGGGGAAGCTGCAGCGCCCGCTCATGGGGGCCACGAAAACGCGGGCCTGATGGCGCTCGGCCAGCGCCACGACCGCATCCCAGGCCTGGCCGCGATCCACGGCCGCACCGACCACAAAGGCCGGGGAGCGGGACGCATCCAGCGCCTCGCCGATAGCGCTGAGCGTCTGCGGGTTGGGGCGGGTCTCGAAGCCTACGTGGCGCAGCGTGACAGGTTCGCAGGGCTTATCCCAGTCGTCCGCGGGAATCGAGACGAACACCGGGCCGCGCGGCTCCTGCATGGCGATGTAGTAGGCACGGGCCAGTGCCTGGGGCACGTCCTCGGCGCGGGCCGGCTCGCAGCTCCATTTCACATAGGGCTTGGGCAGCTCGGCGGCATCGCGCGAGTGCAGAAACGGGTCGAACTGCAGCAGCGAGCGCGCCTGCTGGCCGGCCGTGATGATCATGGGCGTGCGGTTCTTGAAGGCCGTGAAGATATTGGCCATGGCGTGACCGACACCGGCGGCGGAGTGCAGATTCACAAAGCTGGCATTGCGTGTGGCCTGGGCATAGCCATCGGCCATGCCCACGACCACGGCCTCCTGCAGGCCCAGCTCATAGGAGAAATCCTCGGGGTAGTCGCGAAACAGCGGCAGCTCTGTCGAGCCGGGGTTGCCAAAGATGCGGGTCATGCCCAGCTCGCGCAGCATGGCGATGACGGCGTGGCGAACGGTGTAGCTATCGGACGGGGTGGCGACTTGAGACGTGACTTGCACAGTAGATTTCCTTGATCTGGCCGCTCTTCGTGGGGGGGGAGCGCTTCAGGCCTATCTTGCATGTCGGCATAATTTCCAGCAATTGAATAAAGCATCTAAGAGATATTCGTTTTATGGATATATCGGGCCTGGATCTCAATCTGCTGCGTGTTTTCGATGCGGTGTTTCGCCATGGCAGCGTCAGCCGTGCTTCGCAGGAGCTGGGCCTGTCTCAGCCCGCGGCCAGCCAGGCGGTGACGCGGCTGCGCCAGTTGCTGGGCGACCCGCTGTTCGAGCGCATGCATGGCGGCGTGCGCCCCACGCCGCGTGCCGAGCGGCTGGCGCAGGCGGTAAGGACGGCGCTGGCAACCCTGGAAGTGGCTCTGGCGGAGGCGCACACCTTCGACCCCTTGCAGGCGAATCAGTGCTTTCGCATTCACCTCAGCGATATCGGCGAAGCGCGCTTCCTGCCGCCGCTGATGCAGGCCTTGCGCGGGCGGGCGCCCCATGTGCAGCTGGAAACCCTGCCCATGCCCATGGGCGAGATTGCCGATGCGCTGGATCGTGGCTCCCTGGATATCGCGATAGGTTTTCTGCCCGGTGTGACGGGTACGCAGCAGAAGGTGCTGCTTTCCGATCACTACGCGTTATTGCTGCGTCAGGGGCATCCGGTGCTCAGAGGCCTGAAGTCCCGGAGGCTGGATGCCGAGCATTTGCGCGGTCTCGACTATGTGGCCGTGCGCTCGCACTCCGAGACGCTGCGCATTCTGCGCAAGCTCGAGCTGCAGGATCAGGTGCGCCTGTCGGCGGCACACTTCATGGCCGTGCCCTCCATCGTGCACCAGACGGATCTGGCCGTCATCATGCCTGCCGAGATTGCCGAAACCTTTGAGGCACAGGGCGGCTATGTGGTGCTGCAGGCCGATCTGCCCGAGAGTGCCTTCGATGTGTCGCTGCACTGGAGCTGGCGCTTTGCCCGGGAGCCCGCGAACCAGTGGTTGCGGGAGCTGGTCAGCGAAGTGTTCCGGCAGCGCAGATAGTGTGCCCGGCTCATCAAAAGCCCACGCGCTTGCGCTCGCGCCGGACATTTCGAGGGAGCCGCTTGCGGCCTGGGGCAGCCCGTCGGTCATGAAAAAAGCGCCAGGCTTTTCAGGCTCTGGCGCTTTGCAGGATTGCGGTGGCAGCGATTCTTACTGAAGTTCCTTGCCCTTGAGCTCGGGAATCAGAAACACCGTGGCCAGCATGTCCAGCACATAGATGGCTGCCAGCAGCGCAATCGCCACCTGGAAGGAGTAGGCCATGGCCAGCGCACCGATGACGACCGGGCCCAGGCCGCCGACGGCGCGGCCGATGTTGAACAGCACGTTCTGTGCCGTGGCGCGGGCTTCGGTGGGATAGGCTTCGCTGATGACGGCGCCATAGCCGCCCATCATGCCGTTGACACACAGGCCCATGATGGCACCCACCCACAGCATGGCCGTGGCATCGGTGAGCTGGGAATAGGCCAGCACCGAGATCACGGAGCCAACCTGGAAGATCAGGAAAGTGGGCTTGCGGCCGATGCGGTCGGCCAGCTGGCCGAAGACCCAGATACCCAGCGACATGCCGATGATGGTGACGGCCGTCCACACCGACGACTTGGTCAGGCTGAAGCCCATCTGCTTGGACAGAAAGCTGGGCATCCAGATCATGATGCCGTAGTAGCCGAAGTTCTGCACCGAGGTCAGCACGATCACGCCCAGGCTGATCTTGCGCGTGGCCTTGTCCTTCATCAGCAGCTTCAGGCATTGCATGGCCGAGGGCTGCTCCTTCTTGCTGCGCGCCACGAACACTTCGGGCTCATGCAGCTTGTTGCGGATGACCCAGGCCACCACAGCGGGAATCACGCCGACCAGAAACATGCCGCGCCAGCCGATGGAAGGCAGCAGCAGCGGGGTGAGCATGGCTGCGCCCAGCACGCCCAGCTGCCAGCCCAGCGCCACATA
>Ga0268257_1001166_pt1 | contig 23970 bp, 21 predicted proteins | sample AgamicAtPrz_FD_200249 | JGI IMG/M metagenome (GOLD analysis project Ga0268257, IMG submission 200249) | Agave microbial communities from Guanajuato, Mexico - At.P.rz (v2) (version 3) | ecosystem: Host-associated > Plants > Phyllosphere > Phylloplane/Leaf | place: Guanajuato, Mexico | collected... | reverse complement strand
CCCTTCGGCACCCGGCAGCACAGGTTTGGGGTGTAGCGACGATGAATTTTTTGTTGCCCGCGCCGCAGCGCATTATTGGCACCACGGCGTTAAATGGTTGATTTTACAGGGTTTACCTGTGCGGCATGCTGACTATGCACGTTCCCCTGCACTTAGGGTCGGCAGGGGGGATTGACGTAGAATACACATACAGTATACTTCCTTACAGGCGCCAGGCCTGCTTTTGACCCCCGAACTTACGAGCTACCGACCAAAGTTGAACGTAATTCGGGGGTTTTTGCGTCTGGAGCTCCGCTCCAACCTGTCCACCTTCTGGCGTGGACAACCATCGAATGCAAAATTTTTTCCACTCTACCAAAAGCCATCATATCGGTAAAGCGGACAACGCGCCCCGCGGCCGTGGCGATCGTCACCTGGTCAAGTAACGAGGCCTGGGCAAAGTGCGAAGCGGTCAGTAACATCAGCGGCGACTCAGTGTAAAAACACGCCGGCCAGCCCCAGCGCCAGCAGGTGCGCCACGTAGGTCTGCAGGAAAACCCCCCGCGGCAACAGGCGCCGTTGATTGAACGCCGTCGCCAGCGGTAGCGTCCCCAGGATGAGCACTGCCGGCAACAACAACCCGGCCAGCATCATCGTGCCGCCCAGCTGGGCATTGAGCATCAGCACCAGTAGCGGCCAGGCCACGATCGCCAGCCCGCGCACCGGCCAAACGGCCGTCACGTAACTCGGCAGCGAAACGCACAGCCCATAACTGGCCAACAGCACCAAAACGCCGGCAGTACCGTAACTGCCGTCTGTGGCGCCATATGCCCACCACAACGCCAGCAGTACACCGCCGGCCAATACCGGGTTAGGCGCGCCCTTGCGCATCGGCAACGACGCCACCGCCAGCGCCTGTGTCACGGCAGCGAACAGGAATAAAATATTCGGATCGGTGAATGCCAGCCCGTCATGACGCATCACCAGCCAGTAGCCCGGCTGCGCAACCACGGCCCAAATCCACAGCCGGGTCGCCTGCGCCTGCCGGACAGGCCGCGACGCCAGGTTGTACCCCCACAGCAAGGCGAACAGCGGAAACGCCCCGCGCCCCAGCAGCAACAGCACCGGCTCATACAGCCCCAGCGCCCGGTTGGCGTGGTCGAACACCATCAGCACCAGCGCCAAAAATTTCAGTACGTCCTGCTGCAGCGGGGTGAAACGCACCACTTCGCGAACCTGCTGCAGTTTTCCGCTGTGCGGATCAAACATCGCCATCCGATTTCCTTTCTTAGTAAGTCGACTGCCAGTCCTGGCCCTGCGCCCAACGGGATTGCCAGTGCGCCAGGTAGGGTTTGGCCACCTCCGGCATGTCGCGCAGCACCACCACATTTTCCGAGTTGGCGCGGTGTGCCGCCCTACTGAAATTGAAGCTGCCCGTTTCGGTCGTCACGCCATCCACGACGATCACCTTGTCGTGCAAAATTTTATAGCTGTTGACCGTCCTGACGTTCACGCCGGCGTTGGCCAGCAGGTTCAGTACCGCCCGGCCGGCGCCGTTCTGGTTGGCCTTCGCATCGACCACCACCCTGACGGTCACCCCGCGCCGGTGCGCCGCAATCAGCGCCCGCGCCACCTCCGGCGAGGTGAAGGCGTACCCCATCAGGCGAATATCGCGCTGCGCCTCCCCGATAACGCTCAGTACCAGCTGCTGCGCCGACCCTTCCGGCGAAAACCCCACCTGTACCGCCGGTGCCGCAAGCAGGGGCGACGCCGGCAACCAGCCGCTGAGCACCAGGGCGGCAACGCCAAACACGCGGGCGGGGAGTCGCGGCGTCTTATTCATGCTCATCCGCCCTGTTCAGCCGTGCCTGCAGGTGCTTCAGGCCCATAAAGACCAGCAGCGGCAGCGGCAGCGGCAGCGGCAGCGGCAGCGGCAGCGGCAGCGGCAGCGGCAGCGGGACAAGCGCATTACGCCAATACAGCGGCAAGTCGCTCAGCGTGCCCCACTGCACATATCCCCAGAGCGTCGCGGCCCCGGACAGCAAGACCGCTGCGGTTAACAAGACGCCCTGCGTCGTTGATACGTTTTGGGTTGTGTTCATCCGTTCTTCCTTTAGGTAATGCCGTGCGGGGCAGGGGCTCGTCACCTGTCTCGCGCGGCGTTGGACAAGGCAAGCCGCGTCAGTCGCCGCCCAGGGTTTTCTCTTTGTTCAGTTCCCGCTCCGGATGGGTATCGCGCACCAGGTTCTGTTCGTCCTGCTGCAGCCGGCTGCGGGTCGATACCGGCTCGCGCGCCACCTGACGGACAGCGGCATCGACCCGCTGTGCCGCATCCTGACCCATCACCTCCCGCATGACCGCCTCCGGCAGACGCGCTTTCACGTCCTCGGCGCGCAGTTCGCCGCGCGCAAGCAACGCACGCAGTTGCTCATCGTTAAGCCCGGCCAGCCGCTGCGAGTCAGGGGCATTCGGTTCACGGCCCAGTTTGTCGGCCTGCGCCTGCAGTTCACGCTGCAGGCGTTCTTCCGGGCTCTCCGGCAATGTGATGACACTGTCGGCCGCGCCGCTCTCCCGCGCTGTGGCCTTGAGCGTCTCGTCATTCACCCACACCCTGCCGCCGGTCATCGCCTGGGGATTGAACGGCACGTCGTCCCCCTGCAGCCGCACCACCACGCCACTGTCGGGATAGCGCGCCGCCAGCCGGATACCGTCCTGCATCGTCCCGGCCAGCCTAGTCTCGTTGTTGCGGCTCCCCTGCAGCGCCACGAACTGCGCGCTGTCACTGCCGAACTCTCGCCCCTGCGTCGGCAGTCCACCGACGCTTTTTCCCTGGGTGTCAGCCAGTGGCGCCAGCCAGGCGCCTGCCGCTTTGCCGTTGGCGTCATACATCGGCAGCATGGCGTGGGGCTGCGGGTATTTCTTGCCCGGCGACACATAGTGCGCCAGCGTGTCGCCGGTAAGCCCGCTTCCGCGCAGCACCGCGCGTCCCAGGGCGTTGTCGGATAAAGAGACCGCCTTGCCGTAGAGGTCGGCGGCCGCTTTCTGGCTGCCCGGCGTCATCCCCAGCACCGCATCATGGGCCGTGGTGCGTTCCTTCGCCTTGCCGATGGCGTTCAGCCACCCGGCCTCGTTGTCGGTGTACACCTGCACATGCTCCCTGGCGCGTGACAGCGCCACATAGGCCGACGCCCGGTTGACCAGCGGCTCACGCCCGCCTTCCACACCCTCGAGCGTGATGGCAAAGCGTTCGCTCGCCCCCTGTGCGCCATGCGCGGTGATGGCATAGGCCAAATCGACGTGCCGGTCTTGTGGCTGCTCGCGGGGATTGACGGTACGGGTCTGTTGCCCATCGGAAAGCGTGACCACGTCACCTTTTATCGCCTCGACCGTCCAGGCGCTGTTGGCCACATGCCCGCGCTCGACGTCCGATTTACTAAAGCGCATACGGTCGCCCACGCTCACCTCGATGGTGCGCGGGTTGTACAGCGTGACGCCTTCACGCACCGCACTGGCTGGGGAAAACTGTCGGGTATTGCCCTCGCTGTCCTGCAGGCTGACGGTACGGGACTGACTGTCGATGTCGGCCATCCGGTAGTAGGTGTTATCCAAGAGGACAACGGCGTCCCGGTTGCGCGCCCAGGTCTCCAGCTTGCGCAGCTCGCCGTCACGAATATTGGCGGTCTCAAGGACAGGCAGACTGACGGACTCGCCTTTCAGCTCGCCCGCCGCTTTACGTTCCTGGTGAATGCCGGCATTGATGATGTGCCGGTCGGCATTAAGATGAGTGATAATCAGCGTATCGCGCCGGGCCGCCGCGGTGCGTCCCAGGTAATCGCTGACAATCGCGGCATGAATGTCATCCGGCCCCTTGGCAGGATATTCAACGACCGACTGCATCGGCACCCAGGCATTGGCTTGTCGAGGGACATTGGCCGGCACCACCGAGCGCACCACGTCCAGCGCGCCGGGCACATCGTTATCAATCATCTTGTACACCGCCGGCTTCAGCTCGGGAGTCTGGCGCACAATCTCTTTCATGACCGCCATGTCGATGGCGCTGCGCCCCTGCGCCAGCCGGAACGGCGCGCCCGGTGCAATCGCCTCCAGCTGCGCCTCGTCACCGCTCATCACCGCGCGGCCGTTGCCCTCGGCAATCAGCGCGTAGGCGCGCGCCATGTCGCTGTTGCCCACCATCGAACTCTCATCCACCACAAACAGGGTATTGCGGTAGTCCGGTTTCTCCCCGCCGGCAACCTTCAGCCCCTCATCGTGCAGGAACGACGCCAGGGTTTGGGCGTCGACGCCGGCGGCCTGCATTTCTCCCACCGCGCGGTGCGTCGGCGCGAGCCCGACCACGCGGGGTCGTTCGCTTTCAGGTAGCTGTGCCATCCCTTCCAGCACCGCCTTGAACTGGGTGGTTTTCCCCACGCCCGCATAGCCCTGGATTGCCACGAAGCGGTCGGTTGTGGTAAAAATGAGGTCGACGGCCTGCCGCTGCCCCTGGGTCAATGTTGACGTTTCTTCTCTGTGCGTTGTTTGGCCGGGCTCCGTTTTTTCATGTGTATTGCTCCGCGGCATAATCAGCGGCGGCACGCTGTCTTTCCCCTCGGCAATATGCCGAATGATGCTTTTCTCCGCCTCGAAGCTGGCGCGCGAGACCAGCAAATCCGCCCCGACGCCGGGCGCAACATCCACTTTCAGCAGCTCCCCGCGTTTGACCTGTGCCTCGATTTCCGTCTGAATAGCATCTATCGACACACCTTCAGCCGCAAAATCGAGACTGCCGGCGAGCAGTTTGGCCTGGCCAAACGCGACGCTATCCCCTTCCAGCGTCGGAATGGCCAAATGAATCGCCTGCTGCGCCGGGGTAAACAGTGAGGTTTTCTGCCCGGCGATAGCGTCATCAAGCGAATCGATGCCGGCCAGTTGTTTGACCTGCTCGCCTGCCAGGCGGTACGCCGGATGCCGGGCGACTTTCTCCTGCGTCTTGCGCGCATCGAGCGCTGAATAGAGGGTGATATGCCCGCCGCTGCGCGCAATGCCACTCAGCGTGGCGCTGTTAAGCTCGTTTTTCTTCACCGCGGCATAGACCGCCGCCGTACTGCTCACCGAGGCGCCGAGGCTTTCCACATACGCCGGCGCCACCTTGACGGCACTGAAGACGTCGCTGCCGACCGTGAGCGTCCGGGTCTGCGGCTTCTGCGTCGCATCCGGCTCGCCGGCCACGCGCACCTGCAGCTCGCCATCGACGGCACGAACAACCGTCAGCGCCGTGCCGGCCGTCAACGCATCCTTGCCCCGCCCCTCCTGACCCAGCACCCGCAGGCGTTCGCCGTCGGCAACACGCATCGTGCCGGCCCGGAACAACGACCAGTCCTTGTCCACGGCTTTGACGGCAAGCGTGTGCTTTTCACCCTCGGCGTTACGCAACACCAGGTTACGCGTTTGCGTGCCTACCCGGTCGATAACGAACCGCTCGCGCTGCCGGCTCTCCGCATCCCAGCGTTCCATCACCATGCCTTCCCGGTAGGTATCGATGGCGCCCCGATTTTTGCTGTCCAGCCACACCGGTGTCAGCGTGGCCACATGGGTCTCTTCGCGTCCCAGCAGCCCGGTATCTTTCAGCTCGTCACGTATCATGGCCGTCAGCATCCGCTGGTCGGCCGGGCCGTTGACCTGCGCGACCGCCGGCCGGTCTTCAACCAATGCCTGCGCCACGCCTTTGGCCAGTTGGCCGAATCGTTGCGCCTTGTCCGGCTCGCTCACCACATCTGCCACCGCCGCCTGACGGCCACTGAACTGATAGCGGGGTACACCGGCCTCTTTCATAACGGCAAGGGCATTGCCCGTCCCCTTGCGCTTTTCGGTATCCATCAGCACCAGTTGGACGTTGTTACGCACCGCACCATCCAGCAGCGCCACGGTCTCCTTGAGCGTCAGTTTTTCCGCCTGGTCAACGACCAGCGTGCTGTTCGGCGCGAACAGCGCCTCGCTGCCGAGCGCGTCGCGCGTCACCACGCGGCTTTCATCGAGATGGACGCTTTGCTGCAGATACTGCTGTGACTGCCTATCAACGGTCAGCACGGTGGCGTCACGGCCCTGCTCACGCGCCAGCTCCACCACTTCCGCCACACGGGAACGGTTCACCGATGCCCCCCCAATGCCCGACAACACCGCCATCGCCGGCGCATGCTGCGCCAACTGCTGCACGGCATCGCTGTAGGCCGGGTGGCTTCCGGTGCGCGGATCAGACTTTGGCGCACCTATCACCACCGCGCTCTCGTCAAGGTGCGTGCGGCTCAGCTGCGCCACGCTCAGCTCATCGAGCAGATGGATATCGGAGGTAAAGACGCCCTTCTCCTTGTCGAGCGGAATAAGCTGCTCGCGCTCGATGGCGCGGTCGATGCCGTCACGCACCGCGTCCAGCATGCCCGGCTCCCCGGAGAGGTAGCTGATGGCCTTGTTGGCCACCTGGTTGTGCGTAAAGTTGACCTGCCGGTCAGAGAGCGCCGAAATGGCTTGTCCCACCGCCTGGTCGACAAGCACGTCGCCCCCCGCTTCCAGCGGCGTCGGGGACGGCGTCACCATCGTGCGAGACTGTGCCTCGGCCTGATACGATTTGGGTTCAAAACCAGTGGCCTTCATTTCCTGCATCCAGGCGACAAACAACTCGGCCTGGTCAGGGGTGACCTTGGCCTTGCGGGTATCGAGCGTCGCCATATCCCGCGACTTGAGCGAAGCATCAGGGCCGGCAGCGGCGTCGATGGCATGGCTGCGCTTGGAGAACGGCTCCCTTACCGCCTCCGTTCTTTTGAACTCCCACATGCCATGTGGCCCGGTAGTTTCGGTCTCATACCCCATTGCCTCAACTTCCCGCTGCAGGATATGGCGGTATATCTGACCACCCGCGATCTGGTTGGCGTACACGTTCTCGATAAAGCCGGTCTTACCGACCGTATCGGAGGACAGGGTCTGCCACTTGCCGTCATGTTGCGTGACGTTGGCCACAACCGCATGGGTGTGCAGCTGTGGGTCAAGGTCGCGCGACGTATCGTGGTTAAAGAGCGCAACAACCAGGTTGCCGGTCAGTTTGGTCTCTGAGACGCCATCAGTCATGCTGCGGGTCGAGGCCAGTTTCTCCACCTCCCGCATCGCGACTTCTACCGCGTGGTTATGCGCGGCAATAAGGCGTTTGTCGCCGCCCAACATCGCCATGATGGAGACACTTTTGGGCGCCGAAAACGTCAGGTCATAGCCGGGACGGTGTTTATTCTCGCCACCGACCATCCGGGTCAGGTCACTGCCGTCCGGTAACTTGCCTTCCAGCACGGCCACGAAATCTTTGACGTCCACCTTGCCTGACAGGCCCAGGGCTTCCGCGCCCTGGCCCACCCAGCGTTCATCCATGCTGCCCAGCACGTAGTAGTTGTCCTGATGGGTGTAGTAGTCGCCAGCTTTACCGGCGGGGCCAACTTGACCAATACTCATCATCGATGCAGATCCTCCCAAGGCTCACTATCTCCGTGATGAACTTCGGCCAGTTCTCGTCGATGCCTGTCAATATTGATATTGGTTTCTTCCCGGCGCTGCATGGCTTGCTGCCCCATATCCTGCTGCTGCGCCTGCCAGGCTTCATATTGTGCGATGTCCACCACTTCGCCGTCGCCACTGATCCCCGGCGGCAACTGCTCGGCCTCTTCCACCCTGGGCTTGAGTTCCTGTTCCGTGCCGCCGCCTGAAGTGGCGGCACCCGTCGTGTTTGCCGCAGTCGATATCGCCGGTTTGTCGCTGTCAGCTTGCCCGGTTACAGACTTCTTATCGCCTTTGTCCGTTATCCTGGCGGTCTCCGGTGTAGTCACGGTCTGATGGATCTCTTCCAGCGGCGCGAAGAGCGCACTAACATTGCCGAGCACCAGTTCACGTCCATCCAGCGCTGTCTCCAGACGGTTATCTGCCTCTAGGTCGAGCTTACGCTCGATAAATGGTGGGGCCTTCTGGGTGCGCTTTTGGAACTTGAGCTTCATTTTTATCGCTGGATAGGGGCCAGGAAGCGTGATGTAACAGCACAGATCGGGCAGTGACTGAATATCGCTGTAGCTCACCAACCCTTCGCGTTCTTTGTCCTTACCCAACGACACCCCGTCTCTGACCGGGTCAGCGCCGTAGGAGTATTGTTCGGAGGCTTTTTTCTGCTCCTTCTCGCCGATTTCACCGGCGGCGAACTCTGCGGTTTCTTTATCGGGGGAGCGGAAGAAGAATCGGGTGTTGAGAACCTGAATCAGGGAAGCGGCCGACTTGACGCCATAAATGTCCTGCAGCTGGGCATACGACTGGATACCCAGCACGAAACATCCGCCAAACTTGCGTGTCACCGGGATAAGTGAGACCAGATCTGGCAGCTTATGCAACGTCGGCAGTTCGTCAGCAAAGATCCACACCCGGCGATTAAGGTTGACGCCCATCGAGAGCAAACTGTGTGAAGCCACCGACAACCACATGGAGATCAGCGGCTTGAGGGATTTGTGGCTGTCATCATTGGAGGTCAGGAACAGCCAGCCGTTTTTGCCGCCGTCCTGCACACCGCGCATCCAGTCGCGGATAGTGAACGTGTCACCCAACGACTCGATGCCCTGCAGGTAGCGGATCGATTTGGCGTAGTTGGTCAACACCGAACGGATGGAGATGGCGGTCTTCTCGATTTTACCGTCCACCAGGTTCGACGCAGGCGTGCCTTCCAGATAAGCGCGCAGACGCGGCAGGTCGATAGACAGCAGCGTATTGAGCAGCTTGGCGTAGCTGCGATCCGGATCGTTACGCATGCGGTTGGCCGCTTCCGCAAAGATGGTGCGTGCCGACCCCTGCCAGAACGGATCTTCGCTGCCGCTCATCGGAATAAGAATATCGGCGACATTCTCAAAGTCCTGCAACGTCAGGCACTCAGACCACAGATCCCAGGACACACAGCGCGCATCTAGCGGGTTGAGCACCTTGTCGATTTTGGGGTCATAGTAGTCCTTGATGAAATCACAGGATTTGTCGTACACCACCACCATGTCGCCGCGCGCCCGCGCATAGTCCATCAGCTTGCGCATGGTGACCGATTTACCGGTCCCCACGCTGCCCTGCAGCAGGATGTTCTTGATTTCTGAGTCTTTGACCAACGGTAACGCGTCGATGTGGATATCCGACGCCCGGTTGTCGCGCCGGAGCATTTTGGCGACGTCGGCAGGCTTGTCGGTCAGCGTGCGGCCCCCGGTGACTTCGTCCTGGCTTTGCTGCTTACCCTGGCGTCCCAACACCCAAATGGTGACGATACCGCCCACCACACAAGCCGCCACGCCCACGCCGGCGGCAAACACGGCCTCACGCCAGACCAGTTGCCCGCAATAGACGACATAGCGGTCGGCCAAGACCTGACTGGCGGTGTAGACCAGCTGCTTGCCGTAGTAGTCGAGGTGATAAACCGACTCGGAAGGCGTAATGCTGGGCCAGCTGTCGAGCATTCGTACCCACCAGTAAATCAGGCCGTTGGTGAGGTTCTGCATCGAAATGCGCCACAGTAGGACGTTGACCGCCACGATAAGAAAGGCGATAAACAGGCCGTAGAAGATCAGGTTACCAATCTGGGCAAACATCCGCAGACGCATAAAGGCGATCTGCCCGCCCTGCGTCATGTCCTTAGCGTTAAAGCTCATCAACGCCTCCCTTCGCCGCGTCCAGAATGCAGGCTTCCCGCTCGCTGTAGGTCAACCGACAGAGTGCCAGCAGGGCGCCACGCATCACATGCGAGGGGTTGTAGAAGGGATTCTCAGCCACCATGCGCTGCAGACGCCCCAATGCGCCGTCATCCAGCCGCAGGGTGGTGGCATGGTTCTTGTTGTGCGCTTTAGCCACCGTTACTCCCCTCCCTGCTTACGGGATTTAAGGAGTTCCAGCACCGAAGTAAAGGCGGATAGACGGTAGCGGCCGATGTCGGCAGAAAAGATAAAAGCCAATATACAAAAAGAAAAAACCGTGGGAAAAAGGTATTGCAAAGCACCCGCCTTGCTATTTTCTGACACCAGTCCGGCCAGCACATTTATTACAATAAAAACAGAAAGATATATCACAATTTTATTGTTGATCATTGCAACTATCTTCGAACTTTTTCGAAATGACTCTGGCAACGACAAATAAAGGCTGCGAACATTAAAAATAGCGATACTGATAATAAATCCAAAAAATACCCCAAACCCCATTGCTATTAAAGTACCTTCACTTGGTGTAGTGAAAAAGCCAAAAGTGAACGCCGGCCAAACAGCTAACCACAGTACAAAAGCGAATCCTGGCCAAGCACAGGCCCAAAAATCGGGGATTCTTATATCACCGCTGTCTACAATTGATTTCAAAATCTCAGTTTCTTCTTTCACTGTTTTGTGTGTAATAGTCATTTTCCACCCCGTTCTTTATTAAATTTTTCTTGCATATCGATTGCGCGCTTCGTTAATTCATCTTGCGATTTAGCCCCAGGCGCAGCACCTTGGCGTTGTTTCTCATCTGCATATGCTTTGTTCTGTGTATCACGAGCAGAAGTATGATTTGTCTCAAGCGCCCCCCTTTGATTACTGATCTGCTGCTGTTGCGACGTGATCTGGCCTTGCGTCTCCCGCTGCTGGGTATGATTATTTTCAATCATCCCCTTAACCTGATCGCCTACATCACTTTTGATCCCAGCCGCTGCGGTTCGCTCGTCTACCGCACTTTGATGGCGTTGATGGTCGCTGGTGATGTCGCCGGCACTACCACCGCCCCCTGTAGAACCCATCGTCGCCCCCAGCCCCTCGCGATTGACCTGATATTGTGCGTCCACCTGCGGCGCCACCTGGTCACGTACAAACTCGCGGGCCAGTTGCTGACGCGCAGACACTGCCTCAGATGAATGCCCAGTCAAAATATTTCCGGCCTCATCAGGTGACCGCTGCATCACATACTGCGCAAACTGCTGACTCAGGTTCTCACGCATATCGGCGCTGAGACTTTCAGTACGGGAAGCTTGCTCGGACAGTTCATGGCTGCGGGTGTGTGCGCTGCTGTACTGCTCGTAACTGCTCTTGGCCCCGGACAATGATGCCGACAGCTGATCGACACGCGAGTCCGCGTTGTTGTCGGTATGGCCCCCGGACTGGCTGGTGCGCTGACTGGTCAGATAATCCATCCCCTCCTTAAAGTCAGCAGCAGCCTGAGCGCTCTGATCGTGACGTGCATCCTGGCTGCCACGCGTGCCGCTACTGGCTGAATGTGAATCGGTGTCAGAACCCCTGATACCTGCGTTTAATCCAGCATAACCTTCTATCGTTGCACCATTACCAAAGACTCTCACGCCGGCAGAACCTCGAGTGCCAATCCTTGATTCAAAACCTGCAGTAGCATCGACAGATTTGGCAGCCAATTCCTGCGTCGCCTGTTCATGGCTGATATTGTTGGCCTTGGCATAGCTGTCCACCGCGCTGGCCATCTTGTGCGCGGCGATGCTGGACTGGCTGTTCTGCGCCGTATCGGCACCGCTGGTCATCGTATCGCTACTGCCACGTTGGCCAGTGAACTGCGACAGCTGCGTCCAGGCGCTGCTGATATTGCTGTTGAAGCCGTGCATCGCCGTTTCTGCCTGGCTCTCCGCTTCACGCGCCATCTGCTGCTGCGCCGTCGAGATTTGACGTGTCACGCCAATATCTACCGGAATGCGCGACGTCGAGCCGGTAGCATCGAACACCTGGCTGCCGTCGGCGGTGCGGGTCTGGCTGCCGCCGGTGCCCAGCTGTTTGGTCATCTGACCGGTGCGCACCACGCTGTTAGTATCCCAGGTGCTGCCAGTGACGTTATCCGACTGCATGTTGTTGAAGCTGTAGTTGGCGTCCGTCGTGGTGCTCGCTGCCGCACTGCTGGCACCGGCCGCCGCGTTGTTGAACGAGTGCCCGATGCTGTTCAGTGCGTTGCCCAGACCAATGGCGATATACCAGGAAATGAACGGGATAAACATCGAGATATACCCCGCCGTGGTGGCGATGTCCGAGTAGTTCAGCTGCACCACCGACAGGTTGGCCAACACCACCGGGCTGCCCATCTTGCGGGCGTAGAAGGTCATGGCACTGTTGAGGATGGCGTACAGCAGCGGCCAGCTCATCAGCCACAGCCAGGCGAACACGTAGCCCTTGAATACCTGCCAGCCCTGATTGACCAGCCCCACAAGGATAATCATTGGGAATACGCCCATCATGATCCCCATCATCACCACATGCAGGGTCGGCAACATGCGCATCGCCACCTGGCCCATGGTGGCCTGCGACAGCCGCTGCTTCTCCAGCGCCGAGGTGGTAGCGATATTGAGCATGCCGGCGGTGTCGTTACTGCGCGAGGCGTAGCTGAGTATTCCGCTGCGCAGTCCGTTCATCACCACGTTTTGCTTGATGATGTCGGAGGCCGAGTTCTTGTTCTGGTAAAAATACTGGTAGCTGTTGCCGAGCAGTTGGCCGAACAGCAGGTCGGCATCCGGTTTTCCGCCGAACAGCTGACGGGCATAGTAATGCCAGGTCGGGCTGCCGGTCTGCCCTTCCAGACCCAGCATGTTCTTGAGCGGCGCAGCCGCCTGCTCGCAGGTCATGAACTTGCCGTCCTTGCCGAACAGGCCGCGCAGCGGGCTCGGCTTACTGAAGATGAGCGTGTACGGATCAGTCGAGTTCATCAGCTCGTTCAGGCTGTATTTGCGGTTCAGCAGGATGTCGCCAATCACGCAGTTCTGCACGTAATCGGCAAACAGGTCGGTCAGCTCCGGGTTCTGCGCGGTAAAGTCGGTACTGCGCGCCATCAGGGAGGCGCCGAACAGCATGCCGGTCTGACTGTAGGTTGCGACGTCCGGCTGACTGAAGACCAGCTCATAGCTTTGCACCATTAGCATACCGAACTGGGTAAACAGCGACGCCGGCAGGGTGATGCCCAGCGGCACGTTATCGACGACATAGACGTCCCGCGGGTTGGTGATATCGACGACCTGCACCCGCGGACCGCTGCTCACCACGATTGCCACCCCCACCATCACAAACACCCAGGTCAGCAGGTGCATCAGGTCGTGCGTGCGTATCCACTGCACCATCAGGACATAGACACCGGCCAGCGTGCCCACATGACGTATGTAGTACCAGCTGTCGGAATGTATGAACGCCGCTACCGCATTGAGGGTCTCGCGCAGCCAATCACCGCCGCCGATAACGTAGATTTCTGCTGCCATTATTGACCTCCCCCGAAGCGATAATTGTCCTGATAACGGGTCAGCATGCGGGCCGACACCTGCTGGCGCATGTAACGCATCTGCTGGTCAACAACCAGCAGCGCATCGGTCTGTACCTGCACCCGGGACTGCAGTGAGGCCAGCAGTTGGTTGGCCTGAGTGAAGTTGCTGTTGATTTGCTCCATCGTCGCCTCCGGATAGTTGCCCACCGCCAGCATGGCGCGGGCGCCGCTCATCAGCTCTTGCAGGTACTGCAGCATGATGTCGTAGCCGACGTAATCCGCCAGACTGTAGACCAGCGAGTTGTCGACGCCCAGCATCTGCGGGTCGACCAGGTAGGTCAGCAGCGGCACATGCGTGCCGGAAATCAGCCCCTTTTCCTTTTCGGTCAGCGGCACATCGTCCCGTGCCTTGCTCTTGATACTGGTCAACATGTCAAGGATCTGGCCCTTGAGTGCCCGTTCCGGGCTAATGGTGACGCTGCTGTCGGCAACCACTTTCAGGCACTTGTCGCTGTCATTGCAGTGATAGATGCGCGCCGTGCCGCCTTCCATCAGCGCGCGGATAATGCTCTGGTCGGTGGTTTTCGGCGCCAGCGGGGTAATTTCGCCGTTGGCGCCAAACACCAGTGAGCCGGTCAGCGTCATCACGAACTCTTTTAGCTCCTTGTTGCCGCTGAACATCTGATTTTTGGAAAGCGCATCCCACATGATGTTGATGTTTTTGGATACGCGCTCCTTGTCCTTCTCCCCGGCCCGGTCGCGCACCGACTCGCCCTGCCCGCCGACCGTACAGCCCTGACGGGATGCCGCCCAGTCGGCGAAGATGTTCGACTGCCCGGCGATATCCTGACAGACCTTCTGCTGCGAGACCTGGGTGCGCGGGAACAGCCCGCCGACAATACCCTGCGCGGCCTGACAGCTGCTCATGTTCATGCTGTTGATGTCGCTGGCCATCTTCTGGATGAAGTCCTTGGCGTCTTTCAGCTCCGGCACCGTGGTCTGCAGCGCCAGGTCAAAGAAGTAGCCGGCGGCGTTCGACATGATTTGTTTGGTAAAGCGCTGCAGCTGTTCGCCGTTGATAAAGCTGAACGAGCCCAGGTAGGCATCGATGCCGCCACAGCCGGCATTGATATCCGGCAACGTCATCGACACCAGCTGCACCTGACGCACCCCGGTGCGCGCATAGATGGAGCCGCCGGAGGCATAACCGGCGGCCTGCCCCTGCCAGACGCCCGGCATGGTGGTATTGGACTCAAAGCCCAGCTTGTCGAAAAAGTGGTTCATGTCGCTGTTCATGTCGGCCGAAGCGGCGCCGACAAACAACCCGATCACCACGCCACAGCACAGCTGTGTCAGCCTGCGTTTCATCGTGCACCTCCCCGCATCGTCGCGTCCTGCAACACCGTATCGAGCCGCGCCATAAAACCGGCTTCATCTGCCGCCCCCTGGATAAGGGGGTACGTCGCCAACGTATGCACATTCACCAAAAACGTCGTCGGCGAGGCCACCGGCAGGCCGGGGAAGAAGGTGCGCATCACGTCCGGCGGCGCCGGAATGGCTTCGGGAAACGTCTGGTCGCCCTGGCCGTCGAAGGTGTAGACAAACAGCGGGAAGCCGTGCTGTGCCGACATCGCCTTGATAAGCGGATCGAACTTCTGGCAATAGCCGCAGTGTCCCTGCATGAACAGCACCACCGTCCAGTCATTGAGGTTGACGCGCGCCCCGTTGCTGAGCGTCAGCCACCGTGCCGGTTGAGGGGCGGCGGCGCGGCTATCGGCCGCCGTTCCCGCCTGTACCCGCTGCTGCGCTGATTGCTGCAGCTGAGCAATCTCATCGCGCGTACTCGCGTTGGCCGTCGACATGCCCAGGCCGAGCAGCACCACTAACGTCATCAATCGCTTAGTGCGTGGGCGCATGGGGGTCCTCCTGAACAGGTTCATCCGTGCACGTTGCATCAGTGCTTTCTCCTTTGCCATGCTGCGCACGATAGGCCGCCTTCTCGGGGGCCAGGCGCTCATCCGCCACACGGGTCGCTATCGCATCCAGAATGCGATAGCCGCCAATAATCACTAGGCTGACGGCCAACAGCTTGGCCAGTCCCCAGGCAAAATCCGGCAAAGACCAGACGCAGCCCGCTATCATGTTGCACCACAGCCCCAACCCGACCATCCACATGCCGGCAACGTCAATCTGGGGAAATTTGAATTTACGCATCCACGTTCCTTTAATAGTTCGGTTTGAAATCGGTCAACACGTCGCGGAATTGCCGCGCCAGGTCGTCCTGACTGATAAAGCCGTAGGCCAGCGGCTTGACCGCCCCGCTGCGCGGGTCAACCAGCACCAGCGCCGGGAAGTGGCTGATGCCCAGCCGCTGTGACTGTCCCGCATCGCGCCGGCTCTCCGGCATAGCAGGGTTGACCACCCCGTCAACGGTCACCGGCACCACCGACAGCCCGTAGCTGTCCCGAAAACCCTTCACCACGCTCACCAGCTGACCGTCGATCGGCTCCGCGCCGCGATAAAAAAGCATCACGCCATAACGCTGCGCCAGCTGGCCGATGGCTTCGCGCTGCGCGGCAAAGTCGGCCGCCAACTGGCTCTTTACCGTGCCGTTGTAATGGCTGTGTTTCAGGTTGTAATCCAGCTCCGGGTGCGCCAGGAACGCGCGCTGAGCGGAGCGCTCGAACAGCCCCGCCTGCTGGGTGAAGTAGTTCTGCATCTGGAAGAACTTCACGAAGTTCTCGGTGCTGGGGTACAGGATGGCGTCCGCCAGCCGCTCCTTGAGCGACTGCTGCAGCAGCTGCAGCTTTTCCAGTGCGCCGGCCGGTGCGGCCGGGGCTGCAGCCTGCGGTGGCATCTCGTCGTCAGCGGGTTTGGCCTCCCGCTCATACCACTGCCAGCCGCCGGCCTGCGCAGTGAACGCCGCGCCCAGCAGGCTCAGGCCCAACAACGCTGCCGCCCTGCGGTTGGCCAACCCGCGTGCCGCCAAATTGCAATTTGAAGTCCCGCGCGTTTTCACTTGGCCACCTCCTTCATGCGCTCCGCAATTTGCTGCTTAACCTTCTCCAGCAGTACCGCGTCTTCGGGTACCTTCTGATTTTTCATCAGGTCTTCATAGAAATTGGCAAAGTCCAGCTGGTCGAAGTTGATGCGCTGCAACTCGTCTACGGTAATGCCCCGGCAGTCGTGGGATTTTGCGGCGCCAAAGCCGATACCCAGCTGCCATGCCCGCCCCTGCTGCTGAACAATCTGCGCCAGCTTGCTGTCGAACTGGCAGTAGCTGCGCTTCTTCTGCAGGCAGACACCCAGCACTTTTTGGCTGCAGTATTCGCCGACGCTGACGGTCAGCTTGTTCTCTTTCGCCTTGCCCAGCGCCTTCTCTTCGCTGCCGCAGTGCGCCAGCCCGATGCTGCTCCCCCACCCGGAGTCCTTGCAGCAGTCGCTGAAACCGGCAAACGCCTTGCGGCACGATTGCCCTTTGCCGGTGAAGGCGCGCACATCGATACCGTTCAACGCCGCCACGTCCTTGCCGGCAGCCGCCACCGCGGCCAGCTCGGAAACGGCGTGCGCAAAGTCGTTACCCTGAGTGCCCTTCTGCGCCTTGTCGCACTCCCCGTCCAGGCAGTACATCTGGCCGCCGCACAGCATCACGTTCCCGGTGGTGCGGGTTTCGCAGGAGTAGGTCACGTTCTCGTGCAGGCACTGGCCATACTCATCGGAGAAGGCACAGCCGTGCGTGGCAATAGTGCAGGCCGGATTGTTGGCATAGGCTTCGCAGCTGCCCTGGCCGGCCTCCTGCAGCCGATAGGTATCGGTAAAGCGCCAGCAGTTGGCCCACACCGGGTAGGCCTGGCCGTTTACCGTCACCGTGCGTTCACCGCCCGGCTCACTGCAGACGGTATTGACCTTCACCGCCCCGGCCTCCTGCGCCAGTGGACAGTCTGCCGGCGTCGACGTGGTCGGCACCCAGACCTCCACCGATGAACTGCCGTCGAACTTCACGTAGAACACCATCGGCGAGCCGCCCCCGCCGCCGCTCAGTTGCCTGACCATCGCATCCAGAAAGGTATCCAGGTGGCCACCGGGGTCCATGGTGATGAAAATATCGACCTGCTGACCCTGCGTGAGCGTGACGTTACCGACGTTCAGCGGCCGGCTGCCCCAGTCCTGACGGCCATAGCGCACCTCATTCCCCAGCAGTGAAAAGGCCAGCGGCACGCCATAGCTGTGCAGATCGTCCTGCAGCTCGAGGTATATCGAACCCGTAGTGAGCTTGCCGGTAAACGGCGCCGTAAAGGTGCCGTGAATGCGGTTGCCCTCTTTCCACCAACGGATCATCGATTTGTCGATGTGCGCGTTACGGTCTTCATAACGGGTCTCATAGTGGCCACCGATGTCGGTGGCACGTTCGCAGGTACGCATCACCGCCGTATCACGCTCGCACACATGCCGGGTGAACTCACTGCGGGTTACCTGTTCGGCCTTGCAGTCCGGGCCGGTCTTGCCGACGATGCTCTCGGCCTTGCCTTCAATCTCCTTGCCAGCCTGAATAAAGGGCGCATCGTGAGAAATCGGCTCCTTGGGGTTCTTGAGCACCGAATCGGTCACCGCCTGCCCGACCTCGGTCTGGCCCCATGCGGTGCCGCCGTCGGTCTTGAGATTGTTGGCATCCCCGGCCGTCACGCCGCCGTAATAGCCTTTTTCTTTCGGGTTGTCGGTGTAGTTCGGCAACACGTTGGCCGGGTTGGTGTTCTGCAGCGCCCCTGTGCCCTGACCGGCGACTTGTTTGGCAAACTCGCTGCCGGTCTGGAACACGTCATCACCTTCCGCCCGGCAATCGCCGGTGGCGAAGATAAACGTCCCCAGCACCAGGGCATGTGTCGCCAGCAGACCGGGCAGAGACTTCACCAGATGGGTCATTTGCCTTTCCTCCCGCGTTTTGTTTGCCCTTTTTTCGGCATTAACGCCCTGAATAGCAGCCATAACAGCAGTACGAGCCCCATGAGCCCCGCGATAACCAGGGTCAGTTGCATCAGTGAAAACAACTTCTGTAGGGGCGTGCCAAACATGTCCATATTCACGTTGCCGTTCATTTCACACCTGCCTTATCCAGCAATGCCTGAGCCGTGGCGGCGCAGTCGCCGTCTTTGGCGACCTTCTTAAGCGCCTGCGCCATCAGTAGGTTGCCGCGCACCACATCGAAGCCGGCCGCGCAGCGCACGACCAACGCCGGCACGGCGGTGATGCCAAACTGGGTATACGGCTGCGGGTCGATTTGCACGCCGTCGATGCCGCCGGCCTCGACCAGTTTTTGCACCCGCTGCACCGTTTCGCGCATGTCACCATTCACCATGCCGCGCATCGTGGCAGGAATGCCGAAGCGACGCGCTTCCTGCAGCATGCGGCGCATCCCCTCCTCGGGAATAGCGAAGGACACGAAGTACAGCGCCTCCTCGGCCGGTTGCTCGGCGGCATCCTGCCGCTGCTTCGCCGCCAGCTGGTCAATAAAGGACTGGTCGTCCTGTGCCAGAGAACGCGGGGGCTGATTACGCAGGAACTCCGGAACCGGGGTGTTTTGGTGCAGGTCAGCCGAGCGCTTTTCCTGCTCGCGCAGCCATGCCCGGTTGCTGTCCACCTGAGCTGCCGCCTGTTGCTGCGCAATCGTCACCTCGCCGGCAGGCGCAGCGCTGTCTGCAGCCCAACTACTTGACATACAAGACACTGAAAGCGTCAGCGCCAGGGCCAAGCTGTTCCATCTTTTCAGGGCGTTACCTTTAATGTTGCTGTTCACCTTCACACTCCCCCCTCAACAATCAAGAAACCCAGGAAGAAAATCGAAGCGAGGCCGACAGTCAGCGCATTAAGCAATAACAACGCCTCCATTGATGGCCAGAAATCGCCGCCTTGTACCGCCATTCCGAATAGCGAAATGACAAACCACAACACCCAGGCAACGCAGCAGACCAGGCCAGAAACATAAGGACCAGATGACTCATTCAGTTCGAAAATCAACGCCCATAAGACAATGATCAACGTCCCTAACACGCATAAACCAAACCAAAAAGGCCAATTCAAAAAGCTCTGCTCTTGGGAGCCGCTTCTCAACGAAACCGCCCCCAACCCCAGAAATACGCCCCAACTCAGTGGATAGAAAAATGAAATATGTTTAGAAAACATGAGCAATTCCCTATAAAAAGACACAGTTGCGCTTACGCCACATGACGTACCCGAAGTTCTTCTTGCTGGCCGGCGAGTTGTGGCCCACTTCCCAGCGCATCACGCTGCGCCCCATCGGATGACAACGCGCGCTGTCCGGGTACATGTTCACCATCTGATAACGCCAGCGCTCTTTCGGCATGATCGGTGACGGATACTCGAAGCAGACCGCCCGGTCTTTGCCGATGGACTCCATGATTTGCCCCTGGCGGTGCAGCTTGAACGCCATCTTTTCCGAGACCAGCACCGACGACTGCAGCGGGCTGATTTCCTTCGCCACCCAGCCGTTAAACGGGTACATCGAACCCTGACTGCCGGCGCACCAGAACAATGCGTCGATCGGCAGATGGAAGCCGCTGGCAATGGCGTCGGCCGCGCAGGCGCCCTGCGCCAGCGGATTGGCAAAGACCACCGCCTCCGGGTTGAGAATGGTGGTCAGGCTGCTGTCCACCCAGGTCGGATCGATTTCCGACAGATAGGCAATATCCAGATCGCCCCCCTGCAGGCAGCCCGCTGACGTAATGATGTTCAGCCAGTAGGTCAGCGGGTACTTGTACCAATGAACGTGATAGAACGCGGTAGTCACGTCGCCCTTGCCACTGCTGCCACCCGTGCCGGTGCCAATCTTGCCGAGGTTGATGCTGAATCCGCCCAGGTTGACCATGCAGCCCGGCGAACGGGTCACGTCAGTCATGGCCATCGGCTCCCAGTACCCCATTGCCATCCCGATACGCTGAAAAATCGGCGGCGGCGCAGGGCAGAACTGAATAGGACTGCCCGGATTGCTGGTATCCGGCAAATCCCCTTTCCCGACAGGAATGCTCCCGATCGAGAGCGGGAAGATGCAGCGCCAGCAGATATCGGTGATCGGGTTGACAAAGCGCCCCTGGCAGGCCGCATCCGCCGCCTGTGACGGCGCCGAAAACAGGCCTGCCACAACCAGTAACGCCGAGAGCCACCAACGGATCATGCGCGACGCTCCTGGCAATGCGTCGCCCACTGCGTTCCCCGGTAAATCTCTTGCACATCACCGGCGGCAACGATCCGGGCGGTAGGACGTGCCTCATCCTGCGGCGGTAATAACGCGGCCAGGGTGCTCAGCAAACTGTCGATAAGCGCCAGCTTGTCGAACAAATAAAGGCTGTGACCGTCCAGATCGGCAGGCAGCTGCTCACGCAGCTCGTGGGCTACCTCACGGCACTCAAGAATGCATTTGTAGATCCCACCATTTGCCGACGCCGCCTGACGGATGGCCATCAACTCGCCGTGGCGCGCGGCTAGCAATTGGCGACAACTCTGCAGCTGATTCTCGGTCGCAATAAAACGTTTACGCGTCACAAACATGCTTATCCCCTTCAGTTCGCGCTGCCGGCGGCAGGAATTGATTCGATACGCAGGCGCAAGCCGCTCGGCGCCGCCGTGATACGTGCCGGCACCGTGGTCAGGCCAAACCGCCGCGAGAGTGCACCGCCCTGATCGAAGTAGATACGGCTGTCGAGGGCGGCAGAGGTCTTGGGAACGTCGCCGTTGACCAGAATGATCTTCACCATCAGGGTCTCCGGCTGCTGCGCCTTCATCCAGGCAACCTGCTGCGGATCGTCGCCGTCGATGAAATACAGCGTCTGCGCGAACGGCACGGTGGCCAGCGGGTTGATAACGTCACCCTTGCGGGCAAACACGCGCCCCTTGCCGTCTTTGAGGTCAGAAGAGAGCTGCACGCTCGGGTCGAAGAAGCGTTCGGCATAGCGCTCGGTCTTGCCGATGCCGGCGACCGGCTCCGGACGCTGGCTGTGTTTCACGGTGCGTTCCTTAAACGCCGCCATCTCCTGCTCCCAACGGCCGCTGCGCTGCAGCTCGGTCAGCCGTTCGTGAATGGTCTGCAGCATGTCCGGCTCGGCCACCGGGTACAGGTCGCCCCAGGTGCCGAAGTCTTTGGCCACCGCCATGCTCGTAAGCTGTGAAAGTCCGAGCATCGCTATCAGCAGGCTTTTACGTAAAGGCTTAGCCACGCTCTGCCTCCCGATACCGTTCGAACCAAAACACGACGGGCGTGGGTTTGACCTCAATCAACCCGAAGCGCTCGGCAGTGCGGAAATTGACGCTGTAAGCTCGCGCTCGCTCAGCTTGCGCAGCTATCTGCTCGCGGAATGTTTCGAGGCTGAAAGTCGTTTTGAACAGGTTGCACGGAGCGCACGCCGGGTTGAGGTTCTCGATTGCATCGCGGCTTTCATGCAAAACCTTGCCGGTCGCTTTCAGTTTGAACAGACCCTTTTCGGCGGCGGCCATGTCCTGCTCGGATTCTCGCATCACCGGCTCGAGGTGATCGGCATGCCAGCCTTTCTCGGGCAGTTCACAACCGCAGTAGGCGCAACGTCCGCCAAACTTCTCGCGCAATACTGCGCGTTGTGCTTTGGTCAATTTAGCCATGCGGCACCGCCTGTGAGGTAATATCCGCTTGTTTTGCCTGCGCAACAGCGGCCTGCAGCGCCTTCACATCCACGGCGCCGTACAGTGGCGTCACTTGATCCGCCCGAGCGCCTCGAGTCGGCATAACAATAAAAGCGGGGGTGCCGCTGATGTTCAGCTGCTGGGCCAGCTCGCGTGTGGCCAGCAGCGTTTTCTCCGTCTCGGGCAGTACGGTCATCGGCGCGGCACCGGCGCTCTGGAGGGCCGCATTAAGCGTGGGTTGAGATAACCGACCTTCGTTCTCACCGGAGGCAAAGACCGCATTGTGGTAGGACAGGTAGGCATCGCCGCCCTTGAGTTGCCACAGCGTCAGGCCGGTGCGTGCCGCCTGCACCGACATCGGCCAGCGGCTGCCGAAAATGGGGAACTCCTTGAACACAAAACGCACATCGGGATTGTCCCGCACAAAGTCGGCCACCACCGGCGCCATACGCGCGCACCAGATGCACTGATAGTCGAAGAACTGCACCACGGTCACGGCGCCGTCAGGATGCACAACCGGCGTCGCCGGATCGTGCAATAACGTTGCCTGCAGTTCCGGCTGCGTGGTCAACGCGGTTTGCACCGTGCGATTGGCCGCGGTCTGCTGCTGCGCCTCCAGCTTCTCGCTCATCTGCAGCAGGATTTCCGGGTGCTCCAGCAGATAGTCACGGGCAAGCGGGCCAATAGCATTCTGCTGAGCCGGGGTAAACACCACTGGAGTCGCCGTAATGGTGGCTGGCGTTTTATCCATCAACCGGTTCGAAGCGAACATGACTAATAAACAAAGAATAAAGCCCGCCATAAAACTGATTGCTGAACTATTCATAGGTTTGCCTCCTTACCTACACGGACGATATTGCCCCGCTGCATGCGGGCAGCAATATCCCGCTGCAACTCGCGCGTCACGTCTTTTGCCCCGCCCACGACCGCCGGCGAGACCAAAATGATCACGTTGTTGCGCTGCTGGTAGTGCGTGATACTGGCCTCCAGCGCACCGGTAAACCGTTCTGCCAGTTGTTTGCTTTGCTCCGGGGGCAGCGCTTTTTTCCCAGCGCTCTCATAGAACGCTTCCATGGTCTGCTTCATGTTGAACGTGACAATCACCGGCTGGCGCTGCACCAGCCACAGCGCCACCAGACTGCTCAGCAGCACGGCCAGTACCACCGCGCCGCAGCCCCATAGCGCCAGCCGGCGGTCTGACCGTTGTCCGCCCGCGCTCCCCAGCTCAATCACCTGCAGTTCAGTGCCTGTCATGCCGCCATCCTCCGGTTAGCCTGAAGCTCGACCCACTGTTCCAACCGGGCCATTTCTTCGGCGAAATTGCGTTGCGCCAGCGCGTAAACGGCATCGTGCACAGATACCTCTTGCTCACGGCGGCTCTGGATAAATTCAAAGTCTTTGCCTTGCGAGGAGTACATTGCCCGACTGAGTGGATCGACAAACAGTCGGTGCCAGGAACTGCGACCCGCGACCATCAACATGAATGAACTGAACCACTGATCCTTGGCTGACTGGAACCGAGCGATGACATCCTTCTCCAGCTGACTGAAGTTATCCGGATATTCTTGGTTATATTTCTTGAAGGCCTGTGCTTCCTGCATCAGGATGATTTTGTAGGAAGAGTTGGCCCAGGCAGCTTTCGCAGCCTTACTCGCAGACTCAGACTCGAAGTCCTTGATATTCTGAGTAATGGTGATGTACGCACCATAATGGCGGCGTGCCGTGCGGTAGCCTTCTTCGATGAAGTCACCCACTTTTTCGGTTTTGAAATCCAGTAACTTCCAACCTTCATCAATCACGCACAGTTTCTTGGCCGAGCGGGAAGACTGGTACATTCGTCCTTCGATATAGATGATGAGCGAGAACATAACGGCAATCAGAAGATTAGGGCGCGACTTCAGGCTACCCAACTCCAGTACCACCATGTTGGCGTCGTCACGTAACGTTGGTTCGTCGGAATTGAAGAAATCACCGTAAATGCCATCCTGGGTATATTTGTCGAGCAGAATGACCATTGCATGCAAATCTCTGCGTACTTCTGGGGTTTTGCTTAATTCGCTGTCG
>Ga0268257_1001152_pt1 | contig 24167 bp, 21 predicted proteins | sample AgamicAtPrz_FD_200249 | JGI IMG/M metagenome (GOLD analysis project Ga0268257, IMG submission 200249) | Agave microbial communities from Guanajuato, Mexico - At.P.rz (v2) (version 3) | ecosystem: Host-associated > Plants > Phyllosphere > Phylloplane/Leaf | place: Guanajuato, Mexico | collected... | reverse complement strand
ACCCAGGCCACCAGCCAGGCCGGCCCCTTCGCAGGCCGCGACCTGCCGCTTTATTCGCGCCACACGGCCGGCCTGTCGGCACGTTATGCAATGGAGCGCTGGACCTTCAATGCCGACCTGAACGCCCAGTCCAAGCAGCGCTCGCCCGGCACGCCCGGCACCAGCGCCAAGCCCAACTCCTACATCACGCAGGAAGATGCCAACGGCAATCTGGGCGATATCCCGGGCTTTGCCATCCTAGGCCTGCGCACCAGCTACCAGGCAGGCAAGGAGCTGAACAATCTGCGCCTGACCGTGGGCATGAAGAACGTGTTTGACCGCCGCTACTTCACCCGCTCCACCGACAACAACGGCGGCGGCAAATACGTGGGCATGCCACGCACCCTGTACGTTCAGGCCACCCTGCCGTTCTAAGCGGCGCCCCCGCGAGTCCACCCTCAAGGGCGGTCTCGCGGGACATCACACCATCACGCGCAATGACTTCGCTCCGTTCTCTGTGGCTGCGCTTGCATCGCTGGTTCGCCCTGGGCCTGGGCTGGATTCTGATTCTGGCCGGGCTCACCGGCACGCTGCTCATCATCGGCCAGCCGCTGGACCGCATGGCACACCCCGAACTGTTCCAGGCCCGCACTACGAATGCGCAGCAGGCCCGGCAGGCCGCCGCGCTGACGCCGATACTGGCAAGAGCCCATGAGGAATTCGGCAGCAAGGCCACTTTGCGCTTCCGGCTGCCGCAGCAGGCACAGGACAGCCTGTGGCTGCGTGTCCAGGCGGCAGACTGGCGCGGCACCATTTACCTGGACCCTGTGACCGGCCAGGAGCAGGGCCGGCGCGGCGAGACCGAGGGCTTTGTCAACACACTGTTCAAGCTGCACAGCACCTTGCTGCTCGACGCCAATGGCAAGGCCATACTGGCCTGGACCACGCTGGCCTACGTGCTGCTGCTGCTGACGGGCGTCATTCTCTGGTGGCCCAAGCGCTGGCCGGGCAACTGGCGCATAGAACTCAACAAGAGTCTGGTGCGCGCCCTGTTCGACATGCACCGCATCGGCGGCGTGATCATGGGCCTGCTGATCGCGGTCTCGGTCGTCACCGGTGCCTATATGGCATGGCGGCCTCTGGGCGACTGGCTCAATGTGCTCGCCAGCAGCACGGCAGTCAAACCGCCCAAACTGCCCACACTGGCTGCGCAAGGCTCCGCCCAACCGCTGCCCGCCGATGTGGACGCCATGCTGGCCTCGGCCCGTGCGGCCATGCCCGATGCCCAGGCCAGCTTCGTGCAGCTGCCGCCCAATGCCAAACAGCCCGTACGCATCCGCTTTCGCGCCCCCGGCGAACCGCACCCCAACGGTATCAGCTCGGTATGGCTGGACCCGCGCAACGGGGCGGTGCTGGACGTCAGGCGCTGGAATGAACTCGACCCCGGCGCTGCGGCGGTGGCCGTGGCCTATCCACTGCACACGGGCGAGCTGGGTGGCGTGCCGATGGAAGTCCTGGCCGGTCTCAACGGCCTGGTGCTGGGCGGCCTGGGCATCAGCGGAATCTGGCTCTGGTGGCACCGCCGCAAGGCCAGAAAGCTGGCTGCCCGGAGAAAGTCCTGAGCGAGCCGGACTCGGATATCCCCGTTCAGGGCCGGGTCTGCTTGCATCACTGCCTCTACGGCCTCAGCATCTGGACTTCCACCGATGAGCAGACAAGGAGCTGAAGATGGCTATGAATCCCGTTGGCTGGTTCGAGATCTACGTGCAGGACATGTCGCGCGCCAGGAGCTTCTACGAAGCCGTGCTGGGCTGTCAGCTGCAAGCGCTGGCCATGCCGGAAGGCGGCGAGCACCCCGATATGGAAATGTGGGCCTTTCCCGGGCAGCCGGATAACGCTGGCGCCACCGGGGCGCTGGTCCGCATGCCGGAATGCCCCTCGGGCGGCGGCGGCACGCTGGTCTATTTCGTCTGTGAAGACTGCGCCGAGCAGGCCGCACGCGTCGCACGCAACGGGGGCAGCCTGCACCACGACAAGGTCTCCATAGGCCCTTATGGCTTTATTGCACTGGCCATCGACACCGAAGGCAATATGTTTGGCCTGCACTCGATGAAATAGGGCTCGCGCCGGTCCACAAAAAAGGCCTGCCTCCGAGGAGAGCAGGCCTTTTGACTTGGCAAGCGGGCGCAATCAGGCCAGCAGCTGCCTCAGCACATAGGGCAGGATGCCGCCATGGCGGTAGTAGTCCACCTCGATGGGGGTGTCGATGCGCAGCTTCACGGTCACGGTTTTCTTGCTGCCGTCGGGCCTGGTGATCATCAGCTGGGCATCGCTTTGCGGCGCCAGGTCGGCGGCCGGGATCACATCGATGAACTCCTCGCCCGTCAGGCCCAGGCTTTGCCAGCTGTCATTGCCCTTGAACTGCAGCGGCAACACGCCCATGCCCACCAGATTGGAGCGGTGAATGCGCTCGAAGCTCCGCGCCACCACGGCCTTGATGCCCAGCAGCTGCGTGCCCTTGGCCGCCCAGTCGCGGCTGGAGCCCGTGCCGTATTCCTCGCCGGCCAGCACCACCGTGGCGCGGCCCGCGGCCTGGTACTTCATGGCCGCGTCGTAAATGGCCATCTTCTCGGCACGGCCATGGTCGTCGCGGAACAAGGTGACGCCGCCCTCCTCGCGCGAGCCGTCGGCTGCGGCAGGAATCATCAGGTTCTTGATACGCACGTTGGCAAAAGTGCCGCGCATCATCACCTCATGGTTGCCCCGGCGCGAGCCATAGCTGTTGAAGTCGGCCTTTTGCACGCCATGCTCGAGTAACCACTTGCCTGCCGGCGAAGACTCCTTGATGGAGCCTGCAGGCGAGATATGGTCGGTGGTGATGGAGTCACCGAACAAGGCCATGACGCGGGCACCGTGCACCGCGCTGGAGTTTGAGCCTTTTTGACCTGCAGCGCTTTCTCCGTCTGCGGATGGCGCTTTCAAATCCAGAGCAAAGTCGGCAAAGAACGGCGGCTCGGCGATATAGGTGCTCTCGGGCCAGGTGTAGGTGGAGCCCGTCACCCCCCGAATCTTTTCCCAGAGCTTGCCCGGCTCGCTGGCCACCTGCTCGTAATTGCTGCGGAAGGCCTTGCCATTCATGGCGAACTTGAGCAGCTCCTGAATCTCCTCGCTACTGGGCCAGATGTCGCCCAGATACACGTCCTTGCCGCCCTTGCCCTTGCCCACGGGCTCGGTCATCAGGTCCTTGCGTACCGTACCGGCAATCGCGTAAGCCACCACCAGCGGAGGGCTGGCCAGGAAGTTGGCCTTGATATTGGGGTGAATGCGGGCCTCGAAATTGCGGTTGCCCGAGAGCACGGCCGCGCATACCAGATTGTTCTGCGTAATGACGGCATTGATCTCGGGGGTGAGATCACCGGCATTGCCGATGCAGGTGGTGCAGCCGTAGCCAGCCAGCGCAAAGCCCAGCTTTTCCAGATAGGGCAGCAAGCCCGCCTCGGTCAGATAACGGGTCACGAGGCGGGAGCCCGGCGCCAGCGAGGTCTTGATATGCGGCTTGACCTTGAGGCCGGCCAGCACCGCCTTCTTGGCCAGCAGGCCCGCCGCCAGCATGACGCTGGGGTTGGAGGTATTGGTGCAGCTGGTGATGGCGGCAATCAGCACATCGCCGCTGCCAATGTCGAAGCTTCTGTCCGGCGCGGCCAGGGCCTGGCTGGCTTCGACCGCAATCGCGCTGGCCTCGACCTTGCCGGTCTCGGGCGTGTTGCTCACCATCTCGACCTTGTTGCGCTCCGCATCGGCGGGCAGGGGCTTGCTCTCGGGCTTCAAGGCCTCGGGGCCGTCGGGACTCACCAGATGACGGCGCACCAGCTGATCGGCAGGGAGATTGAAACCATTCTGGGCCACGGGAGCGCTGAACAACTCGTCGAACTGCCCGGCCACATGGCCGATCTCGATGCGGTCCTGCGGGCGCTTGGGTCCAGCCAGACTCGGCGCCACCTTGCCCAGATCCAGCTTGACCACATGCGAGTAGTCGATCTCGCCGGCCTGGGGCACGCCAAACAGCTGCTGGGCCTTGAAATAGGCCTCGAAGGCCTGGATCTCGCTCTTGGTGCGCCCGGTTCCCTTGAAGTACTCGATGGTCTTTTCGTCGACCGGGAAGAAACCCATGGTCGCCCCATATTCAGGAGCCATATTGCCGATGGTGGCGCGGTCCGGCAGCGAAAGGCTGCGCGTGCCCTCGCCAAAGAACTCGACGAATTTGCCGACCACTTTTTCCTTGCGCAGCAGCTCGGTGACCGTGAGCACCAGATCGGTGGCCGTCACGCCCTCGCGCAGCTGGCCGGTCAGCTCGAAGCCCACCACATCGGGCGTGAGGAAGTACACGGGCTGACCCAGCATGGCCGCCTCGGCCTCGATGCCGCCCACACCCCAGGCCACCACGCCGATGCCGTTGATCATGGTGGTATGGCTGTCGGTGCCGACGAGGGTGTCAGGGTAGTACACCGCCTCGCCCTTGCCGCTCCTGGCCTTGTGCACGCCGCGCGCCAGGTATTCCAGATTGACCTGGTGCACGATGCCGAAGCCCGGCGGCACGACGCCGAAGGTGTCGAAGGCCTGCATGCCCCATTTCATGAACTGGTAGCGCTCCTGGTTGCGCTGGAACTCCAGCTTCATGTTCAGGTCCAGCGCCTTCTTGGTGCCGAAGTAGTCCACCATGATGGAGTGATCCACCACCAGATCCACGGGCACCAGCGGCTCGATGGACTTGGGCTTCTTGCCCAGCTTGGCAGCCGTGCTGCGCATGGCGGCCAGGTCGGCCAGCAAGGGCACGCCGGTGAAATCCTGCAGCACCACGCGTGCGACGACAAACGGAATCTCGTCGACACGCTCGGCCCTGGGCTGCCAGCGCGCCAGCTGCGCCACATGTTCCTCGGTGATCTTGTTGCCATCGCAGTTGCGCAGCACCGACTCCAGCACGATGCGGATCGAGACCGGCAGTCGCTTGATTTCGGGAAACTGCTTGGCAAGTGCAGGCAGCGAATAGAACTTGGCTTTCTTGCCTTCAGCCAGCTCAAAGGACTTCAGGGTTTTGGCAAAAGCATGCGACATCGTGAGACTCTCCATGGACAGAACACAGGGGTAACGCTTTTACATTCCATTGTGCACACAATGCCCGTGAAAAGGGTGGGACAGGGCGCCGGCAATGCAAACCGGCTCACATGGGCACAAAAAAAGAAAGCCCGCGCTGGGCGGGCTGGAGTGACGGTGAGGCAAGCTCAGGCGCCGGCGTCCGGCAGAAACTCCTGTCCTTCGCTCAAGGGCGCAAAGCGGTAGCTGGCCGGCGTGCGGCTGAGCTTGACCGGAGCGCCCAGCCCCTGGTATTGGCCCATGGTCACCACCATCTCGCGGTGCGCCGTATGCGGATGCTCGAGCGCCTGGGCTACATCGAGCACCGGCGCTGCAGGCACGCCTATGGCCATCAACTCATCGGCAAGCTTCACGCCATCGAGCGGCGCAAACGCCTGCTGCAGCAAGGGCTTGAGCTCGGCGCGATGGACGGAGCGCTGGCCTGCAGTGGCAAAGCGCTCGTCCTGCGCCAGCTCGGGCCGGCCGACATGGCTGCACAGCAGCCGGAACTGCCGGTCATTGCCCACGGCCAGAAAGATGGGAGCCCCGCCGGTGCTGAGCACGTCATAGGGATAGATATTGGGATGGGCATTGCCCGAGCGCTGCGGCACCTTGCGCCCCATGAACCAGTTGGCGGCATGGGGATGGAGCAGCGACAGGCCGGAGTCGTAAAGCGAGGCATCCACCAGCTGGCCCTGCCCGCTGCGCCCCCGCTCGTGCAGGGCCAGCAGAACGCCTATGGTGGCATTCAGCCCGGTCACCATGTCCACCACCGGCAGGCCCACGCGCAGCGGGTCTCCGTCGGCCTCGCCATTGATGCTCATGATGCCGGCCATGGCCTGGATGGCGGCGTCATAGCCGGGCAGGCTGCCCAGAGGGCCGTCGGCACCGAAGCCCGTGACGCGGCACCAGATCAGATGCGGCAGCTGCTCGCGCATCTGCTCAAAGCCTATGCCCCATTTCTCCATGGTGCCGACCTTGAAGTTCTCCACCACCACATCGGCCTGGGCCATCAGCTCGCGCACGCGCTGCTGGCCTTCGGGCGAGGACAGATCGAGAAACTGGATGCGCTTGTTGCGGTTCAGGCCGAAGTAGTAGGAGGCCACGCCGTCGCGAAACGGAGGCCCCCAGGTGCGCGTGTCGTCTCCCTGCGGCGGCTCCACCTTGAGCACATCGGCGCCATGGTCACCCAGGATCTGCCCGCAGAGCGGCCCGCCGAGGATGCGTGACAGATCGAGAACCTTGATGCCCTGCAAGGCTCCGGCGCCGATCGTGGCTGGATTGTGCATGTTTCAATTCCCTACAGAATGCGGGCCCTAGGCCCGCGTATAGCTCAAAATGTGGCTCAGAAATTCTTTGCGGCTGACCGCAATCAGGCCAGGGGCGTGCGGCCTACGCTGCGCACCAGCGCACTCAGGCGCTGATGGATGGCAGCAAAGCTCTGGTCGGCCTCGGCCTGCGAGGTCACGGGCTGCCGGATATGCTTGCCCTCCAGCTCCAGTCGGCTGCGGATGTCCTGGTGCACCAGTGCCCGCCCTATGGCGCCACGCAGCGCGGCCACGCGGTCTGCGGGCGTGCCCTTCTTCACGAAGTAGCCTGCGCTGACCGTGTATTCGAAGTCCGGGCTGAGGCGGCTTTGCGATATCAGCGGCACATGGGCCAGGTCCTTGGGCAGGGTCTTGGAGAAACTGGTCAGTATCTTCAGCCTTCCCTGCTTGGCCATGGCTTCGAAGCTGGCCTGATAAGGCAGGATGGCGAAGTCCACCTGTCCTCCTGCCAGGTCCTGCAGGGCAGGCGCGGCGCCCTTGTAAGGCACGTGCAGAAACGGCAGCTTCAGTCTGGCGGCCAGCGCATCACCCATCAGGTTGTACATGGAATCCACGCCCACCGTGCCATAGGTCAGCGGGCCGTTCTTGCCGGCGCGCGCATATTCGATGAAGGCGTCATAGCTGTCGACAGGCAAGCCGCTCTTGACCATGAGCACGATGGGCGACTCCGTCGTGGGAGCCGCCAGCATGAAGTCGCCCGGCTTGTAGCGCGCTGCCGTATTGAGCATGGGCGCCAGGAAGATCTCGTTGGCCGAGCCATGGAAGAACATATAGCCGTCGGCCGGTGTGTTGAGCACCTTGGCCGCAGCAATCAGTCCCGTGCCTCCGCCCAGGTTCTCCACCACCACCTGCTGCCCGAGGCTGCGGCCTATGGATTCGGCAAAGATGCGTGCCGCCACATCGCTGGCTCCGCCGGCGGGAAAAGGCACCATGAGAATCAGAGGCTTGGCCGGAAAGCTTTCTGCAGCCCGGACCCCGTTCGAAGCTGCCGCCAAGGCAACCGTCTGCCACAGTGTGTGCCGCATAAAGCCGCGGCGGTTCCATGTACCCATCTCCTGCCTCCCTCTTAGATATGCGGCCGCTCAGGCCAGATAGCTTTGCACCAGTTGTGTCCAGAAGGCCGCACCGATGTGCAAGGCCTTGTCATTGAAGTCATACAGCGGGTTGTGCACCATGCAACCGCCATCCTCGCCCACGCCGTTGCCCAGCCGGATATAGGCGCCGGGACGCTTTTGCAGCATGTAGGCAAAGTCCTCGCTGCCCATGGTGGGCGTGCGCTCGCCCACCTTGTCCTCGCCCAGCAGGCTGATTGCCACCTGGCGCGCGTACTCGGTCTGGGCTGCGCAGTTCACGAGCACCGGGTATTTGTGCACATAGTCGATCTCGCAGCCGAGCTGGTAACTCTCGGCCTGGGCCTGCACAAAGGCCTTGATGCGCTTCTCCACCCAGCTGCGCACATCCGGATGCAGGGCACGCACGCCGATCTTGAGCACTGCGCTCTCGGGCACGATGTTGAAGACCTCGCCAGCCTGGATGGAGCCCACCGTGATCACGGCTGCCTGCTGGGCATCGAGCTCGCGCGTGATGATGGACTGCAGGCCCAGCACGATGCTGGCTGCACACTGCATGCTGTCTATGCCATGGTGCGGCATGGCTCCATGGGCGCTACGCCCGCGCAGCGTGACGGTCACGCGATCGAACGAGGCCATGGCCGGCCCCGGGCTGATCGCCATCCGGCCCACGGGCAGGCCCGGCGCGTTGTGTAGCGCATAGATCTCGTCGCAGGGGAACAGCTCGAACAGGCCCTCGTCCACCATGCGCATGGCTCCTCCCTCGTTTTCCTCGGCCGGCTGGAAGATCAGGTTCAGCGTGCCGTCGAAATCGAGCTTCTCGGCGATGTACTTTGCAGCGCACAGCAGGATGGCGGTATGTCCGTCATGGCCGCAGGCATGCATTTTCCCGGGCAGGCGGCTGGCGTAGTCCAGACCTGTTCTTTCGAGAATGGGCAAGGCGTCCATGTCAGCGCGTATGCCCAGCGACTTACTGCCCGAGCCTTTCTTGAGCACGCCGACCACGCCGGTCACGCCCAGGCCGCGATGCACCGCATAACCCCAGCGGGCCAGAGACTCGGCCACCATGTCGCTGGTGCGCGTCTCTTCGAAAGCAAGCTCGGGATGGGCATGAATGCTGCGGCGGACCTCGACGAACTCGGCAGCGACCGCCTGCAGTTGTGCAAGCAGAGGGGATGGGCTTGAAAATGTCATGGCGATGGATAGTTGAAGAGCCCGGGCCCTGTCTTGCATGGGCCCGCAGGCAGTGGCTGGTGGTGCTGAACAGTTTCCCCTCGCAACCCTTGCAAGAGGTTTCGAAAAGTTCTAACACGACCAGCCTGCAAAGGCACGCGTTTGCTTGCATCCAAACAACTGCACCGTCAGTCCAGCGTGACGCCGGCCTTTTGCACCACCTCGCTCCATTTGCCGAGTTCGCTCTTCACAAAGCCGGCCAGATAGGCAGGTTTGGTATCCGCACCACGCTCCAGGCCCTGGGCCGCAAAGGCCTTCTTCACGTTGTCGGAATCCAGCGCCTTGGCATAGGCCTGGTTGAGCTGCGCGACCCGGTCCGCGGCCATGCCCTTGGGACCGACCACACCGAAGAACACGCTCACGTCATAGTCGGGCAGCCCCTGCTCGGCGATGGTTGGAATCAGGGGCATGGCGCTGGAGCGCTTGGCCGTGGCCACGCCCAGGGCCTTGACCTTGCCGGCCTTGATATAGGGCATGGCAGTGAGGATGTCGGTGAAGGTCATCTCCACCTGACCCGCCAGCAGGTCGTTGAGTGCCGGCCCCGTGCCCTTGTAGGGCACATGTTGCAGCTCGGTACCGGCCATGCCGTTGAACAGCACGCCCGCCAGATGGGACGAGGCGCCGTTGCCGGAGGAGGCGAAATTGAGCCGGCCTGGCTTGCTCTTGTCCAGCTCGATCAGTTCCTTGACATTGTTCACCCCCAGGTTGGGCCGCACCACCAGCACATTGGGCAGATAGCCCACATAGATGATGGGCGAAAAGCTCGTGCGTGGGTCGTAGTTGATGGACTTGTACAGCGGCTTGTTGATGGCCAGCGGGCCCGATGTACCGAACATCAGCGTATAGCCATCGGGCTTGGCGCGGGCCACGAAGTCGGCACCGATATTGCCTCCGGCTCCGGCCTTGTTCTCCACGATCACGCTCTGACCCAGTTCCTTGGTCAGCTCGGTGGCCAGAATGCGCGCCATGGCATCGGTGGGACCGCCAGGCGGAAACGGCACGATGAACGTGATGGGTCGCTCGGGAAATTTCTCGGCGGCCTGGACATTCAAAGAGAGGCCCAGGCACATAGCGGCGCTGGCGAGCGCGGCCGATCCGGCCAGCAAACGGCGATTGATATTCATGACTTGTCTCCTTGGGTAGTTCGCCAATCGGTGTTGGCTTTCAAAATGCATAGCTGCCGGCGCTTGTCTGTATTGCGCCGACGCTGCTTTATGTGTCAATTCACTTTTGCCATTCCGATGGCACTTCGGCCGCCGCCAGCGGATCGCGCGGCAGCACGCGGTGCAGCAACACCAGCTGCGACAGACGCAGGCGCTCGGCGGAGCCCGTCTGCCTGGCTTCCCAGGCCATGGCGATGGCCGTGGTGCAGTTGTAGAGCGCGGTGGCAGCCTGGCGGGCCAGCACGTCGCCTCCATCCTGGGCCGCTCTCTCGGCCAGGGCGCTGGCGCGCTCCAATGCCTGCTCCAGGGCCTGGCGGTAGCCGGGCACCAGCAGGGCCTGATCCAGCAATGCGTGCAGATACTGCTGCAGCACCGGCAGCGAGCCTTCGCGCTTGATGGCGCGGATCACGTCCAGCGCCACGATATTGCTCGTGCCTTCCCAGATCGAGCCCAGATGCGCGTCGCGCACCAGCCGTGGGTCGCTCCACTCCTCGATATAGCCACAGCCGCCACGCACCTCCATCGCGTCGCCGGTAACCTTGCGCGCATCGCGGCAGGCACGAAACTTGATCAGCGGCGTGAGAATGCGCAGCAGCGGGTAGGCCCCCTCTTCGCCCGCATCCGAACGCATCAGCGTCTGTGCGGTCTGGAACACCATGGTGCGCGCCTGCTCGGCAGGCACACGCAGCTTGTCGAGCTGGCGCTGCATCAGCGGCATGTCTTCGAGGCGCTTGCCGAAGGCGATGCGCTCGTGGGCGATGAACTCGGCTTCGGCCACGGCGCGGCGCATCATGCCGGCCGAGCGCACGCCATTGGAAAGGCGCGAGTTGTTCACCATGTCGGCGATCTGGACAAAGCCCCGGCCCTGCTCACCCACCAGATAGGCGGTGGCACCTTCCATGCGGATCTCCCCGCTGGCCATGGACTTGGTGCCCATCTTGTCCTTGAGACGGATGATGCGGTAGTGGTTGTCGCTGCCATCGTCCAGCGTGCGCGGCAGCAGGAACAGCGAGATGCCCTTCATACCCGCCGGAGCCCCGTCAACACGCGCCAGCGCCATGGCGAACTCGGCATCGGGGTTGGAGCAGAACCACTTGTCGCCGGTCAGACGCCAGGAACCGTCGATCTGCGGGTAGGCCATGGTCTGCGTGTTGGCGATGTCGGAGCCGGCAGCCTGCTCGGTCATGAACATGGCGCCCTGGGCCTGGTTGTCCCAGTCCAGCGACAGCAGCTGCGGCAGGTATTTGTCAACCAACTCGGACGTGCCGAACTTCTTGAGCGTACGTGTCAGCGAATCGGTCATGGACAACGGGCAGCACAGACCGAACTCGGACTGCACGAACAGATAGGTCAGCGCGTACTTGACGGCCGGCGGCATCTTGCCCTGCCAGCCCAGCATGTCGTCGCGGTGCGAGATGGCCTGCAGGCCGAACTCGCCGTAGGCGATGCGCTCGAGCTCTTCATAGGCGGGGTGCTTGATGATGCGCTGGCTGTCCTGGCCGGAGCGGCTGCGATGCTCGAGCGTGGGTGGGTTCCTGTCGGCAATGCCGGCCAGTTCGTCGATGCGCCCGCCGGCCAGCTCGCCCATGCGCTGCAGATGGGGCTGCAGGTGGGACAGCAGATCTTCCGGCAGATAGAGTCTGAGCAGGGACTGCAGCTCGGAGTCGGTGCTGTAGAAATTGGCACCGTGGCGGTCAGGAATGGGATGGGCTGCAGCGCTGGCAGCCTGGGCCACGGCATGCATCTGGCTCTTGTCGTTGGCGGACATGAAGGTCTCCTGCTGAATTCGAATACACCCTTGGGGCGCGGCGCGCCCGCCTCCTGGATGGGATGACAACCGCGCTGCGGGACGGCCCGGCCGTCTGGACCCTTGCTCTCGGCCTCCGGGAAGGCAACGATGGATTCATGCGCTGTGCGTCACACAAAGAGCCAGGGACTGCTGCGAATTTCAGCACCCTGATATATTCGCGTCAAATATTATTAAAATCTTTTCCAATACTTTTTATATATAGATACCGGCATGGAACTGCGGCTGCTGCATTACTTCGTCACCCTGGCCGAGGAACTTCATTTCAGCCGTGCGGCTCAGCGGCTGTCCATCTCCCAGCCCCCTCTGTCGGTGGCCATCAAGCAGCTGGAGCAGGAGCTGCAGGCCCAGCTTTTCGAGCGCAGCAGCAAGGGCGTACGGCTCACGGCTGCCGGCGAACATCTGCTGGGCAAGGCGCGCCAGTTGCTGGCTCTGAGTCAGCAGGCCGCACAGGAAACGCGCGACGTGGCCCAGGGCACGCGCGGCCATCTGCGTCTGGGCTTCGTGGGGTCCAGCCTTTACCGGGGCCTGCCGCAGGCGCTGGAGCAGTTCCAGCACAGCCACCCCCAGGTGCGCGTGGACATGCTGGAAGCCAATAGCGCGGAACAGATCCTCGGTCTGCAGCAGATGCGGCTGGACATGGCCCTGGTCCACTCCATGCAGCCCCCGGAAGGCATTGACAGCCAGTTGCTGGTGGAAGAGCCTTTCGTGGTCTGCCTGCCCGAACAGCACCCGCTTCACGCCAGTGCCGCCATCGATCTGGCCGAGCTCAGGAACGACCGCCTGATCCTGTTCTCCAGCCTGGTTTCGCCGACTTATCACCAGCGCATCTACGAGATGTGCCTGACCCATGGCTTTGCCCCCGAGGTGCGCCACGAGGTAAGACACTGGCTGTCGGTGATCTCTCTGGTTTCGCTGGGCCAGGGCGTGGCCCTGGTGCCCGAGGCGCTGGCTCGCGTGGGCATGCCGCGCCTGGTATTCCGGGCGCTCAGGGGCACCCATCCATCATCGGAGATGCTGGCCATGTGGCGTCGCGCGCCCGCCAATCCGCTGGTGGCCCGCCTGCTTGCCTGCCTGCGCGCGGCCGCCGAGTCGCTGAACACCCCTGCCGACTCCATCTGACTGTTTCAGCCATACAGATCACTGCGCACCGCCTGCTGGTAATGCGCATCGAGTTCCGCAATGCTGGAATGCTCGCCGTCCGTGGCCTCAGGGCCCGCCTGAAGTGCGGCGAAGCCGACCAGCATCTGGCCGATGCTGGGCAGCTCGCTGCGCTGCGGCCGGGCCGCCGGCTCCCACAACCGCGCCCGATTGATGGCCTTGCCGCAGTGAAACAGCACTTCGTCAACGCGCACCACCGTGGCGGTTTTCGGCGTTTTCTCGCCTTCACGCAGCTCCTGCAGCAACTCGGCGGCCGCACTGACGCGAGCGCGGCCGTTGATGCGCAGAAACACCTCCAGACCGGGGAACAGGAACAGCATGGCGACCCGCTCATCTTGCTGGAGATTTCGCAGCGATTCGATGCGGTTGTTGCCCGGCCAGTCGGCGAAGGCGAGGGTCTTGTCGTCGAGCACATGGACAAAGCCGGGGGGCCCGCCGCGTGGCGAAGCATCCATGCCGGCCGGACCGGCCGTGGCCAGACAGAAAAAACTCGCCTGCTGCAGATACTGCCGATGAAAATCGACCAAATGGTCGAGCACCGCCCTCTGTATGCGCTCGCTCGGCGGCGCATACAGGGCGTCGAGTTCCACCTGCTTCGGTGTCCGGGTCTCTGACATCTGGACTACTCCTTCTAAAGAGCAGCGAGCCTAAGGCAGAGCCCTCTGGCGGCTATAGAATTGTTCAGCCATTGAATAGCGGAAATCCGCCAAACTGATTGGCTGCCTGCCATCCATCTCGCAATGTCCGACCTGCTGGAATTACTGCAACCTCATCTGGATGATGACGCCGGCCCGGTCATCATCGCGGCCACTCGCTGGCAGGAGCAGGAGCTGTCTTCCGAAGCGCATCAGCATGCGCGCGGCCAGCTGTTTGGCTCGCTGCGCGGCCTGATCTCGGTGACCGTGGAAGACGGCGTCTGGATCGTTCCCGCCATCCACGCCGTCTGGCTGCCGCCCCACCACAGGCATTCAGGCCGATCGTTCGGGCCCTACCACGGCTGGAGCGCCTATATCGCCCAGCATGCCTGCGCCGATCTGCCCGCCAGGCCTTGTACCTTGCGTGTCTCCGGCCTGCTGCGCGAAGCAGTGTTGCGCCTGGCGGCCAGCTGGACTCACCCGGCACAGCCGTTGCGCTCGCCCGAGCTCGACAATGTGTCTAGTGTGGTGCTCGACGAAATCCGCCACCTGCCCAGGCAAGCCCTGGGCCTGCCCCTGCCCAGCGATTGGCGCGTGCAGCGCATTGCCCAGGCAATGATCCAGAACCCGGCCGATACCCGGGATCTGACGGCCTGGGCCGACTGGGGAGCGCTGAGCACCCGCACGCTGAGCCGCCGCTTTGTGGCGGAAACCGGCTACAGCTTCAGCGCCTGGCGCCAGCGCCTGCGCCTGCTGCGCTCCCTGGAGCTGCTGGCCGAAGGCGTGCCGGTCAGCCATATCGCACTCGATCTGGGCTGGGCCAGCCCCAGTGCCTTTATCCAGTTGTTCAAGCGCGAGTTCGGAGAAACACCCGGCATCTACCGCGCACGGCTGGGATCCTGAATCCCGGAAAGCGGCGCGTGCGTCACGGCTGCGCCATGGGCAGCGCGGCCACCAGGGCTTCAGACACTTCATGACGAAAGAGCTTCGCGAAACCGGGTTCGTGCCATGGGCGTCCCAACCATCCGCCTTGCAGGATTCAGCGCCCTGCGTATTGCCTGCGCGACTTCGACAAAACTGCCTGCCGATCAAATGGTTGTATCATGCAACCATTTGGAGAAATCTATGGAAAACGAACCGTCTCTAGTCGAGCAGATACGCGCTTACTCACGCTCCATGGCCCGTGATTGGGGCTTCATGGGTGAAAGCATTGCGGGCGCAGACCTCTCCCCGTCCGCCGTGCATGCGCTTCTTGAAATTGAAGAAGGCAATGTGAACGCCAAGGATCTTGGGGCAATGCTTCGACTGGAAAAATCCAGCGTCAGCCGGATGCTGCGCAAATTGGTGGAAGCCGGCGATATCAGCGAGTCACCGGACCTCCATGACAGCCGGCTCAAGCAGCTTTCGCTGACCCCTGCGGGCAGGTTGCGCGTCGAATCCATTCATGCACATGCTCGCGCACAGGTCACGCATGCCCTGGAACGATTGAACCCGGGACAGAAGCACACCGTCTCGAAGGGTTTGCAGCTTTACAGCGCGGCACTGTCGTCCCGGATTCAAGGCGACAAGGAAAAGCCGGTCGTGGAGCTCGCAAGCGGCTATCAGCCGGGAATCATTGCTCGCATCACCCAGATGCATGCGCAGTATTACGCTCGTGAAGCCGGGTTGGGCCAGCGTTTTGAATCCGTTGTTGCCGCGGGCCTCGCCGAGTTCTCAAATCGCTTGAACCACTCCCGGAACTGCATCTGGACTGCCATGCATGAAGGAGAAATCATTGGCTCGGTCGCCATTGACGGCGAAGACCTCGAACCCGGCATTGCACACCTGAGGTGGTTTATCGTCGATGACAGCGTGAGAGGAAGCGGTGCGGGGAGACGACTGCTGAATGCTGCGCTCGAATTTGTCGACCAGCAGAAGTTTCGCGAAACCCAGCTTTGGACATTCAGCGGGCTCTCTGCGGCTCGCCATCTGTATGAGTCATATGGCTTTAAGTGTGTTGAAGAGTGGGTTGGCGATCAATGGGGGAAACAGATGCTGGAGCAGCGATTCTCCAGAGTCGGCTCCGGCAGCTAGGACTGTTTTCCTGATCCGCGCATGCTTTGGTCAGCCGCTTTGGCACCTGAACTGCAGCCGCGATCATGCCGATGGCTGAAATGGACAGCTGTGAACCTACCGGGCCTATCCAGTGCGCTCCGCCAGCGCAGGCCGCCGATTGGAGATTAATCACCGGCCAAGCAGACGCTGTTGCGGCCTTTTCGCTTGGCTTCATACAAGGCCCTGTCCGCCATGTCGATGAGGCTGGAGCAGGAGGAATCCAGTGCAGCACCGCTTGCGCATGCGACTCCCACACTGATGGTGATCTGCACCAATCCGGTTTGCTCATTGCCTAGCGACAGGGCCTCGACCTGTTGCCGGATGAATTCGGCGAGCCTGGCCGCGCCAGACAGACCGGTGCCGGGCAACAGAATGGCGAATTCCTCGCCCCCATAACGGGAAACCAGGCTACCTGCGCGCTGGACGCAGTGCGCCAGCAGGCCGGCGAAACACTTGAGCACCTCATCGCCGAACGGATGCCCAAAGCTGTCGTTGAGCTGCTTGAAATGGTCGACATCCAACAGAAGCAGCGAGAGCGCGGTCTCTGACCGATGTGCTCTGCGCCACTCCGACTCCAGCACCTCATCGAACCGTCTGCGGTTCACCAAGCCTGTCAAAGCATCCTTCACGGCCAGGGACTCCAGGTGCAAGGTCAGCTGCCTCAGCTCTTCCTGCTGCCGCCGTGACGCGGTGATGTCGACATGCGAAAAAAAGCTGCAGCCATTGGCCTGGGTCCCGCGCAGCTCCACCACGCGCACCCAGCGATCCTGAGGCAGGGCCAGCACATAAGGAGCCCCTGAAAACCGTTGCCGCTCCGTGAGAACCGAAAGTCCTGTTGCATAGTCCGTGGTCGGCTGCTCGTGCGCCCACGACTGTGCATAGATATCTTCAAACATGCGCGCACCAAGACACTCGATGTCCGTCAAGCCATAGAGCACCAGAAAGGAGTGATTGGCCCAGACCGCCCTGTCCTGCTCATCGACCATCAGGATGCCGTCCGCCAGACTTTCCAGGGCCAGTGCCGTATCCTCCGAAATCTGCCGAGGCCGTCGTACCTGCTTGGGATTGATCCGGTCCTGCATCCCCGTGAGCAAGGGAGCGGTCTTGCGCCACAGTCTGATCCGGCCCAGAGGCCCCAGGGCAAGAGAGGCGGCCCGGACGCGATAGTCATGGTGGTCGAACTCGAACGCACGCTGCTGGTTGTGATGTCGCTGGATGCCCTCTTCGATGTAGCGCTCCATGCATGGCAGCTCCTGCGCCGAAAGCCTTTGCAGATAGAAACGCCGCAGATTCTCGCTATAGGCTTCACCGGCATAGACATGCCCGGCATGCTCGGGGAAGAACTGCAGAAAGGTATCGTTCCACAGCTGGGTTCTGTCGTTCGCATCAAAGACGCAAACCGCCACTTCCAGCTGGTCCAGGGCCAGCGCTACGACGCGGAGAATCGAGATCAAGATTCGCTACACAGACAGGGTTGACCGAGAAGGTTTGTCGTTTCGGGCCCGCAACAGCCCCCTGCAAACCCAGGTAAGAATGAGATTTGCACGCCGCGAGGCACCTGCCGGTCTCTCGATGCAAGCTTTGGCAAGGCAGCCAGACTGGAGCAGCCGCTGCGCCCGCCAGCGGTGACCAGAGCCATGGGCGCAGACGCCACAGGGCAGACCTTCATGGGCGAACCTCGGGAGTCAAGCAATACCAGGCCGCGATTCCTATGCTCATCCAAAGCACGATGATCATGATGGCTCCCGAGCGGCTCCTGGGCCTGGCCCCCTTTTCAGCCATCCAAGCGTCGGCTTGAACACGGCATTCGGTGAGCACCGATGCCGGCAACAGCTTGACCGTGAGCCAGATCAGCCCCGGGAGCAGCAGAGCATCGTCCATGAATCCGAGAACGGGGATGAAGTCCGGTATCAGATCAATCGGACTGAGCGCATAGGCAACCACAAACAGGCCCAAGACCTTTGCGAACCAAGGCGTCGCGGGGTGTTTTCCTGCGAACCAGAGGGTCACCCCGTCGCGCTTGATTCGCTTTGCCCAAGCCTTCAGGCTGTCTCTGATATTCATTGGAAATCCTGGCCAAGAGCCCGAATTTTCTCATTATTTGAAATAACGACCGCCAGCCGCGAGTACTGGGCCGACTCGACCATCTCCCGCCAGTGCCAGCGATCGCAGGCACGCATTACCTATAAGGCCTGGCCGGGATGCGGGGCCTCGTTGACAAAGCCCGTCTTGTCCTTTGGGGAAATGGGCCGAAGAACCTTGCAGGGAACGCCTGCGGCCACAACCCCTGCAGGAATATCGGAGGTCAGCACACTGCCCGAGCCGATGATGGAATCGTCGCCGATCGTCACGCCGGGATTGATATGCACGCCAGCGCCTATCCACACGCGATTGCCGATCGTCACGGGTTTTGCAAAGCAGCCGCCCGCCGCACGTTCGGCCGGATCGATGGCATGGTTGGAGGTATAGATGCCAACACGTGGTGCCAGCAGAACATCGTTGCCGATGAAGATTCCTCCGCCATCCAGCATGATGCAATCGAAGTTGGCATAGAAGTTATTGCCAATGTGGATGTTCCGGCCAAACTCGCAACGAAAGCGCGGCTCGAAATGCACGTTCCGGCCTGCGGAACCCAGAAGGCGGCGAAGTATCGCCTCACGCACAGGCGCAGGTGCCGAGAAGGAGTCGTTGTACTCGTTGCTCAGCAGCACCGCATGCTGCCGTGCGCCCACCAGCTCCGGCGTCAGATCGTTGTACATCTTTCCGGTGCGAATGTGATCGAGCTGTGTTTCGAGACTGGACATGGGGGCAGGCTTTGCAAAGTCGACAACCTTACCCCATTGCAGATGCCGTGGATGGTTTGGTCGGCTCGCTTTGCCAGGAGCCTGGCAATTGGCAGACGACCTCGGGCCGAAGCTGCCTGCTCTCCAGGCAGGTTCCTATTGCGCCTTGAAGGTGATCCATGCACTCCAGAACAGGCTTGAGAAAAAGCGCAGCGGATTGACGAAGCCCGCGTTAGCCAGCATCGTTTCCACCGCGGCCTCGGAAAGCGGCGGCACGGCTCCCTGGCGGATTTTGCCCAGCTTTGCGACGACCTCCGCCTCATCGGCACCGGCCATGCGCCAGCGTGCAGCCCAGGCTTCAAGGAACAGCGGCTGGGATTCGTAGGGGCACCGGTTGCAGGCCAGGATCAGCGGCCCGCCCGGTTTCAAGCGGCGGCCGAGCTCTCGCAAGAGCGCGTCCTTGCGATCCTGCTCGGGAATGTGATGCAGTACTCCGACCAGGGTTGCGGCATCGAAGCCATCGCCATCGGGAAGCTCCTCGACCATACCGTGGAAGACTGTGGTGCGTCCGGACAGGCCTGCGGCCTCGATGCCTGTCATCGCCTGTTCGAGCATTGCGACCGCCGGATCGGCGGCCACAAAGGTCCAGGCCGGCTCCAGTTTTGCGGCGCACAGGACTTCCTGACCTGTTCCCCCGGCTCCCGCGACAAGAACCGACTTTGCATCGTGGCCCAGGTGGGCCGAAAGCAGGCAGGCGGCAAGCTCGTGGCAGGCGTCGTAGCCGGCAAGGGCAATACGACTTTGCGTTGCATATTCAATGGATCTGGAGAGATCAAACTTGGCGCTGGAGCTTGTGGAAGTCATGCCGGCCATTGTGAGGAGTGTGCACAGGCGCCAGAAGCATTCCTTTGTGCAGGCCATCGTCTGCTTTGGCGGCATATTGAAAATGCAGGTCTGGCCTTCTCGCCGGTGACCCGGGGCGGAGATCACGCACAAGGGCTTGCGGGCAAATGGGGCCTGCAGCCGCGCAGCGATCTGCATGCCTGCACGGCGTCTGCAATGCGAATGCATCTGCTTACAGCCCGCATCCAGAGCGCTTGCGCTCGGGAATTGATAGCTGACTTTGATTCCCGAGGCCGGTCGCGGGATACTCCAGGCTTCGCAAATTCACCGAGAACAACAAATATGCAAGGCCATCCCGACGTCGTCGACTACCTCAAGGACCTGCTGCGCGGCGAGCTCGCAGCGCGCGACCAGTACTTCGCACACTCGCGCATCTATGAAGACCAGGGCTTTGCCAAGCTGTTCACGCGTCTGGATCATGAGATGCAGGAGGAAACCCAGCACGCCGATGCGCTGCTGCGCCGCATTCTGATGCTGGGTGGCCGCCCCGACATGCGCCCCAAGGAATTCACGCCTGGCGAAACCGTGCCCGAGATGCTGCGCAAGGATCTGGACACCGAATACGAGGTGCGCGCCGGCCTGCAGCAAGGCGTGGCGCTGTGCGAGCAGCACCGCGACTATGTGAGCCGCGACATCCTGCTGACCCAGTTGCACGATACCGAGGAAGACCACGCCTACTGGCTGGAAAAGCAGCTGGGTCTGATCGACAAAATCGGGCTGCAGAACTATCTGCAGAGCCAGACCTGAGCCTCTGCGGCGCTGCGCGCAGAAAGACAAAGGCCGTCCTTGAAGACGGCCTTTTTCATGGGCAGGAGACGAGCTCGGCGACGATCACCACCGCCCATGGCGGGTGGCAACCGCAGCCGGCAAGCCGGGCTCACTCGAAGGGCTGGGGCCGCCTGGTGGCATCGCTGGAAGGCGGCAGTATGGGCAGCACCAGCTTGGGCTGCTCGCCGGTCAGCGTCTTCAGGAACGCGACGATGTCGGCGTTCTCGCTCTTGCTGAACTTCTTGCCCAGCTGGATGCGGCCCATGGTGTCCACTGCCTGCGCCAGGGTGTCAGCCGCACCATCGTGGAAGTAGGGATAGGTCAGCTCCACATTGCGCAGCGTCGGAACCTTGAAGCTGAAGCGCTCCGCATCGTTGCCCGTGACGGCAGCGCGCCCCTCTGCCGGATTGTCGGTCTTGTAGGGTTCGACCAGACCCATCTTCTGAAACGAGGCCCCCCCAAAGTTCACGCCGTTGTGGCAGGCCACGCAACCCGAGTTCTTGAACAGCTGATAGCCGCGCAGCTCCTGGGCGCTGATGGCTTTCGTATCGCCCTCAAGCCATCGGTCGAAGCGCGCATGGGGCGTGACCAGCGTTTCCTCGAAGGCCGCAATCGCCGCTGTCACTTCCTCTATGGTCAGCTTGTTGCTGCCGAACACGCTCTTGAATTCGGCCACATATTGCGGAATGGAGCGCAGCATGTCCACGGCCAGATCATGCGTGAAGGCCATTTCTCCGGGGTTGGCGATAGGGCCGCCCGCCTGCTCGCGCAGGTTCTTGGCACGCCCGTCCCAGAACTGGGCAAGGTTCAGGCTGGAGTTGAGCACCGTCGGCGAATTGATGGGGCCTTTTTGCCATTTGTCGCCGATCGAGGTCTTGATATTGTCCGAACCGCCCATGCTCAGGTTGTGGCATGAGTTGCAGGAGATGAAGCCGGAGCGCGACAGCCGTGGATCGAAGAAGAGCTTCTTGCCGAGTTCGACCTTGGCGGGCTCCGTGACCCGGTGTGCCTTGATGGGCTGCACGGGTTCCTGAGCCGATGCGAGAGTGCCGGCCATCATGGCGGCAGCGGATACGGCACCCAGCACGAATCTCCTGAAGTGCTGGCTGGAGGTGGGCTTGTTTTTCATCGGGAACTCCTTTTCTTGCGCAGCCTGCTGAGGGACGCGATACCGCTGAGCCCTCAGCACCGGCACATCACAGACATGCACCAATGCCGGCCGCATGGTTATTCTTAAGGAGTACCCCTATTGACTCGTTGACCAAACACAAGATCCGAGTGCAAGCCGCATCGGATAGGTCAACCCCAGGCGGGACAGCCCGGGTGGTTCGAGACTCTCATGGGCGCAAGATGCGGCCCTGCGTCAAACAGGGCGATGGACAGTCGACCAAGGCCGACTGCCCGCAGCCCGCTCAGCGCATCGCCGCTGCGGGCGCGACCTGCACCTTCATGCTGCGCACGATGGCCGCCAGCACCACGCCATAGGCGGGAACAAACAGCAGCAGGCTCACGCCCAGCTTGATGACATAGTCGACCATGGCGATTTCCACCCAGTTGGCCGCCATGAAGGCATCGGAGCTATTCCAGAAAGCGATGGAGAAAAAGGCCGCAGTGTCCAGCACCTGGCCGAACACCGACGCGGCCGCAGGAGCCAGCCACCAGGAATGGCTTTTCTGGCGGATGCGGTCGAAGACCTGAATATCGAGCAACTGGCCCAGCACATAGGCGGCAAAGCTGGCCAGTGCGATGCGGAACACAAAGCCGTTGAAGCTTTGCAGCGCCTCCCAGCCATTGAAGCGGCCTTCGTGGAACAGCACGCCCACCACATAGGACACCACCAGCGCGGGCAGCATGGCACGCATGATGACGCGCCGCGCCGCGGTCTTGCCGATCAGGCGCACCGTCAGGTCGGTGGCCAGAAAGATGAAGGGGAAGCTGAAGGCGCCCCAGGTGCTGTGAAAGCCCAGCAGCGTGATGGGCAGTTGCACCAGGTAGTTGCTGGCGATGACCAGCGCGATATGGAACGCGACGAGAACGGAGAGGTAAAACGGCACGCGCGACGCTTGCGTCTGCACGGCATGAGCGGATGTCATGACAGTCCTTTTTGGTCGATGGGGGCGAGGGAACCCATGGTTGCGAAGAGTGCGCCAGCGCGGCGCAACCGTGAATTTTACGCGGTACGGAATTATCTCTGCCTCCCTCGGCCCGCTTATCCGCCCGGACACATGGCGGATATAACGAAAAGCATAGCTTGTAGCGCCTTCCAATCCATGTTTTCAGCCACGAATCAGCCTACATTCAATAGATGACAGGCGCTAGGCGCTATCTTTTTCTGCACCACTCAAAGCACAAGCTGCGCCTCCTGCCGGGCCTCATGGCGCGTGGCACGCAGCCCTGCCCACTGCAGATCGGCCAGGACCAGCACCACGACCGCCTGCGCCGCCACCCAGGCCAGCCCCCAGGCACTGAGCGCCAGGCCGGAGCCAAACACCAGGACCGCGCAGCCCAGTGCCCAGCCCAGATTGCCAAGAGCCACCAGACCGATCAGCGTGCGCGGCAGGGGCTGGCGCCGCGCCATCCAGGCAGCGGCCGATGCATAGGCCAGCAAGAAAAGGCCTGTTGCCGTCAGCAGCAAAGGCGGCAGACCCGTCAGATCGGCCAGCGGCCGCTGCAGGGCCAGTTGCAGTGCGCCCGTGGCGGCACAGGAGGCCGTATCGGCCCACATCACAAGACGCAGAAAACGGGGAGAAGCAAAGAGGGACATGGAGGACTCCTGTTCTGAAAGCACGTTCTTGCGGCCGGCCCTGTGCCGGCTGCTGGGGTCCATGATTGCCAGCCGCGCGCACAGCGTCGATAACCTCGCAGGTCATGGCCGCATGTGCGGCCTGCCACTACGATGCGACCATGACTTCCAGCACCGCCCCCTCTTCTTTTCATGCCGCTCACCTGCCGCCCGGCGCACGCGCGCCGTTCGGCGAACACCTGCGCCACTGGCGCCAGCACCGTCGGCTGAGCCAGCAAGGGCTGGCGCTGGAGGCCGAGATCTCGACGCGCCACCTGAGCTATGTGGAAACAGGGCGTGCCCAGCCCAGCCGCGAGATGGTGCTGCGCCTGGCCGAGCGCCTGTCGGTGCCGCTGCGCGAGCGCAATGCATTGCTGGTGGCGGCGGGCTTTGCGCCCATGTACCAGGCCCGTCCGCTGGACCATCCCGATCTGGCCGCCGCGCGCCAGGCCGTAGAGCTGGTGCTCAAGGGCCACGAGCCCAGCCCGGCGCTGGCCGTGGACAGACACTGGAACCTGGTGGCCGCCAATGCCGTCGTGCCGCTGCTGCTGGATGGCGTGGCGCCCTGGCTGCTGGAGCCTCCGGTGAATGTGCTGCGCCTGAGCCTGCACCCCGAGGGACTGGGGCCTCGTCTGGCCAATGCCGGTCAATGGCGTGCCCATCTGCTGCATCGCCTGCAGCAGCAGATATCGGCCTCTGCGGACGGCGAGCTGCAGGCGCTCCATGACGAGATTGCGGCCTACCCGTTCGCAGCCCATGGCGCGGCAGTCAGCCCGGTCGCCAGCCATATCGCCGTGCCTTTCGAACTGCACACCGATCTGGGCACTCTGAGCTTCATCAGCACCATCACCATCTTCGGCACGCCCGTGGACGTGACACTGCAGGAGCTGGCCGTCGAATCCTTCTTTCCCGCAAATGCCGAGACACAGCAGGCGCTGCAGCGGCTGCAGGCCCGGCACACGGCCTGAAAAGCAAAAAGCCCGCAGGACTTGCATCCTGCGGGCTTTGGGGCCGGGCCACTGAAGGCCCTGTGATCTGGCGCCTGAGCGCTTAGATCTTGGCCGCCACTTCAGCGTACTCGGCGATTTCGTTGAAGTTCATGTAGCGGTAGACGGAGGCCTTGTCGGCATCGATCACGCCCATTTCCTTCAGGTACTCTTCCTTGGAAGGCAGGTAGCCCAGACGCGAAGCGATGGCTGCCAGCTCGGCCGAGCCCAGATACACGTTGGTGTTCTTGCCCAGACGGTTGGGGAAGTTACGAGTGGAAGTCGAGATGACAGTCGCACCTTCACGCACTTGAGCCTGGTTACCCATGCACAGCGAGCAGCCGG
>Ga0268257_1001148_pt1 | contig 24264 bp, 22 predicted proteins | sample AgamicAtPrz_FD_200249 | JGI IMG/M metagenome (GOLD analysis project Ga0268257, IMG submission 200249) | Agave microbial communities from Guanajuato, Mexico - At.P.rz (v2) (version 3) | ecosystem: Host-associated > Plants > Phyllosphere > Phylloplane/Leaf | place: Guanajuato, Mexico | collected... | reverse complement strand
ATAACCAATTAACGTGGCAATAACAATGGCCGCGATAACGTATAACACCAGTCTGCGCCCGCGATAAATACCCCACATGGTTCCCCCTCGTTTAGTTTTGGTTTAGAAATATTTTGTAAAAATCAGAACATCGAAATAGTTTTAAACAGTTTTGAATAACCGAGAAGTCATTATATTGCGGTAGATCAATTTTACCCGCAAGACTTTAAAATGAATTTATTTAAGCCCGAAAGGAATTCAGGCTTCTGTTCACCGGAAATTGAAGGAAAAATACGATGACTGAAAAAAAAGTGATTCCGAACGTGCCGCCTTCCGGCGGGCTGGCATACCAGCAGACCGTAGAGCAGGTGCTTGCACACGCGCAGAGCCAGGCCAGCGGTTTGGACCGTGCAGAGGCGCAGGCGCGTCTGCAAAAAACAGGACCAAACGCGCTGCCGGAGAAAAAAGGCAAACCCGCCTGGCTGCGTTTCCTGGCCCATTTTAATGATGTGCTGATTTATGTCCTGCTGGCCGCCGCCGTATTAACGGCAGTAATGGGCCACTGGGTTGATACGCTGGTTATTTTGGGCGTGGCGGTAATCAATGCCTTAATTGGTCATATTCAGGAAAGTAACGCGGAAAAATCCCTGAAGAGTATTCGTAATATGCTTGCCAGCGAGGCGCGCGTTATTCGTAACGGCAACCATGAAACAATCCCCACAACTGAAATAGTCCCGGGCGATATTATTGTATTACGCGCGGGGGATCGTATTCCGGCGGATATGCGTTTAATTGAAGCTCATAATTTACGTGTGGAAGAGGCGATTCTGACCGGTGAATCCACCGTGGTGGATAAACACGTTAATCCTCTGAGCGGCGAATTACCGCTGGGCGATCGCACCAATATGGTCTTCTCCGGGACGACCGTCAGCGCGGGCGGCGGCATCGGTGTGGTCACCGCGACCGGTCAGGATACGGAACTCGGCCACATCAACCAGATGATGGCGGGTATCGAGAAGCACCGTACGCCGCTGCTGGTGCAGATGGACAAGCTGGGTAAAGCGATCTTCGCCATTATCCTTGCAATGATGGCCGCGCTGTTTGTCTTCAGCCTGGTGTTCCGCGAGATCCCGATGGGCGAGCTGCTGCTCTCCCTGATTAGCCTGGCGGTGGCCTCCGTACCAGAAGGTCTGCCGGCAATTATCTCCATCATCCTCTCCCTTGGCGTGCAGGCGATGGCGCGCAAGCGGGCGATTATCCGCAAGCTGCCGACGGTTGAAACGCTCGGCGCGATGACCGTGGTCTGCTCGGATAAAACCGGTACCCTGACCATGAACGAGATGACGGTCAAATCCATCATCACCGCCGACGCCTGCTACCGCGTGGACGGCAACAGCTACGAGCCGGTGGGTAACATCTACCTGGAAGGCAGCGACGAGCCGGTGCAGATCCAGCCGGGCACCGTGATGGAGCAGTACCTGCGCACCATCGACCTGTGTAACGACAGCCAGCTGATTCAGGACGATCGCGGGCTGTGGGGCATCACCGGCGGCCCAACCGAGGGCGCGCTGAAGGTGCTGGCGGCGAAAGCCAGCCTTGAGCCGGTGATGACCACGCTGGTTAACAAGATCCCGTTCGACTCGCAGTACAAGTACATGAGCACCCACTACCAGATTGGCGGTGAGGAGCAGATCCTGATCACCGGCGCGCCGGACGTCATTTTCGCCCTCTGTGCGCAGCAGCAGACCCGTCACGGTGCAGAAGCCTTCAACCGCACGTACTGGGAAAGTGAGATGGAGCGCTATGCGCGTCAGGGGCTGCGCATGGTCGCCGCGGCGTTCAAACCAGCGAACGGCGAGCAGGAACTGACGCACGATGACCTGAGCCACGGCCTGATCTTCCTCGGCATCGCCGGGATGATGGATCCGCCGCGCCCGGAAGCCATTGACGCGATTAACGCCTGCCAGCAGGCGGGGATCCGCGTGAAGATGATCACCGGCGATCACCCGCAGACGGCAATGAGCATCGGGCAGATGCTGGGGATCAGCAACAGCGAGCAGGCGGTTACCGGCTACGAGCTGGAGAAGATGGACGACGCCGCCCTGGCGGACGCGGCGGTGAAGTATGACATCTTCGCCCGTACCAGCCCGGAGCATAAGCTGCGCCTGGTGAAAGCGCTGCAGGACAAAGGCGAAATCGTCGGCATGACCGGCGACGGCGTGAACGATGCCCCTGCGCTGCGTCAGGCGGACGTGGGTATTGCGATGGGCATTAAGGGCACGGAAGTGACCAAAGAGGCGGCGGACATGGTCCTGACGGACGATAACTTCGCCACCATCGCCAGCGCGGTGAAAGAGGGGCGTCGCGTTTACGACAACCTGAAGAAGACCATCCTGTTCATCATGCCGACCAACCTGGCGCAGGGGCTGCTGATTGTGATTGCGCTGCTGGCGGGGAACATCATTCCGCTGACGCCGGTGCTGATTCTGTGGATGAACATGGCCACCTCCGCCACGCTCTCCTTCGGCCTGGCCTTTGAGGCCGCCGAGCGCAACATCATGCGCCGTCCGCCGCGTCAGACCGGGCAGCACGTGATGGACGCCTACGCCGTCTGGCGCGTGGCCTTCGTCGGCACCATGATTGCCATCGCCGCCTTTGCGCTGGAAGCCTGGCTGGCTCCGCGCGGCCACAGCGCGGAGTTCATCCGCACCGTGCTGCTGCAGATGCTGGTCTGCGCCCAGTGGGTATACATGATTAACTGCCGCAACACCGAAGGGTTCTCCCTCAACCGCGGTCTGCTGGCGAACAAAGGGATCTGGCTGGTGACGGGCGTGCTGTTCCTGCTCCAGGCGGCGATTATCTACCTGCCGTTTATGCAGATGCTGTTCGGTACCGAAGCCCTGCCGCTGCGCTACTGGTTTGTGACCCTGGCCGTTGCAGGCGTGATGTTCTTCGTCGTCGAAATCGAGAAGCGACTGACCCGCAGGTTCCGTAAGGCTGCATAACGAAAACCTTACCCCTCACCCTAACCCTCTCCCCACAGGGGAGAGGGGACCGCCCGGTTTTCTCCCTCGCCCCTTTGGGGAGAGGGCCGGGGTGAGGGGAGAAACAACGCTGAGGTACTCCCATGAAATTCCCGGTCCTGTTAGCACTTCTTGTCAGTACCCTGCAACCCGTATTCGCCGCCATTCCCGTTCGCGTCGCCACCGTGGAGCAAACCGCCCACGCCGCCGAGCGCCAGATCCCGGGCCGCATCGAAGCCATTCACACCGTTGAGCTACGGGCGCGCACGGAAGGCGCGATTGCCAAAATCCACTTCCGCGACGGGCAGTACGTGAAAAAAGGCGACGTGCTGTTTGAGCTGGACGACGCCGAGCCGCGCGCTGCCCTGCGCCTGGCGCAGGCCGAAGTGAAAAGCGCCGAAGCCACGCTGCGCCAGGCGCAGCAGCAGCTTTCCCGCTTTGAAAGTCTCGGCAGCAGCAACGCCATCAGCCGTCACGACGTGGACAACGCCCGCATGCAGCGCGACGTCGCCAGCGCCGCTCTCGAGCAGGCGAAGGCCCGGCTCGAAGCCCGCAACGTCACCCTGAGCTACACCCGCATCACCTCGCCGATTGACGGCCGCGTGGGGCACAGCAGCTTCCACGTGGGTAGCCTGGTCAACCCGGCGAGCGGCGTTTTGGTGGAGGTGGTGCAGCTTGACCCGATCCGCATCGCCTTTGCGCTGGAAGAGGGGGCGTTTGCCGCTAAAGCCGGACAGCATGCGGATATCAACGCCATGAAGCGTGCCTGGCAGGCGCTGATCGACAGCAACGGCCAGCGCGTCAGCGGCGAGCTGACATCAGTGGATAACCGCATTGACCCGCGTACCGCCAGCGTGATGCTGCGCGCCGAGTTTGCCAATCCCCGCCATCAGCTGCTGCCCGGCGGCAATGTGAACGTGTTTTTGCGCCCGGCAAGCGAACAGCCGGTACTGACCCTGCCCGCCGCCGCGGTCCAGCAGAACGGCGACGGCTACTTTGCCTGGGTCGTTAATGCCGACGGCAACGCCGAAATGCGCCAGCTGAACGTGGCTGGTCAGATTAGCCAGCAGTTCCAGATCACCTCTGGCGTGAAGCCCGGTGAGCGAGCGATTACTGACGGCGCGCAGCGCGTGCAGCCCGGCGCTGTTGTCCAGATACTGAATTAAGGAGCCATCATGCTGACGTTTTTCATCAAACGCCCGCGCTTCGCGATGGTGATTGCGCTGGTCATCACCCTGCTGGGGGCCATTGCGCTGAGGATTATCCCGGTGGAGCAGTACCCGCAGATCACGCCGCCGGTGGTGAACGTCTCTGCCAGCTGGCCCGGTGCCAGCTCCGCGGACGTGGCGGAGGCCATCGCCACGCCGCTGGAGACGCAGCTGAACGGCGTGGACCATATGCTCTACATGGAGTCCACCAGTTCGGATGAAGGCACTTACAGCCTGAACATTACCTTTGCGGCGGGCACCGATCCGGATCTCGCGGCCATCGATGTGCAAAACCGCGTGGCGCAGGCCGTGGCGCAGCTGCCGACCGAGGCGCAGCAAAACGGCGTGCAGGTGCGCAAGCGGGCCACCAACCTGATGATGGGGGTAAGTCTTTACTCACCGAATAACACCCACACGCCGCTGTTCGTCAGCAACTACGCCAGCACCCAGGTGCGCGAGGCGCTGTCGCGTCTGCCCGGCGTTGGGCAGGTGCAGATGTTCGGCGCGCGCGACTACAGCATGCGCATCTGGCTGCGCCCGGACCGCATGAACGCCCTGAACGTCACCACTGATGACGTGGCGCAGGCGTTGCGTGAGCAGAACGTACAGGGCGCGGCGGGTCAGGTGGGCACGCCGCCGGTGTTTAACGGCCAGCAGCAGACCCTGACCATCAACGGGCTGGGGCGCTTAAGCCAGGCCGAAGAGTTTGCCGACATCATCATCCGCGCCGGGGAGATGGGCCAGCTGGTGCGCCTGAAGGACATCGCCACCATCGAGCTCGGCTCGCGCAGCTACAGCTCCGGCGCGCAGCTGAACGGGCACGACTCCGCCTATTTGGGTATCTATCCGACGCCGTCCGCCAACGCCCTGCGCGTGGCCGATGCGGTACGTGCGGAGCTGGAACGCCTCTCAACGCGCTTCCCGGACGACCTGGTTTATGAGGTGAAATTCGACACCACCTCTTTTGTCGCCGCGACCATTAAAGAGATCGGCGTCTCGCTGGCGCTGACGATGCTGGCGGTGGTGGTGGTCGTTTCCCTGTTCCTGCAGAGCTGGCGCGCGACGCTGATTGTCGCCCTCGCCATTCCGGTGTCGCTGGTGGGCACCTTTGCGGTGCTCTACACGCTCGGCTACTCCGCCAACACGCTCAGCCTGTTTGCCATTATTCTGGCGCTGACCATGGTGGTGGATGACGCCATCGTGGTGGTGGAGAGCGTTGAAACGCTGATGGCGGAAGGGCAGAGCCGCACGGCGGCGACCGCGCTGGCGCTGCGCCAGATTGCCGGGCCGGTGATCGCGACGACGCTGGTGCTGCTGGCGGTATTTGTGCCGGTGGCGCTGCTGCCGGGCATTGTCGGCGAACTCTACCGCCAGTTCGCGGTGACGCTCTCCACCGCCGTGACGCTCTCAAGCCTGGTGGCGCTGACCCTGACGCCCGCGCTGTGCGCGATGCTGCTGCGTCCGCGCCCGGAGAAACCGGCGGCCGTTTATCGCGCCTTCAACCGCGGGCTGGACGCCACGCGCGGTTTCTACACCCGCATCGTGAATGTCTTAAACCTGCGTCCGTGGCTGGCGCTGCTGGCCACCGCAGGCGCGGCGGCAGTCGTGCTGTTCAGCTTTACGTCGATGCCAAAAGGCTTCCTGCCGCAGGAGGACCAGGGCTACTTCTTCGCCAGTGTTCAGCTGCCGGAAGCGGCTTCGCTGGAGCGCACCGAAGCGGTGATGACCACGGCGCGCGAGTTAATCGCCAAAAACCCGGCGGTTGAAGACGTGATTCAGGTCTCCGGGTTTAACATCCTCAACGGCACCAGCGCCTCCAACGGCGGGTTTATCTCCATCATGCTGAAGGACTGGAGCGAGCGCCCGCCGCTGGAGGAGGTGATGGGCACCCTGCAGCGCCAACTGCTGGCCCTGCCGGAAGCGACCATCATGACCTTCGCGCCGCCGACACTGCCGGGGCTGGGCAACGCCTCCGGCTTCGACCTGCGCATCCAGGCCCAGGCTGGGCAGAGCCCGGCGGAGCTGGAGCGCGTCACCCGCGAGGTGCTGGCGAAAGCTAACCAGCATCCGCAGCTGAGCCGCGTGTTCACCACCTGGAGCAGCAACGTGCCGCAGCTGACCCTGACCGTTGACCGCGAGCGCGCCGCCCATCTTGACGTGCCGGTGTCGCGCATCTTCAGCAGCCTGCAAACCGCCTTTGGCGGCACCCGCGCCGGGGATTTCAGCATCAACAACCGCGTCTACCACGTGGTGATGCAAAACGAGATGCAGTGGCGCGAGCGCGCCGAGCAGATTAGCGAGCTGTTCGTGCGCAGTAACAGCGGCGAGCGGGTACGCCTGAGCAACCTCGTCACCATCACGCCGACCGTCGGCGCGCCGTTCCTGCAGCAGTACAACCAGTTCCCGTCCGTGTCGGTGAGCGGCTCGGCAGCGGCTGGGGTGAGCAGCAGCACCGCGATGGCGGCGATGGGTGAGATTCTGGCGGAAAGCCTGCCGGCTGGCTACGACTACGCCTGGAGCGGCATGTCGTACCAGGAGCAGCAGACCGGCAATCAGGCGATCTGGATCGTGCTGGCGGCGGTGGTGATGGCATGGCTGTTCCTCGTCGCCCAGTACGAGAGCTGGACGCTCCCCGCAAGCGTGATGCTCTCGGTGCTGTTTGCCATCGGCGGGGCGCTGGTCTGGCTGTGGATGGCCGGATACGCCAACGACGTGTACGTGCAGATTGGTCTGGTATTGCTGATCGCGTTAGCGGCCAAGAACGCGATTCTTATCGTCGAGTTCGCCCGCGCGCGGCGTTTGGACGGAATGGCGATTGTCGATGCCGCGCGGGAAGGGGCCTCGCGCCGCTTCCGCGCGGTGATGATGACCGCCGTGTCGTTCATTATCGGCGTTCTGCCGATGATGCTGGCGACCGGCGCAGGCGCCCAGAGCCGTCGCATCATCGGCACCACGGTCTTCAGCGGCATGCTGGTGGCGACCGTGGTGGGGATTCTGTTCATCCCCGCGCTGTTCGTGCTGTTCCAGCGCCTGCGTGAGTGGGGCCACGGCCTTACGGACTCGTCGCCCACAGCTCGCAGTGCTTCTGGACCAGAGAAATCAGCGAGCCGCCGTCGGCGATAAAGTCGCGCATGCGCTGCGCCTCGCTCTTGCCCTGCTTTAACAGCAGGGCAATTTCATTGATTGCGCTTGTGGCACCGAGCTTATCGGCCGACGGCGCCACCTGCTCCAGCAGCCAGGCGATGTCTTCCGCCACGGATCGTTGCTCGCCGGTGTGCACATCCGTCAGGATCCCCTCCAGCCCGTAGCGACACGCCTGAAAACGGTTAAAACGGTAGAGCAGAAAATCCCGTTCCTGATGCTTATACGGCCGCGTGGTCAGCAGCCAGTGTGACGTGGCCTGAATCAGCCCGGCGATGTTAATCGCGTGGCCGAGCGTCAGCGGCGTATCCATCACCCGCACCTCCACGGTGCCAAAATGCGGGCTGGGGCGAATATCCCAGTGCAGATCCTTGATGCTGTCGATCATGCTGGTGGAACTCAGGCGGCGGAACAGCCCTTCAAACTCCTGCCAGCTGTTGACCCACGGCATCTGTCCGTTATCCGGGAACCCGGAGAAGATATTGAGCCGCGACGAGGAGAACTTTGTGTCGGTGCCCTGCATGTAAGGCGAGGCGGCCGCCAGGGCAATAAAGTGCGGCACAAAGCGCGACAGGCCGTGCAGGAGGTAAATGGCGTCATCCCCGGTCCGGCAGCCGACGTGAACGTGCTGACCGAACACTGTCGCCTGCAAAATCAGATAGCCAAAGCGCTCCAGCGTGACGTTATAGCGCTCGTCGTCGCACACCTCCTGGCGCTGCCATTTCTGGAACGGATGCGTCCCGCCGCCGCAGATCTGAATGTGCTGCTCCGCCGCCGCGCGCAGGATGCTCTGCTGCATCACCGAGAACTGCGCCGCCGCCTGATCGATGGTCTGACACACGCCGGTGGCGATTTCGAGCATGCTTTCGGTGATGTCGTGTTTGACTTCACCGCCTTTGATGTCGTCTTTGACGGCGGCGATGAGCGCGGAGGAGTCCTGGCTGAGATCGTACCCCGGCGGGTTAACCACCTGCAGTTCGAGCTCGATGCCAAGGGTGAACGGTTCAGAGGATTTAAAATCGGGTAAAGGCATGGCGCACTCCGTTGTCTGTGAATATTGAGTATAGACAACGGGTGTGGCGCACTCGTCTCAGGGTGGTATAACTGATAGCAGGCTTAGCAAAAGGGGAGTGACTCATGTCTGACTATCCAACCATTGCGCTGATTGGTCCCGGTGCGATTGGCACCACCGTTGCCGCGGTACTGCATGACGCTGGCCGCACGCCGCTACTCTGCGGACGCACCGCGCATCCGGAATTACGCCTGCGTCACGATGAGGGGGAAACGGTGGTGCCCGGTCCGGTATTAACCGATCCGGCGGCCATCACGCGCCCCGTTGACCTCGTGTTTATCGCGGTGAAAACGACGCAAAACGCCGACAGCGCCGGGTGGCTGCGCGCGCTGTGCGATGAAAATACGGTGGTCTGTGCCCTGCAAAATGGCGTAGAGCAGAAGGCTCAGCTTGAGCCTTTGGTCAGTGGCGCGACTGTGCTGCCGTCGGTGGTCTGGTTCCCGGCGCAGCGCGAGCCGGATGCCTCCGTCTGGCTACGGGCGAAGCCGCGCCTGACGCTGCCGGACGTGCCTCAGGCGCAGCGGGTGGTCGAGGCGCTTCGCGGTACGCGCTGTGAAGTTGAACTCTCGGCTGATTTCCCTACCGTCGCCTGGCGCAAGCTGCTGCAAAACGCGGTCGCCGGGCTGATGGTGCTGGCCAACCGCCGTGCCGGGATGTTCAGGCGCGAGGATATCAGCGAGCTTGCGCTGGCCTACCTGCGCGAGGGGCTTACTGTCGCCCGCGCCGAAGGGGCGAAGCTGGCCGATGACGTGGCGCAAGAGATTCTGGCGAACTTCCAGCGCGCGCCAGTGGATTTGGGTACGTCGATTCTCGCTGACCGTCAGGCGGATCGCCCGATGGAGTGGGATATCCGCAACGGCGTGATCCAGCGCTACGGCCGTAAACACGGCATTGCGGTGCCCATCAGCGACGTGGTGGTGCCGCTGCTGGCGGCGGGGAGCGAGGGGCCGGGTTAACGGTTATTGTTTTTCCGTTCGGCAAAGTAATGGGCGGGCGTGCTGCCCATCACTTTTCTGAACATGGTGATAAACGCGTTCACGGATTCGTACCCGAGAGTGGCGGTGGGGCGATAGAGAGGGGGGAAGATAAGTGAATATGCATTTCAGCTTTGTGCCATAGTTTTACGTTGTTATCCTGGTAGCGTGTTGATCTGTCGGGAGCAGAGCCCGGGAGGTTCAGATGCTTTATAGCTGCATGAATAATACAAAATGGAATGAGATCCGCATGGCAATGGTTAGCATGGAATCTCCTCCCTTATGGAAAATGACTTTTCTCAATGGCTATGAATCTGCAGTTGATGGCGAGTGGTTTTACCATTTCTGTGAAGGTGGCTATTTGGATATCAAGTATCTTGATATTATGACAAACTCAATTGAACAACATATCATGGTAGGTACTATTCTTCGCGCTATTCATCTCCCTGGAATCGAGGTATCAACCGGTTATAGAATTTGGGGATACGCAGATTCGGTCAGCTATGTAGATTATCTTTAACCAGATAAAATCGTTTAATGGCTAACAGGAATACGTTAGTCTTTGCGTAGAATTGGCCTCTACTTCTCACTGTCTAAGCGTTACACTGAAAGTTATTAATTCAAAGTCAATACAATCAAACATCTTCCCATAGCGGCATCAATTCTCCAGGTAATTGTTCCTTATCAAACCCCTCAAACCAATACACTGAGCCTTGCGGTCCAATAATCGGCACTTCTCCCCACCCCGGATGAAACAATGCGCGACTCCAGTCAGGCTTGAGACGACCACGCCGTTTAAGGCGCTGACCATTACACGCAGTTGCTCGTATTGAAGGAAAATTAATAAAGAAACTTAACGGCATTTTCTCTTTGCGCGCACGTTGTAATTGCCTTGATATCCAGTCCTGGTTACGTTTGCGAAGTTTTTGTTTCATTGGCTACTGTTCTGATTTTACTCACTTATCAATCAATGCTCTCACTGTAATCCGACGCCATGCTTTATACAAGAGTGTCCGTTCTTAACTCAGTGCGGACCTTACCCACTTTTCTGCCCTTTCCGTATAATGAGCGGACGGTGATAGCGTCCGCTCAGTGTTGATGACTGTATGTGCATTAGTATAGCCATGCATCTTCTGTCATCAAAATGATGAAGCCACTCGTGTTTTTTATCGGATAAACGTTCTTTTTACACGAACAGAGGTTATGAAATAGGGAATCCAAATTAAAGCCGAAATCACGTTTCTAAAAATAGGTACAAGTTCATTATAGCCAATTTCAGCGCCAGGAATTAATATGTAAAGCAAATAGGTATTAAATGACATTGTCGTCACGATTGATATTAAAAACAAAATATAAAGCTTTGGTAGCGATTTCTTCTTTCTTAGGAAAAATGAAAGAACGGTGACTGTAAAAAGAAATTCGCCAATATAAATAACCAGTGAAGCTATGAAGAAAATTTTTGCATTTGCATTCAGGTGCGAATAATTTTCTATCGTAAATTTAAACGCATCTGTCATTGCAAAAAGATAGGAAGCAGCAGTAACCACTAATCCTATAAGAGGGAGAAAAAGAAAGCCTCCAATTTTCCTGAAGTTTTTATCTTCGCAACTGTCGCAAAACTCTCTGTCCTGAGGTATTTCGACCCCACACTTTATGCATCCCCATTCCATATATGGACCTTTGAAGTATTTAATGATTTACAATAGATTAAACGAAGTCTATTACAAACGCAACTGACTGATAAATAAGTATGCTGTGCAGCTAACTTTTTTGAGTAAATTTGCGTTAAGGGGAGATTCCCGCAGCACAGATATTCATTCTAAGTCCCTACCAGGGACCGCTCTTTGCTAATAACGGTTCTTCAAACATTTCTTTCCGACAGTTCCCGACCGGAAACGAATATTTAAAGTAAAGTGCTAACACTGAACACCATAAAGTTCTCTGTTGCACTTCAGTCCAGCTTCTCGATATTCATCCTAACCGCTTTCAGCGTTCTCCTGCGGATCCAGCCGCTGCCCGCCCGTATTACCAGCCAGTAAGCCGCCATCCTGAGCCGGGTGCTTCTGTCCGGGCAAAAGACGAACGTTTCCGTACTGAGTTCATGCTGGCCTGGCGCCAGTTCCTTTACCTGGTAGCGCAGCAACAGTGTCGCGCTGCCCGGCACGGTAGGCGTCTGAAACGCGCTGGCATCCGGCACGTTTTCCAGACCGAAATCTGCACGCCAGAATTGCCCTCTTAAGCCATAGCAAAGCTCCGATGCTGAATCTTTCAAAAGGGTGAAACTGTGCAGACCAAAGTTGCTAATTGAGCCAGCCTGCTGATCGCGCAGAAGTTTTTGCGGTAATTGCCGCAAAGCCATCAACCGACGAATCACAGCATCTTGCCGGACGTCAAAGTTGGCAATCAACGGCAGAATATGTTCAGGGTGCGCAGTATGAATGACCGTTCGGTGTTTTTCATGAAACTGGAACTGAGGTAAAAAAACGGGGACATCCTGCCACTGAGCAAGTGCTTTGCGGGTTACGAATCCAGGATTCAGCATTTCTCTTCCTTGTCATTCCTTGAGTGCAGCCAGAGTATCAGATGGCGTGCTGCAGGCAATCACCAGGAAAAGAGAGGGGGATAGGGCAGTAAATGTAACGAGCCGGTTGGGTTAACGATGTTCGCTTCTTTGCGAATGGAGAAGCTGAGTGATTTCTTTGCGCTTTCTTGTTGCCCATTCGGGCTTGATTGAGAGCATTGAACTGTATTCCTTTCTGAAATAAACCTCTCTGAATTCCCGTTCAGATGAATGTTTTGCTGCATAGGCTGAGGCCAGCCCCGCCACGGCACTCTCCACAAACCAATAAAGAATTTCATCGTCACTGAGCGTTACTTTTCGCTGTATTTCAAGACCCCTTTCACTGATGATAAAATGATATTCTTTACCATGAATTTCCAGATAGGGAGTTGCAACCCCATCAGGTTGGTCAGGAATAAAAAAATAATGATTTGGTCTTGTGCCTCCCCCAAGTTGCTCACCTATTTTTAGAAGCTCGTTTCGTAGTTCTTCAATCGTTTTCATCAGCATTCCTTTGTTCTTTTATGTGAACCACTCATTATCGCAGAATGGGTGCACAGAGTCTGCTCGCGATCACTTCCCCACAAACGCACTCACAGGCAAACCGAAACGCTTCGCCAGCGCCCGCATATGATCCAGGGTCAATGTGCGCTGTCCATTAAGGATCCGACTCACCAGAGACTTCTTACCAATCTCATTCTCGAAATCGCTCTGAGTGAGTTGGTGCTGATCCATCAACGTTCGTAATAACGCAACGCCTGACGGAATGCGGGCAACACGCGCGTTAAATTCTGCAAACTCCGGAGACTCGTTTTCGTATTTATCGATTTTCGCGGTAAGCATCTCTACCAGCGGGCTATCGGGGTCGTGCTCAATAAGGTGTTCCACCATCGCCAGAGCATCCTCGTAATCTTGTTGCGACGGGCTTGAGCCCAGGAAGGGAAGCTCGTTTGTCAAATCGTTTGCCGCTTTGAGGGCTGCTTCGTAATTCATTCTTTTGTTCTCCGGTAGTAGTCCGTGAGCTTGTCATACTCTGCGTGCTGATGTGTTTAATGAAGATCTTTCCCCGCTCAAAATCAGCAAAAAATATTATTCTTAAATGTCCGCCACCTACATCAATGACCCACCATTTTTCCCGGTATTTCATCCGGTCCAGGTTGGGAAAGCGCTTTTCGCATATCGCCTGGTGACGAGTAGTGTTCCTTCTTTAGTACCCGGTAAAGGTCGTCCAGGGCGAGTGATCCATTGGGAAAATATCTGGCCGCCGTATCGAAAGGCGCTCTTGAGACTACGTGCATCCTTGCCCTTTGTTTCCAGATTGGAAACATTATAGGTAGTGGTTGGTGAGTTGACAATGTGGAAACTACGATGGGAGTGCAGTTTCTACATGCCCGTGATTACGGCGCTCATTTAATGAGTGCGAATACTTTAAGAGGTGGTGGTGAGAGATTAAAGTGGATGGTATGGCTCGGTTTTGGTATATGTTTGATTTTCTTAGTGTATTAAGGGATGCTGGGTGAAAAGGAGTGCTGTGGTTGATAGTTTTGCTTACAGCAGTATATGGAAGTGTGTGAAAATTTCGTCCTCTTTGTGCCAACTACGGAAATTTATGCAAGTATGTGTGCTAGCCAATGAGTGTTTACAATTGGATATATTGTGTGAGTTCTGTATCATTTAGTTAATTCGGATAACTATATAATATACTGTCTTTACATCGTAAATTAGATTTTTTCATAAATCGCAGTCATTAATTAACTTGGAAATGGTTTGGCTAAATGAAATTAGTATTTAAATGGTTGATAATTATTTTAGTAATTCCAGTATGTCTTGCAGGTTTGTGTGTAGTGATTGTTGCCGGTGCAATATTTAAAAACAGCGTATGGCATAGCTTAGATTTTGGTTCAGTAACTGACTGGATTTCAGCGATGAGCAGTGCAGGCACTCTCCTTATTGCTTGGAAAGTGTATAGGTCCGCGCCGAACTGGTTCAAACAAAAATTAGATGAGTCGGCAATTTCATTCGCCATTGATTTTGTTGAAAAAAATGCCACTGAACTAGAAGCTCGTTTAAAAAAAGTAATGCTTATCAATGGAGAGGTGAAACAATGGCTAAGCAATTATCAAAATTTTGATAAACAAACTAGCTCCCTTGATTTTTTATCAAAAATGCAGGAGGCTACAATTCTTATCGGTTCACTTGATGATATTTATAGCTCGATGTCTAGCCTCGAAAACTCGCTACGAAAAAGAGGACAGGTAATCAAGAAAAATTTTTCTTTAGATTTTAATAGGGATGTTTATAATTTTTCTGAATTAGGTGGAACTATAATCTCTAATTTTATAGAGTATAGCCGTATTTTGACTAAGATTGAAGAATGTCAAATAAATGGATCTCTCATGAATCAAGAGTATCTGTTAAAAGAAATTGATCGAGCACATAAAAAAATTGAAGAGTCATCTGTGAGAATATATAGTTATGCTTATTTTTTATGCAAAGCAAGCCCTCTCAATAAAATATTTATTTAGCTCGGCATTGTAATTTTATTAAAATCTTTAACTCCCAGTACTGGCTGCACTCAGTACAATACAAAAAAATAATTTTTTTTAATAATATCAACCGGGAACTTTCTAGTCTGACAGGAGTTCCCAGCTATTTGGTTTAGGTTGCATACTATCATAGGGAACACAAATTGGAAGGACTCCTTCCCATATGCCAATCCCTTCGATATCTAGTTTAAACATAATTAAGCGCCAGTTGTTTTTTTTGTATTAGATTTTGACACAACTTCAATAACTTTATTGACGCATTCAAGCGGAGTTGATTCAGTATCAGTTGATTTATTTTAGTAATGAATACATGCCTGCCTTATTACTTCAAGTTTAACCCAGCGTAAAATCCATGGCGAATCATCAAAAATGTCGAAGTACTCTTTAATACAATTTCCAGCCTTAGGGTAAAAGGGGGACTTATCTTGAATCAGAGAAAGGGTTGTTCTAATTTTTTGAGGCAAAGCTTCAATGCCGCTAACGAGTGATAAGCTCCTATTAACTAAGAAGATATCATTCGAGTTGTCTCTGGCTAATGTACGGCCTAGATCTTTTGCATTTTTTCGAGGAAATCGATTCTTAAGAGTACATGACAGCTCAATTGATTTCCCATCTTTTCTCCATGTAGGAGCTGCTGCAAACTGACGACCATCACCCAGTGAATTGATTATGAGGTATCGATCTGACAGGTCTTGCTGATCAAAATTCTCAATGAATCGAATGAGGTTTGATAAATCGCCGGCAACAAAATGGTCAATTCGAATAGACCAATTATTAATTGATACTCCCTGCAATTCACTTAATCCTACAATATCGGGCCAATTGCAAAAAAATCAGCATTTTGAAGAAAGCCTTTACCTGATCTATTTTCTGCCTTAATTGCTTCTTCATGGTCCATTTTCATGGATTGCAGGACTTCTACCGGATAACTGATAATATCGCGATCGTTCAAAGTGCTATGCGATACACATAACCAAATTCATTTTTTTATATGTCTACGAGCTTCAGTTGTCATGTTTGCATCGTAACGAGGCCCATCAGGAGAAGCAGCACATATATGAGCTTCAACACCTAGATTGATGGATTTTTCTAATGACTCCTCACTTGGGCCTATTGTCACAACACCACATCCAGGCATCGAACATCGACATCCTGCTCTCTCCTGAAGGGTTTTAATCGTCTTAGCACTAAAGTTATCTCTTTTTTTGTTAGCCATTACTTAATCCACTAAATTTTAACTATACTTTTTTATTTTAACTCTTGAGTTGGAATTAAGAAATTTAAATATTCCATGCGAAGGTGCAGCAGATTTTCTTTCACGAGGAAATACTAAATCATCATAGATGATTATGTCCGACCAAAACGCTTTAATGTTTATCGTATCCCAGTTATTTAGGCCTATAGAGGGGCCAATTCTTAGTCAAGAACCTAGAAGCCTGCTCCTCGCTCTTTACAGACATTAAACAAGCTACGTTGTACTTTGCGTAAGGCCGAAATCCTGCTTCTTACCCAGCAGAATTCCAGCCTCCCATCACCCGTCTCAGTGCGCCTGGATATAAGGCTCCTTCACAAACTCCGCCAGCAGCCAGACCATATCATGAAGCAGCCCGGTCAGTTCTTTCGCCACGTTTACAGGGAGCGTCCCGCCCATCACCGCCAGCGTTAACGCTACGGCATAATCCACCTGCAACGTCGTCTCTTGCCAGCAGTCCGGCACGCAGGAAGCAATCTTTTCCCCCGCAATAAGCTGTTCAGCCAGATACGGCGGAAGTTCCGAGTCACAGCACTCTCGCAGCCGTTTGAGCGCAGCCAGTAATTGCTTACAAAGCGTGGCAAACGTCACCGCATCGTCAGTTTCCACCAGTACGCTTACGTAAGCGGCGCAGGCATCGGCCAGTTCGAAGAGATCCGCAGAATCGGAAATGGGGTGGGTGATGAGCTGATGAACAGCGCTTTCCTCAGAAAGCGCGTAGGAAAATTCAGGGGTAGTCGCCATTTAGCATCCTCTTTGTCCAAAAAATGTCATGTTATGCTAACGGGTTCCTACGCCCGGTTACGGATGTGCCGCAACGCAGGCACTTTACGGCGGTGAAAAAAGGAAGGAAAGGGGATGCCCCTGAATTACATAAGGTTGCTTGCAGGTTTGCGAGGCGGCTTCCAGAAGGGCATTGCCGGGTGGCGGCTACGCCTGACCCGGCCTACAAAAATCACAGCCCTGTAGGCCCGCGCTAGCGCAGCGCCGCCGGGTATTCCTGCTGTAAAACGGGTTTTTGCCGATCGTGTGTGAATATCTGCCATTTTATCTGCGACGTACTCAGGGTAAAAATGGCCGTGGCCAGCGTGTTCTCTTCATCCGGGTCGTGTGGCGAGAGACGATAAATCGGGAGCGCAGGATCATGCTGGTCTGAAAGAATACCCAGTGCCGCTGCACCATCAAGGTGAGATTGCGTCTCCAGCCAGGCGTTTAGCCGCTGCTGGCGTGACCGGGAGCTGTCAGTGATCACCTGCTCAACCGCATCAAGCTGAGGGTGGATAAGGTGATTAGCATGGGCGAAAACGTCCCGCAGCGGCGTGACGGAACAGCCTGTTCCCGTCGCCTCCACGCTAAACAGCCGGCTGTCTCCCATTTGTCCCAGCGTATGATGAAAGGCTCCGGCGCGTGGTGATGAGGTCAGTATAGTGATAGCTTCATCCAGGCTGGCGGCATTCAGCGCAGCGCGGGCAAGTATCTGGCGCGGCATGCCGTCCGGACGGTGCAAAGCGCGTATGTTATTCACCGTATTCACCACGCCCTTTTCGTTTACGGCGAAGGTGTGTCCGCAAATCGATCCCGGATAAGCGAAACTGGTGAACGCCAGGCTATCATCCGGAGTGATGCTGACGATGGCGCAGTCATTGCGAAGCTGCGGGAAACCGTCTTCATTATGCGCGATAATCAGCTCTCCCTCCGCGGTGCTTCCCGCTACCGTGGTGCAGCCATCAGAGGTTGAGCTCACCAGATCGCCGCGGCAGTTCCAGGCAAACACCTCATCAAACGGTGCATCCAGACCCTCGGCCAATCCCTCCAGCTCCTGCCAGATCAGGGGATACTGAGACTGGACCCGCGAGCGCATGCTCCGGGTCTGTTCTGCGTCTTTCATGGCGGTAACGGTTTGCCACAATGCCGTTTGCGTCAGTTTTGCATGCCAGGCCTCGCGTCCGAACGCGCCAAGCGCCTGACCTACTGCAAAAGCGGAACCACGAATGTCGATTTTTTTCATAGTGTTATCATTCACTTCTGTTCAGGATACGTGTTGCAAAAATTCTTTCAGGCGGGGATTGCGACTGCTATTCAGCAGCATATCAGGTGGACCATCTTCGGCAATGGTACCGCCATCAATAAAAATGAGCCGGGATGCCACATCGCGGGCGAAGCCGATTTCATGGGTCACAATCACCATGGTCATGCCTTCTTCGGCCAGCGAGCGCATGACTTTCAGCACCTCATGCCGTAATTCGGGGTCCAGCGCTGAGGTCGGCTCATCGAACAGCATCATTTTCGGTTTCACCGCCAGGGCTCTGGCAATGGCCACGCGTTGCTGCTGACCGCCAGAGAGCTCTGATGGGTAGTGACTGGCGCGTTCGCGTAAGCCAACGCGGTCCAGCAGCGCCAGCGCCTGTTCCCGCGCGGCGGCTTTGCTCTGTTTGCGTACGCGAACCGGACCAAACATCACATTCTCCAGCGCCGTCAGATGGGGGAACAGATGGAACTGCTGAAACACCATCCCGGCTTCACGGCGGATATCACATTCGTTAGCGTGAGGATCGGTAATATGCATTCCCGCTACCAGCAGCGTGCCGGAGGAAATTTCCTCCAGCTTGTTAATACAGCGCAGCAGCGTCGATTTGCCCGAACCGGAAGGGCCGATGATCACCACGACTTCGCCAGCGTCAATTTTTAAATTGATGTCGTGCAGCACCTGAGTGGCGCCGAAATTTTTCGACACTGCGCTAAATTCAACCATGCTCATAAAATATGGATCCTCTTCTCCAGTTGCTTCAGCAGGAAACTCAGGCACAGCGTCACCAGCAGGTAGATCATTGCCACTGCGGTCCAGACTTCCAGCGCACGGAAATTACCGGCAATAATTTCTTGCCCCTGACGAGTCAATTCCGCCACACCAATCACAATAAACAGCGAGGTGTCTTTAATACTGATAATCCACTGATTACCCAACGCAGGGATCATACGGCGTAATGCCAGCGGCATAATGACATGCCATAGCGTGCTGCGCTGGGATAATCCCATTGCCAGGCTGGCCTCTCTAAAACCTTTATTAATCGAGAGGATCGCCCCTCGGGTGATTTCTGCAATATAAGCACCCGAGTTAATCACAATGGTCGTAATGGCCGCCGTTACCGGGTCGATATGAATCGGTAACACCATGGGGAGTGCGAAGTAAATAAACATCACTTGCACCATAATAGGCGTTCCGCGGATTAACTCGACAAAAACTAACGAGACTGTTTTTGATATTTTCCCTCCGAGCGCCCGGCAGGTTCCGGCCAGCAGGCCAATAACAAAACCACCCAATAAACCTGATAATGAAATAATCAGCGTCAACTGTAGTCCTTGCAACAGCAGCGGCAGGGACTCCCAAATATATTTACTGTCGAAATTCATATGTTACCCGTTAAGATGCAACGAGGTCGGATCGCTCCGACCTGGCGGGATTATTTTGGCTGTTTAGCAAACCACTTCACGTAAATCTTGTTGTAAGTTCCGTCCGCACGTAACGCCTGCAGTGCAGCGTTGATCTTCGGCGTCAGGCTGCTGTTCTTCTGCATCGCAAAACCGTAGTGCTGCGGCAGAATGCTGTCAGTCTCGCCGGTCGATTTCACTTTGCCATCACCCGCCGTTTTTACGTAATAGAGCACATTGGGGGAATCATGCACCACGGCATCAAGGTTACCTGCCTGCAAATCAAGATAGGCGTTGTCGATATTCGGGAATTCAACATAGTTCGCCTTATATTTGCTTTTCATAAAGCTGGCCGCCGCCGTTCCCTGCTTTAATCCCACTTTCTTTCCTGCTAAATCGCTGAATTTAGTAATGGTATTATCGCTGCTTTTCACCGCCATTAATAAATCAGCATCATAATAACCGTCACTGAAATCGACGACCTGTTTACGCGCGTCGGTTATCGTAATGCCCGCCATGGCGACATCCAGATTACGTGATTGCAAACCCGGAATCAGTCCCCCGAAGTCCATCGGGCGTAATTCGTAGCTGACATCCATTTTTTTTGCGATGGCATCCCACAAATCAATATCAAAGCCGACGTATTTATCGCCTTGTTTAAATTCAAAGGGGACAAAGGCGGTATCAACGCCAACCGTTAATTTATCCTGCGCTTGTGCCACAAAACTGGCGGAGCAAGCGACCAGCGCTAACGTAACTTTTAATTTAGTTAATAATCCAGACATGATAACCCTCGGCGTCAGTGAAGTAGCGTGCATGAATGTCACCCGGCGAAATACATCTGCGGGGTGGGGAAATAAAATGTTGATATGCAGGGCGCACTTTCATGCGCCAAATTTAAAGCGAAAGCTTATGCGGGAATAATCTCATCCCGGGTGTCGGGTACCGGCGTCTGTGCGCCGTTCATTACCATTGAGAGAAAACTGTAATAGCCATTGATGCCGATCAGATCCACCACGCCTTTCTCGCCCCACAGCGCGATAGCGTGCTGCCAGGTGGCATCGCTGACCTTCTGCTGCTCCTGCAACTCCTTGCAAAAGTGATAGATCGCCCACTCATCCGGCTGCAGATCCTCTGGAAGACGCTTTTCATTAATCGCCTGCACCGCCGCGGCAGAAATACCCTTCTCGCGCGCTATCGGCGCATGAATCGCCCACTCCACAGGCTGCGACCAGTGCCGCGCGGTCATCAAAATCGCCAGTTCAGACAGGCGCTGCCCCAGCGCGCTGCGATAACGCAGGTATTCCCCCATGCGTTGTGCATGCGCCATAAGCTCTGGGCTGCGCAGCAGCGGCTCGAAAGGTGGCAGCAGCGCACCGCGGGGCCCGTTGATTATCTCTTCGGCCAACGCGCGCTGCTGGTCGTCCCACTCATGCTCCGCCAGCGGCGGTAAACGATTGATCATAATTTGCTGGTCTCTTCGCGAATCACGGTGTTCAGCGTGTCTACCACAAAGTCGAGCTGGCCAGGCGTGACGATAAATGGTGGTGCGATCAGGATATGGTCGCCATACTGGCCGTCAATGGTTCCACCCATTGGATAGACCATCAGCCCACGTGACATACAGTTTGCTTTGATGGCTGCATGCAGCTTCAGGGCAGGATCAAAGGGGGTTTTGCTCTCTTTATCGCGTACCAGCTCAACGCCCGCAAACAAGCCGCGTCCACGCGTATCACCAACGTGCGGTAATTCCCCCAGCACTTCACGCAATGCGCTGTGCAGGTAAGCCCCCTGTTGCCTGACCGCCTGCAGCAAATTGTCACGTGCAATCACCTGCTGCACGGCCAGGGCTGCGGACGCGGCGGTCGCGTGGCAAATGTAGGTGTGCCCGTGCTGAAACAGACCGCTACCGGCCTGGAGCGCTGAGACAATTTTCTCGCTCGCTAATACTGCGCCAATCGGCTGATAGCCGCCCCCCAGCCCTTTCGCGATGGTCACCAAATCCGGCACCACATCATCCTGTTCAAACGCATGCAATGTGCCGGTGCGTCCCATGCCGCACATGACTTCATCCGCGATGTAGAGGATGCCGTATTTATCACACAGGTTGCGTACACCTTTTAGATAGCCCGGGGTTGGCGGGGTGGCGCCGGTGGTGGCCCCCACCACGGTTTCTGCACAGAAACCAATAATGGTGTCGGGACCGGCCTCAATAATGGCGTGCTCCAGCTCGTTGAGCAGACGCGTGGTGTATTGCTGCTGGGTTTCGTCAGCGCGGCGGTCGCGATATTCATTGCAGGCCGAAACGCGGATCACGTCGATCAGCAAGGGAGCAAACTGGCGGCGGCGCCATTCGTTGCCTCCCACCGCGAGCGCCCCAAGGGTATTGCCATGGTAGCTCTGCCTACGGGCGATAAACTTGGTGCGCGACGGTTGGCCGATCTCAACAAAATACTGGCGCGCCAGCTTGAGCGCGGTTTCGACCGCTTCCGAACCGCCCGAAACGAAATAGGCATAGTTAAGATCGCCAGGCGCCGTGCGCGTCAGCTGTTCAGCAAGCTGCTCAACGGTGTCGCTGGTAAAAAAACTGGTGTGGGCATAGGCCAGTTGATCGATCTGGCGATGCATCGCAGCCAGCACGTCAGGATGCGCGTGGCCTAAACAGGAAACGGCGGCGCCACCGCAGGCATCCAGATATTGTTTTCCCTGTGCATCAAAAATGTACGCCCCTTGGGCGCGTACCGCCACGGCGGGCGTGCTGCGTAGACTGCGGTGAATGATATGGGTCATGCTGGTCCTGCTCCTGAATGCGCTGTGCTAATGAAGCGCATCATGCAGGATTCATTTGTATCACGTCAATTTCATTTTGATTCAAATGTATTCGGTTTTCTTATGCCGGATGCAAATGAATTATTTTTCAGGGTTTCCCGGGCACCACATAGGCACCAGAGTTAATAAGGTAGCGTTCAGCATTTTCGATTTTATTCACTGCATCTCGACCATGGCGCGCGACCAGCATCGCCAGTAAACACTCGGCCAGCCCCATGCCGGACACCACGGAGGGGAAAAACGACGGGCTGTCGATAGAGAACAGCAGCGTGCAATCGGCAGCCTGGGCTAATGGCGAGACGGGAGAATCCGTGATGGCAACGATCGTCGCGCCTGCCTGCTGGGCCGCGCGCAGGACATCGAGCGACTCACGGGAATAGGGGGCAAAACTGGTAAGTAACAGGCAATCTTGTGCTGTTAATTCGCGGGTGAACACCTCGATATTGCTCGCCAGACCATCAATTAACGACGCCTGCCGATTGAACAGTCGATAGACATAAAACAGCGACCAGGCGATAGGAAAGCTGGCCCGGAAGCCGCAAATATAGACATTCTCAGCCGCGTCCAGCAGCGTTACAGCTTGCTCCATGGCCTGATGGTTCTCATGCTGTGTGAAAGCCAAATTGGCCTGATGCGCCTGAAACACCTCTTCATACAGCTGCGGCTGAGTGCCTTTGGCGATCAGCTTCTCGGCTTTGGATACATATGTATCATTGCGCAGCCCGAGTTCATCGATGAATGCGTCCTTGAGTTCACCCCAGCCGTTGTAGCCTAATCGTTGCGCGAGCCGCAGCAGCGTAGCGGGTTTTACACCGGCTTCACTGGCGAAGGCACGCATCGATAGCACGACCAGTTGATTGGTATTCTGTAGCGAGAACTCGGCAGCACGCTGTAATTCCGCAGACAACTCACTGAATGTACTGACAATATTTTCCCTTGGATTCATAGCAAATAGTCCCGCTGTTTAAGGTTAGCGCTGCTGTTGTCAAGTGACGTTCGATCTTCGCAGACTGAATGGACTCGCGTTGTCCCGGAAACGGATGATGAAAACACAGCGCAAATAAGTCAACGGGGAACTGAACAGGGGTATCAGACGTGCGAAACCATCCTGAACGCCAGAATTGTTCTCTTAAGCCATAGCAGAGAACGATGTCTGGAGTTAACGCCGGAGACTGGCATTGCCGGGTGGCGGCTACGCCTTACCCGGCATACAAAAGAAAAGCGACACGAACGTAGGCCCGCGCAAGCTCAGCGCCGCCGGGCACAGCAGCACGGCCGTCACCCTTCGCTCAGCATCGTCAAAAACCGCTTCACCGTCCGCGAGCGTTCAAAACGGCGCCAGCAGAGCGCGATGTCGGTATAAAGCTCCGGTGAACTCAGCGTGTGATAGGTGACATTCGGCGGAGATATAGCCGCCATGGATTTCGGCACCAGCGCAAACCCGCCGCCTGCGGAAACCATGCTCAGGGAGGAGGAAAGCTGCGACGACTGCAGCGCGTGCTGCACGTCAATCCCGGCCCGCTCGCAGCAGCCGTGAACCCGGTCGTACAGGCCCGGCGCGACCTCCTGCGGGAACAGCACCACCGGCGTATCCCGAAGCTGCTCCAACGCCAGCGAATCGCACGCCGCCAGCGGATGATCGCGATGCAGCGCCACCACCATCGGCTCCCGGTCGAGGATTTTTAACTCGAACGCCTTGCTGCTCTCGCACGGCAGGCGCACGAAGGCGATATCCAGTTCACCCTCCGCCAGCATCGTCGTCAGCGACGACATATTGGCTTCCACCTGATGAACCTGCACCGCCATGTTCTGCACCTGAAACTGGCGAATCAGGGTAAAGATTTTGGGATGAAAAGCGTCGGAGCTGGTGATGCCAATCGACAGGTTGCCGTTCAGCCCGCGCGCGATGCCGCGGGCTTTCTCCAGCGCGGCATCGCTCAGCGCCAGGATCTTGCAGGCGTCCTCATAGAAGGCTTCTCCCGCTTCGGTCAGCTCCACGCCCCGCGTCAGGCGCCTGAACAGCGGCGTGCCCACTTCCTCTTCGAGCCGTTTGATCTGCTGACTCAGAGGAGGCTGCGAAATACCCAGCGCTTCGGCCGCCCTGGTGAAGTGTCGCTCGCGTGCTACCGCGACAAAATACCGCAGATAACGAAGTTCCATATCTAAAACGTCTCAAACCAGCATGGTTTCTATATTGGAACTCTCTGCTGAATCGGGTCAACATTTATTTAACCTTTCTAAATAAAGTTGA
>Ga0268257_1001143_pt1 | contig 24352 bp, 17 predicted proteins | sample AgamicAtPrz_FD_200249 | JGI IMG/M metagenome (GOLD analysis project Ga0268257, IMG submission 200249) | Agave microbial communities from Guanajuato, Mexico - At.P.rz (v2) (version 3) | ecosystem: Host-associated > Plants > Phyllosphere > Phylloplane/Leaf | place: Guanajuato, Mexico | collected... | reverse complement strand
GGCCCAGACGCGACTGCGCCAGCTCGCCACCGATATAAAACATGCTCATGAGAATGGCCGAGAAAATCATGCCCACAGGATGCAGGCGCCCCACAAAGGCCACGATGATGGCCGCAAAGCCGTAGCCGGCGGGCACATAGGGCGTGAGCTGACCCAGAGGGCCAGCGACTTCCAGTGCCCCCGCCAGACCGGCGGTGGCGCCGGAGATCAGCAGCGCCGTCCACAGCGCCTTGCGCGAGGAAAAACCGGCATAGCGTGCCGCCGACGGCGCCAGGCCGCCGACCTGCAGGGCAAAACCTGCACGCGTGCGAAACAGAAATGCCCACAACAGACCGGCCCCCACCAGCGAGATGATGACGCCGATATTCATGCGCATGCCCTGCACCAGCCGAGGAATCTGCGTGACGCGCTCAAAGCTCTTGGTCTGCGGGAAGTTGTAGCCCATGGGGTCCTTCCAGGGACCGTAGACCAGATAGCCCAATACCAGCGTGGCCACATAGACCAGCATCAGGCTGACCAGAATCTCGTTGGCGTTGAAGCGGTCACGCAGCAAGGCCACAATGCCCGCCCAGAGCATGCCGCCCAGCATGCCGGCGATCAGGATGGCCGGCACGATCCAGGGACCGGTGGTCTTGTCGGCCAGCAAGGCAATGCCGCCCGCAGCCACCGCCCCGATGACGAACTGGCCTTCGGCACCGATATTCCAGACATTGGAGCGAAAGCATACGGCCAGCCCCAGCGCGATCAGCAGCAAAGGCGTGGCCTTCACGGCCAGCTCGCCCAGGGCATAGCCCGATTTGATGGGTTCCCAGAAAAAGGCCTGCAAGCCCTTGACCGGATCCTTGCCCAGCAGGGCAAACAGGCAGACCCCTACCAGCACGGTGATCAGCAACGCCAGAATCGGCGAGCCATAGGTCCAGAACTTCGATGCCTGGGGGCGTTGTTCCAGCTTAAGCATGGGCACCTCCCTGCACGACTGCCGCATCCCACAGGCCGCTCATCCATTCACCAATCTGCTGCACCGTGGCAGCCGCTCTATCCACCGAAGGACTCAGGCGGCCCTTGGCCACCACATGCAGGCGGTCACAAATCTCAAACAACTCGTCCAACTCCTCACTGACCACCAGCACGGCGCAACCCTGGTCGCGCAGCTTGAGAATCTCGCCCCGAATCTGTGCCGCAGCCCCCACATCCACCCCCCAGGTGGGTTGAGAGATGATGAGCAGACGCGGTTTGGCATCAATTTCACGACCCACGATGAACTTCTGCAGATTGCCGCCCGACAGCGACTGCGCGGCCGAATTCGGGCCCCCGGCCTTGACGTTGAAGCGACCGATGATGTCCCGCGCCTGCGCCTGCAGAGCCGCCATGCGAATCCAGCCGCCCTTGCCCACCGCAGTCTTGCGCGTCAGCAACAGGTTGTGGGCCAGGCCCATGCTGGGCACGGCTCCGCGCCCCAGACGCTCTTCGGGCACGAAATGCAGGCCCATGCCACGGCGCCGACTCGGCCCCATGCGTCCCACGCCCTTGCCCAGCAACTGCACGGCCTCTGCCTCGGAACGTGTGTCCTCGCCGGACAGCGCATACATCAGCTCTTTCTGGCCGTTGCCGGAAACGCCTGCAATACCGACGACTTCGCCCGCACGCACCTGCAGAGCAATGCTCTGCAGATCGACACCAAAAGGATCCTGGCTTCTGAGCGACAGGCCCTGCACACGCAGCACGGTATCGCCGGTATTCGCACTGCGGTGTTCCAGCTCCGGCGGCTCCGAGCCGATCATCATGCGTGACAACGAAGCATTGGTCTCGTTGGCCGGGTTGCACTCTCCCGTCACCACACCGCCGCGCAGCACCGTGCAAGCCGTGCACAGCGAGCGGATTTCATGCAGCTTGTGGCTGATATAGAGGATGGAGCAACCTTCCGCGGCCAGGCGGCGCAGCACCACAAACAGCATCTCCACGGCCTGTGGCGTGAGCACCGAGGTGGGCTCGTCCAGAATCAGCACGCGAGGATTGGTCAGCAGGGCCCGGATGATTTCCACGCGCTGCATTTCGCCGACGGAAAGCGTGTGTACGGGACGATGCGGGTCCACCTCCAGCCCGTAGTCGCGGGCCGTGGCCTGAATGTTCTCGATCACCTTGGCCAGTGAAATGCTCTTGTCCAGGCCCAGCCAGACGTTCTCGGCCACGGTCAGCGTGTCGAACAGGCTGAAATGCTGGAACACCATGGCAATGCCCAGTGCCCGGGCTTCCTGCGGATTGCGGATCTGCACCGGCTTGCCGTCGACCAGGATGGCACCCTCATCAGGCTTGACCGCACCGTAGATGATCTTCATCAGCGTGGACTTGCCAGCGCCGTTTTCGCCCAGGATGGCGTGGATCTCGCCGGGCTTAACTTTCAGCGATACCTTGCTGTTTGCAACCACAGCCGGGTACCGCTTGGTAATACCCTCCAGCTGCAAACGCGCAGGCGCACTCGCAGATGGGGAATGTGTCGGGGGGGGATTCATCGCTGGATTGTCTCTCAATTCAAATAACAAATTGACTCAAACAGGCTCTATGCGCTGAACAGGAATACGATACAAGCTATTGATTTCGCAGCGTTAGTGCAACATTGCGAACCACCTCTCGCAGCCAGCGTGTGGCGGCTCCGGCATGCGAACGCGCATGCCAGAGCTGGTAATAGACCAACGGAGGGAATTCCACGGGGCAAGGCAGTATGGCCAGGGACAGACGTTCGCTGAAACGCTCACAGAACAATCTGCCCGAGGTCATGACAAGCAAGCTTGATGCCACCATGTCGGGAATCAGACTGAAATGCGCGCAGCGTGCCACCACCTGGCGGCTCAAGCCCATGCCTGCCAGCTGTTCGTCTATCACGCCCAGGGCACCGGGATAGGCCGGGGTTGGCGCAATGTGCTCGGCCTGCAGCCATTGCTGTACATCCCAGCCCCTGCGCACTGCCGGATGCTTGGGACTGACCAGACAGACCACCTCGTCCTCGAACAGCTTGGCCATGTGCAGGCCTTCCGGTGGCTGCGGCCAGTTTCCGATGACGACGTCGATCTCGCCATCGGCCAGTTGCCCCTCGTAATGCGCCTCGGCGCTCAGCGGCAGAAAGTCCACCGGGCAATGCGGGGCCTGTGCCTTCATGGCCGACATCAGCCGCGGCAGGAACTGGGGATCCAGATAGTCGCTGGCCGCAATGCGGAAGGTACGAGTCGAGGTGCGCGGGTCAAACTGCCGCGCATCGCTGAACAGCCCCTCGGCCGCACGCAGAATGTCTGCCGAGGGTTGCACCATGCGCAGCCCCACATCGGTAGGCTGCATCTGTGCCCCGGAGCGCACCAGCAAAGGGTCGCCAGCGAGCTCGCGCAGACGCCTCAGTGCTGCAGACACCGCCGGCTGGTGCATGCCCAATCGCAGCGCTGCCCTGGAAACGCTGCGCTCCGTCAGCACCGTGTGCAGCACCCTGATCAGGTGCAAATCTATCTTGTCGAACAAGGTCTGGTCACGCATAGGTCACGGCCATCCGGGCGCTTTGGCACGGCCAGCCTCATCCATTTTGTATACAAAGCAGCCGCAGAGCGTAACTCAGTCAGCCCCTTTGAGCAGCCAAGGGATTGCCCTCTAGGCTGTCATATCTGCCTTGAATTCAGCATGCGCAATCCGGCTCAGACCGCAGCCGTCATCACTTCCACACGGTTGCGCCCTTTGCGCTTGGCGGCGTAGCAGGCCATATCGGCCCCCTTGAAGGCGCTGGCCGCCGTGTGGTAGCTGGCATCCAGCAACAGCATGCCGATGCTGGCACTCAGCATATAGCGCTGCCCCTGGTAGGAGCCCTCCCAGTCCTGGATGGCCATGCACAGCAGCTGCGCATGGCGCATTCCCTCTTCCCGGCTGATTCCGGCCATAAGAATGGCAAATTCATCGCCCCCCACCCTGGCCACCCAGCCATGAGGACGTACCGTTGATTCGATCAATCGGGCGATATGGCCGAGCACCTCGTCACCCACTTCACGCCCGCCCTGGCGATTGACCTGGGAGAAGTGGTCCAGGTCCACATACAGCACGATGCCATGCGCCTTGGGCTCGCTCTGCGAACGGGCGATCACATTCGCGCCGCCCAGGCTCTCCAGATAGTCTGGAGTCGTATATTCGCGCAGCCATTCCTTGAGCCGCAGAGCAAACGCCGTTCGGTTGGGCAGACGGGTCAAGGGATCGTGCATGGCTTTCCAGCTCGATTGCTCGCGCAACTGCCGCTGCGTGGTCACATCCTCCAGCTCCCAGACCAGGTATTGACCATCCAGCGCCTTGCCCGACTGCTCCCAGGCCCTGTGCATGCGCTGCATGCTCTGACCGTGAATTCGCACCCATATCGGCCTTGAATCCTTGCGTACCAAGCAGACTTCGCTATCAAATTGTCCGTAAGTATCCAGAGCCCGCCGGACCCGCCCCATCAGATCCTCATAGTCGGCATCGCTGGCACACAGATCACGCACAGCCAGGCCCTGCATTTCCTGAGGCTGATAGCCAAGTACTCTGGCTGCCTGCATGCCCACACGCTGCACTTTCGAGCCATGCGTCACGATCAAACCTACGGGGGCATAGTCCATCAAGGTCTGCAACTGCATTTGCAAATCACGCTCCAGCTCGCCATGCGCCTCATATCCACCGCCCAGGGCCTGCAAGGCAGTGCGCAGGGTCTGGGCCTCTCCCCAATCATGATCGGACAGGCCATGCCACCAGTTGTCCCCCCGGCTGCCCAAGTCCACTTCCAACATCAGCCCGCGTCGAGAAGCCTGCTCTGCCGAGCGGAACAAGGCCGTCAGCGGATAGGCAATCAGGCAAAGCACCGCTCCAAGCAGTCCAGCCAGTAACAGCAGGGCCGTGGCCAGCCAGCCCATCATCTTGACCGAGACTCCCGGCACCCATTCCTGAACGTTGCTGACCTTCAGCAGAGTCCATTGCGCCCAAGGCAGCGGCATGGCGCTCCAGAGCTGGTTGTTTCTCTGTTCACTGACCGCACCGGTCTGTGCCGTCTTGAGCCAGGCTTGATCCAGCCCGCGAGGTAGCGCAGCATCTCGCAAGGCAGGGGGCAATTGCCACTGCCCTTTGCTGCTGAGAGCCAGCGGACGCAGATCACGGTCGATCAGCAGCAACTGGCTACCCGCTTCGGCAGAGGCAACCTCCAGCGAAAACAACACCGACAAAGGCGTCCGGTAGCTGCCGCCAAGAACACCCTGCAACCTGCCTTGCAGATCACGCACCGGCACGACATTCTGAAACTCCAGCTGCAGGCCCGCATCACCGGCACGCACCCAGGCTTGGGTGATCGGCTTGCCCTCAGCCAACGAGCGCTTGAGCACTTCACGCAGCGGCTCTTCAAGTTGTTCTGCGGCCAGCGCCTGCTCCTGATGCAGATTGACCAGCAACTGCCCTTTTCCATCAGCCAGTTGAAGTTGCTCATACTGCTGTGCCATGGATGTGGGCTGCTTGAGCATGGCCTGCAGTGACTCCGGAGAATCATGCATATGGCCCGCTAGCACAGAGGACAGACTATGCAGGGGCTTTTGCTGCTGCTCGACTCTGAAGGCCAGCGAACGAGCCGCGTATTCCAACGCCTTGGTCTGCGCCGGCAGCGCTCCGTCCATGACCGCCCGGCGCAGGGAATAAGCCACCCAGCCCGCAGCGCCAGCTCCAGCCAGCAGCACTGCAATCATGGCAACAAGCACCATGCTGCGCAGCATGGGGCCTGGGCCTCTGCGTATCCGCCCAGACTGTGGCGCGGCAGCAACCTCCTCTGGCTGCGACGGCGCAACCCATGGCGGCTCTGCTTGCAGGGAGAAGACAGCATCTGACATGGGCCTCAATATAGAGAGCCGATGTCTGCAACCCAACGAGAGGAAACCCCGGAGATTGTCGACAAATGCTACGCCGCAAGCTCCTGCTCAGAGCAGAAGCCAAGCGCTGCATGGCCTGCAACCCGGCCCGGTATTTACCCCAGCGCCAGCACCTCCAGTGCGCCGGGCTTGGGCAATTCAATGACATTGCCTCGCCCGGCAATCAGCCCATGCTCTCGCAACTGCCGGAGCACGCGCGAGAATGTTTCCGGCGCAATACCCAGTTGCGCTGCAATCAGGCGTTTGCGTGCCTTGAGGGTGACATGCAGGGCATTGTCATTTCCTCCCGGGCTCGCATGGTTCAGCAGCCACTGGGCGCAGCGAGCTTCGGCGTCCTGAGCCAGGCGGCTGACCGCCAGCTCGGTCTGCGAGCAATAGGCTCTGGCCAGATCTTTGAGCAAGTGCTGCACGGCGGGTGCAAGCTCCGCCACAGAGCTTAGAAAGCGCGCCAGAGGAATGATGTAGATGCGCCCGGCCGTCTGCGCCTGCATATCGAGGCAGGAAGGACGCTCTTGCAGTGCAAAAGCGGCATCCAGCCAGGTCGGCCCTTCCACCTGCCCCAGTTGATGGCGCATGGCCGAATCCTGCCCGACCCCGAGCATCACGCTGCCGCTTTCCAGATACAGCACCGAATCGAGGGGTTGGCGACGTTGCCTGAGCCAAGAGCCTGGAGCAAAGCTCTCAGGCTGCCCAAACGTGGAAGCGATTTGCGACATGGAGGGCATGGTGAACATATGCGCCACACTGTGCCGGGCTTTGCCCCGGCTCATATTGAGCCAAGTCAACAAGCCAGGCCGAGCAGCAAAAAGGGCCGCTGTCGAAACTGCGGCCCTTTGCACCTATCAGGCGCTGCTGTCGCAAATCATCGCCATTCGTCGATCGGCTTGTATGACGCGCACCTACCAAGTGTGTGCATAGCTGACTCGCAACACAGTGCCCGCTGCAGGGAGACGGCTGGTGTTGTTGTTATTGCGAAGCAGCTGGCTGTATAGCGGGAAGTAGTTGCGGTTGAGCAGGTTTTCCACACCGAGCGATACGCGGTTCTTGGAGTCGATTTTCCATTGGCTGATCAAGTCCACTGTGGTGTAGCCTTTGGTGTCATGGCGCCCAAAGCTGGTCTTGCCATCCAGGCGGTAATCCTTGGAGGCATATGCGCTTGCCTGGATACGGTGGCTCCAGCTGGCATTGGGACGGTATTCCACATAGGCAGTCAGTTTGAGGGGCGGAATACGATAGCCCGTCATGCCTTGATAAAGGCTTGAGCCCTGCGGGAGTTCACGACCTTTCATCCAGGTAAAGCTCCCACCGCTGCTCCAGCGGTCATCGTCGCTGAAGTAATCGAGGCCGCCTTCGATCCCCCTGATTTTTTCTTTGGTTCGCAGCAGCGTGAGTCCGTTGTTGAAGCTCTGCACGGCACCGAGGTCGGAGCTCGATTGAAAGGCTCCCAGGTTGGCAATGACGTTGGAAAACTTGCCGCGCCAACCGACTTCCACGGTATCTGTTTTGACGGCCTGCAGGTTGGAGTTGCCGATGTTGAAGCCCGCTGTGGCATTACGTACCACGACCCCGATATCCGGTAGCTCAAAGCCCTGGCTGTAGGACGCATAGAACTCGTGTCCCTTGATAGGTGCAAAAACCGTGCCCAGGTTGTAAGACCATGAGCCATATTTAACGGTACCGCCAGAGACGGACTGGGGACTGGGCAATTTCGATTGCGACAAAGGGGTGAAGTCGTTGAAGCTGGCCTGAGCTCGGTCGTAGCGCGCTCCGCCTTCCACAGACCACTGATCGTTGAATTTGTGTTGCAGCTGGGCAAAAGCGCCAATGCTTCGGGTCGTGACCTGGGGCATATAGATCAGGCGGCCAATCTTGTTGAACACCAGACCTCCACTGGCGTCATAGGCCTTGGGATCAAAGATATCGATCGGCATGTCGGTGCGCTCGTGATTGAAGTCCGCCCCCCAGATCAGCAAAGTGTTCTTCTCTTGTCCGAGAGGTGTTTTGATGGTCAGGCGACCACCGAACACATCGGAGTTCTGCATGGACTGATCGACGTTGGCGCCTCGCACAGGAACGGCTCGTGCATCGAAGGGCGCAAAGCGCGTATAAAAATCCCGGTAATAGAGTTGAGCCGCCACGGCGCTGCCTGCGAGATCGCGGTTCTCATAGTCAAGACCCAGCATGGTGTTCTTGATCTGGTTTTGATCTGCAAGTACCAAGCCCTTGATAGGCCTGGCGGCTGCCGTACCTGCGGGCAAGCGGGCCACTGACGGATCGGATGCATAGTCAGTGTCCTGGCTGGCGTTGTAGTGGCTCGCGGAGAATTGAAGCCGTTGATTTGCGTCCAGCTTGAAGCCGATCTTGGCCGACGCGTTGTAGATATTGGAGTCGAACAAGTCTCCCTGGCTGGGCTCTGGTGCAATACGGTTCCCCTTGGCGTCGAATGAGCCTCCGACATGCTTTGCGCCCAGGCTGACGGAATAGTCGACCACATCGCCGCCGCCAGAAAGATAGTGCTGGACTTCGGCTCCAAGCCCGGCGCCTCTGAGTTTGGACAGCGGTGCAGATCCCGTCACGATGGTCTCTGCTTTGGTCTCACCCGAGGGGCGTTTGGTACGCACAGAGATGATGCCGCCTGCTGCGCCGCTGCCGTAGATGGCACTGCTGCCGCGAAGCACCTCGATCTGTTCGATGTCTGCAGGATTGATGTTGGCGAGGTTTCTGGATGAGTCGCGATTGGTGTTCAGCGGAACGCCGTCCACGAGGATCAGCATGTTCCGGCCACGCAGAGTCTGCCCATAGTCGGTGATTGTGTGGCTGGAATCGGCCATCCCTGGGACGACTTTGCTGAGCATGGTTGCCAGACTGTCGGAGCCTTGCCGAAGTTGCTGAACTTCTTCAGCGTCAAGAATACTGACCTGCCTAGACGGCGCAACGAGATTATTCTGGGTACGGGCCGTCACCGTAACGGCAGCAAGCTCCGGAGAGCCTTGGCCATTGGCGGGCACGGAAGCACTGCTCTTTTGTTCGATGGATGCCTTGGTGGTCCCCGGGACTTCCAGTGCATAGTTGCCTTCACTTAGACGACGTGCACTCAGTCCCGAACTTTCCAGCAAATGTGCAAAACCGCTATCGACGGTGTGGAAACCAGACAGGCCAGGAGTACGCTTGTCCTTGAGCTTGCTCAGATCCATGCTGAGATTGATACCTGCCTGAGCTGCAAAGTCCATCAGCGCGGGGCCAATTGGGCCAGCGGCCACCTGATAGGACTTCTGCGCAGGACTGGTAACCGGATCTGCAGCAAAAGCCTCTGGCATGTGCAAACCGATAGCGGCTGCGCCGACAATGGCAACAAAAATTCCTCTGACTGCCGTTGCGACCGGGCGCAGTCGCATCGCATTGGCGTTCCTGTTGGGTTTTCGGACGTAATTTTCGGGCATCTGCTCAATCCTCTTGGCTGTCAATAAACGGGTCTTGATGCACTTGACAGGCGAGATTGAAAAACAGGACAGCGATTTAAAAGAGTCATCGCTGCGACCTGAATTTCCGAGGGCAGCATGCGAGAACCTGATCCCGGGAAACTTCAGGAACGCGTGATGCTTATCCAGTAACGGGTGCGTTGCTGCCTATGGATTGGCAGGGTCCGAGCCAGCAGCTCGAGAATACGATCTGTGTCGCGCAAATGGAATGTGCCGGACACAAGCAGCTCAGCAGCACTTGGATCGCAGCGCAGGATTCCTTCGCGATAGCGCTGCAACTCCTCGAGGAAGTCAGCCAAGCGCATATTCTCGGCATACAGCACACCCCGAGTCCAGGCATCGGCGTGGGGTGGCAGCGAGGTGAAGGCCCCTGCCTTGTGAGCATCGAAGTTCACTTGCTCGCCAGCCTGCACGACAAGCGATTGCCTGGAATGCGCAGACATTACCTGCACCGCGCCTTGCAGCACCGACAGCGTCGTGCTTCGTGCATGCTTTCGAACGATGAATTTGGTGCCCAGTGCCTGCAGCCGCCCATCGGCAGTCTGGACAACAAAGGGCAAGGTCTTGTATTCGCTCAGGTGTGCCGTTTCCACCAGAATCTCACCAGCAAGATGCTGGATCAGACGTTCTTTGCCATCGAACTGAACGCTTATTGCGGAAGCCGTATTCAACAGCACCTGACTGTTGTCAGCCAAGGTCAGTTCGCGTCTTTCGCCTGTTGCTGTTCTGAAGTCTGCATTCCAGATGTGCCATGGCAGATAGCGGTAGGAGAACCAGCCAAGCATTGGAGTTGCCAGAGCGAGTGCCGATGCACGCAGAATCTGCCGGCGATTTCCCGCAGCACGTGGACGATCCAGAACGGCCATGCCGACTGCCGAGGGAACACCATCCATTCGGAATTTCAGTTGCTCTATGCGTTGCCAGACTTCCTCGTGGGTTGCACTGAGGCTGCGCCATCTGGCAAGCTCGGCCTGTTCTGCCTCGCTGAAATCCGATGCATGCCGACGAGCCAGCCATTGAGCGGCCTCATCGAGAATGCTTGCATCGATTGCACTCATTTCAGGCGTCCAGCATCACGCGCAGGCATTGCCGGAAGCCTTGCGTCATATAGCGGGTGACCGTACGCACGCTTACTTGCATCTGCGTGGCGATCTCCTCATAAGCAAGCCCTTCGAGCTGCGAAAGCAGGAATGCGGTGCGAACTTTCGTTGGAAGCTCTCCCAGCAATGCATCCAGCTCCTCCAGGGTCTCCAGCAAGATGGCTCGGGCCTCTGCGGAGAGCGCGGTGGCTTCAGGCAATAGCTGCAAGGAGGCAAGATATGCCTGTTCGAGCGAGCGGCGTTCCAGGTGATTAATCATCAATCGCCTGGCGACGATTGTCAGATAAGCCCTGGGCTCTCTGATGTCTTCGATTGCTTGCGTTCTGGCAGTTGTCCAAATGCGCGTGAATGTGTCCTGCGCAATGTCTGCCGCATCACAACGATTACCAAGCTTGCGCTGCAGCCAGGAGATCAGCCAGCGGTTGTGCAGTGTGTACATGCTGCCAAGTGCTTCACTGGCGATGCTGTTGGCGTGGGTAGGCACCGAAGTCTCTCGTGCATTGGAAATGCAACGATTCTACATAAATGATACCCATTCTCACTTGTTGAGAAGCCCCACCGCCCAGCAGGAACAGCCCTCTGCCAGGCCAGATCCGGTCCGGCCAAGAGTCATAGCAGCCGCGCAGATGCATCAACTGCGCGGCCGTCGTCAAAGGATCTCGGATCCATATCTGCTCGGAATTAGCAAGAGCATCGTCGACCTGGAGGCCAGAGACCGAACTGCAAACTTCAGCACACCCGCGTCAGAAGTCAACCGTTGCCGACAGCGCCAGCGTGCGTGGCGCCCCCAGTGCCAAGCTGGACAGCAGTGGCATGCCCCAATAGGCCTTGTTGGAAACGTTCAGCAGCGTCGCGCGAAACGTGACTGGGTTGCCGGCGACCTTGGTTGCATAGCGTGCACCGAGGTCGTAGGTCACACGACCTGCCGCCCAAAGGCTGTTGTCCGCACTGATATATTGCTTGGACACCGCCGTGGCATTACCCGTAACAGTCAGCCCGGCAATGGCAGGAACATCCCATTCAGCACCCAATTTTCCTTGCAGCTTGGGTACACCCGTGGCGACTTTGCCCTGATTGACGCCGCCTGCGGTCTGCGTCAGCTTGGGCGCGGTGTAGGCAATCCCACCCATCAGGCGTACGCCACGCAGCGGCGATCCCCAGAAGCCCCATTCAATGCCGCGATTGCGCTGCTCGCCGCCGAACGAGAAGATATTGGTGACCGGGTCCGTATAGCTGCTGGGGCGTGTGATCTCGAACAGACTGAGCGTGTGCGCGAATTCCCCAAGATCAAGTTTGACACCCACTTCTTTCTGCTTGGTCTTGTAAGGCGCAAATACTTCGCCCGCATTCGCCGCGGTCATTGGTGCGGTTGCGCCCTGGCTCAGGCCTTCAATGTAATTGGCATAGGCCGAAACATGTTCTGTCGCCCTGAACAGCAATGCTGCAGCAGGCGATGTGGCGCTTTGGTCATATCGCGAAGTGCGCGCCCCCGTGGTGATACTGAAGGCGTCGCTGACCACTTGCTGGCGGCGCACACCCAGGGTGAGTTGCACACGATCTTCGGCAAATGACATGGTGTCCGCCAGGCCATAGCTGCTCAGGCGCACCTCGGTGTGCGAGATGTGCGGCGCAACAAAGGGCGCTTCCGGTCCCCAGACCGGGTTGTAGAGGTTGGTAGTCCAGTCTGCACCCGGCACGCTGCGGCGACCATAGTCGTCCTGCTTGTGAGCATAGTGCGTTGCATTGAGCGCCCATTGATGCTTGATGGCTCCGGTTTGGAGCCTTCCCTTGAGACCAATTTCAGCCGAACGCTTTTTCTGCTCGAAGGCCAGTTGTCCCATGGCGGTCTTGAAATCGCCCGCAGCGTTGAGCACCTGAGCCGACATCGCGCCGTTGTATTCATAGTCGGTTTTGCTGACGCCGAAGGCCGCGTAGGCCATTACCTGATCGTTCACATCGAATTCACCGCGCACCATCGCTGCCTTGTCCTGGTTGTGCACATGCGACCAGTTGGGGTTCAGCAAGGTCTCAGGCTTGGGCGGCCTGGGAATGGCCACACCCGGAGCCAGACTGATGCCGCGTGTCACGCCGTTCACGCGGTCATCGCTGGTGTAGAAGTCGGCGGAGATCCGGGCTCGATCGCCACGCCAGTCAAGGCCCAATGATGCAAGCCTGGATTTCTTGTCCTGCTGGATTACCGCCCCTTCACCTCCACGGTAAACACCATTGAAGCGGATGCCGAACTGCTTGTCTGCGCCAAATCTGCGTCCCAGATCAATATGGCCGCCAAACTGCGAATCCGACATATAGGTGGTAGTCAGCCGCGTGATGGGATCGCTGGCAGCGCGTTTGGGAACCAGGTTGACGGACCCCCCTACTGATCCTCCAGGGGGCATGCCATTGAGCAATGCGGACGGTCCTTTGAGGACTTCGATGCGCTCGAACATCTCCGGCGTGGTGCGGTAGTAAGGAGCCATGCCGTAGAGACCGCCTAACGTCATGTCCGAGCTGCTCGAAGAGAAACCGCGAATCGAGTAGTTCTCGCTCCATGACGCGGCAACCCCATTGCTGAACACCGTGGGATCGGTGGCAGAGATCACATCGGTAATGGTCTGTGCCTGACGATCCTGCGTGAACTTTTCCGTATAGCTGATGGTGTTGAAGGGCGTCTCCATGAAGTCCTTGTCTCCCAACAGGCCGACACGACCGCCGGAATTGACCTGGCCCCCCGCATAGGGAGCGGTGACGGGAGCGACTTTTTCTTGCACGGTGACCTGTGGCAGAGTGGCCTCGACCTCGCTGGTTTGCACTTGGGCGTGCGCCGCTCCCGCCAGCTGACTGCCCATGGCCAGTCCCAGCAGCACATAGGGGCACATCACGCTACGCCGGCGCGCAAATGGAGGAGTCGTCAGAAAATTTTGTGAAATGAGACCTGGGTTCTTGGGCATACCCGATTCCTGTCGATACATGCATGACGTTTTTGCACCGCATGCTTAATAGAACTGCTGGCTGGGTATGGACCTGGCTATGACAAATAAAGAAGCAATCAGCGCGAATAGCCCTTGAGCACATCGCTAAACAACAGCTTCAGTGAGCTTGGGCTGGCACCTGTGGTGTACCAGGCATCTGCATCGACAAACACCACGTGCCCGTTCTTCCAGGCCTTGGTCTGGCGCAGCAAGGGATTGGCAATGCCATCGGCATTGATGACGGGGCGGCGCTCCATCACCGCAGTGCGATCCACCACATAAAGGATCTCCGGATCCGCCTGCTGGATGAATTCGCTGGAGATGGGTTGCCCATGCAGACTGGTTTCCAGCGCAGAGCTTGCGGGCTTCACGCCCAGCGCGCTGAACACAAAGCCGTAACGCGATTGCAGGCCGAAGGAGCTGAAAGCTCCGTTGTTGTGCAACACGATCATGGCCCGCTCCGGCCGACCTTGCGTGATGCGCCGCACCTGTTGAACCTGTGCATCCAGCTCTGCAGCCTTGGCGCTGGCAAGCCCTTCCTTGTTGAATATGCGGCCCAGGGTCAGCAGATGGTTCTTGACGACTTCGATATGTCCCTTCTCGCTGTTCTTGAAGTCCACCTCGTAGTACAAGGCGGGGGCAATTTCAGCCAGCTCCTCGTATTTGTCGGCCTGCAGCGATGTCATCAGGATGAGATCCGGCCGCAGCGCGTGCACACGCTCCAGATTGGGCTGAACGATGGCGCCGAGGTCCTGCACCTTGGCGTCGCCCTTGTACTTGGCAAGGAAATGGGGAACGTAGTCCTTCACCATTCCCGCAACGGGCACGCCAAGCTGATCGAGGAAGTCCACCTCGTTCATCTCCAGCGCCGCCACACGCTGCGGCAGACGCTTGATAAGCGTGGTGCCCAGTTTGTGACGGATGGAAACAGTCTCATAGGCATGGGCCATGCCTGGCGCGGAGGACAAAGCCGCCATGCCGGCAACAGAGAGCAGGATTTGCCTGCGCAACGAATTCATGAGTGATCTTCCCTGAATGTGAAGTAATTGCAGAAACAGCCACGGTGATTGCGCGTGATCTCGAAATCCAGCTCGTACAGATCGGCCATGCGCGTCTCGGTCACCACGTCCTGAGCGGTGCCATGAAAGCGCAGGGCTCCGTTCTTGAGCGCGACTATGTGGTCCGAGTAATTGACCGCAAAGTTGATGTCGTGAATCACCAAAATCACGGTGCGGCCCTGCTCGTCGCAGAGGCGACGCAGTGCGCGCATGATCTGTACGGCATGCCTCATGTCGAGGTTGTTGAGTGGCTCGTCGAGCAGCAGCACATCTGTCTGCTGCGCAATCGTCATTGCGAGAAATGCCATCTGCCGCTGGCCGCCGCTGATCTCATCGATGAAAGCGTGACGCAGCGACTCCAAAGACAGAAATGCGATTGCCTCATCCATGGCTCGGCGATCCTGAACAGTCAGCGCGCCACGGCTATGCGGGAAACGTCCAAAAGCGACCAGCTCTTCCACCGTCAGGCGCATATTGAAGCCGGGGGCCTGGCGCAGCGTGGCAACATGCCGTGCGTATTCGGCAACGGGAATTCGGCTGACGTCACGTTCCTGCCACTGAATCGCACCGCTGCTGGGCTCCAGCAAGCGCGCCATCAGCATGAGCAGCGTGGACTTGCCCGCACCATTGGGTCCGATCAGCGATGTGACGCGCTGAGCAGGAAACTCCACGCTCACGTCTGACAACACCGTCCTGCCGCCATATTGCTTGGAAAGATGGTTGACACCCATCATGCTGCACCCCGTTTGCGCACAATCAGTGCCAGGAAATACACACCGCACACCAGATTCACCAGGATGCTGACGGTGGTCTTGTAGTTGAAAACATGCTCAACCAGCAGTTGAGCAGCAAGAAAAATGGCAATGGCAACCACACACCCCAGCGGCAGCATGACGCGGTGGCGTGCATGCGGAACCAGGGCGTAGACGATGTTGGCCACAAAGATGCCCATGAAGGCTGTGGGTCCCACAAGGCTGGTGGACAGCGCCACCAAAATGGCGATCAGCGCCAGGTAGAGCTGCAAATACCGGCCATGCGGCACGCCCAGAGAAATGGCCTGCTCACGCCCCAGAGCCAGCACATCCAGCACCGCCAGCGTCTTGCGGACCACGGCACAGGCGACCGCTACCGCAATGGCTGCATAGAGCAAAGTCTGCGGCTTGGCACGATTGAAGGATGTGTAGCTCACGCCCTGAAACACTGCAAACTCGCCGGGGCTGATGCGCAGTTGCACAAACTGGGTGAACGTGCCGATCACCATGGTCAGCACCAGACCGAGCAGCAGCAGCACATAGACATCATTGCGGCCGCGGCGCAACAGCCACCATTGAAGTGCCCATGAATAGGTCAGCATCAACAGCACGGAGACGAGGAAATTCCCGTGTACGCCAAGCATGCTCAAGCCATGTGTACCCAGCAGCAACAGCAGCATGGCCTGCCACAGCAGATACACGGCCTCGTAACCCATGATGGAAGGCGTCAGAATGCGGTTGTTCACCAGCACCTGAAACACTATGGCCGACACTGCCACGCAGATGCCGCCGATGACAATCGACGCAAGGCGTACAAGGCGCTTGGGGATCACATAATCCGTATCCAGTCCGGAGCCCAGCAGCACAAAAGCAAGCGCCAGGAGTGCAATCGACAGCGCTGCGAACCAGCAGGTCTTGGTCAACGACATGCGCATCAGCGAAGTCCCCGCACAATCAGCACCAGGAACATCACACCGCCCACCGCACCGGCAGTAAGGCCGATAGGCACCTCGAACGGGTACATCACCAGGCGGCCTGCAATGTCGCAGGCCAGCAGCAGTGATGCACCTCCCAAAGCCACCAATGGCAATGTGCGTCGCAAGTTCTCACCACAGCGCATGGCAACCAGCTGGGGCACGACAAGGCCCACAAAAGGAATCGCCCCCACGGCAATCACCGTGGCAGAAATCGTCAATGCCACCAGCACCAAACCGATGATGGCCGTGGCTGCATAACCCAGGCCCAGACTCGTGGCGATGTCTTCGCCCATGCCCAGCACAGTGAAGCGGTGCGCATACAGATAGGCCAGCATCACTACCGGAAAAATAATGTAGAGAATCTCGTAATGGCCTTGCACCACGCGGGAAAAGTCACCCAGCAACCAGCCCTGCATGCTTTGCAGAATGTTGTGGCTGTATGCATAGAACTCGGCAATCGAGGTGAGCACGCTGCCGTACATCAGACCGACGACGGGCACCAGCACCAGATTGCGAAACTGGATACGTCGAATCACGGCAATGAACAGCAGACTTGCCATCAGACAGAACACCAGCGCAAACAGCATCCGGCTTAGGGTTCCCGCAGCAGGCATCACGGTCAGCGCCACCAAGATACCGAGCTTGGCCGCATCCAGCCCCCCTGTGGTGCCCGGCTCCACAAACTTGTTGCGCACGATGTGCTGCAGGATCACGCCGCACACCGACAGACCCGCCCCCGTAAGCACCAGCGCCGCCAAACGCGGCAAGCGGCTTGCAGTCAGGGTGAGCCAGGCATCGCCGGAGAATGAAAGCACGTCCGACCACACCATCTGCCGCGCCCCCAGCAGCACGGACACCACGCACAGCACAGCAAACACCAGCAACCAACGCTTGCGCATCACACGGAATCCCCAGACATTTGCACTGCGTCCATGCGCCAGCCTTTGGCAGCGCGGCTCTGCGCAAGCAATTGGGCATAGCGACCCTGACTTGCCTTTAACTGCGCAGGTGATCCGCTCTCTACCACGCCGCCGCCTTCCAGCACCACAATCTGATCGGCCATGGCAATGGTGGAGAGCTGGTGCGCGATCACGATGAGCGTGCGCTGCCCCTTCAGCCGTGCAAGTGTTTGAGCGATGATGGACTGGTTCTCTGCGTCCAGCGCAGCAGTGGCTTCATCCACCAGCAGGATGGGGGACTCCTTGATCAAGGCCCGGGCAATCGCTATGCGCTGGCGTTCGCCTCCGGAAAGACGTGCGCCGTTTTCGCCCACCATCGTCAGCACCCCGTCTGGCAATCGCGCAATGACTTCATCAAGCCCGGCCTGATGCGCAGCTTGCAGAACTTGCGCATCGCTGGCGTCCGATTTGCCAATGCGGATGTTGTCGGCAATGCTGCCGCAAAGCAGGTAACTGTCCTGAAAGATCTGGCTGATTTGCCCGGCCAGTTGCGCATCGCCAATGTCACGGACATCCACGCCTGCGATCAAGACCTTCCCCTGCGTGGCATCGAAGAAACGGGCGATCAGTCGCATCACCGTGGACTTGCCGGAACCAGATGCACCTATCAGCGCCGTCATGCTGCGCGGCGGCACATGTAGGCTCACACCGTGCAGCACTTCATCTGCAGACCCTGGATATTGAAACCGCACATCACGCAACTCCACGGAAGAATCGCCAACAAGTGTTGCCTGCTTCGGTTGCGGCAGCGGCTGCACGGCAAATAGCTCCTGTACTGCTTGCAGCTGCGAGCCTGCACTCCTAAGCACTTCCGCGTAGCCGGCGATTTCCTGCAAGGGCTCGATAAAACGCACCACAAGCAATAACGCAACCGTCAAGGCAATGATTTGCGCTGTGGACAAAGAGCCACCGGACGCTGCGTTCAAACCGGATATCGCGACCACCAGCAGCACGGCAAAGATCAGCTGCACGGTCCATACACAGAATACGGAGGACAGCGATGACAACACCACCAGCCGCAGTCCGGATTGACGTTGCTCGGTAATGGCCTGCTCCAGAAAGCGTGTGCTGCGGCCATCGCCGCTGAACGCGCGCAGCACGGATTGGGCCTGGGCAAATTCCACCACACGCTGACTGGCTTGGGCAAAGTCGCGCTGAAAAGCTGCATTGGCGCGCGCCGACATCGACGAGGTCAATGCGAACGATCCTGCAAGCAATGGAAGCGCAATCAGCGCAGTGAGCCCCAGGACCGGACTCACAACCAGAAGTGCCACCAACACGATCACGGCCGTGGCCGCACCACTGATGAGTGGAGTGAAAACATGCGCTGGCAATTGCGCAATGCCCATCATCCCCTGCGTCACCACATGGCCGATGCGCGCGGTATTTTTCGGCGTATACCAGCCGATGGGCAGACTCGCCATATGAAGGCCCAGGCGATGCCGTCCGCCTTGCAGAACCGCCACGCCGACACGGATGCCCGCCTGCTCCACGACACGTCTGGCAATCCATGACAGCAGCACACCCAGCAGCAGCACGCATAGCCAGCCCATGGCTGCACGCCAGTCACCTTGCAACCAATGCGTCAGCAACGGTTGCAGCACTGCCATCGTCAGACCGCACAGCACACCGTAGGCAGCAGCCATCCATGTGTAGCGGCGCAGCAGGCGTGCATCATCACCCAGCAACTTCAAAAAGGTCTTCAGCATGGCAGCTCACTCTTTCGCATCGGGCTGGCATAAGCACCAAGCTGCCACAGCCGCGCATAGAGACCGTCTTCAGCCAGCAGTTGCGCATGTCTGCCTTGCTCGGCAATCTCTCCATCGCGCAGCACCAGAATGTGATCCGCATGCACGATGGTGTCGAGCCGGTGTGCAATCACCAGCAAGGTGCGCCCGCGTGCAAAGCGAGAAAGTGCGTCCTGAATGAAGGCTTCGCTTTCCACATCTGCAGATGCGGTAGCTTCATCCAGCACGAGAATGGGCGGATTCAGCAGCACTGCCCGGGCAATGCTCAGGCGCTGGCGTTCCCCACCGGAGAGCTGCGCATCCTCGCCCACCACGGAGTCGTAGCCACGCGGCAACGCCAGAATGCGATCATGGATGTGGGCTGCGCGGGCTGCGGCCTCGATTTCCTCCATAGTGGCCGATGGACGGGCCAGCGCAATGTTCTCGCGCACACTGGCGTGAATCAGCTGCACTTCCTGCAGCACAAAGCCAATGCGTTGATACAGGGCTGTGCTGCTGATCTGCCGCAAATCGACTCCACCCAGAGTGATGCTCCCCTGTGCGGGATCGAAAAACCGCAACAGCAAACGTGCCAGCGTGGATTTTCCTGAACCCGAAGGGCCGACCACGGCCGTGACGGTGCCGGGCTGCATGTCAAAGCTGATGCCGGACAGCACCTGATGCTCTGCCGCATACGCATAACCCACCTGCTCGAAACGCACGGCATTGCCTTCAGGATGCGATGGCTGCCCCGGCGCCGGTTGCGGCAGCACCGGAGTGTCCAGCAATGCCAGCACGCGCTGGGCCGCACCGGTTGCACCCTGCAGGTCATGCAGCAAGGTATGCAAAAGCAAAAGCGGCGCACAAATACCGGGCGCGACGAGTGCGAACGGCAATACATCAAGAGGCTGCATCCAGCCCATGGCAACAAACGCAGCGCCAGAAGCCAGCACCACACCGAGCACGGTCACAGGCGCAATCAATGCATGCGCACGAGCCATGGAGATCACCAGCGGGCGAGTGAAATCCGTAAAGGCACTGGCAAATCCATCCACGGCATCTCTGTAACCTGCGTGGACCGGGCTCGCTCCACCAAAGGCCTTGATGACCGGAATCCCGCCCGCGAACTCCACCGTAGCGCTGTTGATCCGCCCCAGTCGTGCAACGAACTCCTGCATGTGCGCATTGCTGGCTTTCATTGCGCGCTTGAGAAAAACGAAGAATCCGGGAAATGGCAGCAGCGCAAAGATCGCCATGCGCCAATCCAGCACAAACAGATAAATCACTGCAATCACGATCGCCCCGGCCGCACGCCCCACGGCGGTATAGAAATGCGCAGTCAGACTGTGCAGCGTCGCGATATCGTCCTGCAGCGCCTGCTTGACCTCCCCTGAGGCGCGGGCAGTAAACCAGCCCAAAGGCACTTGCGACAGCCGCTTGATTACAGCAAGGCGCAGATCGTAAGTGAGGCGGTTGTCTGCCAGGTGCGCGATCAGCTCGGCGACGATCACCAAACCCATGCCTACGAACATGCACAGCACTCCGACAGCGATGCTGACCCATATGCCCCCCAAGTCATCGAGCAAGGCTTGCTTGACGATATGCGCGATGACCGCCAGTGGCACCAGCGTGAACATGGTGCCAACCGCAGCGCTCAGGCCAGCAAGCATCAAGCGCCCGCGAACAGGCGCGAATATCCGGGCGATCGGCTGCGCGGGTCTGGCAGCAACTGCAAGCGATTCAGAGGTAGACATTCGATATGGAAGAAGGCTATCTCTCACAAAGATGCGAACGAGAAGCTTTACGAGAATTAGTTGCATGATGATAAACTAATTCAAAACGATTCAAGCAATAGGTCTACGACGAGTGATGTGAATCACCGACAATCTCGCCCAGAGACTGAGAACCAGCGTATGCCCCACACACCCAAGCCCTCGACTCGTGGGAGACCACGCTCCATCACCAGAGAGAAAATTGCAGACGCCGGAATTTCCATCGGCCTTCCTGGCATTACGTTCGTCGGCGTTGCCGCTGCACTGGGCGTCAGCCACATGGCGCTCTACAAGCATGTGCCAAGCCTGGAAGCACTCAAACACCTGATTGCAGAGGAAATCTTCAAGCGCTGGGAGTTGCCGCAGGCAACAAGCCCTCAGCAGATCGGGCTGGAGGAATACCTTATGGGGTTCACTGCGTCCACACGACAGTTCGTAAAAGCGCACCCCGGCGTCACTCCCTTCGTGATTCGCCGCCTGGCGGCCACACCGGCCATGCTGGAGAAGATCAGCGCCCATCAGGCCCATATTGCACAGGCCTACGGCATCACCAAGGAACAATCACGCTGGCTGCTCTCCACCGTGACCTTCTTTTGCATCTCTGCGGCCGACACGGTGTATGCCGCAGCCCGCCTGGAGCCGCTTGACGAAGCGGACGGGCAACTGCAAGAGGCAGAGATGGAGGCAGAACTGCTTGAGGGAACCCATGCCTTGATAGCAGGAGCCCTGGGGCTACTCGAAAGCAGGCCAGACCCCAAGATCGGCGCCCGCATCAACAAGTAATTCGAGTCCTGCGAGACCGCAGGGGGCATGCGGCAGAGATGGGGCGAAGCTGTGAGCGCTCAATAAAGCTCAGTTCTTACGGCACTTGAGTAGCGCTCATTTGCGTGAACGATCTGTTCTGATGTGAATTGAGCGTCACCCTGCAATTGGGCCAGGCCAGCCATCACATCTCCGACTGTAGGCAGATGATTGGGGTCCAGATGACTCTCGTCGCGCCACAACCGGGCGCGATTGATGGCACGTCCACAGTGGAACAACACTTCATCGATCCGAATCACTATTGCAGTTTTTGGCACCTTGATCCCTTCTCGCAACTCTTGCATCAGGTCACCATCGGATGAAACTCGACCGCGTCCATTGATTCGCAAAAAGGTTTCCAGACCTGGGAAGAGAAACAACATCGCCAACCGGTCGTCATTCTGAAGATTGCGCAAGGAGGCAATGCGATTGTTGCCGGGCCAGTCCGCAAAAACCAAGGTGCGTGCATCCAGTACCCGCACGAAGCCGGGAGGACCTCCGCGTGGCGATGCATCCAAGCCATTCCCATCTCCTGTGGCAAGACAGAAAAACGTCGCTTTTGCCAAATACGCCTTGTGGAAATCCATCAAATGATCGAGAACCGCTTTCTGAATTCGCTCCGTTGGGCGCGCGTATAGCCGATTCAGATCAACTGCATCTGACTGACTGCTCTTGTGCAACCCTTGATCCGCTGAGTCTTTTGATAAAGGCACGTGAAACTCCTGTGTTTGAGGAAAGTTGCAAGCGTAGGCCTAGGTGATATGGCGGCTGTAGAATTTATCGGCCATTAGATAACTCAAATCCGCCATGCCTGATCTCATGCATCTGTTGGGCTCCTATATGGACTCCCCTGACGGGCCCAGTGTTGTAGCGGCCACTCGAATGTTGGAGAGTGAACTATCTTCCGAGATGCATCAGCATGCACGCGGTCAATTGTTTGGTTCAATCAAAGGCCTGATCTCGGTGCAGGTCGATGGCGGTCTCTGGGTGGTGCCGGCGATACATGCCGTTTGGCTTCCTCCCCATCATGCTCACGCGGGGCGCTCCTTCGGCCCCTACCATGGCTGGAGCGCCTATGTGGCAGAAGCCGCATGCGCCAATTTGCCGGCACAACCCTGCATCATCAGGGTATCGGGCCTGCTGCGCGAAGCGGTGCTGCGTATTGCCAGCTCCATGCCGCAAGCCTCCGATCAATCGAGTCAAGCACAATCACATATATGCGCTGTGGTTCTGGACGAGATCAGAAGCCTGCCGGTTGAGGAGTTTGGCCTGCCCATACCAGCGGATGCGCGTCTGCAGCGTATTGCCAAAGCGTTGATAGCCAATCCAGCCGACGAGCGCAGCATCGATGACTGGGCAAGTTTCGGGGCTATCAGCTCACGCACTCTCAGTCGCAGATTTGTCAGCGAGACAGGCTTTAATTTCACTGCCTGGCGCCAGCGCGTACGCCTATTGCGATCACTTGAGATGCTTGCCGAAGGCATAAGCATTACAGCCATTGCACTGGATCTCGGCTATGCCAGTATCAGCGCTTACATCAGCCTGTTTCGCCGGACCTTCGGTGAAACGCCGGCATGTTATCGATCACGCTTGAAAGCCGTTTAGCAGGGATCAGTTGAGTCCTCAGGCCAAGGCAGACTTCACACTTTCATTTGCTGCAGTCGTCTTGTTCAACACCGCATCACCGAAGCTTGAGTGTTGAATCTCAATAAAAAAAGCGCTCACAAGGAGCGCTTTTTACGAGGAGAAGGAGTCTAGGCTTTGCTGACGCAACCTAGCTCCACAGAAAGCCGCATGGATACCAGATCGCTGCCTACGACTTCAATTACCCCGAACAGCTGATAGTCAGTTCACGGCAGCGCCGGACTCGTACCAGGTCTTGATCAGGTTGCGTTCGTCGTCGGACAGAGCCGCAGGGTTGCCAAAAGGCATCTTCTTCAGCTGCACCACCTGCTGGTAGATCTGCTGGGCGTGCGATTTCACCGCTTCGGGGGAGTCCAGACGGACAGCCTTTTGCTGGATAGCCGTGCCGTGGCACACCACGCAGTGCTGCTGGAAGATCGCATTGACCTTGGCAAAGCCTTCTCCGCCAGCGGCTGCGGGAGCTGCAGCAGGTGACGCGGCTTCGGCCGCAGGAGTTGCGACTTCAGCTGCAGGGGCCGCGGGAGTCGCAACCTGCCCAGCTGCGGGTGCCGCTGGAGCAGCCGCTACTGGAGCAGTTGCAGCCACAGGAGCAGGCTTGAGCCAGACGAACACGGCCAGCAGAGCAGCTACGCCGACAGCAGCGTAAGGCCAGGGGTGGCTGTTGCGACCCAGCTTGTAGCCGTGGCGCATCACGAAGAACTGGCGAATGGCAGCACCGGCAAACATCATGCCGATCAGCACCAGCCAGTTCAGCTTGTGGCTGTACAACCAGCCATAGTGATTGGACAGCATGGCGAACAGCACGGGCAGCGTGAAATAGGTGTTGTGCACGCTGCGCTGCTTGGCACGTTGGCCGTGACGTGGGTCCACAGGCTCACCAGCCTTGAGCGAAGCCACCACCTTGCGCTGGCCAGGGATGATCCAGAAGAACACGTTGGCGCTCATGGACGTCGCGATCATCGCGCCCATCAGCAGGAAGGCTGCCTGGCCGGGGAAGATGTGGCAGGCCAGGTAGGCTGCGATACACACCAGCACCAGAACCATGGCACCGACGGTGGCATCGCCATTCTTCTTCTGGCCGAAAGTGCGGCAGATGAAGTCATACAGCAGCCAGAAGACCACCAGGAAGCCCAGAGCCGAAGCCACGGCAGCGCCGGTGCTCATGGCATTGGGGTCGCCGGGAGTGACCAGATAGATGTTGGCGTTCCAGA
>Ga0268257_1001138_pt1 | contig 24429 bp, 11 predicted proteins | sample AgamicAtPrz_FD_200249 | JGI IMG/M metagenome (GOLD analysis project Ga0268257, IMG submission 200249) | Agave microbial communities from Guanajuato, Mexico - At.P.rz (v2) (version 3) | ecosystem: Host-associated > Plants > Phyllosphere > Phylloplane/Leaf | place: Guanajuato, Mexico | collected... | reverse complement strand
CTGCTGTCTTCAAGAAAACCGGCGGCCTGGGCGTTGACACCGGCACACAGGAAGAACAAGCCGGCAACTCGGCGCCCGGGGGCGAGGGGGAAAGGGGCAAACATGCGAAGGAACATCCAGAAGAAAGACGAAAAACCATCCGGGCAGTCATCTGCACCGGCACTACGCGATGAACGAATACACTTCGACCATCATCCATAATTTTCCGCCAAGGGCTCTAGCCTAAGCCATGGGACCATGGTCTAAGGTGCTGGGCGGGGTCTTTTCGAATAACGCGTAAAAATTCGACAAAGTTCCCGGCTAATTGATAGAAAGTTTGCTGTTTACCCACTCGCAAGCGACTACTACACTCTCGCTTAGCGAACAGCTTTACCCATCCACGTGGCCGGCGTTCAGTCTGGTTTCATGTTCGTCACGTCCCGCCACGGCAGACTTACAGGAGTGAAGACAGTGTCCAGACTTGCAGAGTTTCGTGCTGCCGAAAAAGCGCTCAAGGAACAGATGGCACAACTGGAAGCGCTGAAAAAGGATGCCGGCCTTAAACGCGAAATCGAATTCGAGCAGAAACTAGTCGGCCTGATGAAAAGCTATGACAAGAGCCTGCGCGATATCATCGCCATTCTCGACCCGAAAGCCGTGACCCGCGCCCCGGCCGCGGTCAAGCAGCAACGCCGCCCGCGGGTGGTGAAGGTCTACGCGAACCCGCACACCGGCGAGCGGATCGAGACCAAAGGTGGCAACCACCGCGGGCTGAAAGCCTGGAAGGAACAGTACGGGGCGCAGACGGTGGAAAGTTGGGTGCGCTGATGAAACCTCGACACCCGCTTCACACTTTTTTCACACCCGCAGGCTCAGTATCGAACCAGCTAAAGGACTAGCGACCCCATCACGCGCCCGCACATGCGGGCCTCTAATTCCGGCGCCCCGCACTCGTGCGGGGCGCTTTCATTTGCGCTGCTGGTTGACTTCCGTATCATGGCAAACCTATTCAAGGCCCTGATTCCGGAGTACCCATGAGCCTGCACGATCTGCAAACCCTTCCCGGCGTGACCGCCCAACCAGACACCGCCACCGCCCAATTCGTGTTCAACCACACCATGCTGCGGGTCAAGGACATCGAGAAGTCCCTGGACTTCTACACCCGCGTACTGGGCTTCCGCCTGGTGGACAAGCGCGACTTCCCGGAAGCGGCTTTCAGCCTGTATTTCCTGGCCCTGGTCGATCCGGCGCAGATTCCTGCCGATGACGCCGAGCGCCATCAGTGGATGAAATCGATCCCCGGTGTACTCGAGCTGACCCACAACCACGGCACCGAGAACGACCCCGAGTTCGCCTACCACAATGGCAACACCGACCCGCGCGGTTTCGGCCACATCTGCATTTCGGTACCGGACGTACGTGTTGCCTGCGCCCGCTTCGAGGCGCTGGACGTCCCGTTCCAGAAGCGCCTGCAGGATGGCCGCATGAACCACCTGGCCTTCGTCAAGGACCCGGACGGCTACTGGGTCGAGATCATCCAGCCGACCGAACTCAAGGGCTGATACCCAGCGGTCGCGCTCGTCGGGCCGGGAACTCCCGGCCCCACGCTGTGGTATATGGAAGTAACGCCTGCTCAAGCCACAGCGAGGTAAGGACGATGCAAACCCTTCACTGTGAATACCGCGACCACACCATCACCGCCAGCGTGATGCCCCACCCCGACTCTCCCCTGCCCTATGCTGCGGGCTGCGTGATCACTGACCCTGCCGGCCACAGCAGCAGGCGACTATCGATGCCGATGAAATTCTTCGCCGACCTGGAAAATGCCCAGCACGTATCCCTGGCCCATGGCCGGGCACTGGTTGACCAGCAGTTGGATGAGCAAGGTCAGCGGGTATTCTGAAAGCTCCACGCCAGCAGCCAGCTACCACAGAGATCGAGCTTCGCTTGAAGGCGACCCGATCAGTGTGGGAAGCCGGCTTGCCGGCGATGCAGCGCGCAGCGGCGTCCTGCTACACCCGATCAGCCTTCACGGGCATACGCCACGGCCGCCACCACCTGCTCGGCTGTCGGGCGAACCCCGGTGTACAACACGAACTGCTCCAGCGCCTGTAGCGCGATGATGTCGAGGCCGGTGATCACCGGCTTGCCCAACGCCTCGGCGGCGCGGATCAGCGGTGTGCGTGCCGGCAGGGCAACCACATCGACTACCCGCTCGGCCGCCGCGACGGCGGTTTCGGTGAAGGCCAGCTGCTCGGCTTCCGGGCCACCGGCCATGCCGATCGGCGTGACGTTGATCAACATCGGCGGGCAACGGTCTTCCAGCTCAGGCAGCCAGCGATAGCCGCAGACATCCGCCAGTTGCCGCCCGGCCTGCTCGTTGCGGGCGACGATGATGCCGTCGCGAAATCCAGCATCGCGCAGCGCGCTGGCCACCGCCTTGGCCATGCCACCGCTGCCGCGCAGGGCGAAGCCGGTCGCCGGGTCGACGTGTCGCTCGGCCAGCAGTTGCCGTACCGCCAGGTAGTCGGTGTTGTAGGCCTTCAGATGGCCTGACGTATTGACCAGGGTGTTCACCGAGTCGATGGCCGCCGCCGAGGGGTCGACCTCGTCCACCAGCGCCAGGCAGGCTTCCTTGTAGGGCATCGATACGCCACAACCGCGAATACCCAGGGCGCGGATGCCGGCCACGGCGGCTGGCAGATCCTGGGTGGTCATGGCCTTGTAGTAATAATCCAGGCCCAACTGCTGATACAGATGGTTGTGAAAGCGCACGCCGAACGTACCGGGGCGCCCGGCCAGGGAAATGCACAGCACGGTATCCCTGCTCGGTGAATGGCTCATCGCGGTTCCTCTGTCATGGCTGAATCGATTACGCCAGCGTACCAGACCCCACCGCCGGTCGCCCCTTACACAACCTTTACCCTTTGCCAGGGCGAAGCCGACCGAGGCTGCGGTCATAGTAGACAGACCCCGAACGTGGGGTTGTCTTGCGAGGTGTCACCATGAAGCGTTTCATCCCCGGAATCGCCCTGCTGGTCGGCGCGCTGGCCATCAGCGGACAAGCCTCGGCCCATGGTGGCGGCTGGTACGGCCCGGGGCCGGTGATCGGCGCGGCCGTGGTGGGCGCGGTGGTCGGGGCAGCCGTATCGGGCGGCCACGACCGCACTGTCTACGTCGAACGCCAGCCGGCCTACTATCCACCACCACCGGTCTATGTGCAGGCACCGCCACCGCCGGTGTATTACCAGCCCTACGTGGTCGAGCGCTATGTGCCCGCCCCGCCCCCGGTCTACCGCCGCTATTACGGCCCGCCGCCGGTGTACTACGGCCCGCCGCGCTGGTAGGCGGATAGTTGATAAAAACAATGACCACTATCGAGGACATTGATTTCAAATCCTGAAGGCGCCTGGGTAAGGTAGGGCCATGTTCGAGAGGAGATCCACCATGGCCCCGATCCAGATCATGTCAGTCGTCGGCAGCGCAGTCCCCAACAGCCTGCGCCAACAAGGTCTCTTGGCCTGCTGGTACCTGCTGCGCGACGGTGAGGCCATCAGTGGCCCGCTGACCAGCCGCCGCTGCGCCGAAACCCTGGCCGACCGCTTGCTCGACCAGACCTTGGTCGCCTGACCCCGAATTTGTTGTGTGTTGCTCCCTAAGCCCTTGTAGCCCGCCACCCGGCGGGCTTTTTTTTGCTCGCCGATCATCCGCCTGCCAATGCCCCGCCCACACGGCAAGTGGCGGTGGCGGTTGCTGCTCGAGGATGCGCCGCCAGATCAAGCTCAACCGCTCGTCATCGAACAGGGAGGCGATACCGCCACCGCCCCGCGGCGTCGCGCCGAGCCATCTCGAAGCGGGTCTATCAGATGGCGTGACGCAACATCGCCAGTACCTGCGCATGCAACGCCGGATCGCCACAAGCCACCACGCAGCCCCCGTCCTGGGCCGAGCCGCCATCCCACGATGTGATGACCCCACCCGCGCCTTCGATGATCGGCATCAACGCCTGCACGTCGTACGGCTGCAGGCTGGCCTCGACGATCACATCGACGAATCCGGACGCCAGCATGCAGTAGGCGTAGCAATCACCGCCATAACGCATCAGCCGGGCCTTGCCGGCGACCGCCTCGAACGCCGCCTTGCGCGCCGGGGTGTCGAACATGTCGGGGGTGGTGCACATCAGCGTGGCCGACGCCAGGTCGGCGCAGGCGCGGGTCTTCAGCGGCGTGCCATTGCGCCAGGCGCCGTGCGGGGTGCCGATGAAGCGTTCGCCGGTGAACGGCTGGTTCATCACCCCGAGCACCGGGCGGGTGCCGTCGTTGAGAGCGATCAGCGTGCCCCACAGCGGCAGGCCGGTGATGAAGGCACGGGTGCCATCGATCGGGTCGAGCACCCAGGTCAAGGGGCTGCTGCCCAGTGCCGCGCCCTGCTCTTCACCCAGTATGCCGTGGCTGGGATAGCGGGCCTGGATCAGCGCGCGCATCGCCTCTTCGGCGGCCTTGTCGGCGATGGTCACCGGGTCGTACAGGCGCCCACCCTTGTCCTCGACATCCAGGCTGGCACGAAAGTAAGGCTGGATCGCCGCCGCGGCGGCATCGGCCAGTTGCTCGGAGAAAGAGCGGAATTCGCCGATCTGTTCAGCGCTCAGGGACATGGGGCGGTCTCGTTGTTGGATGGGATGCGCATCATACCCGAGTCGTGCCTGGGCACACGTCTGTCATCACCAATGATATTGTTATGCCATTATTGCTGCTTCATTTATCCGTCACTGATTCGTTGTACTAGGATAGCTAGCAGCCCCGATGGCCCGGCCAACAGTCAAGGATGCTGGTTGCTGGCGCAAGGGCCCCCGTTCCACCGCCTATCATGGATGACACGATGAATTCGCACCTGCTCTTTCCGCAGATCGGCAAAGTCATAGCCAGTACCGGCAGCCGCCATTTCCCCCGGCACCTGCACGACCTGATCCAGACCCACCTGACCATCGACGCCACGCATATCCGCCAACTGCGCATCGATCCGGCTTGCGCCAGCCAGCCAGACGCGACCTTGATCAGCGAGACGGTGTTCAGCGCCGGCGATACGGGTGACGGCTTCGACGACCCGGCGCGCCTGCACCTGGCCCGGCGCAAGGATGGTTTCCGCTACGAAATCACGGTCTTGCGGGCCGACACCCGCGTTGGCTTTTCAGCGACCGATCGCAGTCGGCTGGAGGACATGTCGCCCTTGCTGCTGCCCATGCTGGAAAAACACATCAATGCCCTGCAGCCTGCCGCGCCGGCACCCGCAGACCCCGACAGCCTCGAACAGCGTTTTCTCGAGCGCCTGCGTCAGACCGGCATCCGCCTGTCCGAGCGCGAAATGCAGGTGTGCGAAGGCTTGCTGGCCGGACGCACGGCGCCGCAGCAGGCCGAGCATCTGCGGCTCAAGGTCAATACGGTGGAGAGCTACCTGCGCAGGGCGGCGATCAAGCTCGGTATCAGCGGACGCCATTCGCTGATGCGCTGGATGTATGCAGAGATCTAGCCAGGCCGAATCTCCACAGGCACAGGATCGAGCACCGCCCGGGCGGTGCTCGATGCCGAGCGTTCAGGCCTAGTCCCGCGCCAGTGCCTCGATAGGGTCGAGCCGCGCCGCATTGCGCGCCGGCACGAAGCCGAACACGATGCCGATCAAGGTCGAGCAGACAAACGCGGTGACCACCGACCCCAGTGAAAACACCATCTCCCACTGCTTGACGAAAAGCGCGAACAGGTACCCGATCCCGTACGACAACCCGATCCCGATCACCCCGCCGATCAGGCAGACCATCACCGCCTCCACCAGGAACTGCTGGCGGATATCGGACTGCCGCGCCCCCACCGCCATGCGGATGCCGATCTCGCGGGTGCGCTCGGTGACCGATACCAGCATGATGTTCATCACCCCGATCCCCCCCACCACCAACGAGATCACTGCGATCAGCGACAGCAGCAAAGTCAGCGAGCGGCTGGTCTTCTGCACGGTCTGCATGATGCTGTCGAGGTTGTTGGTGAAGAAATCCTTGGTACCGTGGCGCTGCAGCATCAATTTGTTGACCTCCTCCTCCACCCGCTTGCTCGGCATGCCGTCCTTGATCCGCACGCTGATGCTGTCCAGGTGGCGCTGGCCAAGCACGCGCCCGGCGGCGGTCTCGTAGGGCATCCAAACGTTCAGGGTGTTGCCGGCGACGAACAGGTTCTTGTTCTCGGCGGTCACACCAATCACCGTACACGGCAAGTTGCCGACCAGGATCACTTGCCCCAACGGGTTGACGCCGTCACCGAACAGGCGCTTGCGCGTATTGTGGTCGATCACCACCACCTGGGCCTGGCGCCGGGCATCATCGGCGCTGAACACGATCCCCGCGGCCAAGGGGATGTTGCGCACCTGGAAATACTGCTCGCTGACGCCGTTGAGCTGCACGTCGGCGTCGATGTTGCGGTAGCGCACCAGCGAACTCTGGCCGATCACCGGCGTGGCGCTGTCGACGTAATAGAGTTCGTTGAGCGCGGTCACGTCGGCCGGCACCAGGGTCTCGATGGCCTTGGCCCGGCTATCGCCGAAACTGGTGCCGGAGTAGATGTCGATGGTGTTGCTGCCGATCGCCTGGATATCCTTGAGCACGTAACCCTTGGCGCCCTCGCCGATGGCCGAGATCGACACCACGGAAGTGATGCCGATGATGATCCCGAGCATGGTCAGCAGGGTGCGCATGCGGTGCGAGACCAGGGCGATCCAGGCCATCTTGAAAGCCTCGCGGAACAACCCGAGGCTGGCCACCAGCCGCCGCGGCGCCTGCTCGCGGGCCGTTGCGGCGTCGGCGGACGACACGGGGGGCTCGGCGCGGGTGCGCCGGTCACTGACGATCTGTCCGTCGCTGACCTCGATGATTCGCTCGGCATGGGCGGCGACCTTGGGGTCGTGGGTCACCAGGATCACCGTGTGCCCGGCGCCGTGCAGTTCCAGCAGGATGTTCATCACCTCCTTGCCACTGGCGGTGTCGAGTGCCCCGGTAGGTTCATCGGCGAGGATCACCTCGCCGCCGTTCATCAGCGCCCGGCAGATACTGACCCGCTGCTGCTGCCCCCCCGACAGCTGGCTGGGCCGGTGCGCCAGGTGTCCGCCCAGGCCCAGGCGGCCCAGCAGCTCCCGCGCCCGGGCATGACGCCCTGCCTGCGCCACGCCGGCGTACACCGCGGGGATCTCGACATTGCGCAGGGCATCCAGGTGCGGCAACAGGTGGTAACGCTGGAAGATGAAACCGAAGTGGTCCCGCCGCAGCGCGGCCAGGGCGTCGTCGTCGAGATCGCGGGTTTCCTGGCCGCTGACCTGGTAGCTGCCGGCGCTGGCATGGTCCAGGCAACCGAGAATGTTCATCAGCGTCGACTTGCCAGAGCCCGAGGCGCCGATGATCGCCACCAGCTCGCCGGCATGGATCTCCAGGTCGATGTCCTTGAGCGCCAGGAACTCACGGTCGCCGGCCATGAAGCTGCGGCTGACCCCTTGCAGGCGCAGCAGCGGCTGGTCCTCGAGCGCCAACACCGTCCGCGCCGGCGACAGTTCCACGTTCATGTTCATGCTCACGCCCCCGCCTCGCCCGCCACCGGTTCGCCGATCACCACGCGGTCGCCTTCGGCCAGGCCGTCCTTGACCTGCACCTTGACGTTGTTGTTGATCCCCGCCTGGACCTTGCGCACCTGGGCGAAGCCCTTGCCGTCGATCACCCGCACCGGGAAGCTGCCGTCGGCGTCGCGCGGCCCCAGCGCCGCCACCGGCACGGTAAGCACGCCCTGCGCGGTATCGAGGACGATACGCACCTGGGCGGTCATCGAGATGCGCAGCCGGTGCTCGGGGTTGGGCACCTCGAACAGCGCGTTGTAGAACACCGCGCTGGCCTGCTTGGCGGCGGCGCCGCTCTTGTCGCTGCTTTCCAGGTAGTTCTGCGGCGCGGGCTCGGTGCCGCGCAGCTTGGCGTAGTAGCGTTTGTCGTCACCGAGGATGGTGAAGTACACCTGCTGGCCGGGGCTGATATGAATCACGTCGGCCTCGGACACCTGGGCCTTGATGGTCATGGTGTCGAGGTCGGCCAGCTTGAGGATCACCGGCGCCAGCTGGTTGGAGATCACCGTCTGCCCTTCCTGGGTGACGATCCCCACCACATGACCGTCGATCGGCGCGACGATACGGGTGTAGCCGAGGTTGACCCGCGCCGTGTCGATCTGCACCTGGGCGCTCTTGATCTGCGCGTCCAGCGAGCGCAGGTTGGCCTGCTGCACCTCGAACTCGGACTCGGCGTTCTCGAAGTCCTGGCGCGAGATCGACTCGTCGGCCTGGAGCACGTCATAGCGCTCGTAGACCCGCTTGGCCTGCTTGAGCTTGGCCTGCACCGAGCGGCGCTCGGCCTGCAGCTTCTCGGCGTCGACCTCGGCCTGACGCAGCGAATTGCGCGGCACCAACGGGTCGATTTCGGCCAGCCACTGGCCTTCGCTGACCTTGTCGCCAAGCTTGACCTTGAGCGACTTGAGCTGCCCTGAAACCTGGGCGCCGACGTCCACCTGGCGGATACCTTCCAGGGTGCCGGTGGCCAGCACCGCATTTTCGATATCGCCACGCTCGACCGTGGCGGTGATGTACTGCGGCGGCTTGGCTGGGGCCTGCACCGCGTACAGCACGATGCCGGCGACCAGGGCCACGGCGGCGCCGAGGGCGATCTTGCGAAACTTCGTCTTTTCCATAAAACCCGTTCTTCCTGAAGCTGATGAGGTCCCGTGGGAGCGGGCTCGCCCCGCGACAGCGCCACTCAAAGGAGACGCCATCGCGTGCAAGCCCGCTCTCACGACGGTGTTACTGCTTCACCCTGCTGTGATACAGGGCCTGCCCGTCATGCCACCAGGCGGCCAGGCTGAACACATCCGGCACCTTGAGGATGCTGAAGTGGTTGCCCGGCCCCTGCCACACCTCCAACTGCGGCAGCCATTCGCGCCAGCCGTCCTCCATGGCCTGCTGCTCGCGCCGGTTGCCGGCGGCGTCCAGGCCCGGATCCGCGACCAGCACCAGTCGCGCCAGGCCGTTGAATCCGCCCTCGGGGCGATACACCGTGCGCAGGGCCGTGGCGAAGGTCCGCGCCACGCCCTCGAGCGCCTGCGCCGAAGAACGCGACGGCATCAGGCCGACCCGAACCATCGCCGCGTGCAACTGGCGCAACTGTTCCTGATCGTCGGCTTCGGCGAAGGCCACAGGTTCGACGCCCAACGTCTTGCCGGTGGACAGTTGCAACGACTCGATAAGCCGCTGCAAGGCCTGGGTAAAGGTGTACGGCTTGCCGCAACTGCCCCCTGCGCCCGGCGCCTCGCTGTCGATCAGGGTCAGGGAGCGCACTTCGCGCCCCTTGGCCTGCAAGCGTGCCGCCATGGCATGGGCCACCCAGCCTCCGAACGAATGCCCGACCAGATTCAGCGGCCCTTCGGGGTACAACGCCTCGATAGCCTGGACATGGCAGTCGGCAGCCGCCTCCACGGCGCTGTGCGGCACCTCGCCTGCGGCCAAGCCACGGGCCTGCAGGCCATGCACCGGCCAGTCCGGTCCCAGCGCCTCGGCCAGGCCGATGAAGCTGGTCACGCTGTCGCCGGCCCCCGGCACGCAGAACACCGGGACATGGGACGGCGTGCCGCTCTGGATGGCCAACAGCGGCTGGTGGGTTGACCGCACAACGCCGGGGGCGGCCTGCATCGCCTGGGCGATGGCCTGGCCCAGCACCGCCGTCTGCGGCTCCTGCACCATGCTCTGGTGATCACCCGGCACGCTCAGACACCGCAGCGCCAGTCCCGGCAAGGCCTCGGCCCAGCCCAGGGTCGGGCTGTCGGTGACGATACCGGCGCTGCGCTGCTCGGCCACGAACAGGTGCAGCGGCACTGGCAACGGTGCCAGACGGTAGTGGGCCAGGGCATGCCCGTGGGCCAGGTGACGCTCGAAGAAGTGGCGCAATTGCCCATCGCTGGCCTGGACCAGGCTGGGCACCAGCAGTTGCCGCTCACGGCAGTGGGCGAGCAGCGCGTCGAACGCCAGCGCCCCGGGCTGCAATGCTTCGATCTCGGCCAGTTGCGCGGCCCCCGCCTCGCCCTGCGCCTGCCAGTGCACCCGGCAATGCAGCAACAGCTGCCCTTGCAACAGGTGCGGCCCTTGCCAGCGCGCCTTGCCCTGGTCGCTCAAGCGTGGCACGTAGGTGTCGATCAGGCCGACGAAGGCCACCGGCTCGTCCGCGCCCAGCAACTGCGCGGCCACCTCGTAGGCCAGCACACCGCCGAACGACCAGCCCGCCAGCCGATACGGCCCGTGTGGCTGCACGGCGCGAATCTGCCGCACCAGGCGCGCGGCCAGACACTCCATGGTGTTCAGTTGCGCCTCCCCGAGGGCGACGCCGGCCAGGCCATAGATGGGGAAGTCCCCTTCGATATGCCGCCCCAGGACCGGGAAGTACAGGTCCAGGCCACTGAACTCGTGGATCAGGAACAATGCAGGCTGGCTGCCTGTGGCGCGCACCGTGACCAGGCCTTCGCCCTCGTCGACACCCTCGCCCAGGCGCGGAGCCAGGGTGGCGATGGTTGGAGACTGGAATAGCTGCGCCAGGGTCGTGTACAGGCCGGCCTGGCGCATCTCGTCCACCAGGCGGATCGCCGACAGCGAATGCCCGCCCAGCTCGAAGAAGCTGTCATGCCGCCCCACCCGCTCGACCTCCAGAACCTGCGCCCACAGCGCGGCCAACGCCTGCTCCACCGGCGTAGCCGCAGCCTCGAACACCGCCACGGCCAGGTCCTGCGCGCCCGGCAGCGGTAGCGCCCGCCGGTCGACCTTGCCATTGTTGGTCAACGGCAACGCCTCGAGCACAACGAACGCCGCCGGCACCATGTACTCCGGCAGCCGTTCGCGCAGGAAGCCGCGCAGCGCCACGCCATCGAGGGCCGCGTCGGTGCGGGTGTACCAGGCCACCAGGCGCAGCGGCCCCTGCTCCAGGCGCAAGGCCATGACCACGACTTCGTCCACGCCCGTGCACTGGGCCAGGTGCTGCTCGATCTCGCCCAGCTCGATGCGGAAACCACGGATCTTCACTTGGTCGTCGCTGCGCCCCAGGCACTCCAGCTGGCCATCCTCGCGCCAACGGGCCAGGTCGCCGGTGCGGTACAGCCTGGCGCCAGGCCCGGTGCCGAACGGGTCGTCAAGGAAGCGCTCGGCCGTCAGCTGAGGGCGATTCAGGTAGCCCAGGGCGACGCCATCGCCACCAATGTACAGCTCACCGGTCACGCCTTCGGGCAGCAGGCGCCCGTGTCCATCGAGGACATAGGCCGTGGTGTTGCCGATCGGTCCGCCGATCGGCACATGCTCGGCGCCTTCGTCCACGGCCCGCACGGTGCAGGCGGTGGCGAAGGTAGTGGTCTCGGTGGGCCCGTAGCAGTGCACCAGGCGCAGGTCCGGCGCCCGCGCCAGCAACGCCCGGAAGCTGGCTGGCTCGCCGCGCTCGCCACCGCACAGCAGGATGCGCAGCCCGGCCAGGGCCTCGGGGATCAGTTGCACATACTGATTGAACAGCGCCGTGGTGACGAACATCACGCTGGCACCGCCCTGACGCAACGCGCTGGCGAACCGCGCCGGCTCTACCAGGGTCTGGTGATCGATCACCAGCACCTGGCCACCGTTGAGCAGGCCACCCCAGACATCCAGGGTGGCGGCGTCGAACGCCGGGTTGGAGACAAAGGCGAAACAGTCGCTGGCGTCGAAATCGGCATAGCCGTTGTTCAGCACCAACCGGGTGATGCCGCGGTGGGTCACCCGAACCCCCTTCGGCGTGCCGGTGGAGCCCGAGGTGTACATCACGTAGGCCACCGCGTCGGCGTCCTGCGCGAGGTTCGGGTTGTGCGCCGGCCGGTCGTCGAGTGCCAGGCAGTCCAGGTCGATGCGCCGCACCTCGCATTCCGTCGCCAGGCTACCGAGTGTCAGCAGCGCCACGGCCTGGCAGTCCTGGATCATGAACGCCTGGCGTTCGGCCGGGGCGTTGATATCCAGCGGCACATAGATGGCCGCGCACTTGAGCACGGCCAACTGCGCCACCAGCAAGGGCAACGAACGCGGCAACAGGACCGCCACCGGGTCGCCTGCCGCCACGCCCTCGCCGATCAGCCAGTGGGCAAGGCGATTGGCCTGCTCGTTCAGCTCGCCGTAGGTGAGCTGGCGTTCATCATGGCATGCCGCCAGCGCCAGCGGGTGCCGCGCCACCTGCTGCTCGAACAGACGCTGCACGGTCAACTCACGCGGGTAATCGCGTTGCGTGGCGTTAAAGCCCGCCAGCAACCGCTGGCGCTCCCCGGCCGGCACGATATCCAGCCGCTCCAGGCCTCGCTCGGGATCCTGCGCCAGGGCCTCGACCAGGTTTTCCAGGGCCTGCTGCAGATAACCGCACAGGCGCCGCGCATCCAGGCCCGGCGCACACTGCGCGGTCAGACCGAAGCCTTCGCCCAGGTCGTCGATACTCAGGGCCAAGGGGTAATTGCTGCGTTCCTCGGCATGCAGCAGCTCGATGCCTTCCCAGGCACGCCCGGCCGCGCTGTCGCGGACCAGGGCCGTGGCGCTGTGGCGGTAGTTGAGCAAGGCGCTGAACAGCGGCGCGCCGGGCGGCAGCGCGCTGCAGCGCTGGGCCAGGGCCAATTGCGCATGCTCGTGCGCCAGCAGTCCGGTGAGCCGGCGGTGGGTGTCGAGCAGTGCCTCGCGCACCGGCAAGCGGCCGACCTCGAGGCGCAGTGGCAAGGTATTGATGAACACCCCCAGGGCGCGCTCCACGCCTTCGCCGCCTTGCAAGCGCCCCAGCAGCACGGTGCCGAACACCACGCTGTCGCGTCCCGACAGCTGCCCCAGCACCAGGCCCCAGGCCAGGTGCATCAGGCTGGCGGCACCGACACCCAGCAGCCGCGCCTGCTCGCGCAGGCGCCGCGCCAGTCCGTCGTCCAACAGTATCCGGGCCTCGGCCTCGGCGCCCTGATGAGCCAGCGGATGCGGGCCATAGGGCAAGGTCGGCTCGTCGATGTCGCCCAGCTGTTCGCGGAAGAACGCCTCGTGCTCGGTCTCGCCCGTGCCCTGCAGCACCTGGGCAATGTAGTTGCGGTAGGGCACCGGCGCGGGCAACTGGCACTGCTCGCCGAGCAGGCAGGCCTGCAGTTCGGCGCGCAGTACATCCTGGGCCACGTGGTCCATGACCAGGTGGTGGAACAGCAAGGTCGCGGTGATGCGCCCGCTGGCCGGGTCCTGGCTGTGCAGCAGGCGCATCAGCGGTGCGCGAGTCAGGTCCAGGCGCAAGGTCAGCGGTGCCTGCGGCGCCACCTCCTGCACCGGCAGCGATGCCTGGCGCCACACCACCTGCACCGGCTCGGCCAGGCCGTCCCAGTACAGCGAGGAACGCAGGATGTCGTGCCGGGCGATGACCTGGTCCAAGGCCCGCTGCAGCGCCTCCAACCGCGTGCGGTCGGCCACGGCGAAACGCGCCTGCAACAGGTACGGATCGTCACCCTCGCTGGCCAGGTGGTGGTAGAGGATACCCGCCTGCAACGGTCCCAGCGGGTAGATGTCCTGCACGTTGGCGGCGCCGCCCGGTACCTGGGCAACGATTCGGTCGATGGCCGCTTGCTCCAGCGCCACCAACGGCAGCAGGTCCGCAGTGATGCGCCGGCAGTCGGCGCCGATGAGGTTGGCCGGCACCCTCGGCCCGCCATGCTGGCCCAGGGTGGCGGCCAGGGCCGCCAGGGTCGGCTCGGCGAACAGCACGCGGATATCCGCTTCCAGGCCTTCGGCACGCAGGCGGGCGATCAAGGTCACCGCCAGCAGCGAGTGGCCACCCAGTTCGAAGAAATGGTCCTGGCGCCCTACCCTCGGTACGTTCAGCAATTCGGCCCAGAGTGCGGCAAGATGGGTTTCGGCCTCCCCTTGCGGCGCCTCGTAGGCACGGCTGAGCACGGACTCGGCGCCGGGCTCGGGCAACGCCTGGCGGTCGAGCTTGCCGTTGGCGGTCAGTGGCATGGCCGGCAGCGCCACATAGGCCGACGGCACCATGTAGTCCGGCAGCCGCGCCAGGATGTGCCGACGCAGCGACTGGATCCCTGGCGCGTCGTCGTGGGCGGTGAACCAGGCGACCAGCCGCTCGCCACGCAGCAGCACCGCCGCTTCACGTATGGCCGGATGACTGGCCAGGCAGGCCTCGATCTCGCCCAGTTCGATGCGCAGGCCGTGCAGCTTGACCTGGAAGTCGTCACGGCCGAGGAACTCCAGCTCGCCGTCGGCGCGACGGCGCACCAGGTCGCCGCTGCGGTACAGGCGCTCGCCGAGCACGAACGGACTGTCACCGAAGCGTTCGGCGTCCAGCTCCGGCAAGCCGAGATAGCCACGGGCCACGCCGACGCCGCCGATGTGCAACTCGCCCACCACGCCACGGGGCACTGGCAGGTCGTTGCGGTCGAGCACGTACAACCGGGTGTTGGCGATCGGCCGGCCGATCGGTGGCGCGCTTTCAGGCAGTGGTTGTCCGGGCTCCAGGGTCCAGACACTGCAATCGACGGTGGCCTCGGTCGGACCATAGACGTTGTGCAGCCGCACCCGCGGCAGCCGCTCGCGCACCTGTTGCAGCAATGCCGTGGTCAGCTCGCCGCCGCCACAGACGATATCGGTGAGGCTGTCGCAGGCCGCGCTGGCCTCCAGGGCAAGGAACTGCTGCAGCAGCGCCGGCACGAACTGCACCACGCTGACCCGCTGGCGCTGGATCAGCGTTGCCAGGTAGGCCGGGTCGCGCTGGCCGTCCGGGCGCGCCAGCACCAGGCGCAGTCCGGCGCACAGCGGCCAGAACAACTCCCACACCGAGGCGTCGAAGCTCACCGGGGTCTTGTGCAGCAGCGCACCCTCGACGGTGGGGGCGATCAGCCGCGAACTCCAGTGCACCAGGTTGCACAGGCTGCGGTGCTCGACCATCACCCCTTTCGGCGTGCCGGTGGAGCCGGAGGTGTAGATCACATAGGCCAGGTGGCGGGCCCCCAGGCCCGGGACCTGCGGATTGTCCGGCGACTGGCCGGCCCAGGTCGGCTGGTCGAGGTCCAGGCGCGGCACCGTGTTGTCGGCAAAGCGCCCGCGGCTGCCGGCGTCCACCAGCAGCGCCACGGGTGCGCTGTCGGCGAGCATGTAGGCCAGGCGCTCGTCGGGGTAACCCGGATCCAGCGGCACGTAGGCACCGCCGGCCTTGAGCACCGCCAGCAAGCCGACCAGCAGTTGCGGCCCACGGGCCAGGCACACCGCGACGCGGCTGTCGGCGACCACGCCCTGTACGATCAACTGATGGGCCAGGCGGTTGGCCGCCTCGTTCAGTTGCAGGTAGCTGAGCTGGCCATCTTCGGCCTGTACTGCGATGGCCTGCGGCGTGCGCGCCACCTGCGCCTCGAACAACGCCTGCAGCGGTTGCTGCAGACCGCCGACCCGTTCACTCGCATTGCAGGTCACCAGCTCCTGGCGGCGCTCGGCGGCGCCCAGCAGCTCGACCTTCGCCAACACCGCCTGGTCGCTGCCGGCCATCGCCCACAGCAGTTGTTCCAGGTAGCCGACATGGCGCTCGATGGTCGCCCGGTCGAACAACGCCGTGGCGAACTCCAGGGCGCCGCCGTAGCCATCGGCGGTCTCGCCCAGGCTCAGGGTCAGGTCGAACTTGGCGAAGGTCTGCGCGCCACCCAGCGCCTCCAGCTGCAGCTCACCCAGGCGCAGGGCCTCGCCCGGTACGCCGTTCCACGCCAGCGATACCTGGTACAGCGGTGTGTGGGCCAGGCTGCGCGGCGGGTGCAGCAGCTCCACCACCTGTTCGAAGGGCAGGTCCTGATGGTCCTGGGCCTGGCTGACGCACGCCTTGACCCGGGCCAGCAGCGCGCCGGCCTCGGGGCTGCCGGCGGTATCGATGCGCAGCGCCAGGGAGTTGACGAACAGCCCGATCAGGCCTTCGACCTCGGCCTGCCGGCGGTTGGCCACCGGGGTGCCGATGACCACCTCGTCCTGCCCGGACAGACGCGCCAGCAGTACCGCCCAGGCTGCCCCGAACACCATGAACGGGGTGACTCCGTGGCGCAGGCACAGCGCCTTGAGATCGTCGCTCAGGCGCCGGTCCAGGCGTATCTCGACGCGGTCACCCAGGTAGTCCTGACGGGCCGGTCGCGGCCGGTCGGTGGGCAGGGTCAGCAGCACCGGCGCGCCGGCCAGGGCCTGGCTCCAGTAGTCGCCCTGGCGCTGCAAGGCCTCACCGCTCAGCCAGCGACGTTGCCACAGGGCATAGTCGCCGTACTGGATCGCCAGCGCCGGCAACGGGTCGTCGCGGCCTTCGCTGAAGGCCTGGTACAACGCCGCCAGCTCCTGGGTGAACACCCCCATCGACCAGCCGTCGGCAACGATATGGTGCAAGGTCAGCAGCAGCACATGGTGCTCCGCCGCCAGGCACAGCAGACGGCCGCGCACCGGCAGTTGGTGCGCCAGGTCGAATGGCAGCAACGCTTCGGCCTGCATCAGCTCGGGCAACTGCTGCGCCGCGCCGCGCAGGTCATGCCAGGCCAGGGCGAAGCCGCCCCGTCCGGGCGCCACCCGCACCCGCGCCTCGGCGCCTGCCTGGGTGAAATGGCTGCGCAGGCTCTCGTGGCGCTCGACGATACGCTCCAGCGCCCGCTCCAGGGCGGCACGGTCCAGCGGGCCGCGCAGGGCCAGGCCCAGGGGAATATGGTAGGCGGCGCTGGCATCGTCCATCTGCGCCAGGAACCACAGCCGCTGCTGGGCGAACGACAGCGGCAGGGACTGCCCGCGCGGCGCCGGCTCGATGGCCGGCAGTACGTCGTGGCGATGCTCGGCCAGGGTCGCCGCCACCGCCAGCAGGCGGTCGTCGGCGAACAGCTCGCCCAGCGACAACTCCAGGCCCAGCCGTGCGCGCACCTGGCCGACCATGCGCATGGCCAGCAGCGAATGGCCGCCCAACTCGAAGAAGCGCTCCTGACGCCCCACCCGCCCGAGCTGCAACAGCTCGCCCCACAGCTCGGCCAGGGCAACCTCCAAGGCCCCGGCCGGGGCCTCGTAGGCCTGGCTGTGCGCCTCGAGCTCGGGTAGCGGCAGGGCCTTGCGGTCGACCTTGCCATTGGCGGTCAGTGGCCAGGCATCCAGCCGTACCCAGGCCGCCGGCACCATGTAGGCCGGCAGGCGCTGTTGCAGCGCGGCGCGCAGGGTACCGACCGGCTGCGCCTCGGCGCCGGCAATGTAGTAGGCCACCAGCCGCGGCTGCCCGGGCTGGTCCTCGCGGGCCAGCACCAGCGCTTCGGCGACACCCTCCAGGGCGAGCAACTGCGCCTCGATTTCGCCCAGTTCGATGCGCAGGCCGCGCACCTTCACCTGGTCGTCGTTGCGGCCCAGGTAGTCCAGGGTACCGTCGGCATTCCAGCGTGCCAGGTCGCCAGTGCGGTACATGCGTGCGCCGGGCACCTCGCTGAACGGATCCTCCAGGAAGCGCTCGGCGCTCAGCGCTGCGCGGTTCAGGTAGCCCCGCGCCACGCCGGCCCCACCCACGTAGAGTTCGCCGGCCACGCCGCACGGCACCAGCCGACGCGCGTCATCCAGCAGGTACACGCGGACATTGGCGATCGGCCGGCCGATGTCCAGCACACCGCCCGGCAGCACCAGGCCCGAGGTGGCGACCACGGTCGCCTCGGTAGGGCCGTAGTTGTTGACCACGACAAAGCCGGGGTCGCTGTTGAACTGGCGCAGACGGTCGCCGCCGATCAGCAAGGTGCGCAGGGTCGGATGGCGCACCCCCTGGGTGAAGGCGTACTCGGCGACCGGAGTCGGCAGGAACGCCACCTTCAAGGGTTGCTCCAGCCACCAGGCCAGCAGACCGTCGAGCTGCTCGTTGCCCAACTGCGCCGGTGGCAGGTGCAGCACCGCCCCGGCGCACAGGGCCGACCATACTTCCCAGGCCATGGCGTCGAAGCCGAAGCCGGCGACGCTGGCGGTGTGATCCCCGGCACCGAGCTCGAAGGCCTTGCAGTGCCAGTGCACCAGGTTGGCCAGGGTGCGGTGCTCGACCATCACGCCCTTGGGCTGGCCGGTGGAGCCGGAGGTGTAGATCACATAGGCCAGGTGGCTGGCCTGCAGGCCGTGGACCTCGGGGTTGTCCGCACGCGCCGGCCAGTGCGGCCTGTCCAGTGCCTGCGCCGCCACGCCCAGTCCTTCAAGACGCGCCAGCAATGTCTGCTGCGCCAGCACCACCACCGGGGCGCTGTCCTCGAGCAGATAGCGCAGCCGCTCGTCCGGGTGCGCCGGGTCCACCGGCACGTAGGCGCCACCGGCCTTGAGCACCGCCAGCAATGCCACCAGGGTGTCGAGCCCCCGGCGGGCCACCACCGCCACCCGCTCGTCGGGGCCGACACCCTGCCCGACCAGGTAATGGGCCAGGGCGTTGGCGCGCCGGTTCAACTCGCCATAGGACAGGGTCATGTCGCCTTGGCTGGCGGCCAGTGCCTGCGCTGCGCGGGCTGCCTGGGCCTCGACCAGGCCATGCACGGTCTGCCCGCCCGGGAACGCCAGGGCACTGCGATTGAAGGTGTCCAGCAGGCGCTTGCGCTCGACCTCGCCCACCAGCTCGACCTCTGCCAGCGGCGCCTGGTCATTGGCCACCATGGCGCGCAGCATGCTGTCGAGATAACCGGCGAAGCGGCGCACGGTGCCTTCATCGAACAACGCTGTGGCGTATTCGAGGCTGCCGACCAGTGCCTCGCCCTGCTCGCCCATGCTCAGCGACAGGTCGAACTTGGCTACCTGGCCGACCTGTTCCACGCCTTCCAGCTGCAGCCCCGCCAAGGTCGGCGCTGCGCCCTCGGTGGCTAGCCAGTTGAGGGTGGTCTGGAACAACGGGGTATGGCCGAGGCTGCGCGCCGGCCGGACAATCTCCACCACCTGCTCGAAGGGCAGGTCCTGGTGCGCCTGGGCTTCGAGCAGGCGCGCCTTGACCTGCGCCAACAGATGCTCGGTGCTCGGCGCGCCGGCGGTATCGATACGCAGGGCCAGGGTGTTGACGAACAGACCGACCAACGGCTCCAGTTCGGCGCGGCCGCGCCCGGCCACCGGGCAGCCCACCACCACCTCGGCCTGCCCGCAAAGCCGGGCCAGGGTCGCGCTCCAGGCGCCGAGCATGACCATGTACAGGGTCACCTGGTGCCGTTGGGCCAGGGCCCGGAGGCCGGCGCCCAGGCGCGCATCCAGCTGCAACGCCAGGCTGGCGCCGCTGAAATCCTGGCGCGCCGGTCGTGGCCGGTCGCTGGGCAGGCTCAGCAGGGTCGGCGCGCCGTCCAGGGCCTGGCGCCAGTAGTCGGCCTGGCGTTGCAGTTGCTCACCGGCCAGCCAGCGCCGCTGCCACACGGCGTAGTCGGCGTACTGGATGGCCAGCGCCGGCAACGGGTCCTCCTCGCCCGCGCGCAGCGCCGGATACAGCGCGTTCAGTTCGCGGGTCAGCACGCCGAGGGACCAGCCATCGGCGACGATATGGTGCACGGTGAGGAGCAGCACATGGTGCGCCTCACCCAGGCGCAGCAGGCTGGCCCGCAGCAACGGCCCCGTTGTCAGATCGAAGGGTGCGGCGGCCTCGTCGCGCAGGTGCCCGGCCAATGCCTGCGGCGCCAGCGTCCGGCGCTGCAGCCAGCCGGGTAGCGGGGTCGCGGCGATGATCACCTCGGCACTGTCGCCGCAGGGCACGAAGCGACTGCGCAGGCTCTCATGGCGCGCGACGATGCGCAGCAAGGCGGCCTCCAGCGCATCGGCATCCAGTGCTCCGCGCAGGCCCAGCGCCAGCGGCACATTGTAGGCCTGGCTGCCGCCTTCCAGTTGAGCGAGGAACCACAGGCGCTGCTGGGCAAAGGACAGCGGCAAGGCTTGCTCGCGTGACACCGCGACGAGCGCTGGCAGCTCGCTGCGCCCGGCGCCGGCCAGCACCTGGGCCACCGCCGCCAGCTCGGGATTGGCGAACAGGTCGGCCAGGGCCAGTTCCACGCCGAGGCGCAAGCGCACCTGGGAAACCATGCGCATGGCCAGCAGCGAATGCCCGCCCAGGGAGAAGAAGTGGTCATGCCGGCCAACCCGCTCCACCTGCAGCAGCTCGCCCCACACCTGGGCCAGGACCTGTTCCAGCTCCCCCTCGGGGGCCACGTAGGTACGCTCGAACAGGGCCGAGCGCTCCGGCGCAGGCAGCGCACGGCGGTCAAGCTTGCCGTTGGCGGTCAGCGGCAGTGCGTCCAGCAACACGTAAGCCACCGGCACCATGTACTCCGGCAGATGGGCCAGCAACTGCCCGCGCAGTTGCCCAGGCTCGGCCGGCTCCAGGCCCGCCTGGGCGGTGAAGTAGGCCACCAGCCGCGGTTGGCCGGGCTGGTCCTCGCGGGCCACCACCACCGCCTCGCCGATGCCCGGCAGGCCGTTCAGGCGGCTTTCGATCTCGCCCAGTTCGATGCGCACGCCACGAATCTTCACCTGGTCGTCGTTGCGGCCCAGGTAATCGAGGGTGCCGTCGGCCAGCCACCGCACCAGGTCGCCGGTGCGGTACATGCGTGCGCCGGGTGTCGCGCTGAACGGGTCGTCGAGGAAGCGCTCGCGGGTCAGTTGCGCGCGGTCCAGGTAACCGCGGGCGACCCCGGCGCCGCCGATGTAGAGCTCGCCGGGCACACCCAGGGGCACCGGCTGCCGATACGCATCGAGCACGTACAGGCGGGCATTGTCCACGGCACCGCCGATGTGCAGGGCGCCGCCCGCCTCCACCACGCCGGAGCTGGCCACCACGGTGGTCTCGGTGGGGCCGTAGTTGTTGACCACGGCGAAGGTCTGGGTGCGGTTGAACTGACGCAGGCGATCGCCGCCGATCAACAAGGTACGCAGGGTCGGGTGCTCGAGCTGGTGGCTGAAGGCATACTCGGCCACCGGCGTGGGCAGGAAACTGACATCCAGCGGCTGGGCGCGCCACCAGGCCAGCAGCGCGTCGAGGTCTTCATGGCCTTCGCCGGACGGAGCCAGGTGCAGGGTCGCCCCCGCGCACAGCGCCGGCCAGACTTCCCAGGCCATGGCGTCGAAACCGAAGCCGGCCAGGCTCGAGGTGTGGCGTCCATGGCACAGGTCGAACGCGCGGCAGTGCCAATCCACCAGGTTGTTCAGGTTGCGGTGTTCGACCATCACCCCCTTGGGCTGGCCGGTGGAGCCTGAGGTATAGATCACATAGGCCAGGTGCGCCGTGCTCAGGCCGCTCACCTGGGGATCGTCGTGGCGCGCCGGCCAGTCCGGCTGGTCGAGTGCCAGCACCGGCGCCGCGCGCGCGCCCAGGCGGCCGCGCAGCGCCTGCTGGGTCAGCACGGCCACTGGCGCGCTGTCGTCCAGCAGGTAGCGCACGCGCTCGTCGGGGTGTGCCGGATCCACCGGCACGTAGGCGGCGCCGGCCTTGAGCACCGCGAGCAGGCCGACCAAGGTGTCCAGGCCGCGCCGGGCGAACACCGCCACCCGGTCGTCGGGGCGTACGCCCAGGCCGATCAGCTGATGGGCCAGGGCGTTGGCGAGCTGATTCAACTGCTGGTAGCTCAGCGACTGGTCGTCGCAGCTGGCGGCCAGGGCCTGCGGATGGGCCTGGGCCACGGCTTCGATGCGCTGGTGCAACGGCCCGTGAGCCTCCGTGGCGCCAGGGGTCTGGTTGAAGGTTTGCAGTATGTGCTCGCGCTCTTCGTCCGGCAGCATCGGCAACCCGCGGACTGCAACAGCGGGTGCCTGGACCAAGGCTGCAAGCAGGCTGCGCAGGGTCTGCTGCAGATAGGCACAGACGCGTTGCGCCGGCACTTCGGGGCTGGCCAGCAAGGTCAGGCGGAAGGCTTCGCCGAAGTCGTCGACGCTCAAGGTCAGCGGGTAGTTGGTGGCCTCGGCGGCATGCACGATCTCGATACCTGCCCAGCCTGCCCGGCGCACCGCCTCGGAGCCCGAGGGCGCGCTGTGGCGGTAGTTGAGCAAGGCGTTGAACAACGGCGTCGGCGTCGCCACGCCGCTGCAGCGCTGGGCCAGGGCCAGGGGCGCATGCTCGTGGCGCATCAGCGTGCTCAGACGCTGGTGGGTGGCCTTGATCGCCGTGGCCAGGTCAGCGGCATCCAGGTCGACCCGCAGCGGCAAGGTATTGATGAAGATGCCCAGCGCCCGGTCGGTGGCCTCGGCGCCTTGCAGGCGCCCCATCAGCACGGTGCCGAACACCACCTGCTCGCGCCCGGTCAGGCCACCCAGCACCCGCGCCCAGGCCAGGTGGAACAGACTGGCGACGCTCACCCCCTGGCTGCGGGCCTGGCTGCGCAGGTCGCGGCACAACGCCAGGTCGAGATCCAGGGCGTGCTCGTTCAGCGCCGCGCCGTCGCCCTGCACATCGCCCAGGCCATAGGCCAGCGTCGGCCCGTCGACGGCACCGAGCATGTCGCGGAAGAACGCCTCGTGCTCGGCCTCGCTCACGCCCAGCAGGGCCTGGGCCACGTGGTTGCGAAACGGCACCGGCCGGCCCAGATGGGCACTCTCGCCGAGCAGGAAGGCGAGCATCTCGTGGCGTACCACCTCCAGGGCGCTGTGGTCCATGGCCACGTGGTGGAACTGCAAGGTGGCGTGGACCTGCCCGCCGGGCTCCGGCGCCTGGCACTGCAGGCGGATCAGCGGGGCCTGGGTCAGGTCGAAGCCGGTATCGGGCACCGCGCCGGGAGCCAGTTGCACGACACGCAGCCGGGCCTTGCGCCAGACCACCTGCAGCGGGGTTTCCAGGGTCTTCCAGTGCACCGAGGTGCGCAGGATGTCGTGGCGTTCGATCACCCCTTGCAGCGCCTGGGCGAAGGCCTCGACCCGGCTGCTGTCGGCGAACACGAAGCGTGCCTGCATCACATAGGGATCATGCTCGCCGGCACTGGCGTGGTGGAACAGCATGCCCTGCTGCAGCGGCACCAGCGGGTAGATGTCCTGCACGTTGGCCGCCCCGCCGGGGATGGCCGCGACCAACTGGTCGAGTCTGTCCTGGTCGAGTTCGGCCAGGCTGAGCATGGCGCAGGTGATGCGCTCGCAATCGGCGGGGATGCGGTTTTCCGGCACTTCGACGCTGCCCTGGCGCGCCGCCACGTATTCGCCGCGCTCCAGCAGGGCGACCAGCGCCGGCTTGTGCTCGCGCAAGCGCGCCACCAGCGCCGCGTCGGTCAGGGCCTGGCGATTGCCCTGGACCACCAGCTGGCCATCCTTGAGGGCCAGCTGGACATTGTTGGCGGTCAGTGTCGCCAGTAGTTCGTTGATGCTCACAGGACGATCTCCATTCTGTCTGTGATGGCGGCATAGCCTGCCAGCGTCGGGTGTTCGAACAGGCTGCGCACGTCGGCCTCCAGGCCCGCTTCGCGCAGGCGCGAGGTGAGGGTCACCGCCAGCAGCGAGTGGCCACCGAGTTCGAAGAAGTTGTCATGGCGCCCTACCCGCTCCACGCCGAGCAGCTCGCTCCAGATCCGCGCCAGCAACTGTTCGGTGTCGCCTGCCGGCGCCTCGTAGTCGCGGGTCGGCAGGTCAACCGCCGGCAGCGCCTTGCGGTCGAGCTTGCCGTTGGCGGTCAGCGGCAGGGCCTGCAGCGCAATGAACAGTGCGGGCACCATGTATTCCGGCAACTGCGCGAGCAACGCCTCGCGCAAGACCTCGGCCGCCGGCACGTCGCCGGTGACATAGGCCACCAGGCGCGGGCCGGCCGGCTGGGCTTCGTGCACCAGCACCACGGCTTCGCGCACCCCGCCCACGCGGGTGAGGCAGGCCTCGATCTCGCCCGGCTCGATACGCAGGCCGCGCAGCTTGATCTGGTGGTCGGTGCGCCCGAGGAACTCCAGCACGCCGTCGTGGCGCTGGCGTACCAGGTCGCCGCTGCGGTACAGGCGCTCACCGTCGACGAACGGGCTGGCGATGAAACGCTCGGCGTGCTGCTCCGGCAGGCCCAAGTAGCCCCGCGTCACCCCGGCCCCGCCGATGTGCAGTTGCCCGGCAACACCGTACGGCACGGGCTGGTCATGGGCGTCGAGGACGTACAGGCGGGTGTTGTCGATCGGCCGACCGATCGGCAATGCGCCCACCGGCAGCGGATCCCGCGCTTCCAGGGTCCAGACACTGCAGTCGACCGTGGTCTCGGTGGGGCCGTAGACGTTGTGCAGGCGCACCTGTGGCAGGCGCTCGCGTACCTGGCGGGCCAGGGTTTCGGTCAGCTCGCCACCGCCGCAGACGATGTCGGTGAGGCTCGCGCAGGCGGCGCTGGCGTCCTCGTCGAGGAACTGCTGCAGCAAGGCCGGCACGAACTGCACCACGTTCACCTGCTGCCGCTCG
>Ga0268257_1001130_pt1 | contig 24616 bp, 17 predicted proteins | sample AgamicAtPrz_FD_200249 | JGI IMG/M metagenome (GOLD analysis project Ga0268257, IMG submission 200249) | Agave microbial communities from Guanajuato, Mexico - At.P.rz (v2) (version 3) | ecosystem: Host-associated > Plants > Phyllosphere > Phylloplane/Leaf | place: Guanajuato, Mexico | collected... | reverse complement strand
TGCGCACGACGGCCGCTGCCGACGCGCTGAAATAGCTTTGAACCCTGAAAATGGGCACGGCCAGCCCAAGCTGGCGCTCACCCATGCGGGCGCTGAATATAACAATGCATTTATTGCATACGCATTCTTTTTCTGTTCTAAAAAAGTGAACATACGTATGAATACAGATGCAATTTGGCGACGACAATCGCCGCATGCCCGCCTTTCAAGACTCCAGAGCTCGCTATCTGTTTGAAGCCGTCTACTGCGGCTCTGTCCGTGCCGCAGCCGAAAAACTGGGCATCGTGCCCTCGGCCGTCAGCCGCCAGATCAGCCTGCTCGAAGAGGAACTGGGCGTGGCCCTGCTGGAGCGCCACCGCAGCGGCGTAGTACCCACCGAAGCCGGTCAGCTGATGCTGGACTATCACCGCGAACACACGGCCCACCGCCACGACATGCTGGCCAAGGTGGATGCGCTGCGCGGCCTGCACAGCGGCAGTGTCAGCGTGGTCAGCGGCGAGGGCTTTGCACAGGAGCTGATCGACGGCCCCATACGCAATTTTCGCCAGCAGTATCCTGGCGTCAGCATCTCGCTGGAAATCTATGGCACGACCGAAATCATGCGCCGCATTCGCGAGGACGCGGCCGAGATCGGCCTGGTCTACTACCCGCCCGCCGACAGCCATATCACCGCGCGCGGCGCGGCGCGCCAACCCATGCATGCCATCGTCCACTCCCAGCACCCGCTGGCCAGCGCGGACCAGACTTCGCTGCAAGAGCTTAGCCAATGGCCTATTGCCATGCTTCAAGGCGTGTACGGCATTCGCCAGCTCGTGGAATATGCCGAACACAAGGACAAGATCCACCTCAGCCCCGCGCTGACCAGCAATCTCATCAGTGTGCTTCTGGCCTTTGTCACGAGCGGCCAGGGCGTGACCCTGCTGCCGCCCTGCTCCGTCACGGCCGAGCTGGCAAGCGGGCGCCTGCGCGCCATTCCCATTCACAACCCTGCATTTCAGGATGCGGAGATGCAGCTCATCACCCGCACCGGCCGCCATCTGTCCCCTGCCGCCAATCGCTTTCTGCTGTATTGCATGCAGGGCATGCAGGCGTTCCAGGAGCCATGAGCGCGCAAGACTCCAGGTCAGGCCGCCTGAGCATGCTGAGGACACCGCTGCACTTGCCTTAGACTGCACGCAGCATGCAAACCAGTCTGGCTCTCACTCCCTCGCAACTGAGCGAATTCCTTCTCAACGTCGCCACCGTACGCCCTGTGTTCATCTGGGGGCCGCCAGGCATCGGTAAATCGGCACTGGTACAGAACTTTGCGCAAAGCGTGGGGCTTGATTGCGTGTCCCTGCTGGGCAGCCAGCTCGCGCCCGAGGATTTGCTGGGCGTGCCGCAGATCATTGACGGGGTGACCCGCTTTTGCCCGCCCGCCATGATTGCTCGCGAGCAGCCCTATTGCCTGTTCCTGGACGAGCTCAACGCCTGCAGCCAGGATGTGCAGAAGGCCTTCTACAGCCTGATTCTGGAACGCCGCGTGGGCGAGTATGTGATGCCCGAGGGCTCCATCGTGATTGCGGCTGGCAACCGGGCTCAGGATTCCGCGATTGTGCGCACCATGTCCTCGGCGCTGATCAACCGCATGATTCATGTGCAGCTCAAGGTCAGCGCCAGCGAGTGGCTGCAATGGGCTCAGCAGGCCCAGTTGCATACTCTGGTGCTCGAATACCTGGCCCAGCGTCCCGATCACCTGTGGAGCCAGCCGCCCAAGCATGAGGAAGCGTTTTCCACGCCGCGCTCCTGGCATATGCTGAGCGACGCCTTGCTCTCCTACGGCGATGCACTGAATCTGCAGACGCTCGAAGCCCTGGGCAGCGGCTGCCTCACGCCCCAGCATGCGGCGCAATTCAAGGCCTTCTACAAGCTGGCCGACGACCGTCACCGTCTGGACGCCATTTTCAAGGGCGACGCCAACTGGCCCCATGCGCCGCAGGACAGAGATGTGCTGTATTTCCTGGCCCAGGCCTTCCGTGCGCGTCTGCTCAAGATCCTGCCCGCCGACAAGCAACAAAGCGGCGGCGAGCTGCAGCAAACCGTGCACCGCTCCAAGGCCATGCTCAAAGAGCTGGCCCAGATCAGCCTGGAAATGGCCCAGATCGTCACCGCTGAGAGCGACAGCCAGACCCTGCCCGCCTGGTATATGGTGGAAATCGTGCGCGACCTGCCACGCTTGGTGGAAGCGCGCGAAGCGGCCAGAGCCTGATGGCCAAAGCCCCACCGCGCGACACCCCTGCCACCCAGGCCTATACGCAGGGCCTGGCCATGCTGCAGGCACACCCCATCTTTAGCGAACTCAGCCGCAGCCTGGGCTTTGTGCGCGGCGCCCAGTCAGGCTGTCCGACCCATGGCTGGGCGCAAGCCAGCCTCAATCACCAACGCTTTACCGGCCAGATCGACATCCACCCCAAGCGCCTGGCCAGTCCAGAGGAATGGGCGTATTGCCTGGGGCGGGCCACGCTCAGCTACGCGCTGGAGCTTTTTCAGCGAGACCGCAGTCACTGGGCCCAATGGAGCGCGGCCTGCGATGTGGTCACGGCCCGCTTCATCCAGACCATCAAGCTCGGACGTCCCCCCGAAGGCATGGAACTGCCCGACGGACTGCCCCAGCGCGACGAGGCCCAGTGGTACGTCCAGTTCTGCGAACAAGGCATACCCGCCTGGGCACAGTCGCTGAGCCTGGCCGGTCCCGGTCAGGGCGGTGCTCACCCCAGCCTGGCCCTGCCAGAGCAGTGGCCTGAGCCCGCCTCATTCACCAGCAAAACTCAGCCATATTGGCGCAGGTACGGCAACTGGCCCGAAATGTTTGCCGCAGGACTGGCTCGCTCCGTCACCCAGTCCGTGGAAATGGCGGCAGGCGTGCGCCGCGAGTTTGGCCAGAGCCGCCCTGCCAGCAGTGCCCTGGACCGCGCGCGACACTGGTTCATGGACAGCTTTCCGCTGCTGGGCAGCATGGTCGCGGCGTTTGACATCATCGAGGACGCCAGCATCTGCGAGCGCGAGGACATTGCCGTCGCCGCTGTCGACGAAGTGCTGCGCACCATCTATATCAACCCCGGCCCGCGCCTGTCCGAGCTGGAACTGCGTTTCGTCATCGCCCACGAAGTTCTGCACGTTGCCCTGCGCCATCTGCCGCGCCGACGCGGGCGCGAGCCTTTTCTGTGGAATGTGGCCTGCGACTTTGTCATCAACGACTGGCTGATTCAGATGGATGTGGGCCAGCCGCCGGGCATCGGCCTGCTCTACGACCCGGAGCTGCGCGGTCTCGGCGCCGAGGAGGTCTATGACCGCATCGCGAGCGATCTGCGCCGCATGCGCAAGCTGCGCACCCTTGCCGGTGGCCGGGGCGACATGCTGGAGCGCAATGTGGGCGGCCAGCGCAGCGCAGGCGACTTTACCGATATCGACGAGTTTTGCCGCACCCAGCTGGGCAAGGGCCTGCTGCGCCACGAGCAAAGCGCACGCGGCCTGCTGCCCGCAGGACTGATCGAGGAAATCCGTGCTTTGCTGCAGCCGCCGATTAACTGGCAGGTGGAGCTGGCACGCTGGTTCGACCATCACTTTCCGCCAATAGAGACGCGGCGCAGCTATGCCCGCATCAGCCGCCGTCAAAGCGCCACGCCCGATATTCCCAGGCCACGCATTCAAGCCGACAGCCGCTGGCTGGACGGCCGCACCTTTGGCGTGGTGCTGGACACCTCGGGCTCCATGGAGCGCCATGTGCTGGCCAAGGCACTGGGCGCCATCGCCAGCTACGCCGAGGCCAAGGACGTGCCCGCAGTGCGCTTGATCTGCTGCGACGCAGCAGCCTATGACCTGGGCTATCTGCCGGCCGCCGACATGGCCCAGCGCATCGCCCTCAGGGGCCGGGGCGGCACCGTACTGCAGCCGGGCGTGGATCGGCTGCTCCAGACCGATGACTTTCCCAAGGACGGGCCCATCCTCATCATCACCGATGGCGAATGCGACCCGCTGCGCGTGCCGCGCGAGCATGCCTATCTGCTGCCGCCAGGCCGCAGGCTGCCGTTTCGCACTACGGCCCCCATCTTTGTGATGGGCTGATTCGGCATCGGGGCATCCCCACTCCATTCAGCGGTGCACAGCTCGCCAACTCATCGAGCGCGATCTGCACGCCAGCAGGCCTGGGCGCGGCAGCCGCCACCGCCTTGCCGCTGCAAGAGCAGAGCCTAAGGCTTACCCTTGGATGTCACGATCCGGCAACTGAATTGCGGAATGCGCCAAGTGCATTCAGGCCACCGGCCCTACATTGCCCCCGAACTCATTGATTCTCTGCCCCGCAAAGGTCGATGCAGGCTGGGCAGCCTTTGTGCGCAGCCGGGTTCAGGCGATGAAGGTCAAGAACAGGAAATGAACCCCGGACTCCAAGACAGGCTACCACAGCACCAGTCACAGCGGCCGATGCTGGCGCAAGGTCATTGCTGCCTACGCCCTTGCGGCCTGATGCTGCGGGACTGTGAAGCATCCCCTGCATTCATGACAACGAAAAAAGGCCGAGCCGGGTCTGCTCCCTGGCCACGGCTTGCTGCATCCAGCTCGTGATGCCCACCCCGCGCCCCACAACAACTTCCAAGAGACAAGCATGAACCCAAGTGCAACGACCATTGCGGGCGCAACGCCCAGGCAAGATACCGGTCAGGACATCGATGCAGACAAGGCGCTGTATGCCAAGGTCAGCTGGCGGCTGCTGCCACTGCTGCTGATCTGCTACATGGTCGCCTACCTGGACCGGATCAATATCGGCTATGCCCAGATCCAGATGAAGCAGACGCTGGATTTCGGCGACGCCGCCTACGGATTCGGCGCGGGTCTGTTCTTCATAGGCTACTTTCTATTTGAAGTACCCAGCAATCTGCTGCTGGAGAAGATAGGCACGCGCAAGACCCTGATGCGCATCATGCTGGTCTGGGGCCTCATCGCCACGGCCATGGCCTGGGTCTCCACTCCCCTGCAGTTCTATGTCGCGCGCTTTCTGCTGGGCGCCTTCGAGGCCGGCTTCTTTCCCGGCGTCATTCTGTACTTCACCTACTGGTACCCTTCGGCCCGCCGTGGCCGCGTGATCTCCATCTTTCTTTCAGCCGTCATGGCCATGGCCATCGTGGCCGGACCGCTATGCGGCGCCATCCTCAAATATATGGATGGCATAGACGGCCTGCATGGCTGGCAATGGCTGTTTCTCATCCAGGGCCCGCCCGCCTGCATTCTGGGCCTGATCCTCTACGTCTACCTGCAGGACAGGCCCGCCGACGCCAAATGGCTGACAGATGCCGAGAAAGCGCGTCTGCAACACAACCTGGCCAACGAAAGCGGCCAGGCCACTCACCACGGCACAAACGGGCACAAGGATGCCCATGGCAGCGCCACTCTGGGCCAGCTGCTGCGCGACCCCAGGGTCTATGCCCTGTCGCTGGTGTATTTCATGATGCACGGCGCCACCTATCTGTTTGTCTTCTGGATGCCCACCGTGATTCAGGGCCTGGGCGTGCAGGACGTGCTGCATGTCGGCATCTACTCGGCCATTCCCTTTGTAGCGGGCTTCTTTGGCATGATTGCCTTCGGTGCCAGCTCCGACCGATTCCGCGACCGACGCTGGCATCTGTTCATCGCCACCGGCATGGCCATTTCCGGCCTGATCGTCACCCTGCAGATGCACGGCTATCTCGAAGGCTCTCTGATTGCCCTGGCCTTCACGCTGATCGGGCTTGCGGCCCTGCCCCCGCTGTTCTTTGCCCTCGTCAGCGACTATCTGTCACCGGCCGTGGCCGCGGGCGGCATAGCGCTCATCAGCAGCCTGGGTAACCTGGGCTCGGCCGCCAGCCCCACCCTGGCCGGCCTGCTGACCCAGTACACCGGCAACAGGCACTACAGCATCTATCTGGTGCTGGGCATGTTGATCCTATCGGCGCTGGTGCTGATGGTGGCAGTGCGGCCCGCCAAGGCCCGGCAAGGCTAGGCCATGCGCTAAACAGAGGCCACACAGTACGACAGCAGCCGGCCGGCCTTCAGGCCGGCTGTTTTTCATTGCATGAGTCCGAACAGGATTGCGGATGTTTACCCTCGCCTGCCAAAGGATTGCGACACATAGCCCGTTTCCGCTGGCGCACTCTGCTGACTGGAATCCCGGTTTCCGGAAAAAGCTATGGACCCGAGCCACAGCCCAATATCCGATCCATCAGATCCGGCTACAAGCAGATCAATCCATCATATGCAAACAATATTATTATCTTTGGCAAAAGGATGATTCCGTAATTAACAAACAAAAAATTATTCATTTAACATCTTAAATATTTAAGTTATAAACTTGGCTTCGGCTCCATTAATAGGGCCAATTTGCACTTATCACTTCATGCAAATTTCAGACCAAGCAATACGACAACTGATCAAAGAGAAAAGCACACGGCAATTCACGTCATTCAATTTCAAGAGAATGCTCACGCCGTGGATCATTCCTTTTGTTGTGCTGAGCCTTTGGCTATTTTCAACAACCAGTGGCTGGATAGATCAGTCCATATTACCCAGTCCTATCACGGTCACTCATGCCGCCTATGAGCAATGGACCAACAACACGCTCTGGACAGATATAGGCGTCAGCCTGAGCCGGGTTCTGGCCGGCTTCAGCATTGGCATGTTGTCGGGCTTGGTCTTGGGCACGGCCGTAGGTCTCAGTCAGTTCAACCATGATCTGCTTGACCGTTCGCTGCAGATGCTGCGCACCATTCCTCATCTGGCCCTGGTGCCTTTGATGATTCTATGGCTGGGTATCGATGAAACGCCGCGTATTTTGCTAGTCGCATTGGGAACGCTGTTTCCTGTCTATATCAACACGGCCAGCGGCATCAAGAATGTCGATGCCAAGCTGCTGGAAATGGGAAAATCCTACGGCCTCAGCCGCAAGGAGCTGATTAAACAGATCATCATTCCCGGCGCCATGCCATCCATACTGGTGGGTATCCGATATGCTTTAGGTGTTGCATGGCTCACGCTGGTCATTGCTGAAACCATCGCTTCTCGCAATGGCATTGGTTATATGGTTCAAAACGCCCGCGAACTGCTGCGCATTGATATCATCATTTTCGCCATATTGCTGTACGCACTGGCAGGCTGGCTGGCAGACTGGATTATCCGACAGATCGAATATCGTGTTCTGCGCTGGAATCCTGCTTATAAGAAGGCAGCACGTCAATGAGTGCAATATTATCAAGCCGTCAAGATGCCGAAATCAAAGAAGATGGCTTCGCCGCATGCGCAGTTTCTCTGCGCAATATCGGAAAGTCGTTCGGCCGCCGCCAGGTTCTGCAGCATATAGATCTTGATATTACGCAGGGTGAATTCGTTTCCCTGATAGGCCCGAGCGGCGCCGGCAAGTCCACGCTGCTGCGGCTTATCGCGGGTCTGGAAGACTGCAGCAGCGGACGCATGCGCTTGAACAGCCCCGCGCCGGAGCGCCCGGCCCAGATACGGGTCATGTTCCAGGAAGACAGGCTTCTGCCCTGGCAGACCGTGCTCGACAACATCACGCTTGGCGCACGCGAGCAACGACCTGCAGCTCTGGAACTATTGCGTGCCGTCGGTCTGCAAGGCCATGAGAACGATTTTCCGTCCACGCTCTCGGGCGGTCAGAAGCAGCGCGCAGCCCTGGCTCGCGCACTGCTACATCGCCCCGACATCCTGCTGCTGGACGAACCCTTTGGCGCTCTTGACGCCATCACCCGAGTCTCCATGCAACTGCTGCTCTTCGACATGTTGCGCGACCACCCCTGCACCGTGGTGCTGGTCACCCATGACGTGGAAGAGGCCGTGGTGCTCTCCAATCGCATTCTGGTGCTGCGCGATGGCGGCATTGCCAGGGATCTGGTGCTCGAGGGCGCAATACCCCGCGATCGGGGCCAGGCCGATCTGGCCACGCTCAAGGCAGGGCTCATCAATGAGTTGCTGGTGCAGGAGGCCTTGCACGAGGCGGCCCAGGCGACGTCGGCTTCGGCCTGAGTCGCGCCCTCCTCAAGAGCCGGCTCCGGCCTCCTTTTCAATCACGGGCCTGCACGCCCCATTCCTTTCATTTCATTCACGGCAATCATCATGAGCCCCTACGACAGCACCACGGCTTTGACCTCCTCACCACTGAGCCGCCGCCAGGCCTTGCAGCGCGGACTGCAAGCCGGCTCGGCACTGGCCGCGCTGAGCCTGGGCGGCAATGCCGCTCTGGCGCAGCCCAATAGCGCACCGCTGCGGGTGGCCATCATCGGCGACGGACGTACCGGTGTCTGGGCCACGCTGCGCAGCCTGCCCGAAAGCCAGCTGCACAGCGCCATAGGCTCGGCCATCACCTTCCAGCCCGGATTTACCGCATCGCTGCCGGTGATGGAGGCCATCAAAGCCGGCTCGGTGGACTTCAGCTTTGCAACGGCAACCGCGCTCGTCAATGCCATCGCCGCCAAGGTACCCATGATTCCACTGGCCGCTTACGCCTTGCCCGCCGACGAAGTGGACTTTCTGGTACGCGCCGAATCCACAATACGCTCGGCCGCCGATCTCAAGGGCAAACGCATTGCCCATCAGAACGGCACGACCGGCACTTACAGCCTGATCAAGTATCTGGAAACCGCCGGCCTGCGCCTCAAGGACGTGCAGGCTGTCAGCCTCTCGGGCGTTGATGCCTATACGGCACTGGCACAAGGCAGCATCGACGGGTGGATCCATTGGCAGCATGCCGGGGCCATCGCAAAGGCTCGTCTGGGCGATAAGGTCCGCCTGCTGCCCAATGTCAGAACCTATGACTGGGCCTTTTATGTCGCCAGCGAGAAAGCGCTGCAATCCAATCCCCAGGCCGTCTTCAACGCCGTCAAGCTTATCAAGCAGACACAGGCCAGAATCAATGCCAGCCCCGAAGCTACGGCCAAGCTATGGGCTGCACAAGGCGGCTTCCGTCCCGGCAGCCTCGAAGAAAACGTCTTTGTCGAACTGATTCGTGACAAGCGCCTGTCGGACTCCACCGCCGACCTGCTGGCCCCGCTGAGCAGACAGGCCGCCACCGAAACCCAGGAAATGGCCGACAGCTTCCAGCAGCTGGGCGTGCTGCCGCAACGCACCGATGTCGTCGGCTTTTTGCAAAGCAGCAAGGTCGGCGATGTGGCGCAGAAGATCCGCAGCGCCCTCTCCTGAGCCCCTGACGACTTCCGAGAATCGAGTTCATTGTCATGACCCAAGCAACACCCCGCCAGATGCATCTGGCCGCCTTCATCATTGCCGGCCCCGGTCGCGCCGGCGGCTGGCGCTACCCCAGCTCAGAATCCGACTGGCTCAACCCGGCCTACTATCAGAAGATCGCGCAAACGCTCGAGCGAGGCCGTTTCGACATGGCTTTTTTTGCCGATATTCTGGCCGTTCCCGACCGCTTCCAGAGCAGCACCGACAGCCAGCTGCGCTACGGCGCGCTGGGCTCCATGCGACTGGACCCCACGCTGGTGCTGACGGCCATGGCGAGCGCTACCCGGCACCTGGGGCTGGTGGCCACCCGCTCGACCAGCTATTTCCAGCCCTATGAGCTGGCGCGCTCCTTTGCCACGCTGGACCATCTGAGCGCCGGACGCAGCGGCTGGAACGTGGTCACCTCGTTTCAGGACGCCGAATCCAAGAACTTTTCGCTGCGCGAGCAAATCCCCAAGAACGAGCGCTACGACCGCGCCGACGAGTTTCTGGAAGTCGTCCATCAACTCTGGGACAGCTGGGAAGACGACGCCCTGGTGGCGGATCGCGAAGCGCCACTGTTTGCCGATCCAGCCAAGGTGCACGAAATTCACCACCAGGGCAAATGGTTCGATGTGCGCGGCCCGCTGAACGTGCCGCGCCCGCCCCAGGGCTATCCGCTGATCGTGCAAGCCGGCGCATCGGACCGCGGCCGCGACTTTGCCGCCCAATGGGCCGACGTGATTTTCGCCAGCCACGACTCGCTGGACAGCGCCCAGCGCTTCTACAAGGAGATGAAGGAGCGCGTGGTTCGCAAAGGCCGCTCGCCCGACAGCCTCAAGATTCTGCCCGCTGCCACCCCGCTGGTGGGCGAGACCCGCGCCATTGCCGAAGCCAAGCGCGAAGTGCTGCGCGACCTGACCCATGCCGAGCCCGGACTGTCCACGCTGGCCTATCACCTCGATATTGACCTGGGCCAGTACCCGCTGGACGCGCCACTGCCCGACCTCAACGTGCCCGGCGTCAAAGGCCATTACGACGAAGTGCGCGAAGCCACCGACCGCGAACAGCTGACCTTGCGCGAGCTGGGCCTGCGTTACGGCAACCGCTACGAAGGCGGCATGGTGGGCAGCGGCAAGGATGTGGCCGACCAGATGCAGCACTGGTTTGAAGAACATGCCTGCGACGGCTTCATGATTCAGGCGCCCTACCAGCCTGCCGGATTCGAGGAGTTCGTGCGCTATGTGGTGCCAGAGCTTCAGCAACGCAAGCTGCTGCGCACCGAATACCACGGCGAAACCCTGCGCGAAAACCTGGGCTTGGAACGCCCCGCAGTTCACGCCTGGAAAGACCGTGTCGAAGCACGCTCCACAACAGTGGAATCTCCCGCCACTCCATCGACAGACAAGGTTGCCGCATGAGCCTCGCCACCAGCACTTCGCAAGACAACGCAGATCTGCAAACCGCCCCAGGCGAGATCGTCAGCATCGAGGCCCAGGCGACTGCCACTGCAGGCCGCTACCTCGTCAGCGCGCGCCACAATGTGCTGCCCACCGACGCCAAGGTCAGTAGCGGCGGCCCCGGCCTCGCAATTGCCGCCGGCGAGCTGCTGCTGTCCTCACTGGCGTCCTGCAGCTTCGGGTTGATTCAGGAAAAAGCGCGCGAATTCGGCTGGCCATTGAGCAGTCTCGATGCCGAAGTCCTGTTTCAGCGCGATCCCGCCGACGGCACCCGCTATGCCAGGCTGGAACTGGCGGTCACGGCCGGCGGCGTCACGCAGCAGCAGGCCCAGCAATTGCTGGACTACTTCACCGGCAAATGCCCGATATACAACACCTTGCGACGCGGCGGCCCGGCCAATGCACGCATTACAGCAACAACCTGAGTTTCAGAGACCGCCGCAAAGGTGAAGGTGAGACCAAAGACTGGCAGTGCATTCTGTAATGCATCGCCAGCCTTTCGGCCTCCTGCCCTCTTCTATCGCGCTGACGCCCAGGTATCCAGGCTGACAGTGATCGACCTCAGAAGCTGCCCACCCAGGTCCCCAGCGCAATCACCATCACCAGCGCCGGCAGCGGGAACAGCATGGTTACCGCCGCAATGTCACCATAAGACTGCCGGTGGTTGAGCTTGCAGATCGCCAGCAGGGTGATGATGGCGCCGCAATGCGGCAGCGTGTCCATGCCACCGGCAGCCATCACCGCCACCCGGTGCAGCAGCGCGGGACTGATGCCGGCGGCCTGGGCCATGGCCAGGTAATCGGCACCCAAAGTCTGCAGCGCAATGCTCAGTCCCCCGGACGATGAGCCGGTAATGCCCGCCAGCACATTCATGGCCACCGCTTCGGACACCAGGGGGTTGCTGGACACCTGCAGCACCGCGTCGCGGATCAGTCCAAAACCGGCCAGGGATGCAATCACCGCACCATAGCCCACCTCGGACGCGGTATTGAACAGCGGCAGCATGAATCCAAACACACCCTGGTTAATGGTGTCCTTGAGGTTGTGCCAGCGCCCCATGCGCAGCAGCACCAGCGCCGTACAGGCCACGATCAGCGCAATCACCAGCGCCCATAGTCCCACCAGTCGGGTCGGGTCCAGCGCCGGAAAGCGTTCCGTCACAAAGCCCAGATCCATGCGCGGAAACACGCCATAGGTGAACAGCGCATTCACGCCGATCACCAGCAGCAATGGCAGCAGTGCCATCCACAGAGGTATCTGCGCATGGCGCGCTGCATCGGCAGCCAGTTGCTCGGGCGTCGGTGCCGCATCGGCGCCGCCTTCGTCGTGATCGCCATAGCCTTCGCCTGCGGCCTTGGCGGCTGCGGCCCGCCGGCTCAGCCACCACAGGCCGCCAGCCAGAATCAACGCCGCCGCCAGAATGCCCAGCCCCGGCGCTGCAAACACATTGGTGCCAAAGTACGGAATCGGCATGGCGTTCTGGATCGCGGGCGAACCCGGCAGCGCCGTCATGGTGAAGGTGAACGCACCCAGCGCAATCGTGGCCGGGATCAGACGCTTGGGAATCTGCGCCTCTTCAAACAGATTGCGCGCAATCGGGTAGATGGCAAAAGCCACCACAAACAGCGACACCCCGCCATAGGTCAGTAACGCGCAGGCCAGCACCACGGTCTGTATGGCGTACTTCTTGCCCAGAGTACGCACAATCCAGTGAGCCAAGGTACTGGCCGCCCCCGAATCGGCCATCAGCCGCCCGAACAGCGCGCCCAGCAAAAACAAAGGTAAAAACTGCAGCACATAGCCGCTGAGCGCGGCCATGAAGGTGTCGGTATACAGCGGCAGCAGCCAGCGCCCGTCGCCCGACAGCACCACAGCCACGGCCGCCATCAACGGAGCCAGCAGCAGCACTGTCACGCCTCGGTAGGCCAGGAACATCAACAGGGCCAGCGAGACGGCCACGGCCAGCACGCTCAGCATGGCCGGCCTTTCTGTCCCGGCACAACAGCGGCGCTGGTTGGGATACGGTCAGCGGTACACGGCATGGCCCCTCCTGTTTTGCGAAAGCCGGCCGAGTCAACAGCGGCACGGAACCAGCCTCACACCGGCTCAGTATGCCGCCGCATGTTGCAGTGCACAACAAAAGATGCAGACGCGCTGGCGGCGGCGCTACACAGCTTGCAGTCAAACTAGCGGTTCACACAATCTGCAGGCTCACAGGCAGCTATCAAAAACAGAGAGAACAGCTTGACCTCTGCCTTGGGTTGCAACGGCGGCTCGTCCACCTGCGCCAGGTCTGCCTGGTCTTTTTGCGCTGCTTCCGCCAAGCCGTCCAGCACATCGATCAACCGAAGCACATGCTTCAGCCCAGTTGCTAGCGGCTGCACCCAGCGGATCAAAGGAGTGAATGATGGAGATAAGGTGGTTTGATGTGAAAATTCCCGCTCGGGAAAGAACAAACCAGAGCACGGTCAAAGCAATTGATATTTCCTGATCGGGAATTAATGAACAGACTTGCTCAGTCAGCTAGGCTGAAATATCAAGCAAAAACCGGCTCTAACGCTTATGCAGCAAGCGCTTATAGCTATCAAAACTATTGTTTGAGCTGTGCTTCGAGCAGTGCATTGGCTTCATAGCGCAGCCAGCCCGCCACCATCGGCTTTCCCGCAGCATCGCCTGAGTGGCGGTCACTGGGGTGCGAGCGCCCCTCGCTCACCGCGACCTCGGCAAAGTCAAACGGGCTCATGCCCTCAATGCAAGCCACATTCACGCCGTACTGATGCGGCGACGAGCGCCGCTGGTGAAAGGTATAGATGCCGCAATGCTTGCAAAAGAAATGCTTGGCCTGCCCGGTGTTGAACTGGTAGAGCGTCAGCGCATCCTGCCCCTGCAGCACCTCGATTCCGGTCAGCTTGGCCGACACCGCCACTGCCCCGCGCATCCGGCAAAACGAGCAATTGCAACGCCGCGCGGCGTTCAGCCCGTCGCTGAGCAACACGGTAAAACGCACTGCGCCGCAGTGGCAGGCGGCTTGGAGCGGTTGGGAAAAATCGAGGCTGGCGCTGGGCATGGGTTTGTTTCAATCAATACGGTTTTTATGGCTGGCACTGAAATCAACGGCATCCAATATCGGTTAGATCAAACTCAAGCGCTTATGCAACAAGCTCAAGCAGCTATGAGATTTTAAATTTCCCGATCAGGAAATTTTCAACCTACCGCCACTGATTCAAATAAATATTTCCCGTTCGGGAAATTTAAAAGACATCGCAGCACTCCGACAATCACACGCGCGCTCAGGCCAAGCGCCGCAGCGTCAAGGCACAGCGCTGCTCTATCAACTGCACGATCTGCTCCACCACCGCATTGCCCGCAAAGCCATGCTGCGGCGCGGCCTGCAGCTTGCGTGCGGCGGCGGGTAGCTCGGTGGCCAGCTGCTGCAAACGCTTGCGCGTCGCGGCCTTGGCCAGGCCTGATTCTTCGGCAAACTGCTCCCAATGTCTGGCCTCCAGCTCGCTGAACTTGTATTTGCTGCCCAGCTTCATTGCCATCTTGGGCGTCAGTTGGGGGTAGATCGCTGTGGAAAGCAAATCGTAGAACGGTGCCAGGACGGGTGTCTTTCCCCCATACAGCAGCGAGAAATTCTTGCCATGTGCGTCATGGTTGCCGATCAGCGCATTGAAGATCACCCCATCCAGCAGCCGCAGAACCTGCGGCGCGCTGGGGCGGGTCACCCTGCGCAGCAAGGCAAAGCATTGCGCCAAGCCCGGCCCGCCCTCGTTCTGATACTTCAGCTCGGGCACCACGCCCAGCGCCTGGCAAAAGTCTTCCTGATGCATTCGCTGCAGCTGCGGCGAATGCTGTGCATCAGTCTTCAGCACGCGGTCATAACGCTCCACCAGCAAAAACGAGCGACCCAGCACGCTATGGATTCGGGCATTGGCAGGCCGCAGCCCCATGACCTCAGCCAGCAGCATGCAAAAGCCTTCATTGGCCACGCTGTCCTCCACCGCATGGATGGCGGGCTTCAAGATATGCGAGCTGGGCGCGCCATTGCGCGGCAGGCCAATCCGCACTGCTCCTGGATCGCTCTCGTCCACCACCACGGGCAGCTTGTCCTGCGCCCCGGCTAGCGATAGTCGCAGACCATCATCGCCCGCCAGCATGGGGCGGCGCGGCAGTTCGTCCAGCAAGGCGAGCAGCTTTTCATCGCTGAGCCACTCCACATCACCCACGGTGCTGGACCGGGGCAAATCCTGACCCGACTCCAGAAAAGTCACGGCCCCCGCGCACTCGCCGCCAATATGGTCCAGCAACGCAAAATCGTTCTGGCCCGATACCTGAAACTGCTGGGCAATCAGGCGGCGCATCTGCCCCTCGGGCAGCAGACCTGCGAAGAAAGGCCGAGTCTGATGATCGTCAAAGAGTTCAGCCTGCAGGGGCAGCGACTGCGATAAAGGCGCGGCCTGCGGCAGCGCCAACCAGTCGGGTGCATAGGCAAAACTCAGTCGCCCATGCATCAGCGACAGGCTGCCGATGTGCCGGTCAAACAGCCAGACTTCGAGTTCATGCGCGGATTTAGACGTCATGGTCTGCGCCCTCTGATACATGCTCAGAAGCCGTATCCGGCAAGCCGCCCAACTGCAACTCACCGCCAAGAGCATCAATCACCCGCAGCACATGCTCCAGCCTCACCGTGGGCTTGCCAGACTCCAGATCCACAATAAAACGCGTGCCCACGCCTGCGGCCAAGGCAAGCTGCGGCTGGGTCAGCCCCAGTTGTTTGCGGGCGGTGCGCAAGGCCGCGCCCAGTTGGTCGGTGGTGTGGATGGTGGACATAAGGTGGTTTAGCTTGAAAATTCCCGTTCGGGAAATTATGAGCCTAAGAACCGTGAAAAGGAATCAATATTTCCTGATCGGGAAATAGGTCTCTCGCCCATTACGCGCAGCCATTTCGTAACTGCCCTGAGTTAGCACATAAGTGCATCTGGCAGCATATCTATAAAGTAAGTATGCGCATACAACAAAAATAGAAGTCTCTTGACCGCCAGTCGCCAAGTACCTTTCTATATCTTAATTGGCACAAGTAGGACCGATGGCTCGTAATCGTCTTGACGATCATCGGACAGAGATACCTGAAAACACCTGTTTTCTATGATTGAGAAAAACATTACAATTTATGAATTTCTCAACAAACCACTTTTACTCTAATTGATCAACGACAATTTTTTTGAATTTATCCCTAATATACAAAAGGAGAAAGAATTGAATAATAATTACATTACCAGAACAAAATGCGCAATGATAATATTTGAACTGGAGAGAGGAATAGGAAGAATAATAAAGGAATCTCAAATAGAATTTGAAAACAACCCTATTTTTAATGAGATATCTTTAAGATCCGGATGCTCCAAAAATAATATTGAATCAATAATATCAAGCTCTTATTTTGGAGAAGTTTTATCTATCTAACAATAATAACAAAGTTTAAACCCGAAATAATATGGGCAGAACATCTGGTTAAAATATGCGATGCTTTACAAATTCAGGAAATAAGAAATGCTGTAAGTCATCCAAACAGACCTTTCCCTGAATATTTCTGGTATAGATGTGCAGCGTTAGCATCGGACCCAGCTATTGAAGCCCTTGGACTTATAGAAGTAATCCGAGCATTTGAGAATGCTTTGCAAGGCACTTTAGAAGAAATACCCGATGACTGGATTAATAAATCCAGATGGTAAATTCCAGCAATTATACCAAATAATTTTGAGCATTCAATTACCGGCCTTCTTGGCAGAAGCAAAGATATTTCAAAATTAGAAAAAGAAATAGAAAATCAAAGATATCCATTAATTGCCATTGTTGCTAGAGGAGGCGTCGGAAAAACCAGCTTGGCACTTCAGGTAATTTATGATTTTTGCCTCTCACCAAAAGCGACATCGCTTTATGACGCAGCTATATGGGTAACTTTAAAGCAAGAACAGCTCACCACTCACGGCGTTGAATTCTTAACAGCGCCAAAAAGCATTGAAGAATTAGAAAACGAAATCAAAAACAAACTTTCAATACTTTTTTCAAGCTCTATTGAAAGCAATGAGGATATCTTAGATGCATGCAAGGAAAAAAGAATACTTTTATGCATTGATAATCTAGAAACAGTGTTAAGAGACTATTATAAAGATTTTATAGATTTTTATGAAAGTTTACCTACGAAATGGCGAATAATAGTAACAAGCAGAATCCCTCTTGATGCCGCAAAAACAATAGCAATTGATGTTCTAGATAGTAATGGTGCCATAGCTATGGCAAGAAATTATCTCGCTTCAAAAGGGTCTGATAAAAGCAAGAATCAAGAATTCATAGAGAAAATTGCGCTTGGTGCGAAGAAAAACCCACTAGCCATCCGTTTGACAATTGATCTTTATTTATCAGGAAAAGATATAAGTGATGCTTTAGCCAAAGGTGATCAAGATGTTCTTACCTTTTCCTTTACTAGTTTAATAGAAACATTAAGTGACAACGAAGTTAAAATCCTTGAATCACTATTCGTATTAGAGGATCCAACAAAGTCTGACTTGTGCAGTATATTAAAGTTATCGCATGATGAAGTCTCATTTTCTATCTCCCGCCTTTCCTCAATGTCACTTATTAGTAGGGAAGACGATGACAACTATGAAACGTACTCATTAGCATCCTCCATAAGAGATTTATTGAGAGTAAACCCCAAAAAACCAGGAATCAGACAGCAAGTTGTATCTCAAATTTCAAAAGAAAAATCAACAGCCTTAAGCCTTAGAAAGCAGTTAAGCGATAGAAATGTAAAACCTATTTCGTTAGAATTCGCCCCAGAGCATGCAGAAAGAAAGTATCTACCGCTGTTACAACAGGTTAGCTCTGCGGTCAAGAATAACTATCGTCCGGTTCTGCAACAATTAATAGAGGCTTGCAAAAGAAAAATAGACTCCGACAAAAATTCTGCGATCCTGTACAGGATATACGCTCATGCTTTAATCGGACTCGAAGATTACATCGAAGCAATCAATTTCTTCAACAAAGCGTATAGCATTGAGCCTAATGACCATGCCACAAAATATGGTTTGCAAATTGCATACACATCTCTAAGAGATCATGACAATGCTTTTAATACTGGAGTTTTCTTAATAGAGAATGGCTGGGGTGAACCAGAAGCTTCCGGTAATTTTATTGCAAATCGTATATGGAACTGGACACTCAGATCATCCAACTTTAAAGACGATCTGAGCTTCACATTTGAAAAAACCAGCAATTGGGAAGAAAGATCTCACGAGCTACCGGCACTTGGCCTAAGCCGGTGCTCAGCTTTCAGACGTTTATTGGATATCGAAAAAAAGAATGGTAATTTATCTTTTCAAAGAGAAATAGATATCTATGCAAAAGCAGCAAACATAATGACAATTGTCCCTGTGCAGAACGATTATCCAAAATGGATGACGGCCGAAATAGGTAGACTGGCAACTGATATAAAATCTTTCCTAATAGAAAATGAGCACATATTAATAGATTATGAAAACAAGGATGAAATAAATAAGCTATTATCATTCTATAAATCCATCCTACTCAACTCAAGCAAATTACAGATAAATGGGTTCTCCAACGAAATTATAAATTTTTGCAAAGAAGTAGTTGGAGATGAAATAAATGAGGAATCTACAACAAACAGAATAAATCAGTATAAAAGCAACGGTTTTACAATAGCAAGAATTAAAACAAGAGAAATAAATATAGGGAAACCAATATTTGCAAAAGATGAAAAAAATAGTGAGTACTATATTAGCAAAGAACTTATACCTAAAAAACTTTATAAAGATAAAAGAAGACTAAATGGAAATATAGTAGCTATAAAGCACCGACCCAATATAAATAAAAACAAGGCATCTACAGTAACCGAAATTTATTTTCTTTAAATAATTAGTTCATGATGATTCAAAAACAACCCCAAGATAATGCTACCGTTAACTTAAGTTGAAAGCCCCTTTGCTAGCGAAAAGGGCAGACGCAAAACTGTGGCGCATTTTTTATCAATCGGAGCAATTCCAATGAATTGCACCACATCGCCGGTAAGACTTTTAGAGAAAATCTATCTCTAACCCTTACGGAGCAATCAAAACCAGCCATCAAAAATAAAAAGGCAGCCCGAAGGCTGCCCTTGTTCTGAACAGGCCCTGAGACCTGATCGCTGCGCTTACTTGCGTGCCGGTGGCACGTCCGTGCAGGAACCGTGCGCCACTTCCGCCGCCATGCCGATGGACTCGCCAAGGGTTGGGTGGGGGTGAATGGTCTTGCCGATGTCCACGGTGTCGGCGCCCATTTCGATGGCCAGGGCGATTTCACCGATCATGTCGCCTGCGTGTGTGCCGACCATGCCGCCGCCCAGGATACGGCCATGGCCGTGAGCTTCGGGGGAGTCGTCAAACAGCAGCTTGGTGAAACCTTCGTCGCGGCCGTTGGCGATGGCGCGGCCGGAAGCTGCCCAGGGGAACAGGCCCTTCTTGACCTTGATGCCTTGTGCCTTAGCCTGGTCTTCGGTCAGACCGACCCATGCCACTTCGGGGTCGGTGTAGGCCACCGAAGGAATCACGCGGGCGTTGAAGGCGGCAGCAGCCAGCTCCTTGTTGCCCTGCAGTTCGCCGGCGATGACTTCAGCGGCCACGTGCGCTTCGTGCACGGCCTTGTGTGCCAGCATGGGCTGGCCCACGATGTCGCCGATCGCGAAGATGTTGGGCACGTTGGTGCGCATCTGGATGTCGACGTCGATAAAGCCGCGGTCGGTCACGGCCACGCCAGCCTTGTCGGCGCTGATTTTCTTGCCATTGGGCGTGCGGCCCACGGCTTGCAGCACCAGGTCGTAGGTCTGGGGTTCGGGCACAGTGACGCCGTCCTTGGCAGGAGCGAACGTGACCTTGATACCTTCGGGCGTGGCTTCGGCACCCACGGTCTTGGTGTTGACCATGATGTTGTCGAAGCGTGGCGCGTTCATCTTTTGCCAGACCTTGACCAGATCGCGGTCAGCGCCTTGCATCAGGCCGTCCATCATTTCGACCACGTCCAGGCGCGCGCCCAGTGTGGAGTAGACGGTGCCCATTTCCAGGCCGATGATGCCGCCGCCCAGAATCAGCATGCGCTTGGGCACTTCCTTCAGGTCCAGGGCGCCGGTGGAATCGACCACGCGGGGGTCCTTGGGCATGAAGGGCAGGTGCACGGCTTGCGAGCCCGCAGCGATGATGGCGTTCTTGAACTGAACGATCTTCTTGCTGCCGGTCTTTTCCTGGCCGGAACCGGTGGTTTCTTCGACTTCGATGTGGTTGGCAGACACGAAGTTGCCGTAACCGCGCACGACGGTGACCTTGCGCATCTTGGCCATCTGGCCCAGACCGCCGGTCAGCTTGCCGATGACCTTTTCCTTGTGGCCGCGCAGCTGGTCGATATTGACTTCGGGAGCGGCAAACTTCACGCCGGCCACTTCCAGATGCTTGACTTCGTCCATCACGGCTGCCACGTGCAGCAGTGCCTTGGAAGGTATGCAACCCACGTTCAGGCAGACGCCGCCCAGGGTGGCGTAACGCTCGACCAGCACGACCTTGAGGCCCAGGTCGGCAGCGCGGAAGGCCGCCGAGTAGCCGCCAGGGCCACCGCCCAGAACGACGACGTCACAGTCCATGTCCACGGTGCCGGCAAAGTTGCTGGCGACGGGAGCGGAAGCAGCAGCCACAGGGGCGGCCACAGGTGCTGGAGCGGCTGCGGCAGGCGCAGGGGCTGCTGCCTGAGCTGGTGCGGCGGCGCCGGCGACATCGGCAGAAGCTTCCAGCGTCAGCACCAGCGAGCCTTCGGCAACCTTGTCGCCGACCTTGACCTTGATTTCCTTCACGACGCCGGCATGGCTGGAAGGAATCTCCATGGAAGCCTTGTCGCTCTCCACGGTAATGAGGGACTGGTCCACGGCCACGGTGTCGCCGGGATTGACCAGCAGTTCGATCACGCCCACTTCGGCGAAGTCGCCGATATTGGGTACCTTGATATCGATGAGGCTCATATGCGCTCCTATCTTGGTTTTTGTCTCTGCGCCGCCCGATTCGCTCGGGCAGTTGGAAACGGTATTTCCGGGTTGAAGCCTGGCGGCTGACGCCTTAGCTCCAGTCAAAAGTCAGCAATACGGTACGGCTTTCAGGCTCGTAGAACAGCAGGGTTTCGGTGCCGCTTGCGGCAAAAGCATCGGCATTGGCACTGCAGATGAACTCGAAGTGCGCGCCGGTTTCCGGGTGGATGGGGTGAATGCCATCGTCCGTGCCGGTGTCGCTCAGCAGCTCATTTGTCAGATTGCTCCAGTTGCCGCCCCAGGAAGGGCCGCCCAGCACGCCGAGCAGATAGCGCCCGGAACTGGTTTCGTAGCAATCGGTGCCCAGCTCATACAGCGGCAGCTTGGCAACTTCAGCGGGATCGTCCCATTCGTTCGCGGCATTCCAGCCATGGGCCAGAAAGTCCCGCCTGGCCTGCTCATAGGCCGTGTGCTGGGTTGCGTAATGCAGTTCCATCACATCGCGCCATGAGTACTTGGCCTCGTGGTGCAGTTCGAACGGAGGCTCCACGCCCAGTTTGACCAGTTCACGATGCTGGGTGCGTACCTCGCGCCAGTCGAGCGATTTTTCCGCCCAATCGGCCCGATCCTGCTCCAGCATGAAGTAGCGCCAGTCGCCCAGCAGCTCGTACCTGCCTTGATCGTCGAGCTTGAAAGCCAGCCAGTCAGGCTTGAGCAGCGCATTGCCAAACTCCTCGCCCCCCCACTCCCCGACTTGCCCTTCGTAGGGCTCGCATGGGGCGACGAGATGAACCGGCCCGCTCCAGGCATCGTCGAGCAGCGCCAGGTCGATGGTGATGAGCGGCAGAAAATGCCGCGCGTACTTCTCGACCGGCTCGGCGAAGACGTCAGCCGCATCCGGAAAAGGCCGGATACCGGGAATGACGCCACGCAGATGCTCGATGGGATGCTGTCTCAGGTTCTTCATCTCACTCATGGGCTGGCAAGGTGAAGCGCAAGGCATCTAAAAAGATAGCTGCCTGCGCAATTCAGATAAGCGCTACAGGCCGATTTCGCTAAAAATCGGCCTGCCTGTCAGCTGCTTAGAGCAGGATGCGGCGATAGTCGGCCAGCACAGCGCCCAGATAGGCGTTGAAGCGTGCAGCAGCTGCACCGTCGATGACGCGGTGGTCGTACGACAGCGACAGAGGCAGCATCAGACGTGGCACGAACTGCTTGCCGTCCCACACGGGCTTCATCGCGCCCTTGGACAGACCCAGGATGGCGACTTCAGGCGCATTGATGATGGGCGTGAAGTTGGTGCCGCCGATGCCGCCCAGAGACGAGATCGAGAAGCAGCCGCCTTGCATGTCTGCAGCGCCCAGCTTGCCGTCGCGGGCCTTCTTGGCCAGCTCGCCCATTTCCTGGCTGATCTGCAGAATGCCCTTCTTGTCGGCGTCCTTGAGCACGGGAACGACCAGGCCGTTCGGCGTGTCGGCGGCAAAACCGATGTTGAAGTACTGCTTGTAGACCAGGGTGTCGCCGTCCAGAGAGGCATTGAACTCGGGGAACTTCTTCAGCGCAGCGACCACGGCCTTGATCACGAAAGCCAGCATCGTCACCTTGACGTCGCTCTTGGCCTTGGCGCTTTCGGCATTGGTCTGCACACGGAAGGCTTCCAGCTCGGTGATGTCAGCCTCGTCATTGTTGGTGACGTGAGGGATGACCACCCAGTTGCGGTGCAGGTTGGCACCCGAGATCTTCTTGATGCGCGACAGTTCCTTGCGTTCAACAGCGCCAAACTTGGCGAAGTCGACCTTGGGCCAGGCCAGCACTTCCAGACCGCCGACGTTGCCGCCGGACGACTTGGGAGCCACAGCCTGCTGAGCCAGGGTCTGCACGGCGCCAGCCATCACCGACTTGGTGAAGGACTGGATGTCTTCCGCCGTGATACGGCCCTTGTTGCCCGAGCCCTTGACTTCTGCCAGAGGCACGCCCAGTTCGCGAGCGAACTTGCGCACCGAAGGCGAGGCATGGGGCAGCTGACCCGAGGGAGCCACGGTGGGGTTGTGGGCCGCAGGTGCTGCCACAGGAGCAGCAGCGGCCACGGGAGCTGCAACCACGGGTGCAGGTGCTGCCGCCACAGGAGCGGCAACCGGTGCAGCCACGGGAGCGGAAGCCTGCACGGGGGCAGCAGCTGCGCCCTGCACTGTCATCTGACCGACGACGTCGCCCACGTTGACGGTGTCACCCAGCTTGATGGTCAGCGCCGTGATGGTGCCGGCCGAAGGCGAAGGGATTTCCATCGAGGCCTTGTCGGACTCCACGGTGAACAGCGATTGCTCGGCGGTCACGGTATCACCCACCTTGACGAGCATCTCGATCACGGCCACGTCCTTGAAGTCGCCGATATCGGGGATCTTCAAGTCCACGGTGGAGGATGCTGCAGGAGCGGCGGCCACAGGGGCTGCAGCCACGGGCGCAGGAGCTGCGGCCACGGGAGCAGCAGCCACAGGGGCAGGTGCTGCGGCGGCAGGAGCGGGAGCCGCATCAGCGGTTTCCAGCATCACGACCACGGAGCCTTCCTTGACCTTGTCGCCCAGAGCAACCTTGATTTCCTTGACCACGCCAGCCTGGCTGGAGGGGATTTCCATGGAGGCCTTGTCGGACTCCACGGTAATCAGGGACTGCTCGACCTTGATGGTGTCACCCACCTTGACCAGCACTTCGATCACGCCGACTTCGGAGAAGTCGCCGATATCGGGGACCTTGATTTCTGTCAATGCCATGTTGTCTGTCTCCCCTTCTTAGGCGTGCAGCGGGTTGATCTTGTCGACGTTGATGCCGTACTTCTTGATCGCTTCGGCCACGGTCGTGGCGTTGATCTTGCCTTCATCGGCCAGACCGCGCAGTGCAGCCACGACGATGTAGTGACGGTTGACTTCGAAGTGCTCACGCAGCTTGGCGCGGAAGTCCGAACGGCCGAAACCGTCGGTACCCAGCACCTTGTAGGTGCGGCCCTTGGGCATGTAGGGACGGATCTGCTCGGCGTAGGCCTTCATGTAGTCGGTCGACGCGATCACGGGGCCGGGGTGGGCAGCCAGTTGCTGGGACACGAACGGAACCTTGGCGGCGTCCAGAGGGTGCAGCATGTTGAAACGGTCCACTTCCTGACCTTCGCGGGTCAGTTCGTTGAACGACGGGCAGCTCCAGACATCGGCGGCAACGCCCCAGTCCTTTTCCAGCAATTCCTGGGCGAAGAAGGATTCGCGCAGGATGGTGCCGGAGCCCAGCAGTTGAACGCGCAGGCCGCTCTCGGGCACCTTCTGGCCAGGCTTGACCATGTACATGCCCTTGAGAATCTGCTCTTCCGTGCCGGCTTCCAGGCCGGGCATGGGGTAGTTTTCGTTCAGCAGCGTGATGTAGTAGAAGATGTTTTCCTGGTTCTGCACCATGCGACGCAGACCGTCCTGCATGATCACGGCCACCTCGTGAGCGAAGGTGGGGTCGTAGGTCACGCAGTTGGGAATGGTGTTGGCCAGGATGTGGCTGTGACCGTCTTCGTGCTGCAGGCCTTCGCCGTTCAGCGTGGTACGGCCCGAGGTACCGCCCAGCAGGAAGCCGCGCGCTTGCAGGTCGCCAGCCGCCCAGGCCAGGTCGCCGATGCGCTGGAAGCCGAACATCGAGTAGTAGACATAGAACGGGATCATGACCCGGTTGCTATGGCTGTAGCTGGTGGCCGCAGCGATCCAGCTGGACATGCCGCCGGCTTCGTTGATGCCTTCCTGCAGGATCTGGCCGGCCTTGTCCTCGCGGTAGTACATCACCTGGTCCTTGTCGACCGGGGTGTATTGCTGACCGTGGGGGT
>Ga0268257_1001127_pt1 | contig 24667 bp, 25 predicted proteins | sample AgamicAtPrz_FD_200249 | JGI IMG/M metagenome (GOLD analysis project Ga0268257, IMG submission 200249) | Agave microbial communities from Guanajuato, Mexico - At.P.rz (v2) (version 3) | ecosystem: Host-associated > Plants > Phyllosphere > Phylloplane/Leaf | place: Guanajuato, Mexico | collected... | reverse complement strand
TGACGCAGCAGGGAAAGGTGGCGGATTATATTCCGGCGCTGGCGGACGTGGAGCCTGACCAGCTGGGGATCGCAATCTGTACCCCGTCAGGTGAGTGCTATCAGGCGGGTGATGCCGCTACGCGCTTTTCAGTGCAATCCATCTCTAAGGTGCTGTCGCTGACGGTGGCCCTGACGCTGTATGAAGACGCTGAAATCTGGCAGCGCGTGGGTAAAGAGCCATCCGGACAGGCGTTTAATTCACTGGTCCAGCTGGAGCTGGAACAGGGCAAACCGCGTAACCCCTTTATTAACGCCGGCGCGCTGGTGATGTGCGATTTGCTGGAGAGCCGCCTGACGGCTCCGCGCCAGCGCATGCTGGAATTTGTCCGTGGCCTGGCGCAGCAGGAGGATATTCTGTATGACCGCGGCGTCGCGCGCTCTGAGTATGAGCACTCTGCCCGTAACGCTGCCATTGCCTGGCTGATGAAATCGTTTGGCAATTTTAATAACGATGTCAGCAAGGTGATGGAGACCTATTTTCACTACTGTTCGCTGGCTATGAGCTGCAACGAACTGGCGCGTACATTTCTCTATCTGGCCAACCAGGGACGCACACAGGATAATCGCCGGGCGGTGATCTCGCCGCGCCAGGCGCGTCAGGTGAATGCGCTGATGATGACCAGCGGCATGTATGATGGCGCCGGCGAATTTGCCTGGCGGGTGGGCATGCCGGCCAAATCCGGCGTGGGCGGCGGCATTATTGCGGTGATCCCGGGGGAGATGAGCATTGCCGTCTGGTCTCCGGCGCTGGATCGCTCAGGCAATTCACTGGCCGGCACCGCGCTGCTGGAGAAGCTGAGCGACCGCCTGGGCCGCTCGGTATTCTGACCCTTAGCTCACCTGATTGCGCGGTTTATCCTGCGCAAACGCCTCCAGGTTGGCTTCAATGCCGCGCAGCAGATTCGCCACGCCCTGCCGGGTTGCCCAGGCGATATGCGGCGTCAGCAGCAGCCGGGGCACGCCAGGTTGCAGCAGCGGATGCGTAACGGGTGGCGGCTCACTGCTCAGCACGTCCAGCGCCGCGCCGCCGAGGGTTCCCTGACGCAGCGCGGCCGCCAGATCCTCCTCTTCAATCAGTCCGCCGCGCGCGGTGTTGATCAGTAAGGCGCCCGGTTTCATCGCGGCCAGCGTCTGCCGGTTGATCATCTGCTGCGTCTGCGGCGTCAGCGGGCAGTGCAGCGTCAGTACGTCGCTGCGCGCCAGCACCTCATCAAAGGCGGTATAGCCGGCGCGGACGGCTGCCGCCCCCGGTCGTTCAGCATAGAGCACCGTCATACCCAGCGCCTGCGCCATCTCACCGGCAGCGCTGCCAATATCGCCTTTGCCGACTACGCCCAGCACCGCACCTTGAATATCCTGCAGCGGCTCGCGATGGATACAAAAGTGCGGCGAGGCGGGCCACTCGTCGCGGCTGCTGATGGCGTAATCCATCAGATGTCGCCGCAGCGCGAACAGCGCAGCGATCACCCCTTCCGCCACGCTGCGGGTGGAGTAGCCAGGGACGTTGCTGACCATAATGCCCTGCGCCCGACAGGCGTCAAGATCGATACAGTCATAGCCGGTGGCCGTGACGCAGATATAGCGCAGCGCGGGCAGCTGCCGCAGCGTTTCGGCGCGCAGCGGGACTTTATTGGTCATGGCTATCGTTGCCCCCTGCAGGGCAGACACAATCTCCGTGGATGCGGTCTGTCCGCGCCAGACCCATGCACTGCACCATTCGGGCTGCGTCGGCCGTTCGGGCAGCGTATCACCATCCAGCATCACTATTTTCATCTTCGCTCCGCTTTGTTGTTTCTGCACTGTTCTCATCAGGTTGCATTAAGGTTAACAAAAACTGTGCCCGGGGTGAGCTTTTTCAAAAAATGCGAATTATTTCCCTCTCCGGCGGCGTTTGTTTAACGCGGCAGCGGCAATCGCGTTACAATTCCGCCTCTTCTCTGACGTGACCTGCTATCTGTTATGACGGTTTTACCTGCACTTCGCCAGCGCCTCACTGCCTGCCTCGCCATTCTGGCGGTGCTGCTGCTGTTTGTTGCGCCGGTGGTGTCGAAAAGTCTGATGGAGCAGCAGCGCGTTTCGCAGCCTGCCCCTGCCATGATGGAGATGGAACATCATCAGATGATGGAGCACGCCATGCCGGGCATGATGCATCATGACGCGGACGACGGCGAGCTTGCCTGCGGCTACTGCGATCTGCTGGTGCATGTGCCGCTGATGATTTGGGTATTTATTCCCTTTATCTGGCTGATGCTGCTTCACTCCCGCGCGCCCCCGCTGCCGCGACGCGCGGCACCCGTAGTGCGCAGGCGGGTAGCCATTCCCCGTCCGCGCGGACCGCCTTCCCCGCTTCTTAACTGAATCTGCTTTAACGTGGCGCGGACGCAGCGTGCTGCCCGTCGCCCCGGTTGTTTACTTTCAGAAGGAAGATGCTTTTGTCTGCTGTTAATTCTGCAGCACCGCGCGGCGCGGTGCTCAATCTGCTTCGCCGCCTGCATTTTTATATCGGCCTGTTCGTTGCGCCGTTTATCTTTATTGCCGCGCTGAGCGGCACGCTCTATGTGCTCACGCCCCAGCTGGAACAGCTGGTCTGGCACGATGCGCTGACGGTAACGCCCGCTGGTGAACCGCAGCCGCTGTCGGCTCAGATCGGCGCGGCACGTGCCAGAGCTGGCGCAGATGCGCATATTTACGCCGTGCGACCGGCACCGGGTGCAGAGGAGACCACCCGCGTGCAGTTCAGCGATCCGGCGCTGGGCGCCTCGACCTCGCGCGCGCTGTTTATCGATCCCTATACCCTGCAGATAAAGGGAGATATGCCGGTCTACGGGACCAGCGGCATACTGCCGCTGCGCACCACGCTCGATTTGCTGCACAGCAGCCTGCTGCTGGGCGATGCCGGACGCAACTACAGCGAGCTGGCGGCAAGCTGGCTCTGGGTAGCCGCGCTGGGTGGCGTGGTGTTGTGGCTGGCGACCCGGCCGAAGCGCCGGCTTAAACCGGCACGCAGCGGGTTGGCTTTCAGCCGCCACTGGCACGCCACCCTGGGACTGGTGCTGCTGCTCGGTCTGCTGTTCTTCTCTGCGACCGGCCTCACCTGGTCACAGTGGGCAGGCGCAAACATTGATAAAATGCGCAGTGAGCTGAACTGGCTGACGCCACAGGTCAGAACAGTACTCGATCCGGATGCAGCGGTCGCACCCGCCGATCCGCACGCCGATCATCACAGTATGTCAGTGACCGATATGGCCGCGATGCGCAAACCTGGCATGCCTATGATGAAACCGGCGCCCGCGAACAGGCCGGATGCTGACTGGGACCAGGCGCTGAATGCCGCGCGCGCGAACGGGATTGATGCAGCGAAAGTGGAGCTGCGCCAGCCGAAAAACAGCGGCAGCGCCTGGACCGTCACGGAAATCGATCGCCACTGGCCCACGCAGGTGGATGCGGTGTCGGTGGATCCGCACAGTTTCGCGATTGTGGATCGCGCTGAATTTGCCCGCTTTCCGCTGGTGGCAAAACTGACCCGCTGGGGCGTGGATGCTCATATGGGGGTGCTGTTTGGTCTGCCCAATCAGCTGCTGCTGGCTCTCTTTGGTCTCGGCCTCTGCACCATGATTGTGCTGGGCTACCGCATGTGGTGGCTGCGCCGTCCCGGCTCGGCTACCGCCAGCCCGCTTGAGACGCTAACGGCAAGCTGGCTGGCGCTGCCGCTCACGGCGCGTCTGCTCTCCCTGCTGCTGGCCGTCGCGCTGGGGTATGCGCTGCCGGTCATGGGTGTCAGCCTGCTGCTGTTTTTAGCCATCGATTATCTGCGCTGGCGCAGGCAGCAGCGCACGCCAATGACTGAAGCGGAGATCCTCGCTGCACAGCAGTCACCGCTGGGCATTATTCGCGCCCGCTTTACGGTCAAACGTAAAGAGATGCGCTATTTTCTGCGCGGCCTGTTCATTCTGGCGCTGATTGTTGGTACGGTGATGAGTAATGCGATTATCGGTGGCGTGATCGATCAGTATGGTATTCCGTTCAGCCACTGGTCGCTGACCATGTATCTGACGCAGGGCTTTATGATTACGCTCTACACGCTGGTATTTACCGGACTGATGTCGATTCCGCTCTGGTACTTCTTCCTCGGCGAGCAGGACGATTCAGCAAACAAAGGGTAAAAAAAAGAGGTGGCTCAGCCACCTCTTTTCATCTTTTCATCTTTTCATCAGAAATCAGCTTTCAGCACGACGCGGTAGTTCGCTTTACCGGCGCGCACATGCTCCAGCGCATCGTTGATTTTTGACATCGGGAACTCTTCTACCTGCGGCGCGATATCAGTACGCGCGGCGAGGCGCATCAGCGTACGCAGCTGGCCCGGCGAGCCGGTAGAGGAGCCGGTTACCGCGCGATCGCCCATGATCAGGGTAAATGCCGGCACCGGGAACGGCTTCATTACTGCGCCGACGGTATGGAACTTACCGTGCGGGGCCAGCGCCTGGAAATAGGGCTGCCAGTCGAGATCGACTGCAACCGTACTGATAATCAGGTCAAACTGACCCGCCAGCGCCTTCAGCGCTTTTGGATCGCGGCTGTTGACCACGCGATCGGCGCCCATCGCTTTAACAGATTCAGTTTTGCTGGCGTTTGAACTAAACGCGGTCACCTCTGCACCCATGGCACGCAGCAGTTTGATGGCCATATGACCCAGACCGCCAATTCCGATGACGCCGACGCGGCTGTTAACGTTGATGTTGTGCATCAGCAGCGGTTTGAATACGGTAATACCACCGCAGAGCAGCGGGCCGGCTGACGTGATATCAATTGATTCCGGTAGCGGGATCACCCACTGCCAGTCCGCACGCAGATGGCTGGCGAAGCCGCCTTTGTTCATAATGGTCGGGACAGAGCCTTTTTCGCAGTTTACCTGCTCGCCGTTAATACAGGCATCGCAGTGCTGACAGCTTTTCGCCGTCCAGCCGATGCCCACGCGCTGGCCCACTTTCAGCCCTTTGTTTTGCGCTGCGGCTCCCAGCTCGCTGATGCGGCCGATAACTTCATGCCCGGCAATGACCGGGAAAGAGGAGATGCCCCACTCATTGTCAATCATAGAGAGATCGGAGTGGCAGACACCGCAGTAGTCCACTTCGACCATCACCTCTTCCGCGCTCAGCGGACCAGCTTCATATTCGTGTGGCACCAGCGCTTCGCCCGCTTTCATCGCGGCATAGCTTTTGATTTTCATTCCAGTCCTCTGTTTTTTAGTTTCGACCCGGCAAGTTTAGCAGAGGCACCGTGATGATTTAGGCGAGCAACCAGGCAACCAGCCCGATCAAAAACGTTGCGGGGCGCAAAAAGCATTAAGGGTTAAAGCGAACCGGGTGCAGATCGGCGCTGTTGCGCCTCCGTTCACTCTCCACCCGGCTCAACGCTAAAACTCCGGCTCTTCACCCGGCAGCGGCTCAGAGAGCGACTGCCCCTCTGCCCCGGCATAAAAAATAATCAGCTCGGTCGCCTGCTCAGCGGTATAGCCGCGATGCGCACTGTTAACCGTCTCATTCAGCGCTTCACCGGCATTAAAATGCTGGCGTCTGCCGCTCTCTTTATCTTCAATAATCAGCTGGCCGCAGAGCACGTAAGCCGTGTTGGGCATGGGGTGCGTATGCCACGGCAGTTCACTGTGGGGCGGCAGCGACATGCGCATAACGGAAATCTGTGGCTTGCCTGACGGATAGCAGTCGTAAGCCTGGCCGTTCCATGCGGTGCCGCTCTCTGACACCAGTTCATGCACGATTTCGCTGTTTTTTGAGTTCGTCATCTTTTCTCCTGTTACTTTGCGCGTTACCGGAGTGTAGAACATTGCTGCGCTTACCGACGCGCGCGCTGGATTTTGCTCAGCGTTCAAGCTGCTCCCGGCATTCGCTGAAGAGTCCGATAAGATGGTCGGCCACCGCGCGTACGCGACCCGACGTTGCCAGATCGGCGTGCATTACCAGCCACAGCGGCTGATCGGCACTGCTGTCGCGCTGCAGGCAATGCAAACCGCTGGCTCTGGCCATAAAGTGCGGCAACACGCCAACGCCCAGTCCGGCCGTCACCGCTGCAACCTGCGCGGCCAGCGTGTTGGCTTCCAGCCGGCAGGGCCTGCCGCGCAGCACGCGCTTGATCCAGCGGGCGGCAGGCAGATGCTGGTGTGATTCAGACCAGCCGATACAGGGCGCTTCATTGAGGGTAAAAGGTGCTGAAGCGTGCAGTAATGAGGGAGCCGTATACAGGCCGAACCCCAGGGTTCCCAGCCGTCTGATAGTCAGGTTGCCCGCCTCAGGACGAACCAGACGAATCGCCAGATCGGCCTCTCTGCGGTGCAGATTCACCGACTGCACCCCGCTCAGCACCTCAAGCCGAAGCGCCGGATGCGTCTGCAGCAGAGACGGCAGTGAAGGCAGAATAAAATGGGTGGCCAGATTATCCGACGTTGCCAGCCGTACCAGCCCGGCCACCGCTCCCTGCAGCTGCGCTTTTTCCGTCACCGCCCGCCCCGCCTCTTCCAGCGCCTCCGCCCGCTCCAGCAGCGCTTCGCCATCATCCGTCAGCCGGTATCCGCTCTGATGCCGGCTGAACAGCGGCAGCCCCAGCGACTGCTCCAGCCGGTCCAGCTTTCTGGAGACGGTCGCGATGCCGGTTTCCAGCGCACTGGCCGCGCCGCTCAGCGTTCCGGCGCGGGCGATTGCCAGAAAGATCCTGATGTCATCCCAGTAAAATTCACTCTTCATAGTTTCCATCTATGGAAAATAGCCTTCCATTCTCCGCACTGTTTTCCCGGTTTCGATCAGATGATACTGCGCATCCCCGGGAAGTTAAACCGGTTAAGAATTCCGGAATCTGAACATAAGGAGACTGCACCATGAATGACACTGTTATCGCTCCGCACGCTGTGCCGGCGCGTAACTGGATTGCTATTGCCGCGCTCGGCCTCAGCGCTTTTACTATTGTCACCAGCGAGCTGGCGCCGGTAGGGATGCTGAACGCCCTGGCAAACGATCTGCACCAGCCTGCTGCCACCACCGGACTGATTGTTACCGCCTATGGCTGGGTCGCTGCGCTGGCTGCACTCTGCTCCGGCATGCTGCCGGCACGTACGCCGCGCAAGGCGCTTTTGGTGGGATTAATGGTGATTCTGGCGGGCTCCTGTCTGATGGCGATGCGTGCTGATGCTCTGCCCGCGCTGATGACCGCCCGCATTACCGGTGCGCTGGCCCATGGCGTATTCTGGGCGCTGATTGGCACCGTTGCCGCCCGGCTGGTGCCCGCCAGCAGGCTGGGACTGGCGACATCAGTGATATTTGGCGGCGTCTCAGCCGCCAGCGTACTGGGCGTACCGCTTGCCAGCTTTATGGCTGCTGCTGCCGGCTGGCGCAGCGCGTTCGGTGCCATTGCGCTGCTTGCACTGGCTGCCGCCGTGGTTCTCTGGCGCACGCTTCCGGCTCTGACGCCGCCTGCTCCCTTAAAACTGAATGACTATCTGGCTATTTTTCGCCATCGCACGCTGCTGACGCTGTTTGGCGCAACGGCGGCCGTCATCACCGCGCACTTTGCCGCGTTTACCTATATCGATCCGCTGCTGACGTTAAAACAGGGTATTGCCCCTGCTGCGGTTTCCGCCCTGCTGCTGGTGGCCGGCATCGCCGGCGTAGCGGGCAATATGATTGCCGGGAAGCTAATCGATCGGCATCTCAGGAGCCTGATTCTTTCAGCGCTGCTGCTGAGCGCGCTGGCGCTGAGCGCACTCAGCATCGCCGCGTTGCCGCACGGCCCGGTCGCGCTGCTGCTGGCACTCTGGAGCGCCGGGATCGCAGTAATATTCGTCGGGCTGCAGACCTGGCTGCTGCGCAGTGCCGGTACGGCCGCGCAACCCGCTTCTGCGCTCTATGTCGCGATATTTAATGCCGCCATCGGCAGCGGTGCGCTGGCGGGAGGGCATCTGGCTGGGCTTATCGGCCTGCAGAAGATGGTGCTGATGGCAGCAGCAGTGATGCTCGTCAGCAGCCTGTTTATGCTGCGGCTGCGCACTCCGCGTTAATCACCCCGGACCGGCGCCGGTAACATCTTTTCATCTGTGGCAACCGCTGCCGCAATGTAATCAATAAACGCCCTGACTTTTGCGCTCAGGGCGGAACGCTCACTGACGCAGGCGTAAATGATCATCGGCAGCGACTGAATCGCCTGGTTGTCGTCAGTAAACAGCGGGATCAGCTGGCCGCTGGCGATCAGCGGCCGGGCGATAAAGCTTGCCAGCCGTGCGATTCCGCCACCGCTGACGGCAATTCTGGCAATAATATCGATATCGTCACTGATAAAACGGGGATTCAGCCGGGCGGTAACGACCTCCCCGTCTGCGCTGAAGCTCCAGGGAAGAAACCGGCCATCTGTCGGATAACGAAACACCAGACAGGCGTGCTCGCTCAGCTCGTCAATGCGTTGCGGAGTACCTGCACGGGAGAGATAAGCGGGTGCCGCACAGAAAATAAACGGCAGGGATGCGATTTTTCGCGCCACCAGCCGATCGTTAAGCTGCGCCTCAATGCGCAGGCTGACGTCGATATTTTCCAGCCGGTGATCGACATCACGATCGGTAGCGATCAGTTCTATGGCGATTCCGGGGAACATTTCATTAAAAGCCGGCATAAGAGGGGCAACCACGTAGCGGCCAAACGCCGCGGTGGTGGCGATGCGCAGCGGACCCTGTGGTCCGGTTTCCACAGCGGCAGCCTGCGCAGCAAGCGCAATATCATACGGTATATGGCGGACTTTGGCGTAATAACGCTGACCGCTTTCCGTCAGGACCATACTGCGGGTGGTACGTGAAAGCAGACGCACGCCGAGGTGCGTTTCGAGCCGGGCCAGGCTCTGGCTTACGGCTGCAGCACTCATTCCTCTGGCGCGGGCAGCAGCGGCAATAGTGCCGTTTTCCACTACGCGAACAAAATTGTCGATCAACCCCAGCATATCCATCAGCGGCCCGCTCTTTTCGTAAATGTTGCTTAGCAATGATTAAAGCACAGCTGTGCTTTTTTTGTCCGGCACAGGCCCGTAAGGTAGCCGCTGTTTCTTAACTTACCGGTCAGGAGAGATCTTATGATTAAAGCGATTGCGTCAGCTGGCGTGCGCTTACGGCTGCCACATCGGGTTACACCTTATATATTTTCTCTGTACATGGCGACCATTATGGCGTTTCTGATGAGCCTGGTTATTACGCTGGCAGAGTCCGGTCCAGGCCCGCATTATATGACAAATGTGATGAATGCCTATCAGGTAGCGATGCCTGCTGCCTTTGTCTGCATTCTGCTTGTACGTCCGGTGGTTATCCGGCTGGTGGCGCTAACCGTTCACGGTCACTAATCTCCTGCACAGCTGGCCGCGTGCTTAGCGCGGCTTTTTGCGACGCTTTTCGGCATACATCACGCTGTCGCTCTCGCCGATCATTTCCGCGAGCGAGGCATATTTGCCTGCCTCACTGGCGATCATGCCAAACGAATAATTAATATTGTAGGGCTTAGCCGCCTGCTGATTCCACGCTGACAGCGCCTCGCGCAGCCGGCACAGGTAGGCTTTGGCATCGCTTTGCCGGGACAGCAATACAGCAAATTCATCGCCGCCGAGACGGCCTGCAATGTCATCCGGTCCGAGCTGCTGATAGAGCAGCGCGGCGAAGATCTTCAGCACGTTGTCGCCCTCTGCATGGCCCCACAGGTCATTGATAGGCTTGAATTTGTCGAGGTCAAAATAGAGGATGGCAAAGTCGCGATCCTGCTGCTGCAGTTGCTGAAACCGCTTTTCTCCCATCGCATAAAACCCGCGCCGGTTGGGAATATCCGTCAGGCTGTCCACCATTGCGATGTGCGTGACCTGAAATTCATCTTCGACAATCGCCGCTACGTCTTTCATTGCGGCAATGTCATCGTCGGTAAAACGGCGCGGTTCGCTGTTAGCCAGACACAGGGTACCGGCAACGGCGCCGTCGGGCAGCCGCACCGGATACCCCACATAAAAACGGATAAACGGCGTGCCGGTCACCAGCGGATTGTCATAAAACCGCGCATCTTCGCGCGCGTCTGTGATGATTAAAGGCTCATCCAGCATAATGGCATGCGCGCACAGAGAGATGTCGCGTTTCATCTCGCGGCCGTTGATCCCCTGACACGCCAGCGCCCACTGACGATCGCGATCGATAAGGTTGATCAGCGCTATCGGTACCTGAAACAGCCGGCGGGAAATGCGGGTCAGTCGTTCAAAGCGCTCATCGTCCTGCGTATCCAGCAGGCCAAGCTTGTGGAGCGACTTCAGCCGCGCAGCTTCATTTTCCGGCATTCCCGGCAATTTCATATTTACCTCTTATCGTTTCGCTTTATCGTGCAATGCCACTCTGGTGTGACATGTATCCGAAATCAACCGGTATAGCGGCTGCGCTCACTACATCAGGAAAATGTTAAGCCTGAGCCTGCAACGGCTTAGCCTGCTTACGCTTCTCAACAATCAGGCATCCTATTCTGACAGAAGAGAGAAAGAGATGTCCGGCGATCAATTTTAGTTTTGTATTTTGCCGAGACGCATAGCGATCGGCCAGACTATTTTTCTGCGCCTGTCAGGGTTACCCCACAGTGAAGTCAGCTCATTTTTAAACTGCGTAATAAGGTGCTCCTCACCTTTTTGGCTGGCCTGTCGTACAGCAGACCAGGTGGATATGTATCCCAGCAACGCCTGCAATTCCCACTCTGCTTTAATGCTGAAAGGCGCAGCGTTCAGCTCTTCAAACGGGAAAGGCAGATCGCGGTAACCTGCATCAACCAGCTGCCGCTCAGGAGGCCAGAAGCGGCCAATATCTTCATAGTAGAATTGCCTGAACCGCTCTCCTAACTTGCCCTCTATATTCAGCACGCCGTAACTTATCAGAGCAATGACTGCCTGCGGCCTCGCCACACGGCGAACCTCACGGTAAAAATCCTCTAACCGGAACCAGTGGGCAGACTGTGCAACCGTAATCAGACTATAATCGCTAAAGCCTGCCGGCAGGCTTTCAGCGGCAGAGTGAAGGTAAGTAATGCCGGGCGTAAGAGAAGCGTTGCGCAGCTGATCTTCGCTGGGATCGACCCCGGTCACCGCGCTGAAATACGTAGAGAGAAGCTGAGTTAACTGCCCGGTACCGCAACCTACGTCCAGTGCTTTCTGGTTATCCGGCGCCAGTTCTGCAAGGTAGCGTGCTAACTCAGGAGGATATTCCGGGCGATATTGTGCATAGTTCCGACCACCTTCTGAAAACCAGTTTGTGCCGGCAGTATCATCGCGCATCGTTTTTTTCCTCATGTTGTTGTAACTCAGCTTTCACTTCGCGTATTCGTGCTTCAGCGCTACGGTCATTAAGCGCGCTTATCGTTTTCCTGAGCGCCTCCATAAGCGGTGTTCCTGTTTCCTCTTCAAGCTTTGAGACTGCTAAAAAAATAGCCTGCCAGTGACGTTCAAGCCTGCTCAGTACGGTATGCCCGTGCGCCGTCAGCTGCAGCGCATTTTTTCTGCCATCGGTCAGAGGCTTTCGTTCAATAATGCCATCCTGCTCCATCAGAGCCACTGTCTGGCTGACTGCACCCTGGGTCAGAAACGTGATGGACTTTATATCGCTGACCGTTGTTGCTCCTGCAGCAATAGCCCGTATAACCGGTGTGTATCGGGAGCGATAGTTAACGGGTAGCGCAGGATACGTTCTTTCAGAGCCGTGGTCGACAAGCTCAGAAAGATGCCTCAGCATTTCGCCCAGACCATGGATATAAACCATATTCACCCCCTAAAATGCATTAGCGCTAATGTATTTTTATCGCATCTGCTGATCCTGGTCAATCTCGCATAAAACATGAAGGGAGCTGAATCGTGAAGGCTGGCTAACTTGTGGTGCAACGTTGAAAGCGTTCAGGCAGGCTCATGCAGTACAACAGAAAATGTATCGTTAACGTAACGCAGTTTCGCTTTAACGGATTTTTAAGGGATAGCACTCTGTCCAGTTATAGTTAGTTTTCACCAGCGTCAGTTCCCCGGCTACATCACCGAACGTGGCGGCTTGATACTTAAAGAAAAACGCGCGCACAGGTTCAGGTAAAAACGCCGCCCCGTAGCGCAGCAGCGTGCTGTGCCAGAAGGGAGCCGGCAGCGCTCTGCCGGCATGGCGCATCAGGATTTCATTTTTCCACTGAGAATCAAGCACCTTTGTACAGAACTGCTCGCGCAGCGCCAGCGCAGGATGTACCGGGATCCCCGCCAGCAAAAGCTGATCGGGTAACGCTACCAGCCGGAGATGCGTAATCACAACTTTTTCCGCTGCAAATTCACGCCAGATAGCCATTAACTGATCCACTTTCGCTGGCAGTGGCTCATCTGCGTGATAGAGCGGCAGAGTCAGGGGTAAGAAAGTAAAATGCAAACCACAGGCGGGCAACGTATCGGCAAGCCGGTCACCTGCGGTGAGCTGAGTTAACTTCGCAATAAGGCGTGAAATATCTGCGGTCACGGAGGGCCGCATGCCCGTTGCCAGCGCGAGCCGGGTCGGATCGTAGTAGTTTTCCTCTCTGACCTTCCCGATACCTGCATTTTCCGCCCACAACGCCGCAGTATTGTTATTCACAGCGTGATATCTGTTTTGCAAACTTATTGCGTTCATAGCAACCCTTCAGGCATTAATTTAAGCATCGGCTTGTCGTCATATATTTAGCAGAGATTAATGACCCGGACCTGAAGATGCGCGCCCGCCAGCTTTCGTTGATAAACAGAACAATGCTTCAGAGAAGCGAAGAGTCTATAAAATCCCTCAGCTCCGCAGCATTTATGTTTGCCAGCGCAGAAGCTTTCAGATGCGGAGAAGCTGCCAGATACCGGGAAATAAGCTCAAAGCCTGCGGTGTATCCCAGCCACTTTGGCAAATCGCCGGTTCCGTAAAACCAGGCATTGTGATCGTAATCGGTGCGATGCCAGCTGTCATGCAGTTGCCGGGCGAAGGATTGAATAATATCTGAGTTAAGGCTTTCCCAGAGTTCAGGTTTTCCGCCTAAAAGCTCGAGAGAAAAGTGCCCGGCAAGCCCTTCAGAAACGATAGCTTCCCCTAACGTTGAGCCATATCCGGGCCCTGCCCACCTGGCCGCATGGTGCAGTTCATGAGCAAACATTCGCTCAAGCGAGTGCGCTTCTTTTTTACAGAATGCCGGGTTTTCAGGATCGACCGTTAAATAGATAACGCCTGGCTCAGGACAAAAACCCGTATGCCCTTTTTCAGGGATCACAAACTTTCCGGCTTTAACCACCACATCCAGTGAAGGAACCGGCATCAGCCGCTGAGCTTTTTCATAGGTAGCGGTCAGGCTGGCCTGAAGCCATTCACGGTGAGCGGTCAGTTTTTGTTGGGCATTCAGAATATGCAGGGTTATGTGAGGCATGTCAGCACCATCCAAAAACGAGAGTATATATCCGCCTGCCAGCAAACATATAGCGAATCTCCTGATGCGCCATTGCAGATCGCGCTGTCTGCTTCTGACACAAAGCCGCCTTTTATGCAGTGATACTTTATCAGACATTACCAGGTGGCTTTATGTGAAAAATGGAAGTCATATTGCCGTGCATTATCTGGCCTGGATGTCACAGGAAAAAACCGATATCAGTCAACGAACATATCTGTTGTAACAGGTGAGTTATGATGTTAAAACCAGAAAACAGCTTTTTTAAGTTATTATGTTTCCTCTTACTGTGACCAACTTATAAGCGAAAACCAGGCGATGATTAAGTCAGTTCAGTCAACAACCACCGTCACAACCACCGGCATTTTCGGCGGCGTGAGCGCATCTGTGACTGGCACCTGACAAAACAGACTCTGACTCCCCGCCAGACCGGACGGGGAAAACGATCTCTCCGTTCATAACTTACCGAATGGAGATATATTATGATTTCTGAAAATGCGCTTTTGATTATCGATATGCAGCACGGGCTTTTTCGCGGGCCGGTTTCCCCCTATTCCGCGGCTTCTGTACTCTCGAATATCTGTCTGCTGATTGAAAAAGCCAGGCGGGCTCAGGTACCCATCTTTTTTGCGCGCCATACCGGACCTGATGACTCCCCTTTCTCAGAGCAGGGGCCGTTAACCCGGCTTATACCTGAAATGAACGTGCACGCCGAGCGTGATGTCGTGTTTATTAAAAAGCATCCCAGCTGTTTTCAGAATACGGACCTGCAGCATCAGCTCAGCCAGCGAGGTATCAGGGAACTGGTTATCGCCGGGATGAAAACAGAATTTTGTGTGGACACGACCTGCCGTGCAGCGTCGGAACGCGGATTCAGGACAGTGCTGATTTCAGATGCGCATACAACAATGGATAACTGCTGCCTGTCAGCTAAAGAGATCGTCAGCCATCATAATGTCACGCTGGCTGGCCCGTTTGTTACGCTATCCACTGCGGCCGACTGGAACGTTATCGGTAAATGAGTATTAACCGTAGCCGCCCGCAGGGCGGCTGAAGACACTACGCTCAACGTATAGAACAATCCGATCTATCGGCCAGTGTCTGCTATGAGCGAGAAGCTGACGTTCAGACGGCACACTTCAACCGAGATGCTTTTTATGTAGCTATACGAAAAAACTTCGTATTTAAAACGTTTTGCCGGCATTTCTTATCACCTGGCCCTGGATATTGGATTGCTTAGCCAATCATGCTTCTTCCTTACTGTTTGCAGCTAAACAGGCGATAGCCGATTGCAGGTGTTCCAGAAACGCCTTCACTTTGACTTGTAAATATTTTCTGCCGGAATAGAGCGCGTAGAGCACCAGATCTTCTGGTTCGCTATTACAGTTAATTTTAACAAGGGAGCCGTTGTTAATTTCTGACTCACAGGCATGAAGAGGTAATATAGCGAAACCAAGTCCTTTCAATGCCGCAATCTTGGCCATCTGCCCACTGTTTACCTTGTAGCTGGACTGAACCTGGACGCTCTGGTTCTGTTTAAATCGCCAGGGCATTCCCTGGAGAACCGACATACTGGTAATGCAGGGGAGTTTAGTTAGTTCATTAACCGAATGTGGTGATGGGTGACGTTCCAGAAGTTCTGGGGCGGCAACCACACAGCTCGGCCAGCGCAGAATTTCTCTGGCAACCCAGCAAGAATCCTCCAGTGGCCCACGTCCAAAGCGTAATACCAGATCAAATCCATCCAATAGCCCCTCTGTTGGATCTAATTGTGTGTCACAACTGAGCTGTATCTGTGGATGCCGAATGCAGAAGTCAGCGAGAATGTCTGCCATGAAGGGAAGGTCTGGCGTAATGAGCTTCAGGTGGCCTGATAGTGAATCACCAACCAGCGATACTTCTTCCAGCGCATGATCCAAAGCGTGCATGAGCGGCGTAGTGGATTGATAAAGCAGTTTACCGGCTGCGGTTGGAATTATCTTACGCGTCGTACGCTCCAGCAGCCGCACATGAAGTTGTTGTTCGAGTAAAGTGACATGTCGACTGACATTGGATGATGGCAGCTGAAGCTGTTCTGCCGCGAGCTTAAAGCTCAACTTTTCATAAACAGCCTGAAAACAGATCAGCCACTGTATTTCAATTTTTTCTATCATTTATTATCCCAAAAAATGAGATTAACAAAACTATAATTCCATATTTATCACTAATTAGGTGGTCATTACAATTTCCTTAAAATTTCGTAAGAGGAAGGAAATGATGACCAATACAAAGAAAATTGCCATCGTAGGTGCCGGGGTTGCTGGAATGGCACTGGCTATCCTCGCAACCAGGCAGGGCCATCACGTTAGCCTGTTTGAGCGTATCAGCAACGTGTCTTCTATGGGAGCTGGTGTGACGTTGTGGCCCAATGCCATGTTCGTCATGCAGAAGATGGGGCTGGACAAAAAGGTCATGCAAGTAGGTGGTACACCATGCATGATGCGCCAGTTTGATCGGCATGGCCTCCCCCAGACTGAGTTCGATATTTCAGCCGTAAACTCACTTTGCGGTTTTCCCAGTGTGACAATTTTACGGCGTGAGCTGATGGGCTTACTGGCCGGTGCGTTAGAAAGCCTGGGAAAGGAGATCACGTTCAATTGTTCAATCACTGCAGCAGACGTAATGAAGTTGAGCCAGGAGTTTGATCTGGTAGTAGGAGCTGACGGGCGCATGAATTCAGTCGTCCGCCAGGCATTGTGTGCGGAGAAAATCACTCCTCATTATCATGGCTTTGTGAACGTAATCGGTGTGGGAAGACAACGAGAGGGCACGCTGAACAATGCTATTGATGACTATCGCGGTCAAGGTGAGCGTTTTGGAATCGTCCCGGTGAATGATGGATGGTGCTATTGGGCAGGAGCATGGAAGGCTCCCGTTGACAATGAACATCTTCGGGCGCATTGGTGCGATGAGTTGCATCGGCGTTTTCGGGACTGGCCTGATCCTGTGCAGAATGTGCTGCTGTCATATGACCGTGCATCAGTTAATTGCATTTTCGTGCATGACATTGATCCTCTCCCTTTTTGGCATCAAGACAATGTCTTAATGATCGGAGACGCGGCTCATGCTTCCTTGCCGACATCCGGGCAGGGAGCATGTCAGGCGCTGGAAGATGCGTGGCATCTTACTCGCTTACTGAAGGAGACCGATAATCTGGAGATTGCTCTGCAAAGCTTTTACCAACTAAGACATATCAAGACATCTGCAGCACAGTTGGTTGGAAGACAATTTGCCAGGAAAATTTTTTCTGAACAACCTGAACCACTGCTGCCTGCATCCACTATTTCTGCTGCTGAACTCAGTCGATTTTGGATGCAAGGTTTAACACATTTAGATCCTTGAAACCGGGTCAAAAGCACCCGGTATGCCTGTATGTCAGACGGATACTGACCAGTGCGATGTTTTTGATAAGCACTGACCCGCGCGCCCGGAATAATGCAGTGCGGACTTGCCAACGTCCGCTTCTGGCACAGTGCGGACTGTAGGTGCTGAATGCCCACTATGAGCGAAAAGCGGACGTAAAGGCATATCCGTTTAGGCGATTATGCTGCAAGCTATCTACTCAGCATCATTATTTGAAGGATGACTTCTTTGACATCGTCTTCTTCTGGCCTGACGAATATTATTGAATAAGGATACTGGAATGATAACAGTAGAGAAATCAGATCCACTTTCTCCAGAATCTCGTCACTTAATTGAAAAACTGTCAGCAGAACTCGCCTCTATTACCGGCGATAGTGGCAAAAGCAACTTCACAATAGATTCAATAAATGAAGACAGAGCTTTGTGGGTACTGGCAAGGGACAGCAGGGGAAAAGCGATAGGATGCGGAGCTATTCGACCATTAACTGAATATATAGCTGAACTTAAAAGGATGTTTTCGGACCGTAGCTTTCCCGGTATTGGTAACGCCTTGCTTACTTTCCTGGAAGCAACCGCGAAGAGCATGGGATATGACGAACTCTGGCTTGAAACGCGCCATATTAATCGTAAGGCTGTAAATTTTTATGAGAAAAGCGGATACATACGCATAAAGAATTACGGACCTTACATAGGTCGGGAAGAGGCGGTATGTTTTGCGAAGTCCTTGCAAGGCTGCCATAAAATTTGCTTAACCTAAGCTCGGCATGCTCCTTGCAGCTTTAAAACCGCGTATCAAAGTCCGCATCTGGCACAAAGCGGAAGCAATGTGCAGTTAAGCTCTGCCAGCAGCAAAAGTGAACATTCCACGCTCCCTATGCAGGGCAATATTATATTTAGTCGATCAGAGGATCAGCGCTGCAACAAAAGTAGTTGTCGTCTCCTTTTCCCGGCATATTCCGGATCATGCGTGCGCCATTAACCGTTATTGCGGCCAGCTTCCGTACAAGCCTTATGCATCGCCTGTCATCTCTGGAGTGTTTGATCTGCCGGATCTGTCAGTCTGAAAATTAACCCGCAGAGTGCGGTTACTCTTAACGTTAATCCTGGCAATAACACGCTGAATCAGAGAGATTCACTATTTTCTTCAGTTGAGGGTTTTACCTCATTGAACCGATATCGGTTCTGCTTACGCCTTCCTTATAGTGCTCACAGACTGACCTGTAAGGAGGTGTGTCCTGATGAGTTCACGTATTCGATTAGGTGTAAGCCCGTTAAGCTGGACCAACGACGTTCTGCCCGATCTGGGCGATACTATTTTACTTGAAACCTGCCTGACACAGGCTGCCTCTGCCGGTTATCAGGGGATTGAGCTGGGCAGAAAATTTCCCCGAACCCATACGGAATTAGCCCCGCTACTGCATGAAGCGGGACTTCAGCTCGCTTCGGGCTGGCACAGCGGTTTCCTTGCCGAACGCAGCGTTGCTGATGAAATCGCGGCCGTGGGATCTCACGCCGGGCTTCTCAAAGCATCAGGAGCAGACGTTATGGTTTACGGCGAATGCGGCTGTATGCCTGGCAGCCATCCGCTGGACGAGCCTCTTTCTCTTTCTCCGACCCTGTGCAGCCTGGACGCTGATGAATATGCCGGCAAAGTCAGCGAGTTTGCCGATATTCTGATGGACAGATTTGGCCTGAAACTGGCCTACCATCACCATCTGATGATGCTGGTTGAACAGCACCATGAACTGGAAGAGTTTCTGACTAAAACCTCTGAGAGTGTCGGACTGGTTCTGGACTCCGGACACGCTTTTGCCGCGGGTGTTGACCTGGCTCAGATAACAGAAAAGTTTGGTCATCGCATCGTGCATATCCACCTGAAGGATGTCCGCGCTGAGGTGCTACATCGCGTCCGGGAAAAAGACCTGAGCTTCAATGATGCAGTACGCGCGGGACTCTTCACGGTGCCGGGCGAGGGATGCATTGATTATTCTCCGCTGACTGATTTTATTGCGCGCTCAGATTATCAGGGCTGGCTGATAGTAGAAGCCGAACAGGACCCGCAAAAAGAAGAGCCGTTTGCTGCCGTTTCCCGGGCGTTTCACTGGGTAAAAAGCACTTTTTCACAGTCCCTCTCAACAGAGGAAGTTGCTCAATGAAAGACAAACTCAACATTGGCTTAATCGGCTCGGGCTTCATGGGGCAGGCGCATGCTGATGCTTACCGCCGTGCGGCAATGATCTATCCCGGCCTGCCAAAGCGCCCTCATCTCTATGCACTGGCCGATCAAAACCAGACTTTAGCCGATGCGAATGCGGTGCGCTTTGGGGCTGATAAGGCTTACGGAAACTGGCACGATCTGATTAACGATCCGCAGGTTGACGTGGTCGATATCACCTCCCCCAATCATCTGCACTATGAGATGGCGCTGGCCGCGATTGCGGCAGGCAAACACGTTTACTGTGAAAAGCCACTGGCCGTCAGCACGGAAGAGGCGCGGCAGATGACTCTGGCAGCGGAGCAGGCGGGCGTCAAAACGATGGTGGCCTTCAATAATATCAAAACGCCCGCGGCGCTGCTGGCAAAACAGATTATTGAGCGCGGCGATATCGGCACGCCAATCCGCTTTCGTGGCACCTTTGATCAGGGTTTTTATAATGACCCGGAACTGCCCTGGTCCTGGCGCTGCTCTAAAAAGCTGGGCGGCAGCGGATCCCTGGGCGATCTGGGGGCCCACACCCTTTCCGTCGCGCAGTTTCTCATGGGTGAGATCAGCGAGGTAACGGCCAGCGCACAGACCTGGCTGCGGCGGCGCCCGGTTCCGCAGGTGGACGCCGGTTATGCCAGTCGCATCGATGAGCAGGCAGAATGGCGTGAGGTGGAAAATGACGACCAGGTTCAGTGCCTCGTCAGCTTTGAAAGCGGGGCCAGCGGCGTGATCGAAGCTTCACGCCTCGCTGCCGGTCGCATTTTTGGGGTGTTCTGGGAAGTCTCCGGTACAGAGGGCACCCTTTATATGGATGGCGAACGTTTCAATGAGCTGCAGGTTTATCGCTTCAGCGATGACAAAAATGACCGGGGCTTCAAGACCCTCTATGCCGGCAGCCAGATCCCGGCCTATTCAGGCTTTTTCGGATTCGATTTTGGCGGCGGCGGGCTCGGCTATTTTGATGTCAAAGTGATTGAGGTTCATGACCTGGTGCAGGGGATCTGCGGCGACGGCGACTGTTACCCGAACTTTGCATTTGGCCTGCAGAATCAGCAGGTTCTGACCGCCATTGAGCAATCTATCCTATCCCGTCAGTGGGTTGCTGTAGCAGGCAACCGCCAGGACCGTACTTAAAAAGGAATCACTATGTTTCCCTCTTCCCTGCCCGCTCCGCGACTGCCCTCTGAAAAGTCGATACCCGTATTGCGCTGGGGCATCATTGGCCCTGGCTGGATCGCTGAACACTTTGCCCGCGCGCTGAAGGAGCACACCGGACAGCAGCTGGTTGCTGTAGCAGCAAGAAACAGAGTCAAAGCACAGGCATTCGCCGATCGCTGGGCCATTCCGGCGGCCTTCAGCAGCGCAGATGAAATGCTGGCAATGAATGATCTGGACGCCATCTACATCGCCACCCCGCATAACCATCACTATCCGGATGGCATGAAAGCACTTAATGCAGGCAAACATGTGCTGATTGAGAAACCCCTGGCGCTGAATGCCAGGGAAGCAGAAGCCCTGCAGACGCGCGCTCGTCAAAAAGGCCTGCTGTGTATGGAAGGCATGTGGTGTGATTTCGCGCCAAAATATGATGTGCTGCGTCAGCTTTTAACCGACGGCATTCTGGGCGATCTTCATACCCTGACTGCCGATCACGGTGAGTTTTTTACGCAGGATCACCGCATCTTCAATGCCGATCTGGCCGGCGGTCCGATGCTGGATCTGGGCAGCTATCTGGTTTCGCTGAGCGTGATGGTGGCAGGTGCACCTGTCCGCATTCAGTCCAGCGGACAGCCGGCAGAAGGAAATGTTAACGGACAGGCTTCTATGTTGTTCGAACATGCCAGCGGCATGCATTCGGTACTGAACACGACTCTGTTCAGTAATACCCCCGGCAGTGCGGTGATTGCCGGCCGCGATGCCACTCTGGTTCTGGCGGGACAGTTTTATGCGCCCGGCGGCTTTGTACTGACCTCGAGCCAGGGCGGTCATACGCTGTGCTGGGAGGAACCCGCCAACCGCTACACGCAGCTCTATCATGAGATCCGACATTTTGCATGGTGCGTGGGACAGGGATTAAACGACTCGCCTGTCCGCCCTTTGTCCGCCGTACTTATGACTCTGACCGCGATGGATACGGTAAGGGAGCAGCTGGGTATCGTTTTCAACGAAGAGCGTTAATATTTGTGAAAGAAGGACCTGAGTATCCTTAGCTTACGGGGCCATATCCTCACGGGACTGGCCCCGGACCGTTGTCAGAATACGTTATCGACCGGGCAGAACATCCCGGTTGCAAGGGATTTCGTCGCGGCTTCTGCGATCGCCTGCGCCCGGATCCCATCCAGCAGCCCTGGTAAATCAGTCATCTCTTCCCCGTTCAGATAGCGGACAAAAGCGTCAAGATGCTGATAATAGGTGCCCTGCACACGACTGAACCAGTCTGCATAAAGTCCCTGCCTCATAATCGCCTTTCCCTGGAAAAGCGTCATACCCGGCGGGCTCTGCGAACCTGACTCTGCCAGTCCTTTTGCACCCATAACGCTGATCCTTTCATCATAACCGTAGCCCGTGCGGCGCGTATTATCGAGCTGCGCAAATGATCCCTGCTGCATCTGCATAATCAGCACCGACGTATCCACATCGTCAAACTCGCTAATGGCCGGCATGGCGAGTGCTGCACCCATCGCACCTACTGAAATAACGTCATCGGCTGTGAGCCAGCGCAGCAGATCGAAAAAATGGATTGCCTGGTCACGCATCTGGCCGCCGGAAGACCTGAGATAGCTGAGCGGCGGAAGCTCTGACGCACGGCAGACCATCTGAATTAACTCAGGACGTCCGACAGTTCCCTGTTCCAGCTGACGCTTTAACTGCTGATGGCTGCTGTCAAAACGGCGATTGAAGCCTATCGTGATTTTTGTCTTCAGAGGCAGCACGTTTTCAGCAACGCGGATCGCTCTTGCCAGCGACAAATCGATCGGCTTTTCACAATAGACGGCCTTACCTGCCCGCGCAGCTGCTTCAAGCAGTTCAGCGTGTGACGGCGTTGCGCTGGCAATCAGCACGGCATCTATATTGTCACTGTTAATGGCGGCGCTGACTTCGCCCGCCGTGCACTTCATCTGCCCGGCGAGTGCGGTGGCCCGCTCCGTATCAATGTCGGCCAGCATAGCAAGCTCAACCTCCGGATGAGCCGCGAGATTTGCAGCATGTACCTGTCCGATAAAACCACAGCCAATCAGGGCAAAGCGTTTTTTCTGCGTCATGGTGATTTCCTGTCTGAAGGTCTACGTTCAGCGATAAAGACGTTGCCAACTTAGCCTGCCCGCCTATCCTGAGAAATGCATGTTTTGAGGGAAATACCTCAGCAGGAACCCTGATGAAAACACTGACTCTTGAGATGAACGTGGTGAAATACCTGAGGAATATACCAGCGGCAAAGTGACCTTTATGCTCTATACGCAGGAGCATTTTTATTAGCGTCTGGTGGATTATTTTTATGCAGGCAGTTTGCGCTGTTTATTGCTCTGCGGTAAATATTAACTTCTGGCACTAAGCGGACATTAGCATCAAAATTCTAAGGCTCCCAATTTTCCGGTTTTGCCGGCCCAGATGGCGCACTTTAGATCAACCCCTGTAGCGGGCCAGCAGCAGCGCGTTCAGACCATAGAAAGATTTAGCCGCCGAGGGCTGGGCCGGTAATGACGCTGCAGGTTTACACTAAAGGCCCGAGTAGCGAGGCGGCTCCGGTCTGTCCAGAATTTGTAACAGAACCCGCCAGCAGTAAACCCCACCATCACATGCCCAAACAGATACAGAACAGCGTTGAAAATATAGACTCTAATATATATGCTATATAGATTGTAATTTATAAAGGTGGGCCCGTGTGGATTGTTGAAACCACGGATTTGTTCGCTGAATGGCTGAAAGAGCAGGACAGGGCAATGCAGTTAGACATAATTGCCGCGCTGAACCTTCTGAAGCAGGAAGGTCCACACCTCGGGCGGCCGCATGTCGATACGCTGTACGGCTCGGAAATCCCTAATATGAAAGAGCTCAGAGTACAGAGCAACGGCCGGCCTGTAAGAGGATTCTTTGTATTCGATCCTCTTCGCAAAGCCATCATCCTTTGCGCGGGTAACAAAGAAGGCGCTGATGAAAAGCGTTTCTACAAGACCATGATTAAAACGGCTGAAAGCGAGTATCACCGACACCTGGACCAACTGAAACGGAGTGGAAAATGAAAACGCTGGATGATCTAATGGCTGATTTGACACCCGAGGAACTGACTCAGGTGAATGATAAAGTTGCAGAAATGCGACTTGATTCTCAGCTGTATAAACTTCGCGAGGCGCTGGCTAAAACGCAGAAGCAGCAGGCAGAAGCTATGGGGATCGCGCAACCTTCCGTGGCAGCTATCGAAGGGCGCGGCGAGGATCTGAAAATCGCGACGCTCAAACGATATGTTGAAGCGCTCGGCGGCCAGCTAACTATCGGTGTCAATATGCCCGGCGGCGAGCATGTCGATTTCACACTTTAACTGCACCCGTAAGTCTGGCCGTTTACGGTGTTACCCGGAAAAAATGCGACTGACGTACCGGTTATTTCCCTTTGCTTGCGCTTCCTCTCTGCGACGCGCTGTCTCGCGGTCTGCTTTCTTCACTTAACGCTGCTGTGTGACAGCTCCTCCTCCGCTTTTCTTCCTCTGATGGTCAAAAGCATAAACATCCTGATGGTACCTTCCGGCTCCCCGGTAGGGCCAGGTCATCAACCCTGATGCACTAACCGGCAGAATCAGTAAGTTCCGCCAGACGTCACAAGCGTCGCCAGAGGATTCCGGCTGGATCTGATGGCAAACAGCCCTGTAGTTGGCCTATAGTCCGCTATGAGCGAAAAGCGGACTTTAACGGTCTCAGATTACCAGGATTTCAGGCTGGCAACTTGCAGAGTATCTGATTAGAGCTTTCTTAAAAGTCTGGCGGGATTACCCGCATACACGCCTTTTACCAGCACAGGCTTTGTAACCACGCTACCGGCACCAATCACCGCACCACTGCAAATGTCCGTGGTTAAGATCGTTGCCCCGCTCCCCACGGTTACCGCGTTACCTGATACGATATGTATCCAGCTTTCTGCTGAAGCATCAGGAGCGCCATTCTTAAACAAGTCGTTAGCAAAGGTTACGCCATGGCCTGTAAAACAATCCTTACCCAGGGTAACGTTCTCACAGTTGACTGCTCCCCGCCCTAAAGGGCGAGGATTCCCACTTCAACGCAACCTACCTAAGCCGCATTACGCGGCTTTAGGGTTTACAGTCGCTCCGTGGGCTAACGCGGTCAGCCCGACCGCTTTTATATTCTTCGCGGCGTTTACGTCACGATCATGGTTAGCCCCGCACTCAGGGCAGATCCACGAACGAACGTTAAGCGCCATCTCTGGCATGGTATAGCCGCAACCGCTACAGCGTTTTGAGGACGGGAAAAACTGGTCAAGGGCGACCACGGATCGCCCCGACCATTCGCCCTTATATTCAAGCTGGCGCACGAATT
>Ga0268257_1001119_pt1 | contig 24926 bp, 23 predicted proteins | sample AgamicAtPrz_FD_200249 | JGI IMG/M metagenome (GOLD analysis project Ga0268257, IMG submission 200249) | Agave microbial communities from Guanajuato, Mexico - At.P.rz (v2) (version 3) | ecosystem: Host-associated > Plants > Phyllosphere > Phylloplane/Leaf | place: Guanajuato, Mexico | collected... | reverse complement strand
TTGAGCCGCTCACTGCAGCAGATGCAACACCAGCCAACGCAATAACCGCCATGGCAATCAGAGACTTTTTCATGATCGTTCCTTTGAATAGCGAGTTTGAAGACAACTGAGGTATGTGAGAGAGACCTGTGCCAAGTATTAAGCAAAGGCCGGTTTAACCGTCTTCAAGTTCTGGATTCAATTTTCACGGTCCACAACATGATTTCGGTAGCAGCAGTTTCAGAAAATGTCTGAGAAACAGTAATACCCTATTTGCAATTATTTTTTCACCCAGTCAGATAATTGCGGAGAATGATTAACACGATGTGCTTGATGAATGGTGCGCTATTGAAAAAATAGCGTTATGGGAAATTTCCTACAATGTTAAAAAAAGTAATCCACATTTCCATTTTTATTATTTCTCTTATGTTTCAAAAATAAAGGGTTTTCATCTAACTTTTATGGCTGCATTTCAATGCTGTACCTAATATTGAAGTGAATAAATGTAAAAATTTAAACCATATTTTTCCTTATGGATTTTTAATAGATTTTTGCGAGATGAAATTTTATTTTTCAGCAGATTTTCCAATTTCCATTACACAGATCGGGTGTCACATGTATCTCTCCGACTTGCCCAAGGGGCCATACTTCGATGCGGGCAGCATCGAAGTCACATCCTCTGCCACGGGATACACCTGGCCATCCGACATGAAAGGTCAGAAGAACCAGCCAGTTCGGGTTTTCCTGGCTGATGAAGACAGGCACAGCAGGAGCGTGATCTCGCAGGAGCTCATGCGTGACCCTCGGACCATCCTGATCGGGCAGGCCTCCTCCTATCGAGAAGCGCGCAAGGGCGTCTTGGCCGAGGAGTTCGACGTGCTTCTCGTGGACCTGTCGCTTGGCGAAGGACAAGGAGCCGATTTGCTGGAGTTAGTCCAATTGAGAATGCCCAATGTATTGAGCATCGCCATTTCTTCCAGCGAAAAAGGCGATGCCGCCATGGATGCTTTCAAAAAAGGAGTGGTTGGATATTTATTAAAGAATTCATGGTTTGGAAGTTATTCGCAAGCGGTACTGGAGGTGGCCAATGGCGGGGCATCCATATCTCCGATTGTTGCAAAGAAAATTCTGCCAAAGATATTTCAATACTCTGCGCCCAACGAAATTCCTCTTGAACACAAGAAATTCGAAAAGCTGACGGATAGGGAAAAAGAAGTTTTACGATTGATTGCTCAAGGAAAAAGAACCCATGAGATTGGGGACTACATGGAAATAAGTGCTTTGACTGTATCCACGCATGTGAAAAACATCTATCGAAAGATGCAGGTAAGAACTAGAGCCCAGGCCGTCAGGTATGCAGTATTGAAAGGCATCATTTAAAAGAATCGAATACTCAAACGCTTTGGGTCGACAACAGCGCTTTGGCCTACAGAATTTGCTTAACCTGTATTGAGATTTGAAATATTGGAACGGGCGCTTTTTGATAGGCAATGCCCAGCCGCGCGGGGCCGGTGCATTTGAGGGTCGGCTTTCAACCATGTTGCCCAACTCCGATGCGCCTGCGCGTCACGCTCACATGGCTGTCTGTGATCCAGCAGCTCTGAGGCTTCAGCAAGATCTTTGCCAGTGCTAGGCACTGCAACCTCAAAGCCTGCCGCGCCTTGTCCAACAGCCCCATGCACCTGAACAAACGTCTGAACCGCCTTCCTTGATTCGCCTGCTCGCAGCAAGACAACACGAAATTTCAAGTTGTCACACGCCTCTGTTACATTCATTCACAGGAGTGAACATGCAAACAACTGCCGTCGAACAGCCGATATCCAAGCTGCTCTCATTTCCTCATCATCTGACCGGCATGGGCGCCGTGGCTTTGGTCAACCCGTTGATCTACTACAGCCATAATCCGACGCGTGCGTGGCTTGAGACTTGGCTTTCGCCTCTTGCACTGGCGCTTGCCGCATATGGTCTATATGCCCTGCTTCCGACCCATCGTGCAAAAAGTGCATGGCCCAAGGGCTTTCTGGTACTCGCCTGGCTTCTGCTTTCTCTGTCGGTAGCAAGTCCATGGATAAACCCGCCTCGCTCCAATCCTTATGCGACACAGGCCAAGCAACCCGCCCCCATCCCGGCAATCACCAGCGTTGGCACAGCCGCAGAAGACTCTGAGTGGTGAACAACGGCTTCCCCCCAGACGACTGGTCGAGCCATCTGCTCGGCCACGGACGATGACCTCAATAGCTTGGTATCTGCGATGCAGAAGCTAATTCGGTACTGGAACTGATGCCGCCGCCTTCTGCACGGCAGAAATGCTGCTGCCAGGCATGCGCTCCCCGAGAAAATCCAGAAAGTGCCGGACTGCCGGTGCCAGCCCGCGCCGCGAGGGGAACACCGCATGCACGATGCCGCGCGGGGGCGCCCATTGCGGCAGCAGCTGCACCAGCGTGCCCTGGTTCAAGGCATCCTGGCACATATAGTCGGGCAGCCAGCACATGCCGCTGCCGGCCAGTGCGGCAAATTTCAGGGTCAGCAAATCATCGACCACATAGCGCGGCTGCAGCTGCAGCCGGTGTTCCTTGCCTTCGGGTCCGACCAGCAGCAGGCTGGAATGGCCGTCGACCGCCGTCATCGCCATGCTGTCCAGCAGTTGCAAGTCCTCCAGCGTGCGGGGCGTACCCTGGCGCTGCAGCAGATCGGGGCTGGCCACCAGGATCTGGCGCGAGCTGTCGAGTCGCTTGACGACCATGGAGCCGCTGTCCTCCAGAGTGGCACGTACGCGCAATGCGACATCCACACCCTCCTCGACCAGATTGACGGGGCGATTGGTGACCTGCATCTCCACCTGCACCAGCGGGCAGCGCTTGAGAAACTCGGGCATCAGCTCACCCAGCACCGTCTGCGCCAGCGTCACCGGGCAGGTCACGCGGATGGTGCCGCGCGGCTCGGTCTGGACTTCGGCCACGGCATCCGAGGCAGCCAGGGCCGCATCGCGCATGGCCTGACCATGGCGCAAAAAGGTCTCTCCGACCTGAGTAAGAGACAGCTTGCGGGTGGTGCGCTGCAGCAAACGCACTCCGAGGTGGGCCTCGAGCTCGGCAACACGGCGCGAGAGGCGCGACTTGGGGATGCCCAGCGCCCGCCCGGCAGCCGCAAAGCCGCCGCGCTCGACCACCTCGACGAAGTACAGCATGTCGTTGAGATCCACCATGCACATTTCCTTGGAATCGATTGAATTGATATTTGGAACGATCTATCGCATTTTTGCAGACTTATTGGCGAATCTAAACAAATCTACAATCTATTCCATTGCAATTCAAAACCAATCACTGTTTTGCCGCAACGCAGCATCGGGGCTAGGCAAGAAGTGTTTTCTGACTCATTTTTAGAGGTATAGATACCAATATGCAAATCCTGCACATCGACTCTTCCATCACCGGCTCCAATTCCGTGACCCGCGCACTGACAGCCGATATCGTTGCCAGCCTCAAGCAGACCAACCCCGAAGCCAAGGTCGACTACCTGGATCTGGCCGTGAGCGCCCCCAGCCACCTGAGCGCGCAATCTCTGGGCTTTCGCACCGGCCAAGCCGCTGCCACCGAAATCGAACGCCAGGAAAACGCTGTCTCCGAAGCCCTGGTCAGCCAGTTCCTGGCCGCTGATGTGATCGTCGTGGGCGCCCCCTTCTACAACTTCACCATTCCCACGCAGCTGAAGGCCTGGCTGGATCGCATCGCCCAGGCTGGCCGTACCTTCAAGTACACCGCCACCGGCCCCGTGGGTCTGGCCGGCGACAAAAAGGTCATCGTGGCCTCCGCTCGCGGCGGTGCTTACTCCACCAGCGAAGCGGGCCAGGCCATGGAGCACCAGGAAAGCTATCTGAAGGTGATCTTCGGCTTCATGGGCGTGACCGACGTGACTATTGTTCGTGCTGAAGGCGTGGCCATGGGTCCCGACGCCAAGGCTGCTGCCATGGAAGCGGCCAAGGCTCAGATCGAACAAGCACAAACCGTCGCTGCCTGATAGCTGACTGAGCTGCAAAAGCCGGTATCGCCCAGGGCGTACCGGCTTTTTTTGCGCGACAAAACCGGGCCCGACCGAGGTTTCGGACATTTCCGACTGAAGTTCTCGAAAAAAATGCCGATCTGAAGACCTGAACCCACTGTTTTTGATACGCTGAAAACAGTTAGATACTTATCAGGCCCTAGTCCCGGTTGACCCGGTCACGTTTTCCCAGATGCCAGCTTCCCGTCCCATGCCCACCGCCGTCCGTCAATCGCCTCAGCGCTCCGACGAGAACCTCGTCGTTACCGCTATTGCCGTATTTCTGGTGGCAGCACTGATTCTGGGTACGGTCGCCTATCGATACCTCAAGCATTCACAGCAGCAGCAGGAGCAGACTCGTAGCGAGCGTCAGGCCTACAAGCGCTATAACGACTATCTGGACTCCACCGAACAGGCAACTGCCAAGCCTGCCGCCAACCAGCCCTCTCCCGTGCAGGCCAGCGCGCCTGCCGCAGCGCCCAGCATGGCCGAGAAGCTGCTCAACCACCCTGCAGTCACACCAGGCCCAGGCTTCAACGCTCCGGGCGTACAGCAGACCGGTGTGGCCATCATCGATGCGATGGACCACGCCCAGGCAACCGCCAAACAATAAGCCCAGGCCGGCAGAAAAGCCCTGCTCGCCCCACGCCAGCTCAGCGCATTACCAGACCGCCGTCCACCAGCAGCAGTTGCCCGGTCATGAAGCCACTGAGTTCCGACGCCAGAAACAGCACCGGCCCCGCCACATCTTCGGGCCGCGCCAGCCGCCGCAGCGGCGTGGCCGCCATCAGCGATTCACGGAAAGATTCCTTGCTGTCCTGCGTACCCTGCGTGGGATAGACCAGACCGGGCGCCACACAGTTGACGCGTATGCCCACAGGCCCCAGCTCGCTGGCCAGGTTGCGGCTGAAAGCCAGCAAGGCCCCTTTGGATGTCGTGTAGTCGTGATAGGCGACAACAGGCTGCTCCACCAGATTGCTGACGATGTTGACGATGCTGCCGCGCGCGCGCTGGCGCATCAGCGGTAGCACCGCACGGCAGACATTGAAGCTTGCACCTACGGCCCCGTCGAACTGAGCCTGATAGTCCGCCCATTGCAGATCGTCAAACCGGCTGCGGCGTTCCGGATCAAATGCATAGGGCCTGAAGGCATTGTTGACCACGATGTCGATGCCCCCCGCTTCGCTCACTATGCTGTCCACCATGCCCTGCACCGCCTCTGGCGAGCCTACATCGGCCTTGACCGCCCAGGCATCGCCGCCCGAGTCCTTGCCCGCAGCCAGACAGGCATCCACAGTGCCGGCTGCGGCTTCGTCGTTGGACAGGTAGTTGACGGCCACCGTCGCGCCCTCGCGCGCAAATGCCAGGGCAATCGCCGCGCCAATGCCACGGCTGGCCCCCGTCACCAGCACCACCTTGCCGCGCAAGCCCATTGAAGAAGACTGACTCATATTCACGATTTCCGCTCAAACACCGACAGGCCCCAGACAGGAGACAGCAAGCAAGTGCCTTGGCGGCTCGCCGCCCTGCACTGATGCTGCCGTACCCCTCCCCAAGGCTCGGCGCCGCCCAGGCGTTGCGCCTCAGGGGTAGATTTACAGCGACACCACCACATCCGCCACCTTGATCTGACGCTGCACCATGCCCAGCGCACGATAGACATCGGCGCCTTTTTGCAGCGCAGCCATATCGAAGCTGCCCAGCGGCTGCCCCTGGACGGCGGGCATGGAAGAGGCGTTACGCAGGCGGATCACATCCAGATTGATGTCGCGGCGCGTGCCGTCAATGGCATATTTGCTGGCCAGCACCGAAGCCTCTTCGGGGTTCGCCATCATCCAGGCAGCGCTTTCGCGGTAGCCCTTGACGAAGGCCTTGAGCAAATCCTTCTTCTGCTGGAACACCTCTTCGCGCACCACAAACATGTCGCTGGACATATTGAGGTGGTCGCTGACCTGCATCACATTGACATCGCCGATGCCCTTGCGCAGACCCACGGCCAGACCGGTGTCCGTGGCGGCCGTGGCGTCAACCTGTCCTTGCATCAGGGGAGCAAAGTTCAGAAGGCCGGTCACGACAATGCTCACATCCGACTCCTTGAGGCCGGCCTGATGCAGCATCACCAGCAGGTTCTGGCGTGTGCCGCTGGCAAGGCTGTAGACACCGATCTTCTTGCCCTTGAGGTCTGCGGGCTTGCGAATGCCCGAGGACTTGAGCGAGACCACGTTGAACACGTTCTGCGGATAGATGTCGTAGATGGCCACCAGCTTCTCGCCCTTGTCCAGCGCCATGAAGAAGGAGCCGGGGTCGGTAAAGGCCACGTCGGCCTGGCCGCTGAGGATGTTGCGAATCGCATCGCCGCCACCCGCGCCAGGCAGATAGGCCAGTTCCACGCCGTTCGCCTTGAAAAAGCCTTTTTCGGGCTCGACCAGAATATTGGTGATCTCGCTGATGGGCTTGCTCCAGCCCGCCAGGCGAATTTTGCCCTGCAAAGGAACCGCCATGCTGGTGCCGGTCATGGCAAGGCCGCTCAGGCCTGCACAGGCGCCGAGCAGGCTGCGGCGGGAGATGAACGAAGTCTGGTTGCTGTTGTGCATGACAAATGGTTTGAAGATGCGGTCAGGCCCGGTTGCCCGACTGCGAGGTTGAAAAGTGATGGGAGCGCAGCAAATAGCGCTCCAGAACAAGACAGGCCTGGTACAGCAGCAGGCCCATGGCGGCAATCAGCACCAGCGCCGCAAACATCAGCGTGGTGTCCATCATTCCCTGGGCGGCAATGACCACGGCCCCCAGACCCTGGCTGGCGCCCATGAACTCGGCAACCACGGCGCCGACCAGCGCCAGCACCACGGCCACGCGCAGCCCGGCCAGAATCGCGGGCAGCCCCGTCGGCAGCTTCAGGCGCAGCAAGGTCTGCAAACGTGTGGCCCCCAGCATGCGAAACAGCTGCAGGCGCTGGGCATCCACCTGGCGCAGGCCCGTCAATGTGTTTTCCATCAAGGGGAAAAAGCAGATCAGCGCCGTGATCAGCACCGTGGGCAGCATGCCGAAGCCGAACCAGAGCACGAACAGCGGCGCCAGAGCCAGCTTGGGCACGACCTGGCTGACCACCACATAGGGCTTGAGCACGCGCTCCAGCAGCTCGGACTCGGCCAGTGCCATACCGGACAGCAGGCCTACGGCGCTGCCTATGAGCAGGCCCAGCAGCAAGGCCTGCAAGGTCGCCCAGAGATGCGGCCAGAAATAGCCGGACGCCAGACCCGAGCACAGGGACAGCGCCACTGCCGAGGGTGCAGGCAAGACCAGTGCCGACAAGCCTAATTGCCTCGCAGCCAGCTCCCACATTGCGATTACAGCTATCAAAAGCGAGGCAGACAGCCAGTGTGTTCTGTTCAGCAGGCCGCTCATGCGCCACCCCGGTCCATGGATGCGCGAATGCGCGCGCAATAGTCGTTGAACGCCGCGCCATGGCGCATGCTCTGCTGGCGAGGCTGTAGCAACTCGACAGACCAGTCGTCCACGATGCGGCCACCATGCATGAGTGCAATGCGGTCACCCAGATAGACGGCCTCGTTGATGTCGTGGGTGACGAAGAGCACCGTCGTGCCATGCCGCTGGCAGGTGCGCAGCAAATCGTCCTGCAGCTCGGCGCGCGTGATGGCATCCAGTGCCGCAAAAGGCTCGTCGAGCAGCAGCAGCGGCGGCTCCAGAATCAGGGCGCGCGCCAGCGCCGCCCGGCTCTGCTGTCCGCCCGAGAGCTGGCGCGGATAGAGCGAAGCATGTTCGGCAAGACCCAGTTGCTCCAGCAACTGCATGGCCGCCTGTTGATCCTGCAGCCCGGGCTTGCGCTGCAGCGACACGGGCAGCAGCACGTTGTCGATCACCGTATGCCAGTCTAGCAAGGTCGGCGCCTGGAACATGAAGCCCAGCTGCGGCCCTGGGGCGGCCAGTTCGCTGCCGCTCAGCAAGACTTGACCCCACTGAGGCCTGAGCAGGCCTGCCGCCAGCTTGAGCAGCGTGGTCTTGCCACAGCCGCTGCGCCCCAGCAGGCAGTGAAACTCTCCTGCCCCGATCTGCCAGTCCACGCCATCCACCACCGGCGCTCGTCCCGGGTAGCTGTATCGGGCCTGCTTGAACTCCATGAATGCCACGGCTGTATCCACTCCCTCAGTCCGCATAAGAGGCCAGTGGCTGGGCCGCCAGTTCTGCCGACTGCTCGATCTCCGTCATGCGCACCAGATCCAGCAGATTGAAGCGCCCGTCATGGTGCCAGCCCGCCTCGGGCATGCTCATGGAGCCGATGGCGCTGATACGCGTGACGCCAACCGCACCCAACAGCCCGGCCAGGCGGTACAGCTCTTCGGGGCTGGCAGCAATGCCGGCGGTCTGCAGATAGTCTCGCTGAGCAGCCACCACGGGCAGCACGGCATCGAGACGGTCCACGGCCACCACGGCTATCGTGCGGTACAGCGCGGTCGGTACCAGGGGCTGCAGACTCTCGCTGTAGGCCACGCTCCAGGGCGCATCCACAGGCCCCAGCAGTTGGTGTGCGTCACCGCCCCACTCCATGTTCTGCTGCCAGCGGGCCAGCGCCGCCCCTTCTTCCAGATCCAGCTCGCGGCGCGCGAATCGTCGCTGCAGATTGGCAAGCTCGGCGGCCAGATAGTCGGCAAAAGCACGCGGAGAGACCGGCGCCCCACGCTGCACATAGAACACATGGGGCGAGTAGCAGCCCTGCTGGTCGTAGCGCATCACATCCCAGGCGGCCAGCCTTGCCATGCCCGGAGCCTTGAGCGTATCCAGCGCCTGCGCACCGATCAGGCCAAAGCCCAGCTTATGGCCATGAGGCAAAAAGCGCGTCGTCACGGGCAGGCGACGACGCAGTGCATCCAGAGTCTGGTTGCCGCCGTAAGCCAGCACCGTATCCGCCTGGGCATAGAGCGCGTCGGCCTCCTCGCCGCCCGCGCCGCGCCACCAGACCACCGCCAGGCAATCGGCCAGCGGAGGGTGGACCTCGGCAAGCAGGCGTGCAAACCATCCCGCGAACAGGGGCTCGGCACTGGCCAGCTTGCCGATCGCAGGGGCCTTGACCAGCAAGCCGCAGACCAGGCTCCACAGCGACAGCGCAGGCACGTTGCCGGCCCAGCTATGCACCAGCAGGTCCGGGCCGAAAGCCCGTACGGCCCCGCCCTTGGCTGCCGGCTGAAAGCCGTCGAGCACTGCCGGGTTGGCAAAATCCTCGGCCACAAAGCGCTTGAGTTGCGCTGCGCGGAAGGTCTTGAAAAATCCTGTCAGCCCCAGCCGCACCATATCGGCGTCATAGCCACTAACCACAGGCAGCCAGGCTTCGGCCTGCTGGCGGTAGATGTCGTTGCGATCCAGCAGGCGGGCCATTGCACGATCGACGGCATCGATGATCTCGGCTACCGGCATGGGGCGCAGATGGATGGCTGCGGCCTTGCGCACACGACAGGCCAGTGCCTGCATCTGCGGCGCCGTCAGCACGGGCACGCTGACTTCCAGCACCTGACCGTCCCGGGACTCGAAGTCCAGCGTCTGCCACTGCACTTCCTCGTCGCCAAGACCGGGCAGATAGCCAGCCTTGATCCGCTGTAGCTTGCGCTGCTCGCTCATGCGCCGGCAGCTTTCACAAACTCTTCAACCGCCAGCGAACAGCCCTTGGCGGCAGCGCCCTCGGCGCGCCCCAGCAGCAAAAAGCCGTCTTTTTCCTGCGGGCCGGCGCACAGGCCCACATCTTCGGTCAGGATGGTGGTCACCGCGTTGTAGTTGGCCAGATCGCAATGCACCAGAATGCCGCGCTCTCCAGCTGCCACGTCCCTGCCGGTGATCGGCTCGACCAGACGCGAACGGATCCAGTGCGGACCGGACTTGACCGAAGGCAGCGCCGCATTGCCATCGTCATAGAACTGGGTGCTCAGCTCCGTCATGCCATACATATTGATGCACAGACTGCGCGGCACGCCCAGCAGCTGTGAAAGCTCGGCATAGAACTCTTCAAGAGGCAGCTCGCGCGACTGCCCCTTGTAGCCGCCCGTATCCAGTACGCGGCTGCCTGCAGGCAGGCGGAAGCTGCGGCCCTGTTCACGCAGGGCATCCATGACATGGACCAGGCTGAAGCTCGCGCCCAGCAGGGCAAACGGCTGGCCGCTGCGCTCGGACTCCTCCAGCGCGGCACACAGGGCCGGCATGTCCAGCCCTTCCGAGTTCAGGTAGTAGCGGCTGCCGGCCGAACCGAATTCGGAACAGGCAAGAGCCAGATAGTGGGCCAGCGAGGAATTGGGCATGGCCTGCTCATCGGGAAACAGAATGCCCATGGGCATGCGCTCCAGACCCTGCATGAAACGCTGGGCGAAATAGCGCTTCATGGACAGGTCGTAGACATCAAGCTGCGGATGAAAATGACGTCCGCGTGCGGCGCGGCCTGTGGTGCCGCTGGTCATGAATACACGCTCGGCGGGCGATGGCGGCTCGCTGCGCAGCTCCATCGCCTTGAAGGCATCGATGGGCACGGCAGGGACATCGCGCCAGCTCCTGACATTGCGCAACGTGGCACCGCGTCGCTGGCAAAAGCTGCGAAACGGAGCATTGCATTCGTACTGATAGGCGAAAAGGCGCAGGGCGAGTTGGTTGAACTGGTCGTCGGTGCAGTCATCCATTGCGATGAAAGCAAGCAGATCGGCGACCAGCGAAGCGGCCTTGTCCATGAAATTCCTTCGAGAGCGGGGACGTCATGCTCCGAAGGCTTGCTGACCATGCGAGAACGCACTGCCCTGAGGTCAGCTTGCAAGCTCTTCTTCCGCCGGTATGAACCGGGTCAAGTTCGCGGGTGTAGATCTCAGCACTGGCGTGCACCCCGGAGCGCGGCGCCATCTTACCCCAATGGCGTCGCTGCACGGAGCCCGAGCTGCCGCATGTAAGTCGCGTCACTTGTAACCTCGGGTAAGGCTCCAGCACGGGCAAGAAGGACATCTACGGCAAAAACATCAAAACACTGCTGCCCAAATACAATCGACCCGGCACTGCAAGCTGCCTGAGACCTAACCTGCCACAGCGCCGACAATGGCGCGTATGCGCCATGCCTGAAAGCGCGGCGTGTCGCAGTAATGGACTGTGTCAGCAGACGCTTGCAAATCATCCAGGGCACCGAACGCCCACCCCAAGCCCCAGAGATATTTACATGGATTTTTCGCGCCTTTGTCATCTGGCAGGCTGGCCTGTGGCCGCCGCCGGACTGCTGCTGACGGCACAGTCCGCAATGGCCCAGCAAGCCGCCGCCCAGCCGGACCTGCCCCAGCTGTCCGAAGTCACCGTACGCAGCACCTTGCAGCAGTCTGCACTGGAGCAGACCCCAGCCTCCGTCACCGTGCTCGACGGCGAGCGCATGCGCGAGCGAAATCTGCAGGTCAATCTCTCAGAGTCCCTGAGCGCCGCTCCGGGCCTGCAGCTGCAGAACCGCCAGAACTACGCGCAAGACCTGCAGCTGTCGATTCGCGGCTTTGGCGCACGCTCCACCTTCGGCGTGCGCGGCATACAGATCTACGTGGACGGCATTCCCTCCACCATGCCGGATGGCCAGGGCCAGACCAACAATATCGATATCGCCTCGCTGGAGCGCGTGGAAGTGCTGCGCGGCCCCTACTCCGCGCTCTATGGCAACGCCTCTGGCGGCGTGATCAATGCCTATACCGAACGTGGCGAGGGTGCGCCCTCGGTGGAAAGCAGCTTTGCGCTCGGCAGCGACGGCCAGAAGCGACTGGGCCTCAAGGCTCAGGGCGAAACCAACGGGGTTGGCTATGTGCTCAGCGCCAGCCGTTTTCTGACCGACGGCTACCGGGCCCAGAGCGCAGCGGACAAAAACCTGTTCAACGCCCGCATCGATGTCAAGCCCGACGAATACAGCCAGCTGACCCTGGTCGCCAACCATGTGGACATCGATGCCAAGGACCCCGGCGGCATCACGCCCAAGGACTGGGCGGCAGATCCGAAGGCTGTGGCGTCCAACCCCTTGCTCTACGACTCGCGCAAAAGCGTGAAGCAGACACAGGCCGGCCTGACCTATGAGCGCCAGCTGGATAGCGGCCAGGCGCTGCGCCTCATGGCCTATGCCGGCCAACGTGAAATGATGCAGTTTCAGTCGACACCCAAGGCCTCACAGTCCGGCTACAGAGGCGGGGTGATAGGGCTCAAACGCGACTATGGCGGCATCGATGCACGCTGGAGCGGCAAATACGAGCTGGGCAGCGGCAGCCTGAGCCTGATTGCCGGTATGGCCGCCAATACGGTCAGGGAAGATCGCCAGGGTTACAAGAACTTTGTCGGCAACCAGCTGGGCGTGGTCGGCGAGCTGGTGCGCGACGAGCGCAATACCCTCACCAGCATCGACCCCTATCTGCAAGCCTCCTGGGCCTTCGCTCCGCGCTGGAAGCTCGATGCCGGCCTGCGCTGGAGCAATGTGCAGTTCCAGTCGCGCGACCATTTCCTGGCTGACAAGGACGATAGCGGCAATGCCGGATTCCATAAGCTGCTGCCGGTGGTTTCGCTGCAGCACGAGCTCAATCAGGACACCAATGTCTATGCCTCGCTGGGTCGCGGCATGGAAACACCGACCTTCAACGAGATCTCGTACCGCCCCGATCTGGTGGGCGGCCTGAACTTCGGCCTCAAGCCTGCGGTATCGACCAGTGCCGAGCTGGGCATCAAGCAACGCTTCAATGTGGCCGGCCTGCGCGGCGACTGGTCTGCCGCGCTGTTCCAGACCCAGACCGACAATGAAATCGTGGTGGCCAGCAACGACAGTGGCCGCGCCTCTTATCAGAACGCCGGCAAAACCCGCCGCCGCGGCATGGAGCTGAGCGGCAGCACCTGGCTGATGCCCCAGCTGCGCCTGAACGGCGCGCTGACGCTGCTCGACGCCAGCCTGCGCAGCGGCTATTGCGACAGCAAGGGCCAGGACTGCATTCCCGCCGGCAACCGCATCGCCGGCACGGCCAGGCATCTGGGCTACCTGGGGCTGGAATGGCTTCCCGCCAACGACTGGCGCGTGGGTCTGGACTGGCGTCACGTGGGCCGAATTGCCGCCGACGACAAAAACCAGGTCTATGCCCCCAGCTACAACGTGGCCAGCCTGAACGTGGGCTACACCCGGCGCCTGGGCGCCTGGAAGCTCAGTGCTTTTGCCCGCGTCGACAATCTGACCGACAAGAACTATGTGGGCTCGGTCATCGTCAACGAAGGCAACGGACGCTATTACGAGCCGGCCCCGGGGCGCCAATGGATGGCCGGAACCAGCCTCAGCTACCAGTTCTAGGCATGTCATCCGCATCGTCGGACAGCAGCAAGCGGGCCTGGTGCCCGCTTTTTTCATGTCTGGACGGATCAAGGACAATTTTTCAGAAAAATATTTGGTGCCTGCAAACTGCCTGTTTGAGCCCGAAAGCCGCCAATCCCGTGCCGGTTTGCACGCCTGACAACAGATACCTGCAGCAGGCCTGCCCTTACCAACCCTGCAAGCCACGTCAAAACAAGGCTATCCACGGCCAATATCGTGGATTCTCAAGCCGACGCTCATGCAGATTGAGCGGAGTTAGCCCCTGAAGCAGACATGAACGGCACACAGAGAATCTTCACTCTGCAACACGCTGCCATCAGGCGTGCAACTGCCACGAAATGCTGAGCAAACGGCAACAGGCGGCCATCCCAGGTAAAGAAATCATTTCTTATAGAAAATTCACATAAAAAGAGCTCAGATGGCGGACTTTTGAAAGCAAATTCACAGCGCTAGAATCCGCCACCAACGCTGCCTCGCATGTTTGAAGCCGGGGCCGGTTTCAGATTCCCCCGTATGTCAGCTCTTTTCGTTTTTTGCCATCCACATCCCGGCCCGGCGCCTTGCAGCCCAGCCGTTCCCGCAGCAGGAGCTGGCGCATGAGCGATGGTTTGCGGAGCCTGGCCCCGCAAGGCGTGCAGCTGGTCGACATACGGCTGCAGCGTGGCCAGACCCAGGTGTTCGACAGCCTGAACCTGAGCCTGACGCAAAAGCGCATCGGCGTGATCGGCAACAACGGCGCGGGCAAATCCAGCCTGTTCCGCCTGCTTTGCGGGCTCGATCTGCCTCAGGCCGGACAGGTGCTGGTGGATGGCATGCCCTTGCTGCAGGCGCGCCAGAACCGGCCTGGCCTCGTTGGCCTGATGTTCCAGAACCCGGACGATCAGATCATCTTCCCCACCGTGGAGGAAGAACTGGCGCTGGGGCTGCGCCCCCAGGGCCTGAACAGGCAGCAGGCCAGAGCCAGGGCGCGCGAGCTGCTGGCCGCACGCGGTCTGGCCCACTGGGCCGAGCGAGCCGTCAGCAGCCTGAGCCAGGGCCAGCGCCAGCTCGTGTGCTGGCTTTCGCTGCTGATTGCCGCCCCCCAGTTGCTGCTGCTGGACGAGCCCTTTGCCAGCCTGGACTTGCCCGGTCAGGCCCGCCTGGCCCAGGATATCGCCGCCGCACCGCAACAGGTGCTGGTCTCCACCCATGTGCTCGATCATGTGCGCGACTTTGAACGCGTGATCTGGCTGGAGCAGGGCCGGCTGCGCGGCGACGGCCCGGGCCGCGACATCTGCAGCGCCTACGAGACTTCCGTGCGGGAGCAGCTGATGCAGAAAACCTCCCACGGAGACCTGCATGGGTAGCCTCTACAGCGAAGTTGCGACCTGGCTGCATCGCTGGTCGGCCGGCCTCAAGCTTCTGCTGCTGGCGGTTTTTGGCACGCTGCTGTTCCTGATAGCCAGCCCCTGGGTGCTGGCGGGCTGTGGCGCAGCCTGCTTGCTGCTCTGGATATCGCTGGGCCAGGCCACCCAGGTGGCACGCCGGCTGATGCGCTCGGTCATCGTCGCGGCGCTGCTGGTGGCGGGCTTTCATGTGCTGATGGGCAATCCGGTGCTGGCGGCCGTCAGCAGCCTTCGGCTGGTCTGCGCCTCCACCCTGGGCATTGTGCTGACCGTGACCACTCGCCCCAGCGATCTCGTCGAGGTGCTGGAATGGCTGCTGGCCCCTCTGGCCCGCCTGGGCATCCCCACCGAGCGCGTGGCCATGCAGCTTGCGCTGATGCTGCGCTTTACCGAGCATTTCTTTGTGCAATGGAAAAAGCTGGACGAAGCATACCGGCTGCGCACCGGCAAAAGCGGCGGCCTGCGCCTGATTGCACCGCTGACGATTCATATGCTGCAGGCCACGCGCCGTGTGGCCGACGCCCTCTGGGCAAGACTGGGCTTCTAGGAGACTGCTGATGACCACCACTCCCTCTCACACCGTATCGCGCGGCGGCGCACGCACCATGGCCCAGGTATCGCTGTTCGCGGCGCTGATGGCCGTGATGGGCCTGATTCCCAAGATCGACCTGCCGTTCGGCGTGCCCATCACCATCCAGTCGCTGGGCGTGATGCTGGCCGGCGTCATGCTCGGCCCCTGGCGCGGCATGCAATCCATGGCGCTGTTTCTCGCGGCGGTAGCCGTGGGCCTGCCCCTGCTGTCAGGCGGCCGCGGCGGCATCGGCGTCTTCATGGCGCCTTCTGCTGGCTATCTGATCGGCTATGCGCTGGCCGCAGCAGTGACAGGCGCCATCATGGCCGCCCTGCCGCAAAGCACGCCACGCCGCACGGCGCTGAGCGCCTTCATCGCCTCCGTGCTCGGCGGCTTGCTGTGTCTGCATGCCTTTGGCGTGCTGGGCCTGATACTGATCGCCAAGATGAGCCTGAGTCAGGCTTTTGCCGTGACGCTGGCCTTTGTGCCCGGCGACTTCATCAAATGCATTCTCTGCGCCCTGATTGTTCACACCGTGGCACGCGGTCTGCCTGACTGGCGCTTTGGCGGTCGCCGATGAAGGCGCTGTCCGCTGACGCGCCGCTGCAAGGCTTCTGGCAACTGGTGCATGGCCCGCTGGCCCATTGGGCGCAGCACCGACCCGATGTGGTGGCCTTGCAGAGCGAGGCCGACTCCTGGACCTTTGCCCGGCTGCACGCGGAGGTCGAGCTGCGCTCGGCACGCCTGGTGGCGCAACGCGCGCCGCAGATGCTGCTGCTGGATGCCAGCCGCTCCACGCTGGAGCGACTGGTGGACTTTCTGGCCGTGATCCGCAGCGGCCGCTGCGCGGCGGTCGCCGACCCCGACTGGCAACCGGCCGTGCGCCAGCGCATTGAAGGCTGGCTGCCCGGGCAGCCCTGCGAGCTGGAATCGGCAGCACCGACAGCCGCCTTCTATACCGGCTTTACTTCGGGCAGCACCGGCCTGCCCAAGGGCTTCAAGCGCCACCATCTGTCGTGGACGGAGAGCTTTCGCGTCGGCCTGCAGGATTTCGGCCCCGTCGTCGCCCAGCGCACGCTGGCACCAGGGCGCATCTCGCACTCGCTGTTTCTGTTCGGGGCCATGCAAGGCATCTGGTATGGCTGCGGCGCCGTCATGCAGGAAAAGTTCTCTGCCTCGCGCTGTCTCGCAACCCTGGCGGGCGGCGATACGCCCTGCCTTGTCGCCGTGCCCAGCCAGTTGCTGCTGATGCTGCAATGGGCGGAGCATCGGCAGCTCGCACCGATTCCCGAGGTCGAACTGATCACCATCAGCGGCGCGCGCTGGATGCGCGCCCACACGCCGGCGCTGCGCGCCCTGTTCCCCAAGGCACGCATCATCGAGTTCTACGGCGCCTCCGAGGCCAGTTTTGTGGCCTGGATGGATGCCGACGAAGCCAGCGGCCCGCAGGCCGTGGGCAGGCCATTCAGCAATGTGGAGCTATCCATTCGCCCCACCAGCAGCGACGCCGCCGAGAATGCGCTGGCCGAGCATGGCACCAGCCACGCCAGCGACGGTCTGATCTATATCCGCAGTCCCATGCTGTTCATGGACTATGTGGGCGATGCCCATGACGCCACGGCCGTGCTGCGCGATGGCGACTGGCTGTCCGTGCGCGACATGGGCCATATCGACGAACGCGGCATGTTGTGCCTGGCAGGACGCCAGAGCCGCATGATCGTCACCCAGGGCAAGAACCTGTTTCCCGAGGAAGTGGAGAACCTGCTGGCCAGCCACCCGGCGATTGCCCAGGCTTCGCTGCACGGTCAGGCCGATGCGCTGCGCGGTCTGCAGGTACACGCGGTGCTGCAATGGAGGCCGCAGACCGAGACGCCTTCGGCCCTGGAGCTGAACCAGTGGCTGCGCGAGCGCACCGAAGCCTTCAAGGTACCGCGCCAGTGGTGGATCTGCGAGCACTGGCCGCAGACAGCCAGCGGCAAGACCGACCACGGCCAGCTGGCCCAGGCCCTGCGCGCCCGGATGACAGCGCCTGCCGATGCGGACATATCCCCTGCCCAGCTCCCCGCATTGCGGCCGTGGCAGAGTTGAGGCCCATGCCAAGCAAGACCTCCATCATTGCCTGGGCCCGCAGCCCGGTGGCTCCGATCGGCTCGGGCCTGGCTCGGCTCAGTCCCCATGAACTGGGCCGGCCGCTGCTGCAGTCACTGCTGCAGCAAAGCGGCCTGCCGGCCCATGCCGTGGACGCGGTCGTCATCGGCAACGCTCTGGGCGCTGGCGGCAACCCGGCACGCATGCTGGCACTGGCCGCCGGCCTGCCCGACGGCTGCGCCGCGCACACCATCGATACGCAGTGCTGCTCGGGCCTGGATGCGGTGGCCATGGCTGTGGGTCTGCTGCAATCGGGTCAGGCCGAGGTGGTGATTGCCGGCGGCATTGAGGCCTGGAGCCGCGCCCCTATTCGCCAGACCCGCCCGCTGCACCCCGGCGAGCACCCCCTGGGCTACGAGCGCCCGCCATTTGCCCCCGATCCCGAGCGCGATCCCGATATGTTGCAATCGGCTGCCGACTATGCGCTCACGCATGGCTTCAGCCGCAGTCAGCAGGAGCAGTATGCGCTGCTGAGCCACAACCGGGCCCTGGCCGCCCAGGCGCAGCTCGCCCCCGAAATCGTGGCTGTGGCAGGACTTGCGGCCGATGCCTATCCGCGTGCGCTGCAGCCCGCACGTGCCGCGCGCATGCCGGTGCTGGCCCGGGGCAGCTATGAGGGTGCGAGTGCCGACGAAATCACCGCCCACGCCCTCAGCCCCCTGACCGTCTCTGCAAAGGCCGATGGTGCGGCCCTGCTTTTGCTGGCCACGCCCGAGGCCTGCGCCCGCTGGAATCTGCAGCCCCGCGCACAATGGCTGGCCAGCGCCAGCGTGGGCGCCGCGCCGGAAACACCGCTGCTGGCCGCGATTGCGGCAGCGCAGATGGCGCTGGCCAGAGGCAGCCAGGCATTGGCAAGCCCACAGCTGAAGGCACAGGATCTGTCGGTAATCGAACTGCACGATGCCTTTGCCGTGCAAGGCCTGGCTTTTTGCGCCGCCATGGGCCTGGCTCCCGAGCAGATCAACAGCGCGGGCGGCGGCCTGGCGCGCGGCCACCCGATCGGCGCGTCGGGTGCGATTGCGCTGGTGCGCTGCCTGGCCCAGCTTGAGTATCAGGCCCAGTCCTCGACAGCCAGGGCCGCACTCGGCCTGGCGGCCATTGCCGGAGCCGGCGGCATCGGCGCAGCAACCCTGGTGCAATGGCTGAAAGCCGCCCCTTGAATTCATTTTTGATAGCTACCATCCCATGTCCAGCAAAGGTTCAGCCGCTACAGCACTTGAAAGCATCGACTTGCCGGCAGGCATGGCACTGATGCAGCAGCGCCGCTCCACACGTGCTTTCCTGCCCGATGCCGTGCCAGATGCGCTGCTGCATCAGTTGCTGATGACGGCGCGCCAGGCGCCCAGCGGCGGCAATCTGCAGCCCGGCCAGCTGATCGCGGTGCGCGGCAAGCTGCGCGAGCAACTGACTGCCGCCCTGCTGCAGGACGTTGAAAGCCAGGTGCCCGAATGCGAGGACTACGCCTACTTTCCGCGCCCCATGCCCATGCAGCTGCGCAAGCGCCAGGTGGCTTCGGCCCAGGCGCTTTACGGCGCCCTTGGCGTGGCGCGCGACGACCGCGCCGGACGCGAAGCGCAGTTTGCGCGCAACTACCGCTTCTTCGATGCGCCCGTGGCGCTGGTCGTCACCATTGACGCCCATTACGGCCCCGGCGGCTATATGGACCTGGGCATGACGCTCTACGGCCTGCAACTGGCCGCCGCCGCCATGGGCCTGGGCAGCTGCGCCATCGGCGCCCTGGCCTCGTACCCGGCCACCGTGCGCCGCGTGCTGGGCCTGGCCGAAAGCAAGCACATCGTCTGCGGCATGGCCCTGGGCTGGGCCGACGAGTCCGCCCCCGTCAACCAGACGCGCACGAGCCGTGCCCCTATCGCCGAGTGGTTTCAGGCTCTTGAATAGAGGAGCTGCCAGCGCCATCCAGCAAAGGATTTCAGGTTGTTCTCTACCTGAAAACCAATGACAACAGGCGCTAGCAGCTATGTAATAGAGAGCAATAAAAAAGCGCTGCAAGTGCAGCGCTTGGTTCGATGCCCGTCAAACAGGCTCCGCCCCATCAAGGAGACAGTCAGCAAGGCTGTCGTCCCCTTGGGGGGTGCCCGGCGCAAAGCGCCTCAGGAGGTCATCAGAACGCCGGGAAGACCGAACCCTTGAACTCCTTGTCGATGAACTGGCGCACCTCGTCGGAGTGATAGGACTTGATCAGCTGGGCGACCCAGGGCTGGTTCTTGTCGGCATCGCGCACCACCATGATGTTCACATAAGGGTTCTTGGCCGACTCCAGCGCAATCGCATCCTTTTTGGGATTCAGACCGGCAGAGATCGCGAAATTGGTGTTGACGGTGGAGGCCTCCAGGTCGTCCAGCGAACGTGGCAGCTGGGCCGCATCCAGCTCGACAAACTTGAGCTTCTTGGGGTTGGAGACCACATCCAGAGGTGTGGCCTTCAGGCCCGCGCCCTCCTTGAGCTTGATCAGACCCTGGGTCTGCAGCAGCAGCAGCGCGCGGCCGCCATTGGTGGGGTCGTTGGGAATGCCGAACTTGGCGCCCGTGGACAGCTCGGACAAGGCCTTGATCTTCTTGGAATAGATGCCGATGGGGAAATTCACCGTGTCGGCCACCCAGCTGATCTTGTAGCCGCGATCCTTGATCTGGGCGTCCAGATAGGGACGGTGCTGGTAGCTGTTGGCATCCAGATCGCCGGCGGCCAGTGCCGCATTGGGCTGGACATAGTCGCCGAACTCGATGACCTTGAGGTTCAGGCCGTTCTTGGCGGCGACCTTCTTCACCACTTCCATGATCTGCGCGTGAGGACCGGCGGTCACGCCGATCTTGATGGTCTTGTCCTGGGCCTGGGCGGCAAAGCCCAGCGTGGCCGCAGCAGCCACGGCCAATGTGGTGCGCAAAAGCGAGCGCTTGTTCAACATGCAGATTCCTTGTACGGAAGATTGAGAGTGGCTAAGACTGTAGCGCCAGTTTCAGGTGCCCGAGCGCTGTTTCTTAGACAGATTGCTCAGATGCAAACTACGGATTGCCATGCAAGCCCGGATGCACTGAATGCCGCGGGCCAGCGCCCACAAAAAAGCCCGCTCCTTCACGGTAGCGGGCTTGTATGGCGCGGTGCAGACCATCAGAGGTCGGACATCGAGGGCGCAGCCAGCACCTGCTGGGCCACCACGTCGAGCACGGCGTGGGACTCGTCCTGCCTGTCGATCCAGACCTTGGGCGTGAAGCTGCCGCGCAGGGCAATCGCATCGCCTTCGGAGAGACTGCGCAGCACGGCGCAAGGTGCATTGTCGAAAGCGACGATATTCACGGGAATCGAGGAGCCGTCGCCTGCGTTGGCCCGCATGCGGGCCACCATATAGGGGCGGCGGTTGCGGTCTACGCGACTCTCGGGAACGCCGGTGAGTCGGCCGGTTATCAAACCATCCATCATTTGCTGTTATCTACCCAGAAAAAATCATGGCCACCCTTGAGCAAGAGCGGCCTTTCAAAAAATCTTGAACCTGCATTTTAGAGGGGGCAGCCTGTTTCCGGGCAGCACCCCTTTTCTTAATTTTTGGTAATGTGCACCGCAGCTCAGCGATGGCTCAGGCGTCGCACGGCCCAGTCGCCCAGGCTTTGAATGGCCTGCACAAAGAAGATCAGGATGATCACCACGACCAGCATCACGTCGGGCAGGAAGCGCTGGTAGCCGTAGCGGATACCCAGATCGCCCAGGCCGCCGCCGCCAATGGCGCCCGCCATGGCCGAGTAGCCGGTCAGGCTGACGAAGCTGATGGTCAGGCCGGCGACGATGCCGGGCAGCGCCTCGGGCAGCAGCACCTTCCAGACGATCTGACCGGTGGTTGCGCCCATGGACTGGGCCGCTTCGATCAGGCCGCCATCGACCTCGCGCAAGGCGGTTTCCACCAGACGGGCCACAAACGGCGCCGCCGCAATCGTCAGCGGCACCACGGCCGCCCAGGTGCCGATGGAGGAGCCCGTGATCAGACGCGTCAGCGGAATGATGGCCACCAGCAAGATGATGAAGGGGGTGGAGCGCAGCGCATTCACGATCCAGCCAACGACCTTGTTGGCCGGGCCGTTCTGCAAGATGCCGCCATGGTCGGTCAGGCGCAGGAAGACGCCCAGGGGGATGCCGATCAGACCGCCGATCAGGCCCGAGATGCCGACCATGATCAGCGTCTCCCAGAAGGAATCCAGCAGCAGCTGGAGCATCATTTCCGAAAAATTCTCAAACATCGCTCTCAATCCTTGCTGGACACGATCTGCACTTGCACACCGCTGGCACGCAGGTGCACCACGGCCGCGTCAATCTTGGCGGCCTCGCCGCTGGCGTACACCGCCAGCGAGCCAAAGGTCTGCTCCTGGATCTCGTCGATCTGGCCGTGCAGAATCGACAGATCCAGACCCAGCTCGCGAATCAGGTGCGACAAAATGGGCTGATAGGCGCTCTCGCCCGCATAGGACAGGCGCAGCAGCTGGCCTTGCTGGCCGGGCTGCAGCTGGGCGGCCAGCTGGTTCACGCGCTTCATCACCGACTCGGGCAGTTGCTGGGGCACGATTTCGTCGATCAGGCTCTTGGTGATCGTCTGCTGAGGGCGGGTGAAGACGTCGATCACGGGCCCCAGCTCGGCAATCTCGCCACCGTCGATCACGGCAACGCGGTCGGCAATCTGCTTGATCACCAGCATCTGGTGGGTGATGAGCACCACGGTCACACCCAGCTCGCGGTTGACCTTGCGCAGCAGATCCAGAATGGAGCGCGTGGTTTCGGGATCCAGCGCCGAAGTGGCTTCGTCGCTGAGCAGCACCTTGGGATTGCTGGCCAGTGCCCGGGCAATGCCCACGCGCTGTTTCTGGCCGCCGGAAATCTGGGCCGGATAACGATCGGCCAGATGGTCCAGGCCCACCAGCTCCAGCAGCGGCGTCACGCGCTGGTAAATCTCATCCTTGGAAACACCGGCCAGCTCCAGCGGCAGGGCCACGTTGTCATACACCGTACGCGAGGACAGCAGATTGAAGTGCTGGAACACCATGCCGATGTCGCGGCGCGCGGCGCGCAGCTCGCCATCGGACAGCTGCATGAGGTCACGTCCGTTGACGATGACCTTGCCTTCCGTGGGGCGGTTGAGCAGATTCAGGCAACGCACCAGCGAGCTTTTGCCCGCGCCGGAGCGGCCGATGATGCCGAACACCTCGCCCGAGGCGATTTCCAGATTGATGCCACGCAAGGCGTGCACCGGGCCCTTGGGGCCTTGGTATGTCAGGGATAAATCCCGAATTTCTATCATGAAAAATATCGCGAATCACGCATGAATAATGCGTTTGACGCTATAAAAAGTGATTATTCCCATCCCAGCTGCAGCGCTGCCGGGCAGCGGTCAATGCAGGCTTTCGTTCTGGTAGATGCCGGCAGATCAAGCCAGCCTACTTTTAGTAGTAACCCTCAATAATGCCTGAGTCTAGGCAAACATGAGAGCAACTGGGACAAGTGAATTCACTTATGGCGCCGCCAGCAAGCCAGCAAATGTCGGCCTTGCCCGGGCCTGCCCCCACTGGCGGCACGGCATCGCAGGCCTTAGCATGCTTGCATCTGCCCCTGGTTTTCTCTGCCGCCCTATGCAGCCGCCCCCTCTGCCCATCCGCGTTGAATGCCCGCCCGGCGCCTGCGACTGCCGGCGCGAGCAGCTGCTGAGCACGCCGGATGCGGATCTGCGCATTCTGCAGCTCACGCGCGAGGAAGAGAAAAAGCTGCTGCAGCGCCTGGAGAGCATCAGCAGCCTGGTCGATCTTGAGCATATGCAGCAGCGCATTCACGCGCTCCTGGGCCTGGAGATACGTATCACCCCCGGAAACAACGAGGTCCGCACCATGCGCGGCATCCAGATCGAGCTCGGCGACCTGCCGGGTCTATGCCGCAAAACACGTCAGAGCATTCCCGCCGCGATCCGCAAGGGACTGGAGCGCAAGCCCGAGATTGCCTGGGCCCTGCTGGATGCGCATGACCTGTTTGGCATGCCCGGCAGCTGATTCCAGCACGGACAAGGCCTGACAACAAAGCAGGCACTTCGCCACCTGGGTCTTCAGACAACGCTAGTCCTTGCGGCCTACGTCGCCCGGCCCATGGCGGCCTTTCGCTTTCAAAAGCAGTACGCCCGATATCCCTCGAGCGCATTTTCATCTTGGTTTTCCCGAGGTCGGATGCCATAGGTTTTCCCTTACCCGAGCGGGTCAACGCAGGGCTGGAGTGGCAGTCTGTCTCTGAGGTGACTTCGCTAGGCCTTAGGGGCTAGTCCAAACGAGCGATGGTGAGCCGCAAAGCTCGCTTGAACATTGAATTCATCGACAGGCGTCAAGTCAGCGACTAGCTGACCTGGACTAGACCTTGGCCCGATTCGCGGGCAGATCGATAGTGCAAATGCTGCACACATACATCTTTGAGGATTCGTGATGGAAAGCAACCTGAGCTACCGCGCCCTGATCGCGCTTACCGTGACCAGCGTCATGGCTGGTGCAGCCGCCGCCAAAGGCAGCCCCGAAGAAATTGAAAAGCTGGGCAAGTCCTTGACCTGTATCGGTGCCGAAAAGGCCGGCACCGCAAGCGGCGTACCCGAATACACGGGCAAGTGGCTGGGAACGCCGCCTGGAATTCAGTACACGCCGCATGCAGGCCAGCACCCGGTGGACCCCTATGCCAATGAAAAGCCCCTGTTCTCCATCACGGCCGAGAATGTGGCCAAGTACGCCGCCAATCTGACCGAAGGCCAGAAGGCCATGTTTGCGCGCTACCCCAAGACTTTCAGCATTCCCGTCTATCCGGGTCACCGCGACTTCCGCTATCCGGACTTTGCCTGTGCCTCGGCCAAAGCCAATGCGCAGAACGCCGTGATCAGCGCCGACGGAATGGGCGCCGACAACGCGGTCAAGGGGGCCATACCGTTCCCCTTCCCCAAGACCGGCATGGAGCTGGCCTTCAACAACCTGTTTCCGCTGCGCTCGTTCACCGAACACACACTGCGTGACAACGCCTACGTGATGCAGGATGGCTCCACCGTCTTCGGCCGCGCCGACAACCGCAGCATGAGCTTGCTGAACTCCCCCGAGCAGGCCGGCAAGCCGCTGGAAGGCACCATGGCCCAGGGCATGAATGCGGTCAAGCTGCCCGAGCGCGAAAAAGGCGGGGTCAGCGTCAGCCGTGAGCCGGTCAACTTCGGCAAGGACAAGCGTCTGGGCTGGAGCTATGACCCGGGTACACGCCGGGTGCGCCAGATCCCCGAGTACGGCTTTGACCAGCCCATGGGCGGCGGCGTGGGCGCCAAGATGACGATTGACTCCGACCGTCTCTTCAATGGCTCGCCCGAGCGCTACAACTGGAAGAATCTGGGCAAGAAGGAGATCTACATTCCCGCCAATGCGTACAAGATTCACGCCAATACCGTGAAGTACGCCGATCT
>Ga0268257_1001113_pt1 | contig 25050 bp, 29 predicted proteins | sample AgamicAtPrz_FD_200249 | JGI IMG/M metagenome (GOLD analysis project Ga0268257, IMG submission 200249) | Agave microbial communities from Guanajuato, Mexico - At.P.rz (v2) (version 3) | ecosystem: Host-associated > Plants > Phyllosphere > Phylloplane/Leaf | place: Guanajuato, Mexico | collected... | reverse complement strand
ACCGGACAGACTTCCACGCAGTCGGTGTATTTGCATTTGATGCAGTTGTCGGTGACGACGAAGGTCATTTCTAGTTCTCTCCTCAGGCGACGGCGGCGGCCCTTCCTCTCAGGGCCGCGCGGTTTACAGGCATGTGGCTGCAGGCCAGGCTAATAACCTGCAGCACCAGCAAACCGCGGCGGATTCTACCAGCTTGTAGTGGGCGCCGTTATAACAGGTTCTTTAGTTGATATAGCGTTTCGATAGCTTGACGCGGGGTCATGTCGTCCAGCTGCAGCTTGCCCAGCTTCTCGATGGCCGGGTGTGGCAGGCTGGCGAACAGGTCGCTCTGGTGTGGGACCTGGGGCACATCCTTGGCCTTCTGGGCCGGCGGTTGTTCATGCGGCAGGCTGGTGGTTTCCAGGCGGGCCAGGTGTTCCCGCGCACGCTGGATGACCGCCGTCGGTACGCCCGCCAGCTGGGCCACGGCCAGGCCGTAGCTCTGGCTGGCAGGGCCAGGCAGCACATGGTGCAGGAACACGATGCGTTCATTGTGCTCGGTGGCATTCAGGTGCACGTTGGCCACCAGCGGCTCGCTTTCGGCCAGCACGGTGAGCTCGAAGTAGTGCGTGGCGAACAGCGTGTAGGCGCGCAGCTGGGCCAGCCGCTCGGCGGCAGCCCAGGCCAGCGACAGGCCGTCGAAGGTACTGGTGCCGCGGCCCACTTCGTCCATCAGCACCAGGCTGCGGTCGGTGGCGTTGTGCAGGATGTTGGCGGTTTCGCTCATCTCGACCATGAAGGTCGAGCGCCCGCCGGCCAGGTCGTCGCTGGAACCGATACGGGTGAAGATGCGGTCGACCAGCGACAGTTCGCAACTGGCCGCCGGCACGAAGCTGCCAATATGCGCCAGCAGCACGATCAAAGCGGTCTGGCGCATGTAGGTGGACTTACCGCCCATGTTCGGGCCGGTGATGATCAGCATGCGCGTGTTGTCGTCCAGGCCCAGGTCGTTGGCCACGAACGGCGTGGTCAGTACCTGTTCCACCACCGGGTGGCGGCCTTGTTCGATACGCAGGCATGGCTCGTCGACGAAGCGCGGGCAGTTCAGGTCCAAATTCAGCGCACGTTCGGCCAGGTTGCTGAGCACGTCCAGTTCCGCCAGTGCGGCGGCGCTGTCCTGCAGCGGCGCCAGGTGGCTGATCAGGGTTTCCAGCAGGCCGTCATAGAGCATCTTCTCGCGGGCCAGCGCGCGGCTTTTGGCCGACAGCGCCTTGTCCTCGAACGCCTTCAGCTCCGGCGTGATGAAGCGCTCGGCGCCCTTGAGGGTCTGGCGGCGGATATAGTCGCCCGGCGCCTGCTCCGCCTGCTTGGTCGGCAGCTCGATGAAATAGCCGTGCACACGGTTGTAGCCGACCTTCAGGTTGGCCAGCCCGGTACGGGCCTTTTCCCGCGCTTCCAGGTCGATGAGGAACTGGCCGGCGTTCTCGCTGATCGCCAGCAACTCGTCCAGCTCGCTGTCATAGCCAGGCTTGAGCACACCGCCGTCGCGGATCACCGCCGGCGGGTTGTCGATGATCGCCCGCTCCAGCAGGCTGGCCAGCTCCGGGTAGGTACCGGTAATGGCGGCCAGGCGTGCCAGGTGCGGCGCCTCCAGCTCGGCCATGGCGTTCTGCAGCTCGGGCAGCGCTGCCAGCGCATCGCGCAGGCGTGCCAGGTCGCGTGGGCGGGCGTTGCGCAGGCCGATACGGGCAAGGATCCGCTCAATATCGCCAATTTCCTTGAGCTGCGGCTGCAGCTTCTCGAAGCGGTAGCTGTCGAGCAGGCAGCGGATCGAGTCCTGGCGGGCCTGCAATACCTTGAGGTCGCGCAACGGGCGGTTCAGCCAGCGGCTCAGCAGGCGGCTGGCCATCGCGGTCTGGCAGCGGTCGATGACCGACTGCAAGGTGTTGTCACGCCCGCCGGCGAGGTTGATGTCCAGCTCCAGGTTGCGGCGGCTGGCGCCGTCGAGGATGACCGTGTCGTCCAGCCGTTCGTGGCGCAGGCTGCGCAGGTGCGGCAGGGCAGTGCGCTGGGTTTCCTTGGCGTAGATCAGCAGGCAGCCGGCGGCGCCGATGGCCAGGGTCAGCTTGTCGCAGCCAAAGCCCTTGAGGTCCTTGGTCGCGAACTGCTGGCACAGGGCCTTGCGCGCCGAGTCGCGGTCGAAGTCCCACGGCGCCCGGCGCCGGGCGCCAGGGCGCTTTTCCGCCGGCAGGTCGCGTGGCCAGTCGTCGGGGATCAGCAGCTCGACCGGGTTGAGGCGCTCGAGCTCGGCCAGCAGGTTTTCCCAGCCCTTGATTTCCTGGACGCTGAAGTTGCCGCTGGTGATATCCAGCACTGCCAGGCCGAACAGGCGTTCGTCACCCAGCAGCGCGGCAATCAGGTTGTCGCGGCGCTCGTCGAGCAGGGCCTCGTCGCTGACCGTGCCGGGGGTGATGATACGCACCACCTGGCGCTCCACCGGGCCCTTGCTGGTGGCCGGGTCGCCAATCTGCTCGCAGATCACCACCGATTCGCCGAGCTTGACCAGCTTGGCCAGGTAGCCCTCCAGCGAATGGAACGGAATCCCGCACATGGGGATCGACTGGCCGGCCGACTGACCGCGCGCGGTCAGGGTGATGTCCAGCAGTTTCGCGGCCTTTTTCGCATCTTCGTAGAAGATTTCGTAGAAGTCGCCCATGCGGTAGAACATCAGCTGGTCCGGGTGCTGGTTTTTCAGCTTCCAGTACTGCTGCATCATCGGGGTGTGTGCGGAAAGATCAGACATTCAGGGCCTTACAGCGGGTAATCTGGTTGGCGTTTGTGAAACCGGCAATGGTACAGGCTTTTTCGAGCAGATGCAGGCGCGGCGCTGCAGGCATCATCGCGCTGCCTGTGCGTTGCATTTCCTCGCGCATGCCTGCATTATGCACGCTATGCAAAAACGCAACGTAGCCTCCGTACTCAGAGAACTGCTCGACCGCCACGGCCTGTCCCCGACGGAGCTGTACCGGCGCACGGGTGTTCCTCAATCCACCTTGTCGCGGATTCTCGGCGGCAAGATCGTCGACCCCTCCGACAAACATGTGTCGAAGATCGCCGAGTACTTCGGCGTAAGCACCGAGCAGCTGCGTGGCCGCGCCGCGCTTGGCGAGTCTCGCGAGGCCGCGCTGCCGGCGCACGGTCATGCCGGTCTCAGCGACATCAGCCTGTGGGACGATGAAACCCCCGTCGAGGATGACGAGGTGTCGGTACCTTTCCTTCGCGAGGTCGAATTGGCAGCAGGATCAGGAAGATTCGTCATTGAAGAAAGCGAGCACGCGCGCCTGCGCTTCGGCAAGCGCAGCCTGCGCCACAACGGTGTGCAGTTCGACCAGGCCAAGTGTGTGACCGTGCGCGGCAACAGCATGTTGCCGGTACTGCGTGATGGCGCGACGGTCGGGGTGAATACCGGCAAGTGCTCGATCGGCGACATCATCGATGGCGACCTCTATGCAATCAATCACAACGGCCAGTTGCGGGTGAAGCAGGTCTATCGCCTGCCTACCGGTATCCGCCTGCGCAGTTTCAACCGCGACGAACACCCGGACGAGGATTACAGCTTCCAGCAGATGCAGGACGAGCAGATCAGCTTGCTCGGGCATGTATTCTGGTGGGGCATGTACGCTCGCTGACAACCCCGCTTTGTCAAAACCCGCTTCGGCGGGTTTTTTTTCGCCTTTGGAAAAGCCCTACAAGCCAGAGCGTGCATAGCCTGCATGCATTTCAGCAAAAGCCCGCGCATAGAAATTTTCGGAAATGCATTGACTGCATATGCGTAAATGCATAGCCTGTGTCTCAAGCCGGATGTAAACCGGTTGTTACACAGGCAGCGATGGACAGGCCTCAACTGTCCAGAGGGTTGGCAACTGGCCCGGGTGTGCAGCGTAAAGCACCACGATCAGTTATCCGGCGGGCAGGTGGCCGCGGTCGGAGTCATCAATCAGCAGCGGAACCGCACGGCGTCACCAGTCGTGGCCGGCGGTTCGCCAACGCATTACTGAAAAGCCTGGCGAGCCGGGCTTTTTGGAATGCCGAGGTGTTCAAGACAAAGCATCCATAACCGACCTGTTGGCCTGCGCCAACAGGCATTTACACAGGAGACAGGACAGTGACGAACGAGCAACAGGCGTTACTCGAGATGCCGCTCTGGCTGGTAATCGTCCTGGCATTGCTGGGCGGTCTGAGCGGCGAAATGTGGCGGGCCGACAAGGCCGGCGCCACGGGCTGGTCGCTGCTGCGACGGCTGGCGTTGCGCTCCGGGGCCTGCATGGCCTGCGGTGTGTCGACGGTGATGTTGTTGTATGCCGGCGGCCTGTCGATCTGGGCGGCCAGTGCATTGGGCTGCATGACAGCGGTAGGCGGCGCCGATGTTGCCATGCGCCTTTATGAACGCTGGGCGACCCGGCGTCTGGGCCTGCGCGACAGCACACAGCGCGACGAGCGTTAAGGAGGAACAGGCATGAGCGAACTGGCCACTCTACATGGCGCAGTGACGGCAACCATTCGTGAGGCGATGCCGGAGTTGGTATCGGTAGATGCCTATACCGCCGTAGGAAATGTCCCAGAACGGCCTTCGCTGCGCCACGGCATCGTCCGCATGACGGCCGATGCGGCACCGCGGGATGGCCGCTCGGTGTTGATTGCCACCTTCGAGGCGGATATCACCGCTGACAGTGCCAATCCGGAGGCGCGGCTTCAGGGCAGCCTGCTGGCCGCGCAACTGATGGACCTGCTGCGCCAGCAGCATTGGGCGCTGGATTTCGTCGAAGCCAGCCGCAATGTGCAGGCGCAGTTCCTGGGCAACGCCTGGACCGTGCGCTGGGACCAGCCGGTGCTGCTCGGCGAACCACGCTGGAACTGGCCGGACCAGCCGCCCGGCAGCCTGGTCCTGGGCTTCGCCCCGGATATCGGCCAGGGTAACGAAGCGTATTATGTCGCCCCGGGGGATCTGCCATGAGCTACGTCAGCGCCATGCATGACCGCATGCTGGCGTGCATGGTCATTCCCTGCCGGGTGGTTGCGCTGGACCTTGCCGGCGCCCGCGTCCGGGTCTCCGACGGCAGCGGCTGGACCAGCGCCTGGCTGCGCTGGCACGCCCAGGCGGCCGGCCAGGCCAGGCACTGGCGGGCGCCGAGCCTGGGCGAGCAGGGCGTGCTGCTGAGCCCCAGTGGCGAGCCGGCCCAGGGCACCTTCCTGCCCGGCCTGTATGGCGATGCCGGTGGCGCAGCGGACAACCGCGGGCACACCGAGGTCTGGCGTTTCGCCGATGGCGGTTCGGTCAGCTACGACTGGCAGGCCAGCCACTACGACATTCAGCTACCGGCTGGCAGCGCGACCATCAAGGTCGGCGCCGCCACGCTGCAGGTCAGTGACGGTGTGATCAGCCTGCAGGCCGCCGCGATCAAGCTTTCCGGCAACGTCACGGTCGATGGCCCGCTGCAGGTCAGCGGCGATATCAACGGCGGCGGGCGGATCATCGACACTGCCGGCAACACGGCCAACCACAAACACTGAACCAAGCCCGCCCCTGCGGGCTTTTTCATACCAGGAGAATGCCATGCATAGCCATGAACAGGGCGGTGCACCATGATCGGCATGGACCGCCGCACCGGCCAGCCACTGGCCGGCATCGATCATCTGCGCCAGTCCATCGAAGACATCCTCAGCACACCGCTGGGCAGCCGGCGCATGCGACCGGAGTACGGCAGCCAGTTGCGGCGTTTCGTCGACCTGCCGGTCAACGAGGGCTGGAAGAGCGCCGTGCAGGCCGAAGTGGCGCGCGCGCTGGGCCGCTGGGAGCCGCGCCTGCAGCTACAGCGGGTCAAGGTAGTCGCGGTGCTCGACGGCCAGGTCAGCCTGGCACTCAGTGGCCGCTACCTGGGCGACGAAGCGCTGCTGGAGATCAGCGTATGAGCCAGGTCGACCTGTCGAAACTGCCAGCGCCGCAGCTACTGGAGGACCTTGATTACGAAGCCCTCTACCAGGCCGATCTGGACACCTTCCGGGGTTACCTGGGCGAAGCCTGGACCGCCAATCTGGAAAGCGACCCGGTCACCAAGCTGCTCGAGGTCGGCGCGTACCGCAAGCTGCTCAACCGGGCGCGTATCAACGATGCCGCCAAGGCGTTGCTGCTGGCCTACGCCCAGGGCACTGATCTTGACCAGCTGGCGGCCAATGTCGGCCTGCAGCGCCTGGTGATCCAGGCCGAGGACCTGGCCAGCGTCCCGCCGGTCGAAGCGTTGCTGGAAGCGGACGATGCCCTGCGCGAGCGGGTGCAACTGGTTTATGAAGGCCTGACCACGGCCGGCCCGCGCAACAGCTACATCCTGCACGCCCGCAATGCTTCGGGACAGGTGGCTGACGCCACCGCCGAAAGCCCGTCGCCGGCCGTGGTGGATGTCACGGTGCTGAGCCTGGAAGGTAACGGCGAAGCCAGTGCCGAGTTGCTGGCGCAGGTAGCGGCCTACCTCAACGACGACGATGTCCGGCCGGTTGCCGACCGGGTCAACGTACGCAGCGCCGAAGTGCTGCCATACCGCATCGATGCCGTGCTGTATCTGGCCGACAGCGGCCCCGAGTACGAAGCGATTCTCGCCGAGTGCCAACGCCGCCTGCAGGCCTGGATCAACCCCCGCCGACGCCTGGGGGTGGAAGTGGCACGCTCTGGCATCGATGCGCAACTGCACATCGATGGGGTCAGCCGGGTCGAATTGAATGGCTGGGCCGACATTCGCCCGAGCAAGGCGCAGGCGGCCTGGTGCAGCGGCTTCACCCTGAAGCGGGGTAACTGACATGCACAGCCTGTTGCCGCTCAACCGCACCGCGCTGGAGCGGGCCATCGAAGTGGCGGCCGACGAGGACCTCAAGGTCAGCCTGCGCCAACTCTACAACCCCGAGACCTGCCCGGCGCACCTTCTGTACCAACTGGCCTGGGCCTGGTCGGTGGACCGCTGGGAGGACAGCTGGAGCGATGAAATCAAACGCTCGGTGATCCGCTCGGCATTCTTCGTCCATGCCCACAAAGGCACCTTGGGTGCACTGCGGCGGGTAGTGGAGCCGTTCGGCTACCTGATCGAGGTGGAGGAATGGTGGCAGGCCACACCGCCGGCCCCGGCGGGCACTTTCGCGCTGAAGATCGGCGTTTCCGATGCCGGCATCAGCGAAAGCACCTACCAGGAACTGACTGCGCTGATCGACGACGCCCGCCCGGTCAGCCGCCACCTGACCGGCCTGGTGATCAGCCTCGAAAGCCGTGGCGCCCTTCATTTCGGCTGCGCGATCCAGGACGGCGACGAACTCGACGTCTATCCGCTGACGCCCCGTGACATCGAGGTCATCGGCGTGGTGGGGCGTGGCGGCCGTGAACACACAATCGATACCTTGGACATTGCACATGGTTGACCAGACTTCTCAGTTCTACGCCATCCTCACCAACGTGGGCGCGGCGAAACAGGCCAATGCCGATGCCTTGGGCATTGCCTGGAAAATCACCCAGATGGGTGTCGGCGACGCCAACGGCAGCGACCCTACCCCGAATGCCACCCAGACCCGCCTGATCAACGAATGGCGCCGCGCGCCGTTGAACCAGCTGAAGGTGGATGACAAGAACAGCGCGATCATCATTGCCGAGCAGATCATCCCGGCTGACGTCGGCGGCAAGTGGATTCGCGAGATCGCGCTGTACGATGCCGATGGCGACATGGTTGCCGTGGCCAATTGCGCACCCACCTACAAGCCGCTGCTGAGCCAGGGGTCGGGACGGACCCAGGTGGTGCGGATGAACCTGGTGGTCAGCAGCGCCAGCAATGTGCAACTGAAGATCGACCCGGCGGTGGTGCTGGCGACTCGGGAGTGGGTTACCGAGGAGCTGGCCAGGCAGGATTTCAAGCATTCGGTGCTGGCGGCGACCACGGCGAACATTGCCCTGACCGGGTTGCAGACGGTTGATGGCGTGGCGCTGACTGCCGGGGCGCGAGTGTTGGTGAAGAACCAGACCGCAGCCAAGGATAATGGGATCTACAAGGTCGCTGCCGGGGCCTGGAGTCGCAGTAGCGATGCCGATACCGATGCCAAGGTGACACCAGGGTTGTTGGTGTTGGTAGAAAAGGGCTCGATCAACGGCGGTAGTGCCTGGCAGTTGATCGCTGATGATTCAATTTCGCTGGGCGTTACTGCGCAAGTTTATGAAATGGCTTTTGGTCGCACCGGTGTGGCTGCGGGCATTTATCGCAGTGTGACTGTGGATAAATACGGACGAGTAACTGCTGCAAGCAGTCCGAGCACTGTTGCCGGCTATGGCTTGACGGATGTATACACCAAAGCGCAAGTAGATGCAGCTCTCTCGTTGAAGGCTCCGCTGGCGAATCCAACCTTTACCGGGGCCGCCAAAGCGCCGACCCCTGTGTTAACGAGTGACGATACGACTGTGGCTACCACAAACTTTGTTCAGCGGGTGATCGGTTCGCTGGGCTGGGGGAGTTACGGTGTATCGACGAGCAATATACTAGCAGGCACGGACCTTAACAGTATGCTCACACCTGGCTCCTACGGCCAGACCGCAAATGCCAACGCAACGCTTGCATTGAATTATCCCGCAACGTCAGCAGGAACACTGTTGGTTCAAGCTGCAAATGCGTCTATCATAACTCAGGTTTATTGCATCTATAACACGGGGCAGGTGTTCAGTCGTTCATGTTACGCTAATACTTGGTCCAAGTGGTCGGAACTTTGCGTGACCGACTCTCCGGCACTGCGTGGCGTGCCCACCGCGCCAACGGCTGCGAAGGGAAACAGTACCAAGCAACTTGCAACTACTGAATTCGTCCAGGAAGCGGTTGCCGGTCTGGTGGATTCGGCGCCCGCGGCGCTTGATACACTGAACGAACTGGCTGCAGCGCTAGGTAATGATCCGAATTTTGCCGCTACTATGACCAATACACTGGCGACGAAAGCTGCAAAGTCGACAACGTTAGCTGGTTACGGGATTGTCGATTGCTATACCAAGGTTCAAGTAGATAGCGCGTTCACGCTCAGAGCACCTTTGTCCAGTCCTGCACTTACAGGAACTCCAACCGCACCGACTGCGGCCAACTTTACCAGCACGAAGCAGTTGGCAACCACTGATTGGGTGCAGGGGCGTGGGGTGCAGTACTCCAGTATCACGACCCGAACGGGGTCAGGTACGCTAGCCGGAATAGTGGCGCATGTCGGCGGCATTGTTCATTTCTGGGGCGCTTACTCTATGGGTTACACACTACCCAGTAGTACAAGCTTGAATCTCCCGGTAGGGGCTGTCGTACGTATTCAGAACTGGAGTACCAATAATCTTGCGATCGGTGTTCAAGGTACTGATAAAATCCAAACCGGACTGAATGTTGTCCCGGTAAGCGCCATAACCATTCCTCCTGATACATTTGTTGATGCAAGGTACTATGGAGACGAAACTTGGATCATGGATGGCACCGGGGTTGAGGGTACCAGACTTCCTTGGCTATTTAATGGTGTCAGTACCAACGGGTACCACAAGTTTCCAAGCGGGCTTATCATTCAATGGGGCCGTTCCGCTATTGCCACTCCTGCCGCACCCGTTGTGGCCGTCACATTTCCTATTGCCTTCCCGAACCGCTGTACGCACCTGAATGAGCATGATACTACCGTTGCGGGCGGATTAACCCGTTCGTTCTGGCAGTTTAGAAATCCAGGTAATAGCGGGTTTGAAGCCCTTAATTTGTGCTCGATAACTGCCGGGGCACCGCCGAGCTTGAATTCTCCAGTCAGTGCGGCTTGTGCATGGTATGCAGAAGGTTTCTGAGGTGCTAATGAATAAAATCTATGTAAGCGTAGCCAATAAAGCGTTCTATGATAGTGCCATTCACTCCAAAGATCAGTTGCCTGGCGATGCAGTGGAAATTAGCAAGGAGCTTCATCAGTCATTGTTGGAGGGTGTTAGCAGTCAGTCAAAAATGATTGATTTTCGCTCCAATCCTCCCGTGCTGATTGATTTGCCCGAGCCCTCAGAGGAAATGCTAGCCGCCTTAGAGACGGGATGGCGGGACAGTCAGTTGCGTCGCACTGACGACATTGTCACGCGACATCGAGACGAACGCGAAATGGGAGGGCCAACAACCTTGACCAGTTCCGAATTCATGACACTGATGGGTTATCGGAAAGCACTGCGCGACTGGCCGGATTCAGATCTATTTCCGGATAGCCGGTTTCGCCCAGCAGAGCCACAACTGATCTCTTCCCTCACTCAGTAACGCCCCGCACTCCGGGGCGTTTTCTTTTCTGGCAACACCCTTCAGGCCCTGCACCCGCAGGGCCTTTTCATACCTGAACCCGGAGTAAACCTACATGAGTGGATTCTTCCACGGCGTCACCGTAACCAACGTCGACACCGGCGCCCGCAGCATCGCGCTGCCTTCTTCCTCGATCATCGGCCTGGTCGACACCTTCACCGAGGGCGCTGGCGCCACGGCCAAGGCCAACGACCTGGTGCTGATCACCAGCGAGCGTGAAGCGGTTGCCGCCTTTGGCGAAAACGCCGCCATCACCAAGGCCTGCCGGGCCATCTACACCCGCGCCAAGGCGGTCATCGTCGCCTGTGGCGTGGCCAAGCTGGACGATGCAGCGGAGCAGACCGCCGCGATCATCGGCGCGGTGCAGGCCGACGGCAAACGCACCGGCCTGCAGGCGCTGCTCGACGGCAAGAGCCGTTTCAACGCCCAGCCACGCCTGCTGGCAGCGCCGCGCCACAGCGCCACCCAGGCGGTGGGCACGGCACTGGTGGCCCTGGCCGACAAGCTGCGCGGCATCGCTATCATCGACGGCCCCAACAGCACCGACCAGGCGGCCATCGACTACGCGAAGAACTTCGGCGCCAAACGCGCCTTCCTGGTCGACCCGGGCGTGCAGTACTGGGACAACGGCGAGGAAGCCACCCTCGATGCCCCTGGTTCGGCCTGGGTCGCCGGCCTGTTCGCCTGGACCGACCGCGAATACGGTTTCTGGGCCTCGCCTTCGAACAAGGAATTCGTCGGCATCACCGGTACCACCCGCCCGGTGGAGTTCCTCGATGGCGATGACAGCTGCCGCGCCAACCTGCTGAACAACGCCAACATCGCCACCATCATCCGCGACGACGGTTTCCGCCTGTGGGGCAACCGCACCTTGTCGAGCGACCCGAAATGGGCGTTCGTCACCCGCGTACGAACCATGGACATCGTCATGGACGCGATCCTCTACGGCCACAAGTGGGCCGTCGACCGCGCCATCACCGCCACCTACGTGAAGGACGTCACCGAAGGCCTGCAGGCCTTCATGCGCGACCTGAAGAACCAGGGCGCGATCATCAACTTCGAGGTCTTCGCCGACCCGGAGCTGAACACCGCCAGCCAGCTCGAGCAGGGCAAGGTGTACTGGAACATCCGCTTCACCGATGTGCCACCTGCCGAAAACCCCAATTTCCGCGTCGAAGTCACCAACCAGTGGCTGACCGAAGTCCTCGATTCCGCCGCTTAAGGAGCGCATCCACATGGCAATGATTCCCGAAACCCTGGCCAACCTGAACCTGTTCGTCGATGGCGTCAGTTTCCAGGGCGATGTACCCAGCCTGACCCTGCCCAAACTCACCCTGAAGATGGAAGAGCACCGCCCTGGCGGCATGGACATGCCGGTCGAGATGGACCTGGGCATGGAGAAGCAGGAAGCGGCCTTCACTACCACCGGTGTGCGCCGCGAAGCGCTGAAGTTTTTCGGCCTGGCCGACGGCAGCGGCTTCAACGGCACGTTCCGCGGTGCCTTCAAGGGCCTCAAGGGCAAGATCAACCCGGTTGTGGTCACCCTGCGTGGCACGCTCAAGGAAATCGACATGGGCGACTGGAAGTCCGGTGACAAGGCCGAGATCAAGCACAGCGTCGGCCTGACCTACTACAAGCTGGAAGTCGATGGCCGCCTGATTTACGAGATCGACGCGCTGGGCATGAAGCGCGTGATCGATGGCGTCGACCAACTGGCCGCCCAGCGCGCCGCGCTCGGCTTGTAAGGAGGCGACCATGGCTCATGCGAAAAAGCAGCCCCAGTGGCTGACCCTGAGCGCCGACCGCGTCACCGTGCGCCTGTCACGCCCCAGCGAAGCCAACGGCATTCAGGTCGACAGCCTGTCGCTGCGGGCACCGACCGTGCGCGATATCCGCAACGCCCAGGCCGGCGGCGTCGACGATGACCAGCAGCGCGAACTGAACCTGTTCGCGTCGCTGGCCGAAGTCGGCATCAAGGACCTCGAAGGCCTGACCCTGAAGGACTACAGCCGCCTGCAAAGTGGTTATTTTCGCCTGGTGCAGGACGACGAACTTTGACCCGGCCCGGCAAAAGGCCGCCGCCCGGCGGCTGGCCAGGGAGCTGAATTTTTCCGCGAGCGAGATCATGACCATGTCGTACAGCGACATGGTCTGGTGGCTCGCCCCGTGACAAGGAGGAACCTATGGCGAACACACAGCTGTTCCCGCTCGGGCTCGGCGTCACCGCCATCAACCCCTTGGGCCAGGCCATCGAGCTGCTGCGCCGGGATGTCGAACGCCTGCGCAGGCAGGCTGACGGCAGCCGGCTTGGCCGGCTCGTCGGCGAAGTGATCCGGCTGGGGTTGGAGCTTGGCAAGCTACGCCAGGTCGAAGGCGAGCTGGCGCCGGACCAGGCAGCGCAAGGCGAAGACCCAACTGTCGGGCTGAGGGATGAAGCCGAAGCCGTTGAGCGTTTGCGCCAGCATTACCTGATGCTGGACCGGGTCATCGCCGGGCTGGCGCAGCTCAAGCCATTGCCGGGCCAGATGACAGTCAACGTCTTTCAGCAGTGGCATACGCGGGTGCAGGGGCAAGGCGCCGCCACACCAGGCAAGGTGCAAGGGCCTGTGCAGGCCCCTGCGCAGGCTGCCAGGCCGGCCCCCGGCGCCGATGCAGGTGGCGACACCGGCATCCTTGCCGGCGGACTCGCGCTGCTGGCTGGGGGCAGTGGCGCTGCTATCGCAGACGTTGCACGCAAACTGCCACCGGAAAGACAGCGCGCGATACGCGAGCGTGCTTCGAAGGAATGGCGGGACAACCGTGTCGAAACCTTTGGCAAGGTCGCCAAGGCAGTGATCACTGCTGAGGACGGCGAAGAAAGGGCGCGCGGCGTCGGCGCTGCTGTCGGCGAAATTGGCGGTCGCATGCTGGGTGCCATGGCACCTCTGCTGTTCAAAGGCAAGGGCAAAGCGATAGGCAAAGCCTCGAGCACAGGCATGAGCCGCGGTAAACGCAAGCGCCGGCGCCAAGGCCAGCGGGCCAGCAAGCAGGTGGCGCAAAAGGACGCAGATAGAACGCAGGAGGACGCCACGCAGGAGCAATGGGCCAAATTTGGCGGCCAGGTGGGCGAGGCTGCGGGTGGTGAGGCCGGCGCTGCGTTGTTCAACTGGATCACCGAGGAGGAAGAGCCGGCGCCGCAAAGCAGCGGGGCGCCTGTGCCGGAGCCGGCGCCGGCACCGGCGCAAATCATTGCCCAGGGCGTCGCTTCCCTGCCTTCGCTCGGCACAGCAAAACAGCTGCCATTGGCAGGAAAACTGTTCAAGCGCGTGCCACTGACGGCAGTGCTGGATACCTCGCTGCAGGTGGCCGACATCTACCAGGGTAACGGCACTCCCGCAGAAAAGCTGGAAGGCTATGGCGAGGTGTTCGGCGGGCTGGGGGGCAACCTGGCCGGCACTTCGGCCGGATGGCTCGGTGGCGCGGCGGCAGGTGCCATGCTTGGCTCGGTGGTACCGGGTATAGGCACCGTGATCGGCGGCGCGGTCGGTGGCCTGCTGGGCAGCCTGGGTGGCGGTTATCTGGGCGGCATCGGCGGTGAATGGGTCGGGGGCGCGCTGGGCAAGGCCGTGGCATCCGTCGTCGGCTCCGATGCGCCAGCGGCGAGCCGGGATATTGCCGTTTCCGCAGAACAGCCAAGCCGCTTGCAGAAAGGCGTCAGTACACCTGCACCGTTGCCTGCCACTTCGACAGCGCAGCTGCTTGGCAGCCTGGCCGGTTCATCGGTCGGGGGGCTCGGTGGTGCGGCAGCCGGCGCCATGATCGGCTCGGTGGTACCGGGTATAGGAACCGTGATCGGCGCCGCGGTCGGTGGCCTGCTGGGCAGCCTGGGTGGCAGCCATCTCGGCGGCCTGGGCGCCAAGCTCATTGGCGAAGCGTCGGGCAAGGCCGTGCAGTCTGTCCCCGGCTCCGATGCGCCGGGGACGAGCCTCGAGGTTACCCGTCTCTCCGAGCAGGCGACCCGGTCGCCGAGAAACGTCGGCCCGCCTACGCTGTCGCCTGCTGTTTCGATACCGCCGTCATCGGCTGTGTCGCCACCCGCCATCAACCAGCAATTCACTTTCACCGCCAATATGCCGGTGACCTTCAACAACAGCCTCGATGACCCGACCACTCTGCAACAACTGGAAGCCATCGCCCGCCGCATGCTTGATGACCTGATGCGTCAGGCGCGTTCGGTGCAGATGGTCGATCAACCACAGCCATGAGGAGGACCGCATGACCTACCTGGAACAGTTGCAAGGCGGCTTGCATGCGCTGGTCAGGGCGGGCGAGGCGGGGCGTCGGCGTGCCGACGCCATGCTCGACCCGATGAACCAGGCGGTCGGCCATGCCAGGGAGGCGGCCGCCGCGCTCGAAGCCCTGCCATGGATCGGCCCGGAAATCGGCAAGCGCCTGCAACGCACCCTGCGCGCCATCGACGCGGCCAGGCAGCGCGTCGACCAGGTGGTTGCCAGGTACGACCAGACCCTCGACGTGGTGCGCAAGGTGCGCGACCGCGTCGGGGCCTTCAACGAACAGCTGGGCAAGGCCGGCACGGCTGTGCGGCGGGTGATCGGTGATGCGCGCGCGGTCGCCAATGGTGTGTTGTCGACCTTCGGCTTCGCGCCCGACACGACACCGGCTGCACAAGCGATCAAACCGTTCCCGCACCTGCTGGTACTGCAGCCGCTGAAGGCCAACAGCGTGCCGTATTACTTCAACCTCGACAGCGCCGCCTTCGATCAACTGCGCCGGCAAACGCGCTTTCGCTGGGCCGGGCAGGAGCGTTTGCGCCGCGAGAATGCCCAGCAGGCGGTGAGCCTGGGTGAAGAGACCATCAACATCCGTGGCGCGATCTTCCCGGGCTTCAAAGGTGGCTTGGGCCAGCTGCAGGCCCTGCGTGGCATCGGCCGCCAGCTGCTGCCGCTGTCGTTGACCACCGGCTATGGCGAAGTGCTTGGCACCTGGTGCCTGACCCGCATCGAGGAAGAGCAGGGCGCTTTGCTGCCAGGCGGCATACCGCGCAAACAAGGTTTCTCACTGGAGTTCGTCAGTTATGGACAAGATTTGCAAAACGTCTGAGGGCGACCTGCTCGACACCCTTTGCCAGCATTATTACGGGCACCTCGACGGTAGCGTCGAGGCGGTGTTGCAAGCCAACCAGGGGCTGGCAGACGAGCCTCAGCCATTTCGCAACGGCGTAACGTTCCGCTTGCCGACGCTGGTGCGGGCAGTGGCCGACGTCGTGCAGCTGTGGGACTGACGCCATGCAGCCACAATTTCGTATCCAGGCCGACGGCAAGGACATCACTGCGCTGATCAACGATCGCCTGTTGCTGCTGCGTACCACCGACAAACCGGGCATGGAAGCGGATGACTTCGAGCTGCGCATCGATGCCCGGGACGGCACCATAGCCGTGCCCGCCCGCGGTGCGCTGATCGAGCTGCATCTGGGTTACGCCGGCCAGTCGCTGACCCGGCTGGGGCGTTACACCGTCGATGAAGTCGAGGTGTCCGGCCCGCCGGATACCCTGGTGATCCGGGGCAAGGCCAGCGACCTGCGCGGCACAGGCCGGACCGTCCGCAGCGGCAGCTGGGAAGCCGTGCCGTTGCAACGTATCGTTGCCGACATCGCTGCGCGCAATGGCTGGCAGGCAATCTGCCCGGTGCTGACACGGGTACCTCGGGTCGACCAGGTCAACGAATCGGACTTCAACTTCATTACCCGCCTGGCGCGCCAGTACGACAGCACCGCCAAGCTTGCCAATGGCCAGTTGCTGGTGTTGCCGCGCCAGGGCGGGCAGAGCGCCAGCGGCAAACCCCTGGGCGTGGTCGGGATTGCCCGTGGCGAGGTCAGCCAATGGCACTTTCGCCTCGATGACCAGGCCGCGCGCAAGGCCGTGCGCACCCGTCACCTCGACGCTGCCACTGGCGAGGCCAAGGTCATCGAGCTGGTCAACGATGAGGCCACCGAGGGGCAGCGGCCGGTGCATACCGACCGTCATCTCTACCCCAACCGCGCTGCCGCCGAGCAGGCCGCCAAGGCCCGCCTGGCCAGCTTCAACCGCGCTACCGCGCATGTGCGCCTGGACTTGCCGGGGCGCACCGACCTGTTCGCCGAGCGCAGCATCGAGCTGCACGGTTTTGTCGACGGCCTCGACGGGCAATACCAGATCGACTCGGTGGAGCAAGTGTTCACCAGCTCGGGCTGGCGCACCACCGTGCAGGGCAATGGTGGCAAGGCGGGCAAGGTACAGGCCAAGGGTGCGGCGCCGCGCCGCCAGGCCGCGATCAAGGCGTGAGGAGCGATACAGGGAGGGAGGTTACCCATGCTCACTGAAACACAACTGCTACAGATTTTGCCGAACGCCCGCCCCGTAGCGGGCGTTTTTGTTTCTGCACTGAACGTCAGCCTGCCCCGTTGGGAAATCGACAACCCCAGACGCGTGGCGGCGTTCATCGCCCAGGTCGGCCATGAGTCCGGCCAGTTCCGTCATGTGAAGGAGCTGGGCAACGACCGCTACCTGGCCCGCTACGACACCGGCAGCCTGGCCCTGCGCCTGGGCAATACGGCCCAGGCCGATGGCGATGGCCAGCTGTACTGCGGGCGTGGCCTGATCCAGGTGACCGGGCGCAACAATTACCAGGCCTGCAGCCGCGCATTGTTCGGCGACGAGCGCTTGCTGGCGCAACCGCAACTGCTCGAACAACCACGCTGGGCCTGTGAATCGGCGGCGTGGTTCTGGCATTCGCGCGGGCTCAATGCCCTGGCTGACCGGGGCGAGTTCAACCGCATCACCCGCCATATCAACGGTGGGCTCAATGGGCTGGAGGAGCGTCTCAAACTCTGGGCGCGGGCGCGCGAGGTGTTGTGTTGAGCCGATGGCAACAGGCGCTGGGCGGCTGCCTGCTGATGCTGGCGGCAGCGCTGGCCTGGCAGATTCAGGGCTGGCGCTATGGTCGACAGCTGGCACAGCTGGCGCAAGCCCAGGCCGACGCCGAGGCTGCCCGAGTGCTGGCTGAACGTGAACGGCGCCAGGTGCTCGAACGACGCCTGGAAGAAAATGAAACCCGTTATTTCAAGGAACTTGCCGATGTTCAGCAGTCTCAGGCTCGCCTGCGTGATCGCCTTGCTACTGCCGATCTGCGCCTGTCGGTCCTGGTCGAACGCGACACCCTCCCTGCCGCAGTGCCTGCCACCGCCCGCACCGGCAGCCTGGATCATGCAACCGTACGTGCCGGACTTGAGCCGGCGCATGCTCGACGAATTATCGCCATCACCGATGAAGGCGACCGGGGGCTGATTGCGTTACAGGCTTGTCAGGCGTATGTGCGGGAGCTGCGTGGCGGCCTGTAGAGCAGGTCCGGGCGTGTCCGGGCCTGTAAGGCATGCACTGGAAAGGCGCAAAATGCTACGGTGTCTCCACCCCCGTCAAGGAACCCGTCATGGACCCGATCACCGTCCTCGCCACCCGTCTCGGCGAACACCTGCGTCGCTTCAACGCTCAGGTCACCACCGCTGAATCCTGTACCGGCGGCGGTATCGCCGAAGCCATCACCCGGGTACCCGGCAGCTCTGCCTGGTTCGAGGCCGGCTATGTGACCTACTCCAATACCCAGAAAACCCGTCAGCTGAACGTACCGGCGGCATTGTTCGCCGAAGTGGGCGCAGTCAGCCAGGAGGTGGTCGAGGCCATGGCCCGTGGTGCCCAGGCTGCCAGCGGTGCGCGTTTTGCCGTGGCGGTCAGCGGTGTGGCCGGGCCCGACGGTGGTTCGCCAGCCAAACCGGTGGGCACCGTGTGGCTCGCCTGGGCCGATGGCAGCCATGTCACCAGCGAACGCCGGCACTTCGAGGGTGACCGCGAAGCGGTGCGGCGACAGACGGTGACCGCCGCGTTAGACGGCTTGTTACAGCTTGGTGCCGAGTAAATCGACAACAGGGGTTTGCTCGCGCGCTCGCCTGTGGAATAATACTGGCTACTTATACAGGTATTCCGGCCATCAGGGCCAAGTCGAACACGTGAGGATTGCAATGGACGACAACAAGAAGCGCGCCTTGGCTGCGGCCCTGGGTCAAATCGAACGCCAATTCGGTAAAGGCGCGGTCATGCGCATGGGCGACCACGAGCGCCAGGCGATTCCGGCCATTTCCACCGGCTCCCTGGGCCTGGATATCGCCCTCGGCATCGGCGGTCTGCCGAAAGGCCGTATCGTCGAAATCTACGGCCCGGAGTCGTCGGGTAAGACCACGCTGACCCTGTCGGTCATCGCCGAAGCCCAGAAGAATGGCGCCACCTGTGCCTTCGTCGACGCCGAGCACGCCCTCGACCCCGAGTATGCCGGCAAGCTGGGTGTCAACGTCGACGACCTGCTGGTTTCCCAGCCGGACACCGGCGAACAGGCCCTGGAAATCACCGATATGCTGGTGCGCTCCAACGCCGTTGACGTGATCATCGTCGACTCCGTGGCGGCCCTGGTACCCAAGGCTGAAATCGAAGGCGAGATGGGCGACATGCACGTGGGCCTGCAGGCTCGCCTGATGTCCCAGGCGCTGCGCAAGATCACCGGTAACATCAAGAACGCCAACTGCCTGGTCATCTTCATCAACCAGATCCGTATGAAGATCGGCGTGATGTTCGGCAGCCCGGAAACCACCACCGGTGGTAACGCCCTGAAGTTCTACGCCTCGGTGCGTCTGGACATCCGCCGTACCGGTGCGGTCAAGGAAGGCGACGAGGTGGTCGGTAGCGAAACCCGCGTCAAGATCGTCAAGAACAAGGTGTCGCCACCGTTCCGCCAGGCCGAGTTCCAGATCCTCTACGGCAAAGGCATCTACCGGAACGGCGAGATCATCGACCTGGGTGTTGCCCAAGGCCTGGTCGAGAAGTCTGGCGCCTGGTATGCCTACCAGGGCAACAAAATCGGTCAAGGCAAGGCAAACGCTGCCAAGTACCTGGCTGAGAACCCGGCCATCGGCGCCGAGATCGAGAAGCAGATCCGCGAGAAGCTGCTGACCGCTGGCGCTGTTGCGGCTGCCGGGAAGGCTGCGGCTGCCGAAGCTGATGCCGATGACATGGCCGACGCTGACGCCGGTTATTGATTGCACGGATAGCCGAACATGTCCGCCGAACTCGACACCCCCGTCGCTATCCGGCGGACAGCCATGGACCTGCTCGCGCGACGTGAGCACGGTCGCGTCGAGCTGACGCGCAAATTGCGTCAGCGCGGCGCTTCGGATGAGCTGATAGGGCCCGAACTCGATCGGCTTGCCGAAGAAGGGCTGCTCAGCGAAGCCCGCTATCTCGAAAGCTTCATCCGTTATCGTTCCGGTTCCGGCTATGGGCCTGCGCGCATTCGCGAAGAGCTTAGCCAGCGTGGTTTGGCACGGGCTGATATCGAGCAGGCCTTGCGCGAGAGCGGGGTGGAGTGGGGCGAACGCATGCGTGAGGTGTGGCAGCGCAAGTTTGCCGGCCAGCGCCCCCACGATCCGCGTAGCCGTGCCCAGCAGACGCGGTTTCTTGCTTACCGTGGATTTTCCATGGACATGATCGGCCGCCTGCTCAGTGGACGTGATCTCGACGACTACTGAAGGCAGGGGCGCAGAACGCCCCTCCCCAAAATAAGCAACACGGTATCAACTGGCTTTCAACGCCTCTCGAGCCCGCTGGGTGGTATGCATGGGTTGCGGCTTGGCCCAGTTCTCCGGCAGGTTGATGAAGTCCACCAGTTCGCGCAGCCGGCCTTGATCCCGGCCATTGAAGGCAAATGACAAACGGGTCAGGTGGCTGAAGTTGCCCACCTCGTGCTCGGCACTGCTGTCAGGTTGCTGGTGATACTTGCCGCTGAGGCGCAAGTCGGCGAAGCCTTCCTGAATGTCATACAGCGCCGCCTCGCTGAGCGGGTGGTGCATGCGGATCACGAACTGGCTCTTCAGCCAGCGGCTGGAGTGGTAGTTGCTGTAGAACTGGTTGATTTCCTCGACCGCCTCGTCAGCGCTATGCACCAGGCGCAACAGCTTCAGGTCGCTGGGCAGGATGTAGCGGTTTTCTTCGAGCTGGCGGCTGATGAAGTCCAGGCAGTCGCGCCAGAAGCTGCCGCCCGGCGAATCCAGCAGCACCACTGGCACCAGCGGGCTTTTGCCGGTCTGGATCAGGGTCAGCACCTCCAGCGCTTCATCCAGGGTGCCGAAACCGCCTGGGCACAGCACCAGGGCATCGGCTTCCTTGACGAAGAACAGTTTGCGGATGAAGAAAAAGTGGAAGGGCAGCAGCTTGTCGGTGCCGTCCACCGTGGGGTTGGCGTGTTGCTCGAAAGGCAGGGTGATATTGAACCCCAGGCTGTGGTCGCTACCCGCGCCTTCGTGGGCTGCCGCCATGATACCGCCGCCGGCACCGGTAATGACCATCAGGTCCGAACGCGCCAAGGTCGCGCCCAGTTCGCGGGCCAGGGCGTACATCGGGTGTTCCATTGGGGTGCGCGCCGAGCCGAACACGGTTACCTTGCGCCGGCCCTTGTAGCGTTCCAGGGTGCGAAACGAGTGGTCAAGTTCGCGCAGGGCCTGCAGGGTGATCTTGGCGCTCCAGCGGTCGGTGTCGTCGTGGGCCATGCGCAGGATGGTCAGTATCATGTCGCGGTACAGCGGCAGGTTGGGGCTGTCCGGTGCCACCAGTTGCAGTTGTGCGTCGATGTTGCTCAAGTCGATGTTGTGGTCGCGGAAGTGGCTGAACAGCAGTTCATTCGATTGGTAAGGCATGCAACGTCTCCTTCTGCACCAATACCTCTGACCTCAATCTAGACCCTTGCGTCCGATCGTGCCGGGGTGTTTGGCCTTTCCGCTCGTCGGCATGCAGCCACTGGCGATGCGGTTTTGGTTAACTGGAAATGCGAAACGTGTCGATGCAGGAGGTGGCGGTATGCATCGCTTGATCATCGAGGTGGACCGGCAGCTTTACCTGCAGCTGGAAAATGCAGCCCGGGCGCATCACCTGAGCCTTGAGGCCGAATGCCGACGCAGGCTGTCGGGGCTGGAATGCCAGTCGCGCTACCTGCAGGCGCTGCTGGCAGAGATGCGCGCCGATGCCGCTGAAGGACGTTGGCGCGCCCGGGAAGACGAAAAGGCGTAGCGATTGCAGGTTGTCGTTACTTCTTCTTGTTGCCGGCCACGCAGCTGGCATTGTCGAAAGCCTGGTCCATGATCGGCTGGTTGGTCTTGTACACCGTGAAACGGTAGACCATGACCGCGCCCTTGGACATCAGGTTGCGGAACCCGCTGTTGCGGCAGACGCTGTCACCCAGCTGGCTGCGGACCTGTTCCGGGTTGGCCTGCATGCGTTCGGCATGGCTCTGGCGCACGCTCAGGTGGTTGATCAGTGCCTTGCCTTCCACGGTGTAACCCTGGTCGAGAATATCCTCGTTGATGGCCCGCGGGGTGCCGACACTGCTCTCTTTGGCGACCTTCTGCAGCATGTTGTTCAGGTCGTAGTCCTGCTTGGAGGCCGCCTGGGCTGCCAGGGGCAGGGCGAGCATCAGGCTCAGGACGGGGGCGATACGGCGCAGCATGGATCTCTCCTGGTTCGATGACTGGCGCTTTGACATGCGCGGGTCGACAGCGTTCCGTGACTATCGCGAAGGCGCGAGGTCCGGGCACGCTAAAACGCCGATTATAAGGACCGCCCTGCCGGCTGCACAGCAATTGCGCCCTGTTCTGGTAGACTGGCGGCCTTGTTTTCACCGAGCAATCCTTGTGTCCATTCCCAACCTGTCCAGAGGCCTGCCGGCATGAGCCATGCGGTAGCGCGCCTGCGCGCCGAACGCCTGGCGCGTAGCAACAAGCCTTTCATCGCCCGGGGTTCGCGTGCCGAACGTTGCCCGGATTGCCGGGTCATCGCCAGTCACTGCCTGTGCGCCTGGAAGCCGCGGGTGCAGGCCGAATCCGGCATGTGCCTGCTGATGCATGACACCGAGCCGCTGAAACCGACCAATACCGGATGGCTGATCGCTGACCTGATCGAAGACACCTCCGCCTTCGGCTGGCTGCGCACGTCGGTCGACGAACGCTTGCTGGCATTGCTGGACGACCCGCGCTGGCAGCCCTACATCGTCTTCCCTGGCGAATTCGTTGCCCAGGAACGGGTGGTCAGCGAAGTGCGGCGTGAACCGGGCAAGCGCCCGTTGTTCATCCTGCTGGACGCTACCTGGACCGAAGCGCGCAAGATGTTTCGCAAAAGCCCGTACCTCGATCGCTTCCCGGTGTTGAGCCTGGCGGCCGAGCAGATGTCGCGTTACCGCCTGCGTCGCTCGCGGCGCGATGATCACTTCTGTACGGCGGAAGTGGCTGCCATGTGCCTCGACCTGGCTGGCGATATCCAGGCCTCGCAAGCACTGGATGCCTACCTGGATGTGTTCAGCCTGCATTACCTGAGCGGCAAGCGGCGCCTGCCACTGGATGAGCAGGATGATACCCATCAGCGTTTGCATACCTTCCTATAGTCCAAGGGGCACAACCCCTGCTTTGGTTCATAATGACCCTACCCGAGTGCCCGACACAGAACAGGATCCCCAGATCGATGGCCACTTATGAAATCCTGATTGCCGATGACCACCCGCTGTTCCGCGGCGCCCTGCGCCAGGCCGTTACCCTCGGCCTGGGCCCGGATGTGCGCCTGGTGGAGGTTGCCAGCATCGCCGAACTGGAAACCCGCCTGAGCGAGAAAGCCGACTGGGACCTGGTGCTGCTGGACCTGAACATGCCAGGCGCCTACGGTTTTTCCGGGCTGGTGCTGTTGCGCGGGCAATATCCGCAGATTCCGGTGGTGATGGTTTCGGCGCAGGAGGAGGCCGCCGTGGTGGTCAAGTCCCGCGAATTCGGTGCCAGTGGTTTCATTCCCAAGTCCAGCACCCTGGAAGTGATCCAGGATGCGGTGCGCAAGGTGCTCGAAGGCGAAGTCTGGTGGCCGCCGCAGGCATTTGAAAAAGTGGACGTCTCGGCCGAGGCCAAGGCTGCCAGCGAAGGCCTGGCCAGCCTCACGCCGCAGCAGTTCCGGGTACTGACCATGGTCTGCGAAGGCTTGCTGAACAAGCAGATCGCCTATGAGCTGAATGTGTCGGAAGCGACCATCAAGGCCCACGTCACCGCGATCTTCCGCAAGCTCGGCGTGCGTACCCGCACCCAGGCCGCGCTGCTGCTGCAACAACTTGAATCGGTTGCCAGCAGCTGATTGTGCGTGCATTCACGCTTTTTTGACCCTTGCCGCTCTAGGCTGCTGGCCTTTCGGTTGTTAAGTGACGCACATGACATCGCCATTCAAGGGCCAGACCGGCCTCAAACGCATCTTCAACGCCGCCGGCTATTCGCTGGACGGCCTGCGCGCCGCCTTCAAGGGCGAGGCCGCGTTCCGTCAGTTGGTCCTGCTCAATGTCCTGCTGATCCCGATCGCCTTCTGGCTACCGGTCAGCCGCGCGGAGCGGGCGGTCATGATTGCCGTGTGCCTGTTGGGCCTGATCGTCGAACTGTTCAACTCGGCGGTGGAGGCGGCCATCGACCGCATCTCGCTGGAGCGCCACCCGCTGTCGAAGAACGCCAAGGACATGGGCAGCGCCGCGCAACTGGTGGCGCTGACCATGGTGGCGCTGGTGTGGGGCGTGATCCTGCTCTAAGCGATTGGCGGCAACACGATCTCGTCACTGCGGGTAAAGCCCGCGGTGAAGTTGCGGCACAGTTCGAGAAATTCGCGCATGGCCGAGGTCTGGTACTTCTGTTTGTGCCAGATGAAGTAGAACTGGCGCCTCAAGTCCAGCTCCGGGGTTTCGACCGCGACCAGGCTGCCGCGGCGGAAGGCGTCGCGCAGGGCCAGGCGCGAAATGCAGCCGATACCCAGGCCTGACTCCACGGCGCGCTTGATGGCCTCGGTGTGCTCCAGCTCCAGGCGGATGTTGAGGTTGGTGCGCTGGTGGCGCATGGCCTGGTCGAAGGTCAGGCGTGTGCCGGAGCCCTGTTCGCGCAATATCCAGGCTTCCTGGGACAAGGTCTGCACATCGGCTCGGCCCAGTCTGGCCAGTGGATGCTGCGGCGCGCAGAACACCACCAGTTCATCCTCTACCCAGGGGCGGACTTCCAGGTCCGGGTGGTTGCAGTCGCCTTCGATCAGACCCAGGTCAATTTCGTAGTGCGCAACCTGTTGCACGATATGTGCGGTGTTCTGCACATGCAGCTTCACCTGGCTTTCCGGGTGCACCTGCATGAAGCTGCCAATCAGCAGGGTGGCCAGGTAGTTGCCGATGGTCAGCGTGGCGCCGACCGCCAGCGAGCCGAAACCGGACTTGCCATTGAGCAGGTCTTCGATTTCCTTGGCCTGGTCGAGCAGGGCCACGGCCTGCGGCAACAGCTGCTGGCCCAGGGCGTTGAGGCTCAGGCGCTTGCCGGCACGGTCGAACAGCTGGCAGCTGGACTGGCGTTCAAGTTCGGTGATCGAGGTACTGGCAGCCGATTGCGACAGCGCCAGCACACTGGCAGCGCGGGAGACGCTCTGGTGCTGGGCCACGGCAACGAAGACCTGCAGTTGACGAAGTGTGAATCGCATATCGATATAACCGATAACACATATCTTGATAATCCAGTTAACAGATATTGTCGCTGCCCCTAAACTATCGCGCAACTGCGCGTCTTGCGCGCGCCGCGTCTTTCTTCAGGAGCCCCATT